>Ga0187868_1002662_pt1 | contig 11548 bp, 15 predicted proteins | sample June2016WEW_13_4_FD_133014 | JGI IMG/M metagenome (GOLD analysis project Ga0187868, IMG submission 133014) | Peatland microbial communities from SPRUCE experiment site at the Marcell Experimental Forest, Minnesota, USA - June2016WEW_13_40 | ecosystem: Environmental > Terrestrial > Soil >... | reverse complement strand
TACGCTCACGCTTGGGCGGGTCGGTCGCGCCGTATCGGGGCGGAGGTGAAGGGTTGCCAGCGTTGCCGCGAAGCAGGGCTCAGCCTAGTGTCGCGACCTCACAGCAGCCCAATTAAGTTGGTTCAATGTCGAAACGTCCGCGACAGCACCTGTCACCGCCGCAAGAGGTGCGCCCTTCGTCCACATGGGCAAAGATATGGAGAACTGCGCCCTTTGTCGGCGCTATCTTCGTTGCGCTGTTTGGCTTTTTGCAGAACGGCGACACGGTCGTCGGAAATGCGACCAAGCTAACGTCCTGGCTTCGAGATGACGCGCACTTTAAGGGGGCCTGGTGGAACGGCGAGGGCGAGGTGATAGACGATGGCACGGCCGCCGCCGCGCCCGAAGATGTTGTTTGGATAAGTCTCGACTCCACCGGTGGTCGCCTGTTTGGAACGGTACATAGCCCAAAGCTCTGCGCCTACTTTCCTTGGCCGTACGTCTCATTCGAGGGCACTAACAGTGTGTTCGGCGCGTCCGGCAGCGCCTTCGAAATTGTAGAGGGCAAGGTTACGACGTTAGATCACTTTCGATTAAAACTGCAGGGCGGCGGAGACCTGCTGGTGCTTCAGGGCGACGAGGACGGGCCTGTCTTCAAGAAAACCGTTACCCTCCACCGAATGGCGGCCGAGGCAAAGGATCGGTTGGAGGGCGTGGGGGACCTGTGCGAGGACTTGATGAGGATTGTCCGCGCTTTGAGGGACCGAAAGAGACCGTAGGGGCCGCTGGCCCCCGCCCGTACAGTGGTGCCGAGCGGTGGGTAACTGCGGTGACCCGACCGAGCCGCGCTCACCGTTGGCGATCATCTGCTGCGCCACAAACGGCTCGGCCACGCTCATGACTTTGACTCGACACGCGAGCCACCGCCTTCGGTGACGCACCAGAGAGGATTTTGTCGCAAGGCCAACGCTTGTCGCTCGCAGTCATGAAAATCGACGTTGAGACCGAAAAAACGCAGCGTTTCCGCGTGAAAGCACCATTTTACCAATTTGTCGTTTTTCGCGCTTGGTTTGGCTCAGCGGCATCTCGGGTGTCGCCGGCTCGGTTCGGCGATCTCATGGGCTGCGGACAACGTGAACTTCACCGCCAGCACGTCGCCGAGCCGGCCGTCACGGTCGGCTTGCTGAACGACGTACGTCTTGCAAGTGAAGCGCTTCATCAGAACCCCGCGTCCAGGCACATCTGAGCCGCGATCGGGCCTAACGCGGCCTTGGTCCAAGCGTTGCTGCCGGCCACCGTGTAGAACTGATATGGGGCGGTCATGCGGCCGGAACCATCGCTGCTCAGAGCGATGTACTTCCCGCAGATGGCGTGCCCGTTGAAATTGCCGACGAGGTCTTCGGTGGGGCGAACGCGCATGGCAACCACCTGCACTGAGTCGGGGTATTTCATCTGGCTGGCCAACGACGATCTGATCTGGGCAGCTTCCGTGTCGGCGTAGCTGTCGTCGCCGACCAGCGGCAGATACACCGGGGCCGGCTCGAACTCCCCCGCGTACGCCGGCGCGCTGAAGGCGACGGTCGAGGCGAGGAGGATTACGGTGAAGGTTTTCATCTATCGGCCCAACCCAGCAGTCTTACACGCGGTGTAGGCTCCGCCCTCTTCTTCGAGGACGAGCGTGATTACGTCATAGCCGCGGATTTTGGCGAAATACAGCTCGTCGCCGCCGTAGCCGCCGAACCCGTTCTTCGCATTGACGATACCGCACACAGCAACCTCGCCGTTCGGCAGGCGAGCCGACCGCATACCCGAGAACTGTGCAGAGTCAGGGTCCCGCAGGTTCCCGCGCACCGCGCGTTCGATCAGAAAACCGCGGCCACCTAGTGGGTCCGAGGCACCGTCCGCGCCGTGATAGTGACCGTCGGAGCCGGCACTGTTGGCCGCGAGCGTGGCGACGAGGGCGGAAAAGCCGAGAACGCCCCACAGCCACTTCGAGATTGGCTTGCGCTGAGGCAGGGCTTTATCGAATGCAGCCACTACGGCGCTGGTGTCCCGAGTGCTGACAAGGCTAGCTCTGAGTTCTTGGTTGGTCATGGGAACCTCCTATTTCCCTGCAACCAAGTTGTCGAAACCGCCGCCGTGAGCAGTCTGGATCAAGCCGATCATAAGCCTGGCCGCTTCGATGCCGTCGGTCACCGCGCGATACGCAAAGATCAACGGCTTGCAGCGTGCATCCGCGGCGTCAATGGCCGGGTCCATCCCGATCTGGTTGTGCAAGCGAGCGTATGTGTCGATGAAACATATCGTATAGGCATGCAAAGCAGCGTGACGAACTTCGTAGCTTGCAGCCTGAGCCGCGGAAACGGAGAAACCGACGGTCGAGGCGAGGAGAATGGCGCTGAAGGTTTTCACGAGGAACATCCTATTTCCAGGCCCGCCTGCGGACCCCTCATTGCGGCCCTCCCGCGAACGGAAGAAACTGGCTCTACCCGTAAGATACCGGCAAAAAGTTGTAAGTGACTTACTAAATTGAGACGTAATCGTATTTGTCTTCCATGCCGCTGATTTGCCCCCGCGCGTACGTTCGCTCCGGGGGATGTGCATGGCCGATCTTCGTAGGCGCTTTGGTCTTCTGGTCGCCGCCAACCGGAAACGGCGTGGCTTGACGCAAGAACAGCTCGCCGAGGCCGCCGACATCAGCTCTGACATGGTGGCGAAGATCGAGACCGGGGCCTCCGGGGCTCGTTTCCCCGTGATCGAACGGCTCTCCGCCGCGCTCGACGTTGACCCCGCGGAGCTGTTCACTTCCGAAATGCCGTCGGGCCTGATCAGGCGCAGCGCGTTTCTTGAACTCTCTACGCGCCTCGCCGGTCTGTCAGGGGCTGACCTGGCTTGGATTTCCGGGATCGTGGAGGCGGCTCTGGCCCCCAAGGTTGGCGAGCCCCACGCGCCGGCTCAGCTCACCCGGTCCGCACCTAGAACCCGGCGGCCAAAGCGCGCGACGTGAGGGCGCGGCGACCGTCATCGCCTGGCAGTGTGGCGGCCGTCTCGTGCAAGTAATTGCATGCAAGATTTCAAATGCCTGTCCCGTACCTCGTCAAACACCCCAATCCATAACGAAAGCATTCTCGACCCAGGCCCACAGGGACGGCCGCGTACGCGCCGGAGCCGCGCTATGGGGTTTGGGGAGCGAGACCCGCCCGAGGAACGGTAGCGGCCTCTATTGTCGCTCTGGACGGCCGAATACCGATTGAGGTGGGAACCCCTCGCCATCATGCGCGATGCGTCCAGGCGCACGGAACCGGGACACTCGGCGCGGGCTAGCTTGAAGCACGGGCGGTCAGCATCGGCGGCGGGCGCAAGTGGGGCTCCCGGCGGGATCGCGCGTCGCGACGTTCAGCTCTGCCGTCCTGAAATCGTTGCCGATCGCGCCTTGAGCGAAACAGCGAGCGCCTTCGTTATGGCGCGCTCCTTGTCGGCGAAACCGCGCCCAGCAGGCGTCGCTTCAAATTCGCCCATGGCGGCGGCGAAAACTCGGTACTGCGTCCGCGTCAAGCGTAGGTGAACGCTGTGATGGGTCTTCTTGCCCTTCTCCGGCAGCGGAGCCCCTTCGAGCACTGCGGGCAGCTCCTTGGCCGTGCATTGCTCGGCGTAGTCCAGGCCTTTGCGCGCCGACACCGTGCCAGGGCGATTTCTGCTGTGTTCGGCCAAGACGGCCAATTTCGTCCAACCGATTTTCGAGTATCGCGACATCGGTTGTCCTGTGGGGCGGAGCCATCTGCCGACGTCCAGCAAATAGTAAAGCTTTCGTCGTTCGCGCGGCCTGGTCCTGACGAGGTCGGCGACGCTGCCCGGCTTAGCCTCCTCCAGCTCGCACAGCGCCAAAGCAAGCTCAATTCGGTTCTCGTTTGTCGCGTCCGCGAGCTTCAAGACCTTCTTGAGCACCGCCGACGGTCGTTTCGTTGCCATCGCTGTCTCCCCGAGCGGGGAGCATATCGACAAGTGGTTCACGCCGCCTTACGGCATCCTGCAATTCACTGCGTGCAATTTGGGCTGTATCTCGCGCCCACGGTGACGGCGAAGCTATCTTCAGGTCGTCCAGCATCTTGGGCCAACTCTTCCAGATCGCGTCCGCGCTCCGCCAAGGTGTGGTGCGAAACCAGCCGGCGTGCCGTCACGTCAACAATCGTCTGTGGCCCCACCTCGCACAACATAGGCGGTCCAGACGAGCCCGTGGTGCTCGACGCGCCGCTGGGGGTGGGCAAGTGCACGCAATCGCTGGATCAGCGTCTTTGCAACCATCAAGCACGGAAAGCGGCACCGCTCCGCTGTGGCGGATTGGGCCAAAGGTCCCGCAGAGGTTTTGTGCAATTACTTGCACCAAATGGCCAGACCCTCGGAAAGCTCGGGTGAGGTCCCATAGGCGGTCAACGGGGCCGGCTACGCGGTGGCCGCGGCTCCATTCCAATTGCAGGCACCCTCCGTCAGACCCGCAGAGGCAGCGTCGCACAGGCCTTGGAGCCGCGCCATGGCGTGCGGGGAGGCGAGAGGTGACGGAAGGGCACTGGCGGGCTCTGTAATCGCTTCTGGACGGCCCATATGCCTATCGAGGGGGGACCCCCCGATTGTGCGCGGCACGTCCCGGTGCAACAGACCCCGACGCCCGGCCCGCGCCAAGTTGAAGCGCAGACGGCCAGCACCCCGCGGCGGCGGCGAGCTGGGGGTCCCGGCGGACTGCCTCAGTGCACGTCGCAATTTCAAAACTGACTGTTTGCTCTCCACCATGTCCTCTTTCGCTCACTTTGTTCGCTCGCTCCGTTTCGGGGGAGACACGAAGGTCGTCACCCGTAAGCGAAGCGCAGCGGGGGGCACTACTGTCTCCATTGAGTGTTTCCTCTCTAGACCCCTGATTTAAATGGAGATAGTGGTTATAGATAGTTAGTAATACAGTAGTCTGGATGAAACAGTCAGTTCTGACATTAATTGCATTTGATAGGGCGCTTATGCCGATAGCGGATTGAATTTCTGCCCCACCGACGCGGCTTGGGCCTTCATGACGTACAGTTCCGCCGCCGCGCCCGCGTACTTTCTGATGACCGGCAAGCTCGGATGATGGTAGAATTTCATTCCTTTAACTGGCAGGTCGGGATCGCCAGTGTCGGCATCCTGAGCCGCTGCAGCCGCCATCTTCGCCCCGACCATGAACCCTGTCCAATCGTCGAGGACGCACTTCAGGATGGCTACCTGATAGCCGTCCGGCCATACGTCAGCCAAGCCGACCAAGCAGCCGTGTTCCTTGCTCGACACTTTGACCTTGCCGCCTTCGATCAGGTCGTGGGTCTTCCATGGCTTGCCGGCTTCCGCTGCCTCTGCGATGGCGTGTTGGTCGATCTCGCGGGCTAGCCATACGCGGCGCATTTCGTTCGCGACCCGCTGGGGCGTCTTCTTCACCGCTTCTCCCGGGCCAAGGACGCGGACGATTTTGGTCCGCACGCCTTCGATGGCCGCCTTCTCACAATAAAACGGCGGCCGGTCGAAGTAGCGGTCCACTGTGCTCATGGACCACCCAGTAGCCTTGACCCAAGTGTCCATGGACAAGGCGGCCCACTTGTAACCACCCCGTTCATAGGGCGCTTTGGCGATTACCGCGTGGACCAAAGCGACGAGCTTTTTGAGCTTCTGACCCGTAACGGATTTCATAACTTCCTCGGTGTTCTAAGCAGTTTGCTTGAATGTAAGTGCCGAAATGAGCTATGCTGTTCTTACCGCAACGTCAGAGCCAACGATTGGAGGGCTGAATTTTCGTCATGGAACTTTCGGAAATCTCCTTTGATTTTCAATGGCACATTGCGGCCATCATGGAACACCTAGACGGTTGAATTGGTTCAATTCTTGAGCCCCGGCCAGGGGCACCAAGGGCTTTCCTCGTCAAGTCGCCTCGGCGCCGATTTTCATCGCAAAATCAATCTGCTGGAATCGCGCTGTCGCCATGCGAAGGAGCGCGGGACATGGATTGGCGCCGCCATTTCGACGGACAGACGCTCCCTTGGCGGCGGGAGCCGCGTGAGCCAGACGGCAACGCCCGGCGCGGAACGGCGCCGCGGCGGCAGGGCGATCTTAGTTCGAATTATCGTCCGTCGACGGTTGCGCCTGCGCGGTCTGCGGCGGCGAAGCCTGGTCGTTCGCCGCCGAGGCGGCGTGATATCCACACGCCGCCGTGGGCGTCAAAGTCGCGGCTACAAGGCCGCAGCCGAGCAAGACCGCCAATATCGTCGAGCGCATGAGAAGCCTCCGCATCGCCCGTCCAGCGATTGGCATTCTAACGCGGACGCGCTCTCCTGCAAAGCGTTCCGTTCGCGACGGATCGCGCCTCGCCTACATCGCATGGACGACGACGTTGAAGTGCAAGGAGCCGCCCGCCGCGAAGAACTCGTCGAATGCGAACGCGTCCTCGCCCACGAAGTCCGCCGCCGCGGTGTAATTGACGACCCATGCGGGCACGCGCCGGGAATTGCAGTTCGAGCGAGGATTCTCCGGTTTGAAATAGACGAAGTCCTGCGTTCGGCTCAGCGTCGCCATCCCGTGCGCGGGCTCGCTCTCCATGCGTCCCGACGTGCCGGGCGTTTCGGTGCAATCGGGATTTATCGAGGTGAAAACCTGAACCTTGACCGTCTGGCCCCGCGCGACCGTAATGTTTTTGGTCACGAGGGCTTGGCTGCCGCCGTTCGTGATCTGCACGCCGTTGGGCGCGCAAGCCGCGAGCGTGAGCGCCGCCAAACCCGCAAAGGCCAAGTGAACCGATTTCATAAGCCCCCCACAGAGCAACGCAAAAAATGTCCTTGCCGCGCGGCGCGCCGCAAAGCGTCGACGCCGGTCAAATCGCGCGATGGGAACGCTCGGCGGAACCGTCACGGCGCATCGATTATTCGACAGTTACGTTGACATCGTTGTGATAGGCCTTGCCGCCGGGAAGGAATATCTCGAACGAAAAGTGATCCGCGCCGACGAAATCAGGGCGGGGACGATACGTCGTGACGAGGCCGAAGCCTTTTTTCATATTGCAATTCTCTCGCGGGCTCCCTGGCGGGTATTCCGGAAAATCCAGTCCCCTTTCGATCGTGACTTCGCCGCCCGACGGGGGGCTCACCACACGACCCGTGGCGCCCGGAATCTCCGAACAGTCCGGATTCTCCGCATAGGCGAAGCCGGCCCGAACCGACGTTCCCTGCCGCGTCGTGAAATTCTTCGTGCGGCTGATCTCGCTGCCGCCGTTCAAGACCTGCACGTTCTCAATCGCCGGAACCGGCCCCGAGGGCGCGCAGCCCCCCAGGGTTAGCGCCGGCCAAACGAACGCCGCCAATCGAATTCGCCTCATCGCTCCCCTCCAAGGCCTGTGAAGCCCGCGCCGGCCGCGCCGGATTTGACCAACCTCCGCCGGGCGGCGCCCTCGCCGAACCGCAACGACCACCTTCGGCGGATTTTGGCAACGCCAAAACGGCCGGCGCGGTCGTGTCCGCCTCAGCGGCGGCGCGCCCCCGGGCCTGCCCCGCCTCTTCTCGGCGCCTGCGAGCGCCCGTCGCGCGCGAGCGGGCAGAGGCGCCGGGGCGATCGACCGCGGGCGCGATCGAGCCCCGCAAACCGCCGCGTCCCGAGACAGAATCCAGGAAGTCCGGAGCGGGACTTGCGCCCTGACGCGCGGCGTCGCGGCCTCGGCCGAGACGAAAGCGGCGGCGCGGACGTTGAATTTGAAACAATTCCTATTTCGGCCCTGCTGTCTTGTCATTCGATCCTTCGTCGGCGACGAATGAGCGACCCCTCGCTATTCGAGCCAAAGGATCATCTGATGTCGTTAAGCGCGGTCGCTCCTCTTCCTTTCAACTGGCGAAGGTTCCTCGTCGTCGCCGGCCCCGGCATCGTCGTCATGTTGGCGGATACCGACGCCGGCAGCGTCATCACCGCGGCGCAGAGCGGCGCCCAGTGGGGCTACAGCCTGCTGCTGCTGCAATTCATCCTCATCCCGATCCTCTATATCGTTCAGGAATTGACGGTGCGGCTCGGCGCGGTGACCGGCAAGGGGCACGCCGAACTGATCAAGCAGCATTTCGGACGCGCTTGGGCCTGGGTCTCGGCGGCGACGCTGATCGTGACCTGCCTCGGCGCTCTGCTCACCGAGCTCTCCGGCTTGGCGGGCGTCGGCAGTATGATGGGCGTTCCGATCCCGGCGACGATGGCGCTGGTGGTGACGGCGCTGCTGATCATGGCGTTCACGCACACCTACATGACTGTCGAGCGCATAGCGATTGTGGTCGGCGGTTTTGAGCTGGTGTTTCTGCTGGTAGCCTGGCTGGCTCATCCGGACGCCGGCGAAATGGCCTCGGGCGCGCTCACGATACCGGTCGCCGACCCCAAATATCTCTATCTCGCCTCGGCCAATATCGGCGCGGTGATCATGCCGTGGATGGTGTTCTTTCAGCAGTCGTCGGTCGTCGAAAAGCGGCTGACCCCCGACGATATTCGCCCCGCTCGGGTCGACACCGCCATCGGCGCCGTGGTGACCCAGCTCATCATGGCCGCCGTGCTCGTCGCGGTCGCGGCGACGCTCGGCAAGGCCGGCGGCGACCATGCCCTCGATACGATCGAGGAGATCGTCGGCGCGATCACGCCGTTTCTCGGCGGGTTTGCCGGCAAGCTGCTGTTCGGTCTCGGCATGAGCGGCGCCGCCCTGGTCGCGGCGATCGTCGTCACCCTGACCGCCGCGCGCACGCTCGCGGAAGTCCTCGGCGCCAAGCACAAGTTGGAGGACGAGCCGCGCGAGGCGCCGTGGTTTTACGGCTTCTACGCCGTCGCGCTGATCATCTGCGCGACCGTGGTCGCCTCGAACGTCAATCTCGTCGCCCTGAGCGTCGGCGTCCAGGTGATGAACGCGCTCTTGCTGCCGATCGTGCTTGGTTTCTTGTTCCTGCTCGCGCGACGGCTGCCGGGCCCCTATCGGCTCCAGGGCGGTTACGCGGCCTTTTCAGGCGTCGTGATCCTGGCGACCGTCATCTTCGGCGTCTATTCGGGAATCGCCGGGCTGTGGGGATAGGCCGACCCTGGCCGGGCGCCGCCGCCGCGCGCGGCGCCTCGCTAGGAGGATTTGAGGCGGACGATAATATCGATCGCCTCGATTCGCGTGCCCTCGGGCGCGGGAATGTCGAGCTTCGGCAGAAGCTCGTCCGGAATATCGGACAGTTCCTCGGTATCCTCCCGGTAGAAATGAAAATGCGGCCCGATCTTGGTGTCGAACCAAACTTTGGCGTCGTAAATCGCGATCTGCCGCAGCAATCCGCATCGCGCGAATTCATTCAATGTATTATAGATCGTCCCCAGCGAAGGTGGATAACGCATCGCCAGAGCTTCACCGTAAATCATCTCGGCCGTGAAATGCCGATCGCCGGACTGGAGAAGAAGACGGCCGAGATCAAGTCTCTGCCGCGTCGGGCGCACGCCGGCGGCCACGAGTTTGTCTCGAACAACCTTCGTGTCCGGATGGGCCTTGTGTACGACTTTCGGCCACATGTTCGCTCACTTTTCCAACCTGGCGACCGGAATGGCGGTCTCAACCATTCAAAGCTGAGAGTTAAACCATTGAGCCGTATCCGCTTGTGACCGCGTCGGCAATGCGCGAAAAGGTCGCGCCGGAGCTGCGATCTTCACACTTTGTCCGATGCGCTTTCACTTTGAGCGCCCCCCTCCCTTCGTTCCAGCCCCGGGCAACCTTGCCGCCGCAACTTCGACGCCCACGTCCGAACCGCGAGGCGCGAGTTGACCGCCATTTCGTCCCCTGATTCTTTTTCGTCCGAACAGCCGCCCGTCTATCCCGAGGCGGCGCGGCGGCCCGGCGCGGCGCTGGATTATTTCTTCATGCGCCGCCGCTCGGCTGCGATCGGCGAACAATTCTGGAACGCCGTCGCCAGGGGATGGCCGGGCTTCAATCCGATCGAGCGCACGCGATGGGCGCGATTGTTCTCGCGCTACAAATCCTATTGGACGCCGGACATTCTCCCGCCCGGGGATCGCGCGTTCTACGACGAACTGCCGGAGCAGTTCACGGCCTATCGCGGGCAGAACGGCGTGGAATTGGCGGCCAGCGGCTCCTACACGCTGTCGCGGGAGGTCGCGCAGGGCTACGCGCTGGGGCGTCGCAACATCAGCTATTCCGATCCGACGATCCTTTCGCTGCGCGTCATGAAGACGCACGTGGCGCTCGCGTTCACGGCGCGCGACGAAGAAGAAATCGTGTTGTTTTCAGCCCAGTCGAGCAACCTCAGCCTCGAGGCGATCCGCGCCGCGCGCGTAACGCATTGAGCGGGGGCTTCTCGCCGACCGGCGCGAGCGCGGGACGGCGGGGAGCGCGAACGCCGAATCGCGACGCGCGCTCCGGCAAGGCGGCGTCCCGGAAATCTGGACAGCGATTTTCCGAGGGGGTATCTCCTTTCATCGCAGAGTTCTGAGCTGGCTTTTGTCGGCCCGCGATCGCGCCTCTCGATCGTGGGCCGGCTTCGGGCGCCGATCCAACTTGCGGGAACCGATCATGCGACGTCTCCTTGTCACCTTTGGCCTGTGCCTGGGCCTCGCCGCCCCCGCCTTCGCCGACCCCGCGCGAACGACCGCGCCGGTCGTCATGCGCGCGGCGCCGAGCCCGAAGGCGCGCGTCGTGCAGAGCATCCCCGCCAACGCGCAGATCGATCTCTCGCATTGCTCGCGCGACTGGTGCTACGTCTCCTGGCGCGATCGGTTCGGCTATGTCCGCGCCGACGCGGTCGCGGCGGCGCCCTACGACGCCGGGCCGCCCGGCTACTACGGCCCGGGTTACTATGGGCCTCCGGTCGTCGTCGACCCCTGGTGGGGCTGGGGACGGCCCTTCTATTACGGCTACGGATGGGGCGGTCACCGCTGGTAGAAGCCGGCCGCGCCGCCTTCACCCCCGCCAGGGCGTCTCGGGCGTCGGCGTCAGCGGCCCCTTGCCGTCGATCCAGGAAAACAGATTGGCGACGACGAGATCGGCCATGGCGCGGCGCGTGTGGCGCGTGGCGGAGCCGACATGGGGCAGCGCGACGACATTGTCGAGTTCGAGCAGCGCCGGCGGCACGTTGGGTTCGTTCTCGTAGACGTCGAGCCCGGCCGCCAGAATCGTCCGTTCGCGAAGCGCCTCGATCAGCGCCGCTTCGTCGACCAGCGAGCCGCGCGCGATATTGACGAGCACGCCGTCGGGGCCGAGCGCCGCGATCACTTCGCGGTCGACGATATGGCGGGTGCCCGCGCCGCCCGGCGCGGCGATCATCAAGATGTCGCAAGCCTTGGCCATGCCGAGAAGCGAGGGATAATAGAGATAGGGCGCCTCGTCCTGGGCCTTGCGGCCGTGATAGACGACATTGAGCCCGAAAGCCTGCGCGCGCTTGGCGATTTGCTTGCCGATGCGCCCTAGCCCCAAAATCCCCATCGTGCGTCCGCGCAGCGAAGCGGTGAGCGGAAAGGGCGCGCTCGGCCAGCGCCCCTCGCGAAGATAGCGCTCGGCCTGCGGCAACCG
>Ga0187868_1002661_pt1 | contig 11548 bp, 8 predicted proteins | sample June2016WEW_13_4_FD_133014 | JGI IMG/M metagenome (GOLD analysis project Ga0187868, IMG submission 133014) | Peatland microbial communities from SPRUCE experiment site at the Marcell Experimental Forest, Minnesota, USA - June2016WEW_13_40 | ecosystem: Environmental > Terrestrial > Soil > Wetlands... | reverse complement strand
GCGCCGGCGCTGCTCGGCGTGCTCCGGGTGTGCGACGTGCCTCAAGCCCTCGGGCTGCTGGCGCCGCGGCCCGCCACGCTGGTCGGCCCCGCTCCCGATTGTGAAGACGCCGCCGCCCTCTACCGCGCCGCCGGTGTCCCGGAGAAGTTCATGGTCAAAAAGTAGCGCCTTTTGTCTATGCTGTGATGTGGAGCAGAATTGCACCATGACGGGAGGGGGAGAACTGGAGATTGTTGATAGAGAGAGGGTTGTGAAAAGCACGGAGCGAAAAGTGAGGCAGAAATGGTGCAGAAATGGTGCAGAAACGGAGGACGGCGGAGCCGCAATGGAAGTGTGGAGAGTGGTGGTCCATAGTCCACAGTCCACAGTCCACGGTCCACGGGGCGCGGGGGAAGGGACGCTGGTGACGGAGGGGGACTGGCAGATGCTTTCGGAGTGGCAGTGAAAAACGCAGAGACGCGAAGAGCGCAGAGAAGAAGCGGCCTCACTGACCCTCGCTTCGGCGGGGTGCGGCACGGGGGAGGACGGCGGATTATCGTTGTCCAGCCAGGAGAAGCCGCGTTCGGTGAGGGCGGGCTGGGTGTTGCTTTGCATTTTGGCCATGCGGCTCAGGTCTGGTTCGCGTGAGGCGAGGGTTGTTTCGTGGAGGGCTTTGAGGCAGGGGGCGCGCACGGGACACGGGCGGTGGGCTAAGAGGTTAAAATTGGTTAAAATTGCTTAAAGCCGCTAAGCATGGGCTTGGACCTCCATTCATCGGCAAATCGGACATGCGAGGGTCGAGTGTCGCGTGTCGAGGGGTGGGGTCTCGCTCCCTCGACACCCGCCACTCGACACTTGGGCCTGCATACTTTTGAACACCAGGCGTTGAGTTTTGAATCGCATTGATTGTGTCGCGTTCATACGCAAGGAGTTTCGCACAATTGCGGGCTGGAGGGCAACTACTCCATTGGCTCCATTGGCTGTATTGGTTCTTTTTTACTCTTTGGCAGGGTTATCGCGCCAGGAATCGGAAAAAGTCGGCGCTCTGGCAGCGCGCCCGCCGTTGCCACGGTTAATGAGACCATTCCTTCTGTGCCATCTGTGGCTCAGGCTTTTCAAACCTTGAGCATCCCGGCCAGATTCCTAATCAGTTCGTTCAACGTCACGGGTTGGGGCTGCAAGACCTGTTTGCGGCCGAAAATGAGCAACTGCCGGGTCAGGATAGCGCCCCGTTCAGCGGCGCCGATAACGTGATTGAGCCCTTCAGCAGCTTCGGCGCCGAGTCCGGCGCTGCCCATCAGCAGGAGTTCGGCGTTGCCACGAATGATGGCCAGGAGGTTGTTGAAGTCGTGGGCCACCCCTCCGGCGAGTTGCCCGAAGGCTTCCAACCTCTGTGCCTGGTGCAAGGCCTCTCCCAGCGCCTTGCGCTCCGTGATGTCCTGCACCACGCCGATGAAGTGGGTGATCTCCTGCCCGCCGGAGCGGACTGGCGTTACCGTCTCTTCATTGACACGGAGGGTCCCGTCCTTTCGGCGATTGATGAACTCCCCCCGCCAGACCCCACCGGAACTGATAGTCTTCCAAAAGCCCTCATAAAATGCTTGATCATGCCGGCCCGACTTAAGGAAACGAGGATTACGACCGAGCACTTCTTCGGCGCCAAAACCGGTCAGGGCGCTGAAAGCAGGATTGACCCAGAGTATTGTGCCCGCACGATCGGTGATCAGAATGCCATTGGCCGCTGTGTCCAGCGCCGTGGACTGCAGCAGGGCTACCTCCGCAAGGCGCCGATGTCGCGCCTCGCTTTCCAGTAAGGCTCTCTGCACGCGATGCCGCTCCAGCGCGTAACGCAAGGTGCGCGTCAGCAACTCCGTGGTAAGATTCGTTTTGTGGAGAAAGTCCTGCGCGCCGCGCCCGACGGCCTCGACCGCCAGGGCTTCTTCATCCGAGCGGGTGAGGACGACGAGCGGGAGCCGGTCGGCAACCTGTTCCCGGGCTTTGGCCAGGGCTTCCAGCCCCTCCGAATCGGGCAGGCCCAACTTCATGAGGACCACGTCATAAGCCTGCTCGCGCAAGGCGGCCAAAGCCCGCCCGAGCTCTGTCACGCGCGTCAGGTCAAACGGCTCAAAGGGCGCCTTTCGGAGCAACTCCACGATGGTCCGGACCTCATCGGGGTCATCATCGACCAGCAGAATCTTCATTTCGCAGGGGCGGGTTTGCTCCCCTGCCGGAAGGGCACAACTTATCGTATGGCATTCTGTTCCAGGCATGTGCGCAGCGTCGCCAATGGGCAATGTCCTCTCCGCCGTATCACCCGATCCCTGGCCTTGCCTCAGGATTCGAGGAACCGGACGAACCAATTCGAGAATCGGGCTGCGCCGAACCCTGACTCCATTTCGGCGCAACCTTTCAGCCCCCTCCCAAAGCACATCGAGCCCACAGTATAAGTACGCTCCGGGAAGGCCGGATCTTTCAACAAAGTTCCAAAATCCTTGATTTTTTCGGACCCAAGACCATAACTTCTCACTTTTCGGCAGTGTTTTGAGCCAGCTTGTTGTGCAGGTAGAGCTTGTTGTTCAGACGCTTCCAACTGCCCATGTGCAGGCGTCCGCAATCTGCCGAACGGTCAAAGTGGTCTCCCCCCGCAGACGAGCCGCCAGCGCCACCTTCGTCGAGTCGCCCTTGGGCCGCTCCTTGAGTTCTCGGTGCTTCCACTTCTGCAGGACTGCGCATGTTTTTATCACCTCTGCCGGATGGATTCCATACCGCGGCGCAAACGTCCACATACATCATCAAACGCGGCTCCCGCAAAGATTCCGCAACTCTGTTGAAAGATCCGGCCTCCCCGGAGCGTACTATGACTGGGTGAATTGACGGTATGAGACGAATCAACGTGGCAGGCGATGCACATGCTGCAACAAAGAGTGCGCCAGCAACTCAAATCCTCGTTCGGCACGGAAACGGCGCATGGCATATCGGAGCGGCCTCCGCCCACGCGTTGGTTCTCCAGGCCAACTGCACCATCTTCGCGCGCGGAGGCCGGGTCCCCGGCCCGTCAGACGGGGCCAACGACGCGCTCTGCGCGGTGAAGTACGTCAGTCCCCGCCGACGGCCGCTGACCGCCGAAGAAGGTCTAATCCGGGCGGTGGCCTACGCCCTCAAGCAAGCCGTTCCCACCGCAATCGCCGTGGCGGCTCCCGCCATGGCGGCGTTGATAGGCGGACCCTGCTTGCTGGTCCCCATTCCCGCGAGCGACTGCGGCGTGCGGGCGAACCTCGCGCTGGCCAGGGCTATCGCAGGCCTGGTTCCTGATTGCCGTGCCAAAATCGCCATTGCCCGCTCTGGACCGACTGCTTCATCAACCAGGCTACGTCTGCGAGGTTTGCATGGACTTAAGCGCGAGCAACACCATTTCTCCCTTACCGGCGAGCAGATGCCTCCCTTGCCGGTTTACTTCGTGGACAACGTGATCAGGACAGGGGAGACCATTCGGGCGGCCCGCGCGGCACTCGGCTGGGGCAAGGGCCTGATCTACGCCGATGCCAGAACACCCCCTTCAACGCCTGCTCCTTCAGGGAACCACGAAACACTTGAAAGTGAAAGGCTCCCGCAAAGTGACGTTTTGGCTCGGTCCGCAACACTTCCCCGACCATAACGGTCTTGCCAAGTCCACGACAGTCTCCTCCATGGCCGACGAACTCGGTTCCAGGAGCCCGGCCGAATCAATCAGCATCCCGGTCGCCAGGCCCGTCCCAAGCAGGCCGCTGGTCCGGTGGACGAGAGTGAAGGCTGAAGCCAGCACCAGGAGCGTGAAAGCCGAGGTCAGGAGGCGAAGGCCCAGGATAGCGGGCGAAATGTGGTGAGGGACGGTGCGGACTGAGCAGGCAAATGGCCTGGAACCGCGCATTGTGTCATCGAGGCTGGGATCTTTGGCCTTGCGAAGGGACCCCGTGAGGCCAGCTTCGGGCGTCAGCCAGCGAAAAAGACTTTGCAGATCTGCATTTTTTTGAAAGAAGTGCCCCCGGAGCAGCGTACTTATATGTAGATAGACAGTGGATGCAAAAGACGCCATGATAAGCGGCATGGACCAACCGATTCCGACGCGGCAGTCGTTGCTGGGTCGGTTAAAGGATTGGAACGACCAGGAAAGCTGGCAGGTTTTCTTCGATACCTATTGGCGGCTGATCTACAACACTGCCATCAAGGCCGGCCTGAACGACGCCGAAGCGCAGGATGTCGTCCAGGAGACGATCCTCTCGGTTTCAAAGAAGCTGCCCAGCTTTGAATATGACCGGGCAAAGGGTTCTTTTAAGGCCTGGTTGCTGACCATGACCCGTTGGCGCATCACAGCCCAACTGCGAAAGCGGCTGCCGGAAACCGAACACCCTGGGCCGGAGCGCCTGCCCCCAACGAGCACCGCCCGGACGGCGACCATAGAGCGGTTGCCCGATCCTGCCGTGTCGGCGTTGGATGCCCTCTGGGACCGGGAATGGGAAGAGAACCTCCTGGCCGCTGCCATCGAGAGGGTCAAGAAAAAGGTCCCGCCCAGGGAATACCAGGTCTTTGATTATTACGTCAGCCAGAAACTGCCCGTTTCTCAGGTGGCGCGGGCCCTGCAGGTCAATCGCGGCCGGGTCTATTTGGCAAAGCACCGAATCAGCAGGTTGATCAAAAAGGAAATCGCCTATCTGCGCAACAAGCTTCTTTAGAAAGGGTCCAAAGAATGGAAGGAGAGCCCCGCATTCCAGCCGTCATGGATGCGTTGCCGAGGGACGAAACGCATTCCCGGCCCTCCTCGACGCTGCGCGGTCCAGGCCGGGGAGTCGAGGGCGCCGAGGCGTCCTCCCGCGCCATGCACGAGGTCAGGCGCAGCATTCTCAGGAAGCTCGCGCCCCGCTTCCACACGGCCAACCAACTATCCTCGCGAACGGAATAAAACCAATTTTGCCACGGAAAAATCCCGTGGCGAAAACCGGCCCGGCAGAATACGTGCTGCCCGGGTCATAAGCAACATAAACACCAGAGCATTACCGTTATGCCCGTCCTAGAAAAGAAAGTTCAAATTCGCAGACCGAAGGTCCAGCCCAGATTCAGTCCCAAGCCTGTTCGCCAGAGTGGGAAGTTCCTGCCGCTGGACCAAGATTCCCCAAGCCCCAGTCCCAGCATCAGCCCAAATCCCTCAACCCCCTCGCCTGATGTGCCGGGACGGCATTAGCCAGGAAACCCCCAATAAGCACACTGAGGTCGAGGACGGATCTTCCCGCCAGCCGGAAGACTGCCGGCAAAGGAAGCGGATCGTCCTCGTCCTCCAGTCTGAGCCGTATGAAGAAGCTGATTTTCAAGTGCGGTCTATCTCCGGGCGACATCGTCATGCTGACTGCCGCAGTGCGTGACCTGCACTGCCGGTATCCCGGCCAATTCCAGACAGACGTGCGAACGGCCTGCCCCGAACTCTGGGAACACAATCCGCACCTGACGCGCTTGTCTGAGGAGGATCCCGAGGTCACGCAAATCGATTGTTCGTATCCCTTGATTAACCGGTGCAGCAGCACCCCCTATCACTGCCTGCACGGCTTCATTGAATTCCTCAACGACCGCTTGGGCCTGGCGATCAAGCCGACGGCCTTCAAAGGTGATATTCACCTCTCGCCCCAGGAGAAGGCCTGGTTCTCGCAAGTCCACGAGCTTACAGGGGAGGACACGCCCTTTTGGATAGTCGCGGCCGGGGGAAAGTACGACCTGACCATCAAGTGGTGGCAGACGGAGCGGTACCAGGAGGTAATCGATCATTTTCGGGGGAAGCTCCTGTTCGTCCAGGTTGGCCAGTATGGTCACCACCACCCAAAGTTGCACGGGGTCGTTGATCTCCGCGGCCAGACCAGCCTGCGCGAGCTGATCCGCCTGGTCTATCACGCCCAAGGCGCGCTCTGCTCCGTCACGGCCTTGATGCACTTGGCCGCCGCCGTTGAAACCAGGGGCCGGCGGCCCGTCCCCCGCCCCTGCGTGGTGGTGGCCGGCGGGCGCGAGCCGGCCCACTGGGAAGCCTATCCCGGCCACCAGTTCATCCATACCAATAGCGCCCTGGCTTGCTGTGCCCAGGGCGGCTGCTGGAAAGAGCGCATCGCGCCCTTGCGGGACGGGGACAAGCGGGACAGGCCCGGCCACCTCTGCGTGGATCTTGTCAGCGGGCTCCCGCGCTGCCTGGACGTGATTACGCCGGCAGAGGTCATTCGCCGGGTGGAATTGTACTTCAAAGGCGGCGTTCTGAAGTATCTTTCGCCTTCCCATCGCAAGGCTGCCGAACGGGGTATCACTGCGATCGCCAAGAGCCCGTACGACCAACAGCCCTTGACCCTGCAAAGTGCCGGCATGGCTTTGGAGAGATTCATCCCGACAATCCCGGCCTACCCGGACCGATGCCAGGGTCGCGGAATCGTCATCTGCGCAGGCGCCCTCCGCTATTTCCCCTGTGCCTGGGTCTGCATCAACATGCTGAGAAAACTGGGCTGCGCCCTGCCTATCCAGTTGTGGCACCTTGGCAAGAAAGCGCTCGATGAGCGGATGAGGGCGATGGTGGCTCCGCTGAGCGTTGAATGCGTCGACGCCCTCAAGGTTCGGAAGAGATTCCCGGCCCGCCTGTTGCGGGGCTGGGAACTCAAGCCCTACGCCATTCTGCACTCGGCCTTCCGCGAGGTCCTGCTCCTCGATGCCGATAATGTGCCGGTGGTCAATCCCGAGTTCTTATTCGATGCGCCCCAATTCCGCGCCGCCGGCGCAGTCTTCTGGCCCGATTACCCCCACGCCAGGAAGAAGACGGTACCCGCCATCTGGCGCAGTTGCGGCCTGCGGGAGCCTCGCGAGCCGGAGTTCGAGTCCGGGCAGATCCTTGTGGACAAAGAGCGGTGCTGGGCTGCGCTCTGTCTGACCGTATGGTTCAATGAGAATTCGGACTTTTATTATCGCTACGTGCATGGCGACAAGGAAACCTTTCACCTGGCATTCCGCAAGTTGAACCAGGCCTATTGCCTCGTGCCAACGCCTATCCACCCGCTGCCGGGCACGATGTGCCAGCATGATTTCCAGGCCCGGCGCCTCTTCCAGCATCGAAACCAGGATAAGTGGGACCCGTTGCTCTGCAACCGGCGGATCGAGGATTTCTGGTTCGAGCAGCAGTGCCGCGATTATCTGGCCCAACTGCCGGCGATATGGAATGGCGGCGTGGACACCAGGATTGAGCCCCTTCGAGCGGCTCTGCTTCCCAAGGCAAGGGCGATACGCATTGGGGCTGTGATGATGTCCTGCCCCGAGCGCGAACACCTAAGACAGCAAACGCTGGCCAACCTGGCCAGGACGGACTGGGACGGCCAGCCGGTGCTGGTCCAGATGGATGAGGGCCGCGGTGATGACCACTGCGCGCGGCAGGAGCAATGCGCCTGGCTCGCCCTTAAGGAGGCCCTGGAGGCCCCCTCGGACTATATACTCTTTCTGGAGGACGACCTGGACTTCAACCGCCATATTCGCCACAATTTGCTCCACTGGAAAGCGGTCCGGACCGGGATGGCGGCGCTGGCCAGTTTGTACAATCCATGCATTCAGGAAGCGGCGTTCGATTTCCCAAATCGCGCGCGCATTATGCCCCCCGGGCGCATCTTCGGCAGCCAGGCCTTCCTCCTGTCCAGGGCCACGGCGGAGTTCGTTGTCAGCCACTGGCGCAGCGAAAAGGGTTTGCAGGACACCAGGATCGCCCGCCTGGCCGGTCGCTTGAAAAAGCCCATTCTCTATCACGCCCCGTCCCTGGTGCAGCATATCGGGACCAAGAGCGTTTGGGGCGGAGGCTTTCATCAGGCGATGGACTTCGACCCGGATTGGAGGGCGTAACATTCTGGGCGGCGAGGCTAGGCCAGATGGGCGCCTTTCATTCTGGCCGAGGCCAAGAAGTGTGTTGCCACGGGCGGATCCAGGCCCTTTAATCGGCCTGTCAACCGCTATGAGAACGCCGACAGACCCGTGGCCATGAACGAAGCCCGAGAGCCTGGGCCGGATGAGCCCGGCCCAAGTCCCGCCCTGGGCGAACCCTCCTTCCTGGTGCCGGTTGCCGATCACCAGTTGCTGCGCCGCATCGGCCGGGGCAGCTACGGTGAAGTCTGGCTGGCGCGCAACACTCTCGGGATGTACCGGGCGGTCAAGATAGTCCACCGCAAGTCCTTCAAGGACCAACGGCCTTATGAGCGGGAGTTGTCGGGCATCCGCAAGTTCGAACCGATTTCGCGCTCGCACGAAGGCTTTGTTGACGTCCTCCATGTCGGCATCAACGAGGAGCTAGGCTGCTTTTATTACGTGATGGAGTTGGGCGATGATCTGGACAGCGAGCAGAGCATCGATCCGGAAAACTACTCGCCCCGGACGCTGCGCAAGGAGATCGCGCGGCGGGGCAACCTGTCCCTCGAGCAATGCCTGCAACTGGGGCTGGCCCTGAGCGACGCTTTGGCGCAACTGCACCGGCACAGCCTGGTCCACCGCGATATCAAGCCCTCGAATATCATCTTCATCAATGGGGTGCCGAAGCTGGCCGACATCGGCCTGGTGGCGGAGGCCAATGGGGCGCGCTCCTATGTGGGCACCGAGGGGTATATTCCGCCGGAAGGCCCCGGCACGGCCCAAGCCGATATTTACGGGCTGGGCAAGGTCCTCTATGAGGCCAGCACCGGCAAGGACCGGCAGAGTTTTCCGGAACTGCCTCTGCGCTGGAGCCAATCCGCCAAGCACGCCGGTTTCCTGGAGCTCAACGAAGTTCTACTGGAGGCCTGTGCCAATGAGCCGGGCCGGCGTTACGCATCGGCCTGGGACATGCATGCGGACCTGCTGGTTGTGGCCAGGGGAAAGTCGGTCAAGCGGTTGAGGATGCTCGAGCGGCGCTGGGCCAACTTGAAACGAGTTGCCGGCGTTTGCGTGTTGGCCGTTGCGGTGCTGGCGGCTGTCTCCTATGAGGTTTATCGCGATTGGAATGACGTCGTCCAATCGCGCCAGCGGCAGGTTGGCGTCAATATCGGCTACGGCAGCCGGGCGATGGACTCCGGCGACCTCTTGGGCAGCCTGAGCTATTTTGCCGAGGCGCTCTACCTGGACAAGGGCAGTGCCGAGCGGGAGCAGCAACATCGGCTCAGGCTCGGTTCAGCCCTGGCGCAATCGGCCAAGCTGGTCCAAATGTGGTTTGGGCCAAGACAAGCCCAAGACGTCTGTTTCAGTCCCGACGGCAAGCGGCTGCTCATTACCGAGTGGTTCGGCAGGGCCCAGGTTTTCGATGTGCAGACCGGCAGACCTGTCACGCCCCAGTTTGGGCAAGCTGATGGCCTTTGCCAAGGGTCGTACAGCCCCGATGGCCGCCTCGTGCTCACCGCTAGCGAAGACAGGACCGCCTGCATCTGGAAGGCCAGCGATGGTACACGGGTGGCCACCTTGCCTCACCCCGACAGAGTCGTGAGTGCCCTCTTCAGCCCTGATGGCAGGCATATCATCACGGCCAGCAATGACAAGTTGGCTCGGGTATGGAATGCCGCCACCGGGGCACCCGAACTCAAGTTGGAAGGGCACACTGAGGATGTAATGTTTGCCACATTTAGCCCCGATGGACGCCGAATCGCCACTGCCAGCCGTGATCGCACCGCCCGGATTTGGGACGCCACCGATGGCCACCAAACCGTCCCGCCCCTCCACCACCCCACCTGGGTCGGATATGCCGCGTTCAGCCCGGATGGACAAAGCCTGGTAACAGCCTGTTTTGACAACAAAGCCCGTGTCTGGGACACTGCTACTGGAAAGCGTATTCCGCCCGATTTAACCCACGGTGATGGGGTCAACAGCGCCGAATTCAGCCCCGATGGCCGGCTGATTGTCACCGCCGGTTTGGATGGCGAGGCCCGGATTTGGATGGCGGACAATCATCAACCCCTCGATCCCAATCCCATCCTCAGGCACAGCGACCGGGTGACACACGCTGCTTTTGCCCCTGACGGCCATCGTATCGCCACCTCCTGTATTGACGGGACCGTTCGGGTTTGGGACCTGGCGCGCAAAACCGCGACACCATCGGGGCCGTGCTCTTGGCTGAGCCAGGACAGGACGAGGTTCATGACCCTGGATGAGGACGGACTCCACGTGCGAGACACGGTGTCCAAGCGGACGGTCTCGCCGTTGCTGAGGCCAGGCCGTCCCCCACACGACGCCAAGCTTAGCCCGGACGGCGCCTTCGTGTTGGCCATTTCAGCCGCCGCGCAAGGGCCAAACAGGCTTGGCCGATCTGTGGAGGTACTGAGAACGGCTACCGGCGAGCGCGTCGGTCCGCCCATTGTTGTCACAAACGAGCTCTCAAACCTATTCCTCAGCAACGACGGCAAGCGCCTGCTGGCCGCTAGCGGAACGGGGGTGCAGATCTGGGACGTGGCTGCCGGGAAACCGCTGGCCGATAGGGTGTTGGCGCAAGGCAACATCGAGTCCGCCGTCTTTAGCCCCGATGGGAGTGCGGTTGCAGCCTGGGGCGGCAGCGTGGTGCGGGTGTGGGATACGAGTACAGGTCGCGAAACTTGTGGGCCGCTGAACCATCCTTTTCCGGTGACCTGTGCCGACTTCAGCCCCGACGGCGCCTGGCTGGTGACCTGTGGCGCCGACGCCAATTTCACCCGGTGCTACGCGCGACTCTGGAATGCGGCAACTGGCAAGCCCCGGGGTGACCCATTAAAGCACAGCGATGGCGTCCTTTGGGCTGCTTTCAGTCCCGATGGCCGCCGGGTGGCGACAGCGGGTGAGGACTTCACGGCTCGCGTCTGGGACGCCATCACCGGCCGGCAACTTAGCCCCAATCTCAAGCACGAGCATGACGTACGTTCAGCCGTTTTTAGTCCCAACGCCCAATCGGTCCTGACCGCCAGTTCTGATAGGACCGCCCGCGTTTGGAGCGTGGAAACAGGCGATCCGCTAACTCCGTGGCTCCGGCACCTCCAGAGGCTAACAGGCGGCCGATTCCTGCCGGACGGCCGCCGGATAGTTACTTCCGACCAGAAGGGCCAAGCCTGGCTTTGGGAAGTGACTCCGGATGAGAGGCCCGTTGAGGATCTGAGAGCGCTTGCGCGCCTGCTCTCGGGTGACGCGCTTGTCGTCTCGGGCCCATCGGCCACGCCGCAGACAGACCATCTCAAGGCTCTATGGGAACGGCTCCGCGCCAAGTATCTTTCCGACTTCACGGCGTCCTCCGAGGAAATCGCCGCCTGGCACGAACTCGAGGCCGCAAAGAGCGAGCTTGCACAACAGTGGTTCGCTGTGGTTTTCCACCTGGAACGTCTCCTGGCTCTGCGGCCCGGAGACAACCCCCTGTCGGAGCGCCTTGCTCGCGCGAACGGGCATTTGCAGAAGGGCGACTGAGGCCTGGAAAGCGGAGCGGCTCGCCAGGCTGCGCCAACTCTCGTTTCACCATTTCCCCGATAGAATTCCATCCGCCCGGGTCCTGGACACCAACGCGGGGGTCGCTCTCTCGCGCTTTCCAGCCACCCATACGGACAACTCGGCGCCGGCGCTG
>Ga0187868_1002660_pt1 | contig 11549 bp, 8 predicted proteins | sample June2016WEW_13_4_FD_133014 | JGI IMG/M metagenome (GOLD analysis project Ga0187868, IMG submission 133014) | Peatland microbial communities from SPRUCE experiment site at the Marcell Experimental Forest, Minnesota, USA - June2016WEW_13_40 | ecosystem: Environmental > Terrestrial > Soil > Wetlands... | reverse complement strand
TGGGCGCGGTCGCCGAAAAAATTCAAAATTTGGAAAAGCTCGCCGCGCAAATTTCTTCCGCCACGAACCAGTGGGCGGGCGTCCAGGAAAGCGTGCAGGGCAACTCTGACAAAACGGTCGCCGCCACGAAGGGAATCGCCGACCGAATGGCTGAGGAGATTCGGCTGTTCAGTGAGTTCATGGAAAAAATGAACGACAGCGAGAAGGCCACGCTCCGGTTGGAAGTTGAGAAATTGCGGCGCGGCGAACTCGAATGGTTGCAGGTGCTGGTGAACATCCTCGACCATGTCTTCGCGCTGCACGCTGCCGCCATGCGCTCCGGCGACGTGAAGTTTGCCGCCCCCATCACGACTTTCCAGAATGCCTGCCGCGACACTGCGCGCCGCCTTGGCCTCACGCCGTTTGCCGCCGAACCCAATGAGCCGTTCGATGCCGAACGCCACCAGATCGCGGACAGCAAGGAAACGCCGCCGGCCGGCGCGGTCGTCGCCGAAACCATTGGTTCGGGTTATACCTTTCAGGGCCGGTTTTTGCGCCCTGCGCTGGTGCGTCTGCGCGATGGGAATGCGCCGGCGGAAACGCAACCTGAAAAACCCGCCTCCGCTGCGTCACCCGCGCCGGGAAATGCCGGGGGCGAATTCTCGCTCGAATCGCCGGAGTGAAGATTGTGGTAGCACCCGCCTCCGGCGGGTTCAATGCGGCGTCCCGCCGCATTGCCTTGATTGGTTGAGTGCATTGAAAGTTTCGGGCGAGACGCCCGAAATGACCCGCGAGACGCGGTGCCACCTTCATGCTTCCACATTCACCGTTCTTCGTGCGGATAAAAAGTGCAGCCAGCATTCTGTGACCGTCCGCGAATAAATTTTCTCCAGCGCGCGTGCGTAAAGTTTCAGTTGCGGCGCGTAAAGCCGCGTTTTCTCCGGCAGTTCGGCTGGACGAACTTCGTCCGTCTTGAAATCCGCGAGCCAGATTTCTTCCGGCAGCAGCACAACCAAATCCGCCACGCCTTGCACGACAACAAATTCGTCCTCCAATCCCAGGGCCGATTTCACGCCGGTGAGGGCCGCCAGTTCCGGCGGACTGAAACGCGCCGTGAAGGCCAGTTCGCGCCGGACGTTTGCCGTTTGCGCGCGAATTTTTCGGCCCGGCTCCGAATTCCAAAACACCGCAATATCTTCCAGAGCCAATGCCGCGCGCTCGTCCGCCGACAAAACTTTTTCCTGTTCCAGGCGGTTTGCTTCCGATTTAAGCGCCACAACGTCGTTCACGTTATCCAGCGCGACCTGTTGAAGAAATTTGTGGTGCGCCATGCCACTGGCCGCCGCCGAAAGGCTGGCGCGCGCATTTCGCCGCGCCGCCGGCGCGAAATTCCGCAACGGAAATGTTGGTTCCGCCTCGTCGTCAAGTTCTTCCGCCGCCTGACGCCGCAGCGCGGTGACGGATGATTTGGCCGCGCGTTGCGTTGCGGCGGCAAACGGGTATTTCCAGGTCAATACTTCGCAGAGCCTTAGTTTCAGCGCATCGTCCAGAGGTTCCAACTGGTGGGGTGGGACAGACGGCTCGCCCCACCCTGCGAAATTAGTTCCCGCAAGCTCCGCGTCACTGGCGATGCGCCAGCGCAAGTGCGGCCATTCGCCTTCAGTTGCCGTCGCCTTTGTGCCGCCCGCGTATTGTGCGAACCACAACCCAAGCCAGTCGGCGTAACTTTTCGCCGCGACAATGGCTTGAATCGTGATCGCTTCCGGTTTCAACCAAAGCGATCCCCATTTTTTCTCCGTGACGACGGCGGTCAAAATCAGCGTGTCACGCACGCGGGTCGTGGCGACGTAAAGCAGGCGCAATTCCTCTCCCCATTGCTCGCGGCGCTGGTGCTGTTGTGCGAGCCAGTGCGGCAGGCTCGGATACCGACGGTCCGTGTGCGGCGGTTTGACGCGCGGACAAAGGCCGAACGATTCATCAAAGATGATTTCCCCGCGCAGGTCCTGCGTGTTGAACGGCTTGGCGAGATCGGCGACGGCGACGACGGGGAATTCCAGCCCCTTGCTCTGGTGAATGCTCATCAACCGCACGGCGTTTTCGTCCGCGACCGCCGCGACGTCCGGCTCAACCTCAGCCTCGCGTTGCGCCTCGATAAATTTCAAAAACCGGAACAATCCCTGCCGCTGGAACTGGTCGAACTTCTGCGCGAGACCCAGAAATCGTTCGACGTTGGCGCGCCGTTGCGCGCCGCGCGGGCGCGCGAGCAGCCACTCGGCGTAATGCGTCTCGGCCAGCACGCTTTCCAGGCATTGCGACAGCGGCGCCTGCCGCGCCAGTTGCCGCCAGCGGAAAAAATTTCCCAGAAACTTATCCACCTTGGAAAAGGTTTCTGCCGTTGCTTCCAATCCTGTCACATGAACCCCGTCACGTGTCACATCGCGCCAGCGGTTGAGTGCCGTCCAAAAATGCACGCCCTTCGCAGTCAGCCGAATCTGCGCCAGTTCATCGAGCGCCAGGCCGGCGAGCGGCGAACGGAGCACGGCGAGGGCTGGCACGTCCTGTAATGGATTGTCCAGCAGATGCAACAGACTCAACAAATCCATGATTTCGCTGCGGTCATAAAATCCGCCGCGCTCGACAACGAGCGGCACGCCCGCGCGCTGAAATTCCTTCGCATAAATTTCCGCCTTGCCCGAAGGCGCGCGCAGCAGGACCGCCATGTCGCGCCATTCGGCGGGGCGAAAATTCTTTTTCTCCGCTTCCCAAATTTCGTGTTTCCCGGCTTCAAGCTGCTTCAGCCGCCGGGCGAGCAGTCGCGCCTCCTTTTCCGTCTTCTGCAAATCGGCCAGGTTGTCATCGCCGGATTCATCGTCGGTTTCCACATCGTTGCGGCCCTTTTTGAAACGCAAAAGCAGTTCCGCGCGCGGCGAAGCATCTTTTGCCGTGCTGAGTTCTGCGCGGTCTTTGGGCGCACCAAATTGCAGCCGGGCTTCGACATCGTAACGTACGCCGCCGACTTCCTCGCGCATGAGCGGCTCGAAAACGGAATTTACAAAGTCGAGCAGTCCCTCGCGGCTGCGGAAATTTTCCGCGAGAGAAATCGTCTGGCCGTTTTTTCCACGCCAGCTTTGGGCGTAATCGCGGAAGATTTTCGGGTCGGCCAGACGAAAACGATAGATGCTCTGCTTCACGTCGCCGACGAGGAAACGGTTGCCAACCGAAGCATAGTCCCTGGGAGCGCTGACGTCTCGCCGGCGAGTTCCGGTTTTTGGCTCCTGACTGGCCGGCGAGACGCCGGCGCTCCCAGGAGGTTCATGGAGCGGAGGCAGATTATTTGCGAGGTCAACTCCCCGCTCCCCGGCCCTCTCCCCGCTTGGGCGGGGCGAGGGAGATGAATCGCGGCTGAGCGCCTGGATGATTTTGTCCTGCGCGGCGTTGATGTCCTGATATTCGTCCACGAAAACGAACCGGATTTTTTGACGCCATCGTCCGGCGACCGGGGTGGGCTGGTTCGCGGCAAAATCCCAGAGCAGTTTCAGCGCGAACTGTTCCAGATCGTGAAAATCCAGAACACCATCGTCGCGTTTGCGCGCGGCGAACCGGGCGGAGAAATTTTGTGTCAACCGCACCAATGCGCCCATGGGGCCGCGCACCCAATCCCAATCTTCTGTCAGCGGGTCGCGGCCGGGTTCAACCGGCGCAAGCGAATGCAAAAACGCCGCGTCGGCAAAAAACTTCTCCAACGGTTTGCGGAGGACGGTGAATTTTTTTGGCGGAAAGTTTTCTTTGCCGTCCATCGCGAGGATTTGTTCCAGAACTTCCGCCGCCTGTTCGCGGTTGATTTGGGGAGCGCGCGCGTCTCGCGTGCTGTTCGGCGCGTCCTCGTACCGAATTTTGTCCGGCGATTTGCCAACGACGGGGACATCGTTGGCTGCGCCCGGGACGGGCGCGCTCCCCAAGCGGGAAAAAATTCCAAGCAGCTCGGCGGCTTTCTCGTTTCTGGATTTGAGATTTTCCAAAACCGGCAGCCATTCATCGTGCCAGGCTTGAATACCGTCGAGCAGCCACTCACGCCATTCGTCCGGTGCGGTTGATGCGAATCGTTCAATTTGCCGCGCAAGCCAGCCGTCGGCATCGGGCCGGGTTTGCGCGTAATGGTGCAGACGCAAAACCAGCTGGCGGATGGTCTGGTCGCGCCCGCCGCCGTAAATTTGAATCAGTTTCTGAACCGCTTCGGCCAGTTCATCCTGCCCGGCGTAGTGTTCCTGCAGTTCTTCATCAAGAGTTTCGTCGGCCAGCAGGCGCGCCTCGCCTGCGTCGAGCACGGCCAGTTGCGGGTCAAGGCCGAGCTCGTGGAAATGTTCGCGCACGAGCTTGAGGCAAAAACTGTGGAGTGTGCCGATGTGTGCGGTATCGAAGAGCGCCAGTTGCTCCGCCCAGCTCGGTTCGTCCGGCGCGGCGCGAAGTTTTTCCTCAAGCTGCTCGCGCAACCGTCGGCGCATTTCGGCGGCGGCGGCCTCGGTGAACGTGACCACGAGGATTTCTTCGAGCGACGCGGGGGACGGTTCTGCACCAAGGCAATGCAGACAGCGCTCAACGAGAGTGTAAGTTTTGCCCGTGCCCGCGCCGGCCATGACCAGCACGTTGCCGTGCGCGGCGACCGCCTGCCGTTGGGACGGTGTGGGCGAATCGTTTTGGGTGCGTGGCGGTTCCATGCGGCGTTTGCGGTTAAAGTGGCACAGGCGTCTCGCCTGTGAAATCTAAAACACAGGCCGGAGGCCTGTGCCACATTCCGATTTTTCCGCGAGCCACTTGGGAAAGCGTCACGCGCTTGTCGCGCCGAAGCGCAGCGAAGGCGGAAAAAACCCGAATGGGGTTGAAGGGGAAATCAAGACTTGCAGTCTATCCTCAAATTAGGCGGCTTGTTCATAGCTCACATAGAATCATGCATACTACCTAAATGAGTAACAAAGTATCCCAACCCGTATACCACATACCAGCACCCGAGAAATGGAATCAATAAAATCGGTAACGCCGCCAAGAAAATCCAGAACGCGCCGACGCGTGTGGTGTCAGAATTGTCACGCAGACGAATAAATAACAGAACGGCAAATGAGCTGCAAAAGCAGCAAACAACCGGAGCGATAAGAAACTGTGGAGTATAGTCATCTATCCGGTGCCAAAATAAAATGACTGCTGCGATAAACGCCCAAGGAAGCAATGAAAGAAGAATAGCTGCGCCTTTCGTGACTCGCGTCCAAGGTATCTCAATGCGCTTGGTCAAAAGTGGGTGCATATACTCACTGCCGCCTAACAATGGACGGCTTGTTTTGCAGCCTATCCCGTTTCAGAATTTGACCTTGTGTCTGACAAAACGGTTTGTCCAGAAAAAGTTGCCGTGATTTTTCGTGTGTTTCGCCTGGTTCGCGGTTAAACCATTTTGCATGAGCGAATCCATGCGGCTTAAAGATCAGCCCGCCAGTGAACGCCCGCGCGAGCGGCTGGCAGCGCGCGGCGCGGTGGCTTTAAGCCCCGCCGAGTTAATTGCCATCCTGCTGCGGACGGGATTGAAAGGCACCAATGTGGTCGAGGTCGGACGGCAGTTGTTGAAAAAATACGATGGCTCGCTGCGGACGCTGGCGACGCTGACCGTGGATGACTTGCGAAAAATCAAAGGCATTGGGCGCGACAAGGCGGTGACGCTGCTGGCGGCATTTGAACTGGCCAAACGCATGGCGGAAGAATTGCAGGACGAATCGCCCGTGCTGGACAACCCGGCAAACGTCGTCGCCCTGCTGCGCGCAAAAAATCTGGTGAAGAACGTGGAAACCCTCCAGGTCCTGCTGCTGAACACGCGTCGCCGGCTGATTCGGGTCGAGCCGGTCACCGATGGGACGATTGACACCTTGCTCGTGCATCCGCGCGAGGTTTTCAAAGCCGCCATCGCGGCCAACGCCGCCGCCGTGGTGCTCGCGCACAATCATCCGAGCGGCGACCCGACGCCGAGCGAGGCCGACATCAAAGTGACGCGCGATTTGATCCGCGCTGGCCAGCTTTTGAAGATCGAAGTGCTCGACCACGTCATCATTGGCCGCGCGACGCCGGAACGGCCAAAGGATTACGTATCGCTGCGGGAGCTGGGATACTTCTACTCGTGAGATTGTAGCAGCCGACGTGAGGAGGCTCTGATATATTTACGATATGCGATTTACGATTGACGAGTCTTGCAACAATCCGGGCTTATTGCGTAAATCATATATCGAAAATCGGAAATAACGAGCCAGGCACGCGACATCCGCCGCGCGCAACAACTGTGGCAACAATTTACGAAACATGCGTCTGAAAAATTATAGAGAAGACCTGCTCAAACGGCTGGAAGACCCGCACTACGCCGCCGAATATCTCGCCCAGGTGCTGGCGGAAAAAACAGCGCGGCATTCCTGATTCCGCTCAAGGACGTGGTGGAAGCCGGCGGCGGCATGGGCAATCTGGCCGGACGTGTGGGCCTCAAACGGCCGAGCCTTTACAAGATTCTTTCCAAAAAAGGCAATCCCACCTTGGCCACGTTGCAGGAAATTTTGAAACCCTTGGGCTTGCGCGTTTCCGTCGCTTTGGACAAGGCGGCTTGAATGGAGCAAGCAGCGCGTCGCTGGCGTATTTCTACCAGAAAATTGCAGTTGGCGCTTATTTAAACAGGGTATACAAATTTGCCTCTGGCGGGGTCTATTGGATGGCGGCTTAGAGTCACGGATTTTAAGCCGGGTAAAATGAATGCAGATTCACATTCCGCAAAGCCGGATGATCCTTCCGAGCTGCCCAAGGTAATACCCTGCGCGTTGCGGGTCACATCAGGCTTTCAGCGGACGGATTGGTTGAGCTTTGGTGCAACGACGGTGCTGGTGCTACTGGTTTATCTTTTCACGCTCGCTCCAGATGTGGGTTTGGACAATTCAGGAGTTTGGTCCACTGCAGCCGCGTATGGCGGTGTATCGTCTCCACCGGGATATCCGCTTTGGACCTTATGGGCATGGGTGTTTACCAAATTGCTGCCGTTTTCGAACATCGTCTGGCGTGTGGCGGTTTCCTCGGCCGTGGCGGGCGCCTTGGCTTGCGGCATGATTGCCTTGATGGTGTCACGGGGCGGCATGGCCCTGATCAGATGCCCGACATTCAGAGATTAAAGCCAAAAGAACAGAAATGGCTCCGTGCGATTTGCGGCCACGTGGCGGGAATGGTTTTTGGATTGAATGGCGCTTTCTGGCCGCAGGCGGTCGTTGTGGCCATCTGGCCGTTGAGCATTTTATTGCTCTGCACCGTTCTTTGCTTGCTGATGCGCTGGAATTTCCAGCCGGAAAAACGGCGGTCCCTTTATGCCGCCGCCTTGGTTTATGGGCTGTTGTTGACGAACAGCCAGATTGAATTCGCTTTCGCGCCAGCCATCCCGTTTCTGGTCATGATCGGAAACCAGAAAACCGGCCGGGACATTTTTTTGGTTGCGGGCATTTTATTTCTGGCCGGACTGGGCGGAATCTTGACGGGCCATTTCAAAGGTTATGGAGGGCTTTTTTTATTTTCAACGTGTTGGGCGCGCTCACGAGTTTGATAGGCATTGGTCTGGTGATAAAGACGCGACAGGCATTTTCGGAATGGAAGGCCATCCTGATTTGCAGCGGTTTGTTTTTGCTCGGACTGTCGCTCTATTTTTACCTGCCCATCGCCTCGATGATGACTCCGCCGATGAACTGGGGCTATCCCCGCACCGTGGAAGGTTTTTTCCACGTGCTCACACGCGGCCAATACGAAAAATCCAATCCGACATCCAATGCCGTGCAGTTTTTCGAACAGATTCGCCTTTATTTTGTGATGGCGGGAAAGGACTTTGGCTGGCCGTACCTGTTGCTGTGTGTGATTCCATTTTGTTTTTTGCACCGGATCGCTGCCACCGGAGGCAGATGGATATTGGGGTTGCTGGCAGCATACGCCGGCCTGGCTTTTCTGATGTTGGCGGTGTTGAATCCGAGCACGGACAGGCAGACTTGGGAACTCAGCAAGACATACTTTTCAGCATCGTATGTGGTATTGACCCTCTGGATGGGCTATGGGTTGATTATCCCGGGTGCCTGGTTGACAAGACCAGTGAAGCAACCGCAGAAGCTCATTTCCCCATCTGACCGCGCGTGACGCCGAGCTGGTTGAACAGTTTCAATTCGCGCCAGAGCTGGGTGCCGGTGATTTCGCCCCGCAGAAGCTGGCGGTATTTGGCAATCGTCTGCGTCACCTGCTCCGGCGTTTCGTTGAGGAATTCCACGCGGAAATGGCGCACGCCGAGTTCGATCATCCGCAACACGTATTCCGCGCCGGTCTGGGCCAGCGCGTTGAACACCGTGTTGCGGCAGCCCATGTCGGCCTTGAGCGGGTGCTCCGCGCCCACCCGGTCGCGCAGCCGCACGTCATGCACGTCGCACGGGCGGCCGCAATGCCGGTAATCCGTGCCGCTCGAAAGAAACGCACAGAAGACGCAGTGCTCCATGTGAAACATTGGCATGTGCTGGTGAATGGTCACCTCGAACCATTCCGGCGGCGCGGCTGATAACAGCGCTTCGAGCTGCTGAAAGTTCAAATCGTAGCTCGTGGTTACGCGTTCCAGCGCGAACCGGTTTTTGAAATAGTCCGCCGCCAGCCGGTTGGCCACGTTCAGCGAATAATCGCCAATGCGCCGGTCGTTCGCGAAAAACTTCAGGTGATCGTAATTGCGGACCAGATATCCGTCCGCGTTGCAGGAACGCATCTGTTCCAGCGTCCATTCGTCGCCCGGCTTGAAAATGCGCGGGGGAGCGACCCAGATGGACGGTTGAGGGTTGAGGGTTGAGGGTTGAGAGGCAGCGCATCCGCGAGCTGTGTGGAATAGCGTAACGGCTTCGCGATATTTCTTGGGGTCTTCGAATTCGCAGTAAACGGTCGTTACACCGCACTGCAACGCAGCTTCGAGCTGGGACAGATTGCGGACGAGGACGATGAGTTCTGTAGCTGCGCTCGTGAGCGCGCGGCTGGAATTCTTCGCATCCAAATTGCCGGTTTCACAAGAAGTCAGCCGCCGACTGACGTCGGCGGCTACATCGGCATTTAACGTCCAGCGTTTTGGTTGCGAGCGCAACTGGTCCAGTTCCCCCGCGATTTCGCGGCGGAGACGATTTAGTTCGCTGACCGGCAATAAAACTTCGCCCGACAAATTGTTTTTCAGCTCGCCGAGTTTGAACGGCGTGCCCCCCAGCCGGCCCAGTTGTTCGCGCAGGCGCTCGGTCGTGAGCGGCTGCTTTTCGGCTTTCGCCAGCGGCATGGATGATTCGACTTTTGCGACATTTCCGAATTCATCGTGCGCAATAAGCGTAAGGGGTTTGCCGGCGACGCCATGCACCTCGATTTCAATGGGCCGTTGAAACTTGGGCGCGTCACCTTCGAAGCTTTGACGCAACCGCCGGTCCAGTTCCGGGTCGCTGGTTTTCCACAATTTGTCGCCGACGTGGACGCGCGAGAAATTGATGTCGCCGTGGCCAAACGCGAGCAGGACTTCATTTTGTGGGACAGGCATCCTGCCTGTCTCACTTTTCTTCTGAACTCCATGAGCGTATTTTCCAGTCGGAGACAGGCTGGAAGCCTGTTCCACTTTTATTTCATACACGCGCCCACCCTCCTCATTTTCTTCCGGTTTGCCGGCGTCGAACACCACGCCGTCGCCCGGCTTCAACGGGCCTTCGAGCCGGATGGTCACGCCAGCGCGCAGCACGCGCGTGACTTCGCCGAGATATACACCGCGTTTTTTCCCGAAGCGGGCGTGGACGAGTTGCTGGTTGTTGGTGCCGCCGAGCCAGCCGGTGTGCAGACCGCGCGAAAAGGCCATTTCCAACTCGTAGCGGCTTTCGGGAGAAAGCCGCAAACTTCCCGAAAAGTCAGCGGCGTTCTCCCGAACGCCGCTACGCACGAATTGGTCGAGCGCCTTCCGGTAAATGCGTGTGATGTTTGCCACATATTCGGGCGATTTAAGCCGGCCCTCGATTTTCAATGAGGCAACACCGGCGCGGATCAATTCCGGCAAAACTTCCAATCCGGCCAAATCCTGCGGGCTCAAAAGATATTTCCGGTCGCCGAGCGAAACTTGTTTGCCGTCGGAAATCAATTCGTAAGGCATCCGGCACGCTTGCGCGCACTCACCGCGATTGGCGGAGCGTCCGCCCAGGGCCTCGCTGGTGAGGCATTGACCCGAGTACGCGATGCAGAGTGCGCCGTGCACAAAGACTTCGAGCGGCAGCTGGGTAGGGCACGCAGTCCCCTGCGCGTCGTTGTTGGCGGGCAATTCAGCGGCGGGCAGGGGACTGCCCGCCCTACCTTGCGCGATTTGGATCTTTTCGATTTCCTTGATCGAACATTCGCGGGCGAGCACGACGAGGCTGCAGCCGAGTTCACGGGCAAAGTCCACGCCGACGGCACTGGTGATGGTCATCTGGGTTGAGGCGTGAATCGGAAAATCGGGCGAGAGTTGCCGGATGAGCCGGCAGATGCCCACATCCTGCACAATCACCGCGTCCACGCCGGCGGCAATCATCGTCCGCAGATATTTTTCGGCATCGGCGAGTTCGTTTTCAAAGACCAGCGTGTTGAGGGTGACATAGCCGCGCACGCCGCGCCGGTGGAGGAATTCCATCAGCTTCGGCAGGTCGGCCCCGGTAAAGTTGTCCGCCCGCATTCGCGCATTGAATTTTTCGAGGCCGAAATAAATCGCGTCGGTGCCGTTTTCAACGGCAGCGCGGGCGCAATCCCAATCGCCGGCGGGCGCAAGCAACTCCGGCAATTTGCGGAGTGCGGAGTGCGGAGTGCGGATTGATTCAGTTGTGGCAGCGCCGGTCATTTCAAGCTTAACCTTTACCATGAAGCCACGGCGGGACAAAGCATCTTCGGGCCGTGCGGCATTTTGAACTTGGCAATCAAGCCGAATGCGTCACTTTTATTCTGTGATTCATCCAACCGCCATCATTCATCCGAAGGCCAGGCTGGATTCGACCGTTCGCGTCGGGCCGTATGCCGTGATTGACGAAGGCGTGGAGCTGGGCGCGCACTGTGTCGTCGGGCCGCACGTTTATCTCACGGGACTGACGACCATCGGCGCGCACAATCAGTTTCACGCCGGTTGTGTCATTGGTGACGAGCCGGTGGACTTGAAATACAAAGGCGAGCCGACGCGGCTGCGCATCGGCGACCACAACCTCTTTCGCGAACATGTCACCGTGAATTGCTCAAACACGCCGGAGGGGGAAACGGTTGTCGGCTCTCATAATTTCCTGACACCCCACTGTCACGTCGGACATAACGTGGTGGTGGGCGATCATGTGATCCTTGGGGGCGGCGCGATGGTGGCCGGGCACGCGGTGGTGCAGGACCGGGTATTCATTTCTGGCAACTGTCTGGTGCATCAGTTTTGCCGGGTGGGCACGCTGGCACTGATGCAAGGCGGTTCAGGCATCAGCCAGGATTTACCACCGTTCACAATGGCGCGCCGGGTGAACGAGATCTGCGGG
>Ga0187868_1002657_pt1 | contig 11553 bp, 14 predicted proteins | sample June2016WEW_13_4_FD_133014 | JGI IMG/M metagenome (GOLD analysis project Ga0187868, IMG submission 133014) | Peatland microbial communities from SPRUCE experiment site at the Marcell Experimental Forest, Minnesota, USA - June2016WEW_13_40 | ecosystem: Environmental > Terrestrial > Soil >... | reverse complement strand
CCGCGGCGAAGCCGCCGCGACGACGGGCGGGAATTCCTCTAATATCCGGACGCGGTGCGCTGCGAAGGCGCGCCCTGTTTCTTTCCGAGCCGAAGGAAATCCTCATGCCGTCTCGCCAAATTCGCTTTCCCCGGCGCGCCGCGTTGCTGGCGACCGCCGCGCTCGGCGCGCTGAGCGTCGCCGCCTCGGCCAAGGATCTGCCCGCCACGCCCGAGGGGGCGCAGAGGCTCAGCGCCTTTTTCGCGACCTATCTCGGCAAACCGGCTGCAGGAGCGCCGACGGCGCTGGCGGTGACGCCGGAAGGGTCGGACTACGCCGTGTCGCTCGATCTGGCTGCGCTCATGGCGCCGTTCGAGTCGGCGGGCTTTTCCTATGACTCGGCGACGTTCAAATACAAGCTCGTCGAACAGGACGACGGCGCCTGGCGCGTCGAGAATTCCGGTTTTCCCCCCATCTCGGCGCATATGAAGGACGGCGCGTCGACGATCGCCATTACCGGCTACAAGGGCCAGTTCGTGATCGACCCCGCGATCGCCTGGTGGCGCAGCGGCTCGGGCGGCGCCGACAAGATCAATCTCAAGGCGCACGCCACCGGCGTCGACGAAACCGTCGACGCCGGCGCGCTGCAAGTGACGGCTTCGGCGAAGGCGGCGGCCGACGGTTCGGTTTCTTCCGACGTGCAGGAAAGCATCGCCGACCTCGCCGCCGCGTTTTCCGTGACGCCCGGCGGCGCCAACGCCGGCCCCGACGCGAAACCGATCAATATCGCCGCGCACGCCGACAAGGCGAACATCGACGTGACGCTGGACGGCTTGAAGTCGCGCGCGGCGCTCGATCTCTGGGCGTTCCTCGTCGCGCATCCCTCGCGCCCCGAAATGGCGGCCAACGAAGCGGCGCTGAAAACCCTGCTGACCAATGTCCTGGCGGGCCAGCTCAGGGCCAACGAGACTTTCGGGCTGCAACGAATCGCGCTGCAGATTCCGCAAGGCGCCGTCGCCATGGACGCGGCGAAAATCGGGGTCGGCGGCGTGGCGGGCGCGGCGGGCGCGTTCGAAGAGCATTTCGCCATCCAGGGCCTCACGCTTCCGGCGGGCCTGGTCCCGGCGATGTATCGCGATCTCGTCCCCACCTCGGTGGACATCGGCTTCAAGGCGAGCGGGTTCGACGTCGCCGCGGCGAGCGCCGAAGCGATCGCCGACATGCATCTGGCGGGCGACGCGCCGCCGATCTCTGCGGAGGACAACGCGAAGGTCTGGGCCAAGCTGATCGGCGCGGGGCCCGTGCTCGTCGACATCCCGCCCTCGCACATCGTCGCGGCGCAGCTCGACATCTCGATCCAGGGGCAGATTCGCTATCAGGGTGGCAGGCCCTCGGGGACGTTCACCGTCCATATGCGCGATTTCGAAAAGACGCAGGCGGCGCTGAAGGGCCTCGGCCCGGAGGCCCAGAAGAAGATCGTCCCCGTCCTGGCGATGGCCAAGGGTCTGGCCAAGACCGACGGCGACGGCGCGCTGACCTGGGTCGGGGAGCTCGGCGCGGACGGGATGATGAAGGTCAACGGCCTGCCGCTGGGCAAAGCGCCGCTATAGGCGGGGCTCGCGCGGCCTTCAGCCGCGCGCCAGCGTCGCCCGCGCGGCGAGCATGGCGAGGGCGCCCGAGATCAGCACGTTCCAGTTGGCGAGCGAAAGGCCGAAAACCCTGAGCTGCACGACGTCGCAGTTCACGACCTTGACCGTGGCGAGCTGATCGAGAAGGCTGCCCGCGCTCTTGGCGCCGGCGATCGAGCCGGTGCAGGCGCTCGGGCCATGCCACAGGCCGGCTTCGACGCCGGAATGATAGGCCGCCAAGACGACGTTGGCGGCGAAGATCAGCGCCAGCAGCCCGAACATCGCGCGCGTCAGGGCGCGGTTCGGTCCCGACGCCGCCACAGCGAAAGCGATCGCGGCGACGGGAACGCCCGCGTAATAGGCGTAACGCTGCTCCAAGCAGAGATCGCAAGGGGCGTAGCCGAGCGCCTGAAACACCCACGCCCCTGCGATCGTCGCGAAGGCGAGTCCGCCGATCGCCAGCGCGTTGTTGGTCGGCCGTTTGGGAAGAGCCGCTACGAGAAGAGACATCAGAACACCCGCGCCGCGATGACGAAACCCGCCACGATCGTGGCCGCGATAATCCCGAGGAAAACGGCGAAATGACGTTCGAGCGCGAGGCGCAGGGGATCGCCGAAATGATTGAGCGCGCCCGCGAGCAGAAAGAACCGCGCGCCGCGCGTCACCACCGACAGCGCCACGAACAGCGCGAAATTATAGCCGAGCAGACCGCTGACGATGGTGACGAGCTTATAGGGGATCGGCGTCAGGCCCTTGACGAGAATCACCAGCGCGCCCCAGCGCGCGTAGGTCTCTTTCAGCGCGGCCATCTTCTCGCCATAGCCATAGATGTGGATCAGCCATTGGCCGAGGGTGTCGAACAACAGCGCGCCGATGCCGTAGCCGACGACGCCGCCCAGCACCGAGGCGATGGTGGCGATCAGCGCATAGCGCCAGGCGAGCCGCGGCTTGGCCAGCGACATCGGCGCCAGGATGACGTCGGGGGGGATGGGAAAGAACGAGCTCTCGGCGAAGGCGATCGCGGCGAGCGCGTAAGGCGCGTGGGCGCTCTGGGAGAGCGCGATGATCTTGTTATAGAGGCTCTTGAACATGCCGACCTGAAAACCGTCTCCGCGCCGCGCCGAGCCATAGCCGCCGGCGGCCGGAGAGTCCATGTCGCCGGCATAGCGCGCGATGATGAGGATTTCCTGAATTCGAGCCGCTGGGGGCCGCCCCGGCCGTTGACCGCGCGCCCGCCGGCGTTCTATATCGCGCGGCGACCGCTTGGCGCGGGCCCCTGTGGCGGAACTGGTAGACGCGCTCGACTCAAAATCGAGTTCCGCAAGGAGTGCTGGTTCGATTCCGGCCAGGGGCACCACCACCTCAAAACACGTTTGTTTTTGTTAGCGTTTTGACGTTTTGTTCCAAGTTTTGTCGTTCGGCTTGGGACTTCTTGTTCGATGTCTGTTTCTCCAGGCGCTCCATAGCCGAGATCGCCATCCCCTCCTGTTCGGCGTCCTTCGTGTAGAGATCGACCATTCTCGACGTCCTATGGCCCGTGATAGCCATGATCTCCTTCGTCGTGCAGCCCGCCTCCGCCATACGACGCGACGCCGCCTTTCTAAGACCATGGGTGACGCACCGATCAGGCAGGCCCGCCATCGCGATCCGGTCCGCCATCCAATTGCCGAACCCTTTGTCCGTGAACGGACGGCCAAAGTTCGTCGTCAGGATCGAGACGTGCTCTTTGGGGGTCGCGCTCAAGGCGGCGCGAAGCTCGCTGTGCAATGGGATGGTGAGCTTCGCTTTCGTTTTGTTCTGCGCTACCCTTACCTTGGCGTTCTGCTCAATGTCGGCCCAGACCATCTCGCAGACGTCGCCCAGACGCTGTCCGGTATAAAGAAAAAGCGCAAAGGCTGTACGCTCGCGCGTGCCTACGGGCCATTGCTCTTCAAATTGGGCAATTTCCTCCTCGGTCCAGGTGTGGTGCTCCCCCGCCTTGAATTTCTCGATCCCGGCGGTCGGGTCCTTGTCGATCCAGCCGTTCTGGATCGCGAAATTCATCAAAGATCGGATTTTCTTCACGAGGTCGTTCGCGGCTCCTGGCGTGCTTGCCCGCTTCGTCATCATTTTCTCGACGTGGTCCCGTCGGAGGTCGCAGAACCTGCGATGGCCCAAGTCATCGTCGCGGATATAACGCTCTATGGCGAGCCGGGAGGCATATTGCGTCGACTTGGCCTTCCTGGCGAAGCTCATGCTTTCCAGATATTTCTCTATGAGCCAATCAAACGTGCCGGGTGTGCGGGTGGAAGCTCGGACTTTTCCCCTAACGTGGGAGCCCTCTAAGGCGATTTCGTAGGCTTCTCTAAATTCCCTGGAGTTCGGATCGTCCGGCAGGCGAACGCGCGGACCACGCGGCCTGCGAAAATAGAACACCCGCTTTCCGGTCTTGCTGTCCCTGAAGCTGTCTATATAGAGCAGCTTGAAGACGGTCATTTCCAGTCGGCCATGCTATCGGGAGGTTCGTCCTCCGTCTCCCCGCCTTCGCGCGGCATAGCCTTGAAGGCCGCGTCCAACTCCTCGATGTCATAGACACGTCGTTTGCCGATCAGGCGCGGGCGCGGCATTTTATTGGCGATCACGAGCTGCCGGAAGAACGAGGGCGACAGCGACAGGTAGCCAGCCGCTTCCATCTCGCTGAGACCGCGTCGGACAGGCAGATGAGCGGAGATCGCGGCTTTGGTCGTCATTGTTCGGCCCCGTCGTATGGACTACCGTAGTCCATCATAGGGCACTTTTTCCGCTTGAAGTCAACCCCACGGTGGTCCATTATAGAAAAATGAGCAGAACTGATCCTCAGATGAAGTTGCGCTTCCCTGGCGACTTAAAGGCGCGGGTGGTCGAGGCCGCCAACAAGAGCGGCCGAACGATCAACGCCGAGGTCATGTATCGGCTTGAACGCAGCTTCGGCGAGCTGTCTCTGCCAGAAGACGTCATCAAAGCGATCTCTGAAACTCGGGAGATGGTTGGCGCTCTCCATAGAGTGGCGAAACCGCCGCCCACAAATGCGGTGAGCGATAGCGCAGCGGAACCGCCGCTGAATGAGATGGTGCCGGCTAAACGGCGATCGGCAAGATTGATCCCCAGGGTCACTGCGCCCAAGGCCGACGAATGATGCCATGGGGGTCTTGCCCCCTGGCTCGCTCGGGTTTAACGCCGCTCGATCTCACCAGTCTGGCCCGCGCACCATGACGGCCTTCGCCCGATACGTTGGCATCGACTATTCAGGGGCGCAGACGCCGAGCGCGAGCCTGAAGGGCCTCCGCGTCTATATGGCCGAGGCCGATACGCCGCCAGTCGAAGTCATGCCGCCGCCATCGCCGCGCAAATACTGGACCAGACGCGGCATTGCCGAATGGCTGGTCGAGCGGCTTGCCGAGCGCGCGCCGACGCTGGTCGGCATCGACCACGGCTTCTCGTTTCCGTTGCGGTATTTCGAGGTCCATCGGCTCAAGCCCGATTGGCCCGCCTTCCTCGACGACTTTCAACGCCATTGGCCGACCGATGAAGACTACACCTACGTCGATTTCGTCCGCGATGGCACCGTGGGCAACGGCGCGGAACGGACGGGCGACCCGCGCTGGCGACGTCTGACCGAGGAACGCGCTCGCGGCGCGAAGAGCGTCTTTCAATTCGATGTGCAGGGGTCAGTGGCGAAATCGACGCATGCCGGCATTCCCTGGCTGCGTTTCATCCGCCAACATCTCGGCTCGCGCGTCCACTTCTGGCCTTTCGACGGTTGGGACGTTCCAGCCGGGCGCTCCGCGATCGCCGAGGTCTATCCGGCGCTGTGGAGCCGCAGCTTCGCCCAAGAGGATCGCGGGGCCGACCAGCACGACGCCTATAGCGTCGCCGCCTGGCTTTCACGCGCTGACCATGACGGCAGTCTTGTCGCGTTCATGAAACCGGACCTGACCGGGTCAGAGCGAACCGTGGCGCAAGTCGAGGGTTGGATACTGGGCGTTGCCGGCAACCTGCGCACCGTCTGATCCGCGATCGAGCTAACGCTCGGAACTTGATGGCAGCTAGACCGACAACAGCCCGTGATCAACCTCGCCGACCGTTTTCAAAATCACAGCATCGTCGAAGTCGCCAAGAGCCGGGTCGCCGGTCCGGGAGAACGCGATGGCTCCGCAATGTTCTTCCATCGCCGCCAACGAGCCGGCCATGCGGATCGCTTGGTCCGAGCTGCGTGCCTCTTTCGGCTCGCACGCGACAATGTCACCGTCCTCCGACCGCATGAACGCAAGCGCGACGTAATAGGTCATCGTCGCCATCCGCAACTCCCCATCATCCGCCAACGACCTGTCTGTTGGTCGGCGGTTCGAACACGACCGTTACGCGGCGACTTCCGCATGCCGGACACATAAGCCGCGTCTCCAAGCGCGATAATGGGAAGTTCGGGCCGCGCGTGCAAACCAACGTGTCGAAATCAAGCTGCTTGCGATAGACGCACCGCCGTATCGACTTCATGCCTTCACGGTAGCCTTGGGCGCAACGCATGTGCACCTTCCAGCCAAGGCTCCGCGCCATTCCGAGTGTCTCGACTTCCATGAGAACGAAAGTGGAACATTGGCTGGCTTTGTCAAGCCTTGTACGCCCGATCGGCACCACGTAGCCTGAAGCGATGTGCAATCTTTATTCGATCACCACGAACCAATTGCCTGGTGCGACCGAGGGGCGTTTACCGTGAGCGAAACTGTAATGTCCTATTGCCGCCAATGCGGGGGGGAGCGACGGCACTCAGTTCTTCATGAGTTCACGAAGACTTGGAGCGAGGATGACGCGCCCATAGACGGAGGAGATACGTGGTCGACGTTGGAGTGTGGTGGCTGCAGCACGATCACATTCGCTCACCAATCGTGGTTCTCCGAAGAATGGGAGATGACTGATCAAGGTCCCCAGCCGATTATCCGTCGGCATCTATATCCGCCGTCGCCAGCAAGGAAGTTCCCCGAGTGGGGTGGAGACCTCTACCTCAGCCTTCTCCCGGAGGAAATGTGGATTGTCGGACTTCACCGCGATCTCTACGAAGCCATTGGCATTGGCGCGCGCTCTTTGGCTGCTATGGGCGCGAGAGCGATCGTCGATCACGTTGTTACGTCGAGAGCGGGTGACTACGGCTCGTTCGAAGAAAAACTGAAACGATTGGCCAGCAAACAATTGATAACCGAAACGCACGCAGACACGCTCCTCGCGGCATTCGACGCGGGCAGTGCGGCAGCGCATCGGGGGTACATACCCCCAGACCAGGACGTGTTCATTCTGCTCGACTTCACGGAAGCCCTTCTCGACCAGATTTACCTCAAACCGTTGCAGACAAAGCGGCAGGCAGAAGCCGCTGCCGCTCTGCGCCTAAACACGCCGCAGCGACCGGCACGAAAGAAGCCGTAGACCGCCTTCCAGCAAAAAAACCCGAGGACGGCGGGAAGCAGCGGGCGCGGTCCCCGCCGCGCTCGCATGCATGGGTTTTGTTCGCTCCGCCGATGGCGGCCGAACCTTTGCACCTCGACGCGTCGGCTATGCGCCCGTCTTTTGACAGGTCCTGGCGGCCGAGCTTCGTCTCTCTGCCGTGCAATTACTTGCACGCATGTGACACCCCGACATGCTTCGTGGACCCACCACGCCTCTGGTGCTCGCGTGGCTTCCGCAGGTCGCCCGCCGTAACTACGCGCACGCCCGCGGTCGCTTGAGTAGCGCGTCTCGCGCGGCGTTCACTTGCTTGGAAAAGTACGCCGACCCACCCACATCCGGGTGTACGCGCTTCATAAGGCGATTATAGGCCGCGCGAATGTCCTGTTCGGTCGCCGCTGCATTTATTCCAAGGATTTCGAGGGCTTGAGCGACGCTCATGTCACCGGACGCCATGTCGCGCCGACGATCCTGTTCCTCCTGTCGCCTCCGACGCTCTCGCTCAGCGGTTTCCCTTTGGCGTTCCTGCTCTTCCTCCTGCCGCCTCTGGCGCTCTCGCTCAGCCGTTTCCCTTTGCCGTACCTGCTCTTCCTCCTGTCGCCTCCGACGCTCTCGCTCAGCGGCTTCCCGTTGGCGTTCCTGCTCCTCTTGCCTTTGCTGTTGGCCGTCTCCCGCATCGGCCCCACTCCTAAACAGGCGCGCGAATATCCCGCGGCTTCTCGCGAGAGCCGCCTGCGCCTCCGCGTCTCCCTGATCGGCGGCGAGTTTGTATAGCCGCGCCGCTTCGCGCTGGTCCCTCGGCAACCCGCCATGACCTACTCTGTAAAACTCCGCAAGATTGAATTGCGCTGCGGCGTTCCCCTGGTCGGCGGCAAGCTTGTAAAGTCGCGCGGCCTCGCGATTGTCCTGCGGCAGTCCGCCACGACCGTGCGCATAGAATCTCCCGAGATTGCAACGCGCGGCGGCTAGTCCACAATCTGCGGCTAGCTTGAAAAGGCGTGCGGCCTCAACCTCGTTATTCGGTAGCCCGCCACCGCCCTCTGCGTAGAGGGTCCCGAGGTTGTATTGGGCCGCAACGTCTCCCAGGTTCGCGGCGTATATGTAACGGCGCGCTGCCTCGCGCTCGTCCTTCGGAAGGCCACCACGGCCTTTCGAATAGAGGAACCCGAGATTGTTTTGCGCCGAAGCGTCTCCCTGGTCGGCGGCGAGCCTGTACAGGCGAGCGGCCTCGCGATCGTCTTGCCGCAGGCCGCCGCGACCTCGCTCATAGAAGACCCCGAGGTTGTATTGCGCTTGCGCTAATCCCTGGTCTGCGGCAAGCTTGAATAGGCGCGCCGCCTCGCGCTCATCCTTCGTCAACCCGCCACGACCCTCTGCGTGCAGCCGCCCGAGATTGCACTGCGCGGCAGCACTTCCCCGGACTGCGTCTAGCATGTAGAGGCGCGCGTCCTCGCGATCGTCTGACATCGCTTTTTCCTAGTCAGCAACAAGCTTGCAGACGTAACCACGGATTTCCCTAACAGGCTGTTGAAAAAGTCGGAAGTTCACGGTCCGTCCCGGAACGAAACGGAATCAAAGCGGGCTCGATGTGGAATCAAGGCGAGTCCAATTTTCCTTTTTCAACAGCCTGCTAATCGCAGAACTTCCGGGGAAATGAAGGGTTATGTAGCGGTGCACGAGTTATCGCCTATATGGAACCCTGGCCCGTCGCAGCGAGTTTCGCAGAACGTCGTTATATTGACCGCGCGCGGCGAACGCCTTTGTCGCTGTTCTTGCGCGCGCGTAGGTCCAAAAGCGCGTTTTCGCCTGAATTCCAGAGCGTCTCCAAGAAGGCCAGATTTCTGGTTTCTGCACACGCGCCAGTGGCCGCGACGGTCTATGGGAGCGGCTAAGCATCATCGACGCCTTGCCAATGACCGCAAAGCACGCAACTGCCTCCACGCATCGGGACGGTTAGCTCGCCGCAAACATCGCAGCAGGACGGAAATTCCCCTTTCTCTCTGAACTTTGCTTCGATCCTCGCCCCATGGGCGCGAGCGAATTCGTTCAACTCCTCAATGAGCCTACGCCAAGTATCATCTTGCTTGAAATCGTCAGCGAGGTCGATTTTGAGATGCTCAACGGCAAACGCAAACGCAAAACTAAGAGCATTACCAACAATGATTTTTGCCTCTTTCTCCTTGGCGCGCCACTCGTAGTGCTCAATGGCGTTACGTGTTCTGCGCAGCGATTGCAAATTCTTTTTGTCAGTATCACTGAACTTGATGCCGCCAATATTCTTCAAACGAGATATCGCGGTATCGACGGTAACTGTACGAGCATCAAGGCTAGGGTACTTGTCCACGTCCTCCAACAAGAAAGCATCGTTCACTCGTCGAAGCCGCTCTTTCAGTAGAAGTTCAGTCGCGTGGGCCGCATTGGTGATCGCGTGCTTCAACCTTGCGTGATCGGACTTGATATCTTTCCAAGCGAGCAGTTCGACCGCCTGCCTGAGCGAGTCTCTGGCATTTTGCAGAAGGTCAAAATGAATATGCGTTGGCTGACTCAAGAACGCTCTCCGTGACGCTCACCGCGACGATTCCCAAGTCGGATAAGCTACGACCGGTAAAATCGCACCGTGCCGCTGTCGACGCGCCAAACGGCTCAGTTGCATTGGCGAGCCCGATGGGCAATTTGGACCTCCCAACTCGCCGTATCAAGCGGCGAGTCGGAACACCCGGTTAACAAACGCACTTCCCCCGTCGCACCGGGTTCCCGCATGAGCCATTGCCGATCGCGGATCATCCGCATCGCCTCGACGCCCTTGATTGTCGCCGATCGCCGCGTCAACTACCCATCGTGCGCCGCATTCGTGGTAGTGCAGAAGCCGCCGATTGGCGACTCGGCCTCTGTGATGCCGCGTACGGAATAGCGCTCATGTTGGGATGGTGGCGTCGCCGAACCGGATAGGAAAACCGCAGTATGCGGCGATGGCAGCATAAGCCATTCCGAACACCACAGCGGGACATGTTCGCACCATGGCGGTGTCGCGCGATGGGAATGAACAGGCCGGCGACGCCCGGCAAGCCCATTCAAGCGCCGCAAAACAAGCCGCCGACGCAACGGTCCGGCAAGGCGGCGAGCAAGCAAGGCAAGGTCAAGAAGTCCGCCGAAGAAATCGTCCAACTTGCGCTCGATTCGATCGTTGCCCTCAAGAAGCGCGACTTCGCCAGCCTGACCGAACTCATGGCGGAAATCCGCTTGCTCGATACCGCCGAGCGCGATGCGTTGCAGAAAGCAACCGCCGTGCTGGCCAAGAGCGAAAAGGACCCCGTACAGGCGCTAGACGGTCATTCGGGCTGTATTCTGCCACCAAGTCCTTCAAAGGGCATCACGGGGCTTCCCTAGCCCGGCAAGAGGCCATCGGACTGCGCCTCGTCAAGGGCAAAGGGGCTGGCGCGCCGATCTTCAACGGCGGCGAGGGCCTTCCGCCGGGTCCGCCGGATACCGATGATGAATTCTCGGATACGACCCGCGCCAGCCAAGCCCATGCGGCGACCTCGCCCGTAGGCGTCGACCACAACCCGAAAATGAGCCGGTTCATTTCCGCGATGACGCCCGCCGTCGGCACGCCCCGTCATGGCAAATGACCCGCAAGAATTCATTCGCATCGAGTCATCGATCGCGGACAAAATTTATGCGACGTTTGAGGCCAGCGTCGCCGGCCTAGCCGACGAAATTGCACACAAGTGCAAAGCCGGGGATTGGGCGGCGGCGTATGCCCTTGCTAATTCGTTGGACCTTCGCGGCTTGATCGCCGATCATCGCGAGGAATTCGACGGCATGGCGTGGCGAGCGAATTTGTTCGGCGTCAAGGAAGCGACGCCATTCACCACGGGGCGGGTCGCCATACCGCCGAAAGCCCTCAATGCCATCGATCATCTTGTTTACATGATCGAAGTCAATGCGGCCGATATGATCCGCGACGAATTGACGGCGACGATTCAAGAGGCCGAGCGCGAGGCCAAGGACAAGTTGCACGCGGTTTCGAAGGCGGACCTCGAAAGGCTCTATGAGCGATGGAACGAAACGCGCAATGATTATGCGCCCCGCTTGCGGCGCTACATCGATTGGCGCGGCGACGCGCCGAGCAATCGCGGCACGCCTGCCTTGCAAGACGTGGCCTTCGCCTAGGGTAACATCGGGCTTGGTTTTTCGACGCCGTTGTGAGTGGACGCGATCTTCCCTATCTCGCGAGCCATCAAGCATCGTCTTCGCCCTCGCATCGTCGTCAGGGTCATGCGGGGCATACGCGGGGAAAGGGGAAAGGGGTATGGGGTATGGGGTAATTATTCTTCCCGAAACCTAATTACATATCTTCCCGGAAACGAAGGCCGATAAGGAGCGAAGCGACGAATCGGTCTTACCTTCATTGTCCTTTCTACTACTTTGTCCCCTGTATATGAAGGTAAGAACTATTTAATATCATATCTTGTTATATAATAGGGGACAATGT
>Ga0187868_1002655_pt1 | contig 11559 bp, 8 predicted proteins | sample June2016WEW_13_4_FD_133014 | JGI IMG/M metagenome (GOLD analysis project Ga0187868, IMG submission 133014) | Peatland microbial communities from SPRUCE experiment site at the Marcell Experimental Forest, Minnesota, USA - June2016WEW_13_40 | ecosystem: Environmental > Terrestrial > Soil > Wetlands... | reverse complement strand
TCGGCCGACGCGGAGAGGCCGTAAGCAAACGACAGGATCGGGATTTTATCGACCGTCGCCTTGGGGATCAGCTGCAGCGTGATTCCGGTCGCATTCGGCGTGATGACCACGGGATTGCGGCCTTTCACCGAGTCATAGCATTCGACCCCCTTCTTGGTGTCGTAGCCGGTCTCGCACTCCTCGATGATGAGCCGGACGCCGCCGATGCCGCCGTCGCGCTCGTTGAGCATCCTGAGATAATCCGCCTCGCCGTTGCCGGTCGGGATCCCGGATCCGGCAAACGCGCCGGTCCGATAGGTGAAGAGCGGAATGAAAATTCCATCCTCGGCCTGCGCCGTCGTCACCGCGATCGGCGCCGCCGTCGCAATCGCCAGTGCGAGAGCGAGGTGCTTTAGACGCATAATTGTTTCTCCCCTGATTGTTTGTGCCAGCGCTTCGGTAGGCTTCGGTTCGCCGTTCCGATCTCAGCGAACTTTTCTGATGAAACCGTTGATCTCGCCTTCGAGATGCAGCTTGCGGCGCTTCAGGTCGGCGATTGTGAGTTCATCGGGCGGGTTCTGAAACCGCGCCGTGGCAATTTCGTCTTGCAAGGCTTTGCGCCGACGTTCCAGGTATTCTACCTCGCCCGGCCTCACATTTTTCTCCACGTCCGCGCGCTCCGCCGGCACCCTTGGCTGACGATAGTCAAGGGTGCATCGAATTTATTGATTTAGATCAAAACACAAGGGTGCCCCGCGGCCGCGGCACCGCGTCAGGTCGGTGGCTTTTGCTATGTGCAGCGTCCGGCCAAAGCGAACACCCCGACGCTGGGAGCGCCGAGAGAAGGCTAGGCCTAAATCAGCAACCAGGCCGAACGGTCAAGCGGCCCTGGGGTGTTCGATCTACCTCATCTATGCGCAGCTCGGCTTGCAGGTCTGCCAAGTTGAGCGGCACGTCGCGCCCCTCGATATCATCGGTCGCAGAATGATGGTAGGCAGCCAACCTGTTGAGCGAATCGAAACGAGCGGTCAGGTAATTGGCCATGTACTCGGCAAACTCTCGTTCTCCCGGTTGATCGGAGAGCTGCAGGGTTTTTGCCTGGGCGAGGAGTTCTTGCGGGCTAGTTACAGGCAAATGAAGATGGGTTTCCCCCCAGTACATCGCGGCAGCATCAAGCGTTCTGTCTCCACCGTACTTTAACGAGTCGCTTATGAGCTGTGCTTCTTCCTGGTCCCAGGCGGTCTGATTGGCAGCATTCTTTCGTGGATTCTGGAACGAGCTGAGGAAATCCAGCCTCAGCTGCTGTTCCGCTTCCTGAGCTGCGTTGTATCCTTCATTTCCCTCAGCATCAGTTCCGACGGCAAACCCATTATAGATTTTTTCCACTCTATCCGCCGCCGCATTTTTCTGCGGACCAGCATTAGCACCCAGATCTCCGCAGACAAATATCAGAAAACAGGCTGATGTGCAGAGACTGCTTGCAGCGGCAGCCGTGGCAATTCTGAAGCCTCTGGAATGCGCTGCCCGCGCATCAATAAGCCCCTGCGCCGGTGCCTGAGATTCGGAGAACTCGGCGGCGCCTGAATTCAAGTTCAGTAACGCCTTGTTGCCGGCACCACTGTCGAACCAACTAATGGTAAAACCAGCCGCAAAAGCTTGCGGGGTAAAGGCGACCAGCACGCAAATCATTGTTTGTAACCACAGCTTGTGTCTGGATCTACACATCGGACGACTGTTTGCTTCTATTTGATCTGACATCCCGCGCATAACGACCGGCCGCAAAATCGTCAAGGTCCATGCAGCACGCATCGGACTCGATCCCACCGGCTTCTCCGGGCACCCCCTGAGATCGGGATTTCTGACCAGCGCTGCCGCGCGAGGTGCTTCGATCTTCAAAATGATGGACGTGAGTCGACACAAAATTTTGCAGCAATCTCGTTGAAGAACCGCTCCAGCAAATTCCGGGCACGATAGAGGTAGCGGCTAAAGCAGATTGGCTCTGTCCGGTTCCGCTTCGCAGGGATGTTTGCCCACGCGCCATGCTGGCTGACAAGGGCTGTGATCCAATCCGCATCAAATCCACGGCCGGCGAGTGACATGGCTCCCGATCTCAGGCCGGATAGCAGGGTAAGGACGCGCGACCTGCTGTTGGCCTCGTCCCGGTCGAAAATGACCCGAACCGGAAGTCGCGTCCAGCACGACGGTTTCTGGAACGAGCCGCGCTATACCGCGACCGGTTTCCCCCGCGTGTTCTATCTGCGCTACCACGGCTATGCGAAGTTTTTCGCGCTGTGGGCGATGGCGCGCTCCGCAATCTTAAGCGCGGCAATATCCGCGTCATAGCCTACAGGATGTAGCTTGCGAGGTGCTTGGCGAGGCCGGGAATGAACTCGGATTTCAGGGGATAGTGGCAAAACGGCAACACCTAGCAGGAGGCCACGTGCTTTAGGTATTCCAACAAATAGGGTGCACTCAGGGGGCTGTCATGAAGAAAGCCGCGCTTGGAATCATCGCCATCGCAGCGCTGATCGGGACGCCTGCTCTGGCCGCCGACATGGCGCTCAAGGCACCACCGCCGCCGCCTCCGCCGGCGTGGAGCTGGACCGGATTTTACGGCGGTCTCGAGGCTGGCGCCGGTTGGGGAACCAGCCGCCAAACCGATACATCCGGCGTCACCAGCGGTGACTACAGTCAGTCCGGCGGGCTGTTTGGCGGTACCATCGGCTACAACTGGCAAATCAACCATATCGTCTTCGGGCTCGAGGCCGATTTGTCCTGGACCGGAATCGATGGCTCGGTCAGCCTGCCTGTGTGTACGGCCGGCAAGGGAACGATGTGTTTCACCAACATGCAGGGGCTGAACACGGATCGGGCGCGGCTGGGCATCGCCTGGGATCGATTTCTGGTTTACGTGACCGGCGGCTTGGCCGGCGCCAGCATCTATGACGGCCAGCAGTCGTGCGCAACGCCAACAGCAGGCGCCAGCTGCGGCACCCAGACCGAGTGGACGGGAACCATCGGCGGCGGCGTGGAAGCCTACCTCGCTCCGAAATTGTCGCTAAAGCTCGAGTATCTCTATGCCGACTTTGGCACCAAGCAATCTTACACCGTGGTCATTCCTGTGAGCGTCTCGGAAAGGGTCAATATCCTTCGCGCTGGCATCAACTATCACTTCTAAGCCGGCACGCGCTGTCGCTGCCGATACAGCCATTGCGAGAACGAAATAGATTGGGCCCCGGCATTGTCCGGGGCCCTTTCACTGAAGCCCCGGGCCTTTACCCGGGGCTTTGCCTTGTGGATAGTCGACCGGCCATGAATAGACGCGAACGCGCCGCCCTGCATTCGGCCGAACAACCCCTTGCACTGCTGCGGCCGACGCGGTCGAGCGCGACGCTGATCTTTCTGCCGACCTACAACGAGTGCGACACAATCGGGCGGATGATCGACGCGCTGCTTGAGCTGCCGATCGCCTGCGACGTGTTGGTCGTCGACGATCGATCGACCGACGGCACGACCGGCATTCTCGTGTCACGCGCCGCCGCCGAGCCGCGCTTGGCGGTGATGGTGCGTCCCGGCAAGCTCGGCATCGGCTCGGCCCATATTCTCGGCTGGATGCAGGCCCGCCGTCTCGGCTATCGGCGCATCGTGACGCTGGATGCCGATTTTTCCCACGATCCGGGCGATATACCGCGCCTGCTCGCGGCCCTCGACCAAGGCGCGGACGTGGTCATCGGCTCGCGTTTCGCTGCCGGCGGGCGGCTCGACTACGTCGGCTGGCGCCGATTTGTCAGCCGCAGCGCCAACTATCTGGCGCGCACCGCGCTGGGCCTGCCGATCTCCGAGTACACGACCTCGCTGCGCGCCGCACGGCTCGACCGTGTACCTGAGGGGCTGGTCGAGACTATCGAGAGCGGCGGCTACAGTTTCTTTCTCATATGTATGGTGCGCTTCGTGCGCGCGGAGCTGAAGGTCACGGAGATCCCCATCCATTTCCATCAACGCACCGAAGGGACGTCGAAGATTTCCCATCTCGAGATCGTGCGCGGCGCTCTCAACCTGATGCGACTGACATTCAGGCGGAAATGGCAAAACCGATACGCGCTTGCCGGCGGCGTTGCCCATGATTGCCCGGCCTGCCATCAGCCTTTTCTCATTCCAGCGCCATCAGGTGGGCTGGTCTGCGTCGCCTGCTCGTATCGCGAACCATGACTTCGCTGGCCGGCCGGCGCGCCGTCGCGATTGCACAGCGTATCGTCGCCGCGTGGAATGCGCTTGGCACGCGATGGCATCCGGTCGCCGTCATCATCGTGGCCTGGGCTGTGCTGGCGCTACCGCTGGTGTTTTTCCGCGGCTACAATTCCGACGAGGGTCTCGCCGTTTCCATCGCGCGCACCGCGCTCGAAGACGGCGAGTGGCTCGTCCCGCACGCGTTCAACGTGCGCTGGATCGAACGGCCGACGCTGCTGTCGTGGATCATCGCCGCCTTCAGCGAGCCGTTCGGGCATGTCAGCCAGATCACGGCGCGCTTGCCGATCATCTTGTTCCTGTTGTGCGGCTGTCTGCTGATCTATCTTCTGTTGCGCAAAGTCGGCGCCGGCGTTGCCGCGGCGCTGTTCGGCACCGCGCTGTTCCTCGCCTGCCCGCTGGTGATGCGCGCCTATGTGATGATCACCGCCGACATGCCGCTCGCGGTGCTGTTGTTCCTGGCCTTCGTGCTGTGGTGGGACGGTTGCGCGAAGGGCTCCGTCGGCGTCGGTCGCTGGCTGGCCATCGGCGTCGTGCTGGCGCTGGCCGGGCTGCTGAAGGGACCGCAGCCGATCGCCTATTTCGCCCTTGGGGTCGGCGTCTTTGTGCTCGGAAGCCGTTCCTGGCGGCAGCTTCCGGGCCTGATCCTCGTCGGTCTGATCTGCGCCGTTCCGCTGGCGCTGTGGTACGCCGCCATCTACCGGCCCGGCGACGAAGGTATCTGGGCGGCGTTCATGCGGGTGCGGCCGAACCTCATCTTCTCCGGCCCGCTGACGGCAAGCGTGAGATTGCTGAGCGACACGTTGCCGGCGGCGCTGGCCGCGGCCGTGTACCTCATCGCGCGCGGCTTCGGCGGCGGCTACTCCGTGCCGCCCCGCTTCGTTGCCGCGCTCGCCTGCTACGCCTTCATCGCTGCGCTGTTCATCCTGTTCTGGCCGGGCGGCTCGGCGCCGCGCTATTATTTTCCGATGGTGCCGGCGCTGTGCGTGTTCGGCGGGCTCGCCTACGATGCGCTGGCCGCACGGCGGCCGCAGATCGTCGCCCCGCTCTTGCTGCTGACGGCGGGGCTTCTCGTCTACGCTCTGGGCTATTCCATTGCCTCGCCGCTGTTGCCGATGCGCTTCCGGCCGACGCAAATCGAGGCGGCGCGGATCACCCAACTGGTGCAGGCCGCGCCCGCCCCGATCTACCGGACCGGCGACACGGGGCTCAACGTGCTGCCCTATGTGCCCGGCCGCATCCGCAACGCCACCCTCGACGAGCTCGGCACGGTTTCGGGGCCGGCCTGGATGGTGCTGCCGGCCGACGAGGCCGCGGCCCTGCTGGCGCGGCGGCCGGACAAGCTGCACGCGGTGATGCCGCTCGGCGAAGCGCAGCAATGGCGGCTGTTGCGGCTCGATCCATGAAACGGCCCGGTCGCGCGGTCTTGCCGCGCCAAGTTTTCGGGGCATAGCGCGCGGTACGGACTGGCAAACCTGCCGCGTTCTCACTACGTTCGACTGGCGTGACCGCTGCCCGGTAGCGCGTTCACGCGCGTGTTCGACGCGCTAGACCCGCGGGAACGAGTTCCATTCCTCCAAGAGCTGCCTCCGAAAGCTGCCCCGAACGCTGAATGAACGATCTTTTCGACAGCTCCGACAAGCGTGCCGGCCGCCAGAATGCCGCAGATAGCCGTCGTGTGATTTCCATCCGCGGCGCCCGCGAGCACAACCTCAAGAACGTCGATCTCGACATTCCGCGCGACCAGCTGGTGGTGTTCACCGGGCTGTCCGGCTCGGGGAAATCCTCGCTCGCCTTCGACACCATCTATGCCGAGGGCCAGCGCCGTTACGTCGAGAGCCTGTCGGCTTACGCGCGGCAGTTCCTGGAGATGATGCAGAAGCCGGACGTCGACCAGATCGACGGCCTCTCCCCCGCCATCTCCATCGAGCAGAAAACCACCTCGCGCAATCCGCGCTCGACGGTCGGCACCGTCACCGAGATCCACGACTACATGCGGCTTCTGTGGGCGCGCGTCGGCGTCCCCTACTCGCCGGCGACCGGGCTGCCGATCGAGAGCCAGACCGTGTCGCAGATGGTCGACCGCATCATGGCGCTGCCGGAAGGGACGCGGCTTTATCTGCTGGCGCCGGTGGTGCGCGGGCGCAAGGGCGAGTACCGCAAGGAGCTCGCCGACTTTATGAGGAAGGGCTACCAGCGCGTCAAAGTCGACGGCCAATTCTACGAGATCGCCGCGGTGCCGGCGCTCGACAAGAAGTTCAACCACGACATCGACGTGGTGGTCGATCGCCTGGTGGTGCGGCCGGACATTTCCACGCGGCTGGCGGATTCATTGGAGCAGGCGCTCAAGCTCGCCGACGGGCTGGCGGTGGCGGAGCTTGCCGACGGCGCGTCGGCCGAGGGCGAGAAAAAAACCAAACTCGCCACCGCCGCGGCGTCGGACGCCAACCGTCTGGTCTTCTCCGAAAAATTCGCCTGCCCGGTGTCCGGCTTCACCATTCCGGAGATCGAGCCGCGGCTGTTCTCGTTCAATAATCCGTTCGGCGCCTGCCCGAAATGCGGCGGCCTCGGCATCGAGCAGCACATCGATCCCGATCTGGTCATTCCCGACAAGGAGCGCACGCTGCGCAAGGGCGCCATCGCGCCGTGGGCGAAATCGTCGTCGCCCTATTACGTGCAGACGCTCGCCGCGCTGGGCAAGCATTACCGCTTCACGCTCGACAGCAAATGGAAGGACCTGCCGAAGAAGACGCAGGACGCCATCCTCTACGGCTCCGGCGACACCGACATCCGCATGTCCTACGACGACGGCATCCGCGCCTACGAGACCAAGCGGCCGTTCGAGGGCGTCGTCACCAATCTCGAGCGCCGCTTCCGCGAGACCGAGAGCGAATGGGCGCGCGAGGAGATCGCCCGCTATTTCACCGACGTGCCGTGCGAGGCCTGCAAAGGCTATCGGCTGAAGCCGGAAGCGCTGTGCGTGAAAATCGGCGGCCTGAATATCGGCGAAGTCTCCGACATGTCGGTCAAAGGCGCCGCGGCCTGGTTCGCTGAGCTACCCGAAAAACTCACCGCAAAGCAGAACGAGATCGCCGGGCGCATCCTCAAGGAGATCCGCGCGCGGCTGAAATTTCTGGTCGATGTCGGGCTCGATTATCTGACATTGGCGCGGGCGTCTGGCACGCTGTCCGGCGGCGAGAGCCAAAGGATCCGGCTGGCCTCGCAGATCGGCTCCGGGCTGACCGGCGTGCTTTATGTGCTCGACGAACCGTCGATCGGGCTGCATCAGCGCGACAACGCGCGGCTCCTCGACACGCTGCGGCGGCTGCGCGACCTCGGCAACACCGTGATCGTGGTCGAGCACGACGAGGACGCCATCCGCGCCGCCGATTATGTGGTCGATGTCGGGCCCGGCGCCGGCGTGCATGGCGGCAGCATCGTCGCCCAAGGCACGCCCGCCGATATCATGGCCAATCCGAACTCGCTGACCGGCGAGTATCTCAACGGCGTGCGCGAGATCGCCGTACCGGAGCGGCGGCCGAAAAATCCGCACCGCGTGCTGCGGGTGGTCGGCGCCCGCGGCAATAATCTGAAAAACATCACCGCGGATATCCCGCTCGGCCTGTTCACCTGCGTCACCGGCGTGTCCGGCGGCGGCAAGTCGACGCTGCTCGTCGACACGCTGTACAAGGCACTGGCGCGGCGGCTCAACGGCGCCAGCGAGGCCCCTGCCCGCTTCGACCGCATCGAAGGCCTCGAGCATCTCGACAAGGTGATCGACATCGACCAGTCGCCGATCGGGCGCACGCCGCGGAGTAATCCCGCCACCTATACCGGCGCCTTTACGCCGATCCGCGAATGGTTCGCCGGCCTGCCGGAATCCAAGGCCCGCGGCTACGCGCCCGGCCGCTTCTCCTTCAACGTCAAGGGCGGCCGCTGCGAGGCCTGCCAGGGCGACGGCGTCATCAAGATCGAGATGCACTTCCTGCCCGACGTCTACGTCACCTGCGACGTCTGCAAGGGCAAGCGCTACAACCGCGAGACGCTGGAAGTGCTGTTCAAGGGCAAATCCATCGCCGACGTGCTCGACATGACCGTTGAGGAGGCGCTGGAATTCTTCAAGGTGGTGCCGCGGGTGCGCGACGTGCTCACGCTGTTGCGCCGCGTCGGCCTCGACTACATCCATGTCGGCCAGCAGGCGACGACGCTGTCCGGCGGCGAGGCGCAGCGCGTCAAGCTTGCGAAAGAGCTTTCAAAACGCGCCACCGGCCGCACGCTCTACATTCTCGACGAGCCGACCACCGGACTGCATTTCCACGACGTGGCGAAGCTTCTGGAAGTGCTGCACGAGCTGGTGGAGAGCGGCAACACCGTGGTGGTGATCGAGCACAATCTCGAAGTCATCAAGACCGCCGACTGGATCATCGACCTCGGCCCCGAAGGCGGCGACGGCGGCGGCGAAATCGTCGCCGCGAACACCCCGGAAGACATCGTGCGCGAGCCGCGGAGCTACACGGGCGCGTTCCTCAAGCCGGTGCTGGCGCGCGGCGGCGCCGGCGGCAAGCGCCGCAAGCGCATCGAGGCGGCGGAGTAGATTTCCTTCTCCCCGCGCGCGGGGAGAAGGCGGCGAGCGGCGCTTGCCGCGAGCCGGATGAGGGGGCGCTTACAGGCGCTCAGAATTGTGGACACGCCCCTCACCCGCCTCCAGAGCCTGTCATCGGGCCGGCCAACTTCGGGCCGGACCCGTTGGCTTCGCGCGATGACGGGAATAACGCGGGCGCGGATGCTCGCCAGAACGGTGTTATTTGCTCGTGGGCGTTCTTCTCCCCTTTCCCCGTGGGCCCGTGGCGGAGAGGGGTTCGCCGCGCCCCTTCCATCAGCCTGCTCCGCAGGGCGGTCCCCCTCCCCCGCGGTTGCGGGGGAGGATGAAACAGCACCGATGAAAGAGCGCGAGGCGTCGGTACGCGAGGCTCAGCAGCGCTTACCCGGCTCGCATTTGGGCTTGGGCGGCGGTGCACGCCGCGGCGGGGGCGGTGGCGGCGGAGCACGGCGTGGCGGCGGGCTTGCCGTGCGCGGCGGCGGCGGCGGATGAGCGACCGCATGCGGCGGTGGCGGCGGCGGCGTCACGCGCGGCGGGGGCGGCGGCAACTTCTTGACCTCCGGCTGAGGACCCGTTCCCGGCTCGCGTTTTTCCATCTCGCGCTCGTTGCCGGGAGCGGTGACGGCGCCGTGACCGATGCTGGGGCCGCTGTGGCCCTTCGGCGACACGGCGAGGATCGGCTGGCCGGGACGGGCGGCAATAGTGTCCGCGCCCTTGAACGATCCCGGGTGCACCGTGGCCGCCACGGTCGGATGGCCGTGATTGTTGGCCAGCGTCAGCGTCGGATCCTTGGCCGCCATCTCGGCATGGTGCGTCTGCTCGGCGGTCGGCGCGACGTGGTGCTGCTTTTCAGCCGCGAGTTGCTCGGGCGTCGGCTTCGCCCTTATTCCGCCGGCGCCGCCGTTATAGCCGACATTGGTTTTGTTCACGATCACCGTCTTGCTGTAGACGTTGGTGATCCTGACATTGGTGATGTTGTTGACGGTGCGGTTGTAGAAGAAATGGCGGTCGCGCCAGTAGCCGCCTTCGTAGCCGTATCCGGTGTAGCCGAAGCCGTAGACCACGCCGCCGTAGAATCCGACGGTCGGCCCCCAATAGCCGGAGTGAAAGAGATAAACGCCGTCATCCCAGCCCCAATAGCCCGGCGTCCACAACAGCTCCGGCTCGGGCGGCAGCACCCAGGTCCCCGGCACCCAGTAATAGCCGTCGTCGTCGCTCCAGGCCCAATAACCCGGCACCCACAGATAACCCGGCTCCGGGATCGGCGGCTGGTCGTAATCAGGCAGCGGCGGCGGTTCGATGTCGACGCGAATGATCGCGTCGACTTGCGCCCGGGCCGGAGACAGCGGCGCCCACGCGCAAAGGCTGAAAGCAACCGCCAATAAAGTCGCGCCAATGAAACGCATTCCGGAAAGCTCCCGTCATCCCAACCCGTTTCCCCATACGAGTCCTTGCGCCATCCTACCTGAACTCGTGCTGAACAGGCGATAAGGCATTTGGCGCTACCGCATCACCGAAGGCTCCGAGGAAATCCAGATGCGCAAGGTCGCCGGCTTCCTCTTCGGCTATATGGGGCCGGGGCGGGAGAAGATGCGACCGCCGCAATAAAGCCGAGCGATCGTTCCCGGATTCCGCTGCGCTCATCCCTACCGCATCGTCATGCCCGGCCTTGTGCCGGGCATCCACGTCTTAACATGGACGAGGGCGGCAAAGACGTGGATGGCCGGGATGGGCCCGGCCATGACGACTCGATTGCGAGCGCCAGCGAAGCAATCCAGGCGGTGCGCTGGATCGCCCTTCGAACGCTCAGAATCGCGGCAACGCCCCCTCACCCGATTTGCTCGCATCCCCTTGCGAATCGACCTCTCCCCGCGCGCGGGGCGAGGTATAATGCAAGCCGGTGCTGGCGCGCGGGGCGGCGGCAGCAAGCGCCGCAAGCGCGTCGAGGCGGCGGAGTGATACTGCTTGTGACAGGGCACTAACGGGCTTCAGATTATTTCCGGACGGACTATTCCGTACGTGGAACTACGCCGGGTATCGTGATTTAGCTTTCAGTCAGCAGCAGCAAATTTCGCCGTCCGATATTTTCGAAACGCTCACAGCGTTGTGTCAAGATGTGCATCGCAGACTTAACTTCGCTATCGAGCCTGACGAAGCTCTCAGGACTATCGCAGGTATAGAATGGGAACTTTCGGTTGGACCGATTCACCCTTTCTACGACGCATGTGGACGAATTTCTCGGTATTATTCAACATTGTTGTCCGTCTGGTTTTCAGTGCCGGTAATAGATAGAGGCGGAAGAGAAACATATTTTGATTTTTCAAGGCGCGGGCGCGCTGCTTTTCAAGATTACATTATGTCGCGCCCAAGATTATTGCTGCCTCAGTAACCAGGGGCGAAATGCTACAATACCATCGCCCTGGAGCGTCCAATCTGGTTGACCGCGATGTCGTACTAGGTTTGTGGCACGCGACGCAGAGCTATGCGCGGAAGTTGGTGACGGTGTGAAGGGGTAAGGCGGCGTATCGTGGGGGTGTTCGACGCCTCCACTTCTCCACTGAAGGAGTGATACGCCGTGACCCAGGATAATATCGTCAAGCTGTCTCAGCCAGGGACGTTTTCGGACCCATTGACCGAGGTTTTGCGCGACGGCGCGCGAGCGCTGTTGGCGCATGCCGTAGAGGCCGAGGTTGCGGGCTTCCTCGGCGGCCATGCCGACAAACTGACCGATGATG
>Ga0187868_1002638_pt1 | contig 11613 bp, 7 predicted proteins | sample June2016WEW_13_4_FD_133014 | JGI IMG/M metagenome (GOLD analysis project Ga0187868, IMG submission 133014) | Peatland microbial communities from SPRUCE experiment site at the Marcell Experimental Forest, Minnesota, USA - June2016WEW_13_40 | ecosystem: Environmental > Terrestrial > Soil > Wetlands... | reverse complement strand
TTCAGCGACAATCCCGACGCCAAACGTGTAGATGCCGTTCTCCAGGACCAGAAATCCCAGCACCTGGTTTACCGCGCGTTTGCGGGCAACAATCAGAAACAATCCGGCTAAAATGGAAAACAGCGCCGAGGGCACCAGCAGCGACGACGGCTCGACGGTTGAGACGGGCAGCCGCCCGCCCAGCCAGAATGACGCAGCCAACGCCGCCAAACCAATGAGAATCGAAGTGATATAACCGACATAAGGTTCGACTTCGCGCGTTACCTCCGCCTCGCGCAGCGCGCGGAACAACAACCACGGGAACACCATTCCTTTGAGGATGATGGTCCCCACTGCCATCGCAGCGAAGTGCAACGACAGTTCGTGCATGTGCGCCAGCACCGGCAACAGACCGAGCATTACACCCTGCGCCGCAACGACGCGAATCGAAGCGCCCAGCCGGCTTGAACCCAGCAACTTCAAGTTCGTCAGCACGACCAGCACAAGAATCAGATCCGTCGCCATAGGCTTATCTCAATGTCAGGATCAGCGCCACAGTCGCCACCGCGCCCGCGCCAATGAGCAGTTGCGGCACAACCAGCAGGCGCAGCCGCGCCATGACGGATTCGATCACGCCAATCACAACCGCCAGCCCGAACATGCCGCCCGACGCCAGGGCAAGGCTCAGCCAGGGATTCCCGCCAGAGGATGGAAGCACCATGCCCAGCACCAGCGCGCCGAGCATCCATAGCTTCAACGCGGCAGCATAAAGGATGAAGGCGAAATCCGGCCCGCTGTGATCCAGCACCATCACCTCGTGAATCATGGTCAATTCGAGGTGGGTATTCGGGTCGTCCACTGGAATGCGCGCGTTCTCCGCCAGCAGCACAATCATCAGCGCGATGATCACCAGCCCCAGCACCGGGCCGGCGTGCAGCCAATGGGCACCCGATACCGGCTCAAACATCGTTGAGAGTGAAAGCTGCCCGGTTTGTCGCGCCAGTGTCGCCAGCACGACAAACAAGGCCGGTTCGGTCAGCGCTGAAAAAAATACTTCACGGCTCGCGCCCATGCCCTCAAAGCTCGAACCGGTGTCGAGCGCCGCGACGACGGTGAAGAACCGCATCAACCCCAGCAGACCGGCGAAGAGCAGAAAATCCGCCGGAAACGCGATGAGCGCCGGGAAATTCCCCAGCGGCACCAGCGTCGCCGCAACCAATGCCGCCGCCAGTCCGACCATCGGCCCGGCGCGAAATATCCAGGTCGTGGTGCGGCTGTAAACCGCACCCTTTCGCAGCAGCTTCCACAAATCGAAATAGGTTTGGAGCAGCGGCTGACCGCGTCGTCCGGCAAACAATGCCTTGGTGCGGTTGATGACACCGAACAACAACGGCGACAAAATCAACGCCAGCAGCAACGGGATGAAAGAAAGGGCGTTCATGGCTCAACGGAATGTCCAGACCAGCAACACAATCAACGTCACGGCGATGTAAAGCACGTAAAGCTGGACCTTGCCGTGTTGCAACCAGCGCACTTGGGAGAGCCACTCGCTGCCGCGGCGGAACATGGGCCGGTACATTTCTTCACGGGAGATGTCGAGGGTCACGGTTTTCAGCGCGGCTTCCACAGGAAAAAAGCCGCGCGGTGGCACAACCTGTTTCTTCGTGCCCAGCAACGGCCTGAACAAATCCATCAGCGGCTGGGCAAACGACGAAGCGGTGTATTGCATCCGGGGCGTCGGCTGTGCGTAACCGCACCCCCAAGTGACACTCGTTTCCACCCGGCGGCCCGCCAGCAGACCGCGCCGCAACAGGATCAATGCCAGCAGCAACAACAGAAAGGCAACGGTTCCGATAACAACCCATGCCAGCGGGCTTGCCACGGCGGCCAGATTTTCGCTGACCGCTGCGGGTTGCAAGTGTGTCAGGTTCTCCAGCACCGCCTGCAAACTTCCAACTATGACCGGCGCGAATAAACCGATGAGCACGCACATGGCCGCCAACGCCAGCATGGGCAATCGCATGGTCCAATCCGTCTCCTGTGCCTGCGAGACGTGTTCACTGCGCGGCTCACCAAGGAAAACGATGCCGAATGCCTTGGTGAAACACGCCGCCGCCAGCCCGCCAATCAGCGCCAGACCGGCAACCAGCACGAGCAACGGCACCGCGATTGCCCCGTTTGGTGAAACGCCGCCCTGGAACGCACCCAGAAAAATCAGGAATTCGCTCACAAAACCGTTCAGCGGTGGCAGACCCAAAATGGCGACCGCGCCAATGAGGAAAGTCGCCGCCGTCCACGGCATCCGTTTCAGCAACCCGCCGAGGTGGTCAATTTCAAGCGTTCCGGTGCCGTGCAACACCGCGCCCGCGCCGAGGAACAACAAACCCTTGAACAAGGCGTGATTGACCACGTGCAGCAATCCGCCGCCGAATCCCAGCACGATGAGCAGGGATGAACCGGTGCTCATGCCCAGCAAGCCGGTGCCGAGGCCCAACGCGATGATGCCGATGTTTTCCACGCTGTGATACGCCAGCAGCCGTTTCAAGTCATGTTGCGCCAGTGCAAACAACACACCGAGCACACCCGAACTCAGCCCGATGGCAATGAGTGCCCACCCCCACCACAGGGGTGGCGCGCCCAGAAACGTGAACACACGCAGCAATCCATAAATTCCGGTTTTGATCATCACGCCCGACATCAACGCCGATACGTGGCTTGGCGCGACGGGATGCGCCTCCGGCAGCCACACGTGAAGCGGCATGAAACCGGCCTTGGTGCCAAATCCAACCACCGCCAGCAGAAAAAGAATGTCAGCCAAACCGCGTGTTTGAATGCCTTTCTCCGCCCAAACGGTGAAATCCATGGAACCGGTGTCGCGTGCCAGCAACAGGAAAAACGCCAGCAAAAAGGCCGTGCCCAGATGCGTCGCCACAAAATAAATCCAGCCCGCCTCCCGCACGGATTCGCATTCATGCTCGAACGTCACCAGGAAGAACGACGCCAGCGCCATCAGTTCCCACGCCACCAGAAACAGCACGGCATTGCGCGCCAGCAGGACGAGCACCATGCCGAGCACCAGCAGACAGTAGAAAAACCAGATCGGGCCAAGCGAGCGGCGACCCTGCCACAACCGCAAATAACCCACGCCATAAATCGCCGAAAGCGCCGAAAGCAGCAATGTCGGGAAAAGAAACCACGCCGCAAGCGGATCCAGTTCAATGAAGAATTCTCCAAAAGGCACCGGCCAAGGCACGCGCACGGGTTCAACTGAACCGCCTGACAACACGTGAATTACCGGGACGCAACCCAGCACGGAAGCAATCACCACCGATCCGGCGCCAAGCCAGGAAACATTCCGGTCCGGACGGCTCAACAGCAACACCGCCATCGCGCCCAAAAGCAGGATGGCCATTGCAAACAACAACCACGTCACCGCACCGCCTCCTTCCGGGTTGCGTTCACGGGAACGCGCAGGCTGTCACTGATCCGTCTGGCCGAAGCCAGGATTTCGTCGCGGCCCGCCTGCCTGATAATCAGCGCTTTGAACTCCGGGTTGCGCAACGCGAACGCCAGGCGCGAAAGCAGATGCAGATGCGCCTTGACCATCGGGCTGATGAACGTAAACAAAGTGTGGACCGGCTGGCCGTCCAGCGCCCCAAAATCCACCGGCGTTTCAAGAAAACATAACGTCACCAGCGGCTGCGGGACATGGAGCACAATGGGATTTCGCACATGCGGAATGGCAATGCCATCGCCGACCGCAGTGGACTCCAGCGCCTCGCGCGCCAGCAAAACCTGCAACAGAAATTCACGATCCACCTCGTCCGGGAGCCTGAGTATTTCGACCACATTGCGGAGAACTTCCGCCTTGTTCCGGCCGGCCAAACGGTAAAAAACCCCGCCGGATTCCAGGGCATCGGACAATTCAGGAAGCGGACCCGATTGACTTTCCGGCTCCTCGAAAATACGGGGAGACACGTTGATGCGGTTTGCCGTCGCCCACTCAAGCAACTCGGCGCGATGGAAGCGATACTGCCCGTTTAACCGATAACCAGGCAGTTTACGCTCGTCAATCCAGCGATAGACTGTTTTTTCTGAAATATTCAGCAGGCTGGCGACGTCTCTGACCGTAATTTGCATTTTATCTTGATTCCAAACGACTCAATTCACTTTGGACATTTTTAGACATATTCCGATTCATGCCCATAAATGTCAAGCCGCAACGAGTGCAGTGTGCCCACGTCGAATACACAACGTCGCTCACTCCCCCTCAATGGCAAACCTTGGGCAGCGCCACCGCCGATGCCAATGGATACGTGACGGTATCCGATTCATTAACCCCGAACTTCGAAGTTGAATTTCTGCGTTAGCGGAGTGTGGCCGTCCCGGCCACAGCCAAGTGCGGTGGGCGGGTGGTGGGGAAATGTTCCATGGCTTGAAGGAAGCCAGTGGCTGCGCCCGAGGACGGGCGCACTCCGACAGGGCCTTGTCCCCGCCAGTTTTTTGAACAACCCATCATGCATTTGTACAATTAATGAAATAGCTATTTCATTAATTGTACCACTCACACTGGAGCTTGTTTTTTTGTAACTTCGAAGTTCGGGGTAACAGGAAGTCCGCCGACCCGGTTTTATCGGACCGCCCTGCCCTGACGGAAACGGCCGGGCAATTTCATGCCCGCGGGTGCGCGGCGTCGTAAGCTTTCTTCAACCGCTCGGTGGTGACGTGGGTGTAGACCTGCGTCGTGATAAGATGCGCGTGGCCGAGCAATTCCTGCACGCTCCGCAAATCCGCGCCGGCGTCCAGCAGGTGCGTCGCGTAACTATGCCGCAATTTGTGCGGGGTCAGGCCGGGATCGAGCCCAGCGATGACGAGATATTGTTTCAAACGCCGGGACAATTGAATCGGCTGGAGGGTTGTGTTCTTTTTTGTTTCCGCAAAAAACACCGGCGATTCTCCGGACGGCGGCGGCTTCAACGTGCTCCAATAATTTTCAATCGCCTGCAACGCCGGTTTGCCAACCGGCACGAGCCGCTCCTTTTTCCCTTTGCCGCGCACCCGCACCAGTTGCCCGCTCCAATCAATATCCTCCACGCGCAACCCGCACAACTCGCTCACACGCAACCCGCACGAGTAAATCGTTTCCAGCACGGCGACATCCCGCAGACACACACTGGCCGAAATCGGCCGGCCCGGCCCTTTGCGCCGGGGCGTGGCCATGAGTTTGACCGGCGCGTTGAGCAAATCGAGCATTTGCTGGAGCGTGAGATATTTCGGCAATCGCCGGCCTTGCTTCGGCAAAGCCAGATTTTTTATCGGCGACGCCCCGACCACCCCATGTCGGATCAGAAACTTGTAAAACGTCCGCAACGCGCAGAAGCGCAGTTGAATCGTCGCGCGACCCAGGTTCTGCCGGCCCAAAAATCGCAGGTAACCGCGAAAATCATCGCGCTGCAGCTTTTCCCAGGCGACCGCCTGTCGCGCCGAAGCGGATTGATCCGCGAAGGCGGATCGTTCCTCGCGGTGCCAGTGAAAAAATTCCAGCAACGCCTGCCGGTAATTCCGCTGCGTGTAAACCGACGCATCGCGGTCCGTAGCCAGGTGCGCGAGAAATTTCTGAATCCACTGGTTGTGGATTTCGGTCGCAGGCTTGGCGGCGCTTTCCATTGCGAACTCAGGTTACGCCGGATGTGTGGAGAAACTCAACCTTTTGGTAACCGGCCGGGAGTGACAACCTGGGAGCGCCGGCGTCCCGCCGGCAGGTCTCGAAAAAAACATCCCCAAAACCCGCCGCCGGGACGGCAGCGCTCCCAGGCAGGAACTCAACCGCTCATTTCGATTCGGTCTCGCCTTCCCGCGGCGGAAAGTCAAACGTGACCTTGCCCTTGTCGTCCATCACGAGATACGCCGGAAACGGTCTCCCGGCCTTGGAGATGAATTTGCCGAGCAAATCGGTTCTGCGCGTCGCCAACAGTTTTTGCACCTGCACCGGTTCAATCGGCTGTTGCAAAATTTCCCGGCTGATCTTGAACCGGCACGGCTTGGAATCCGCCTGCGACTTTTCGCACAGATACCCCGCCTCGGTGTCGAAAACCTTCCCGCCGCACTTCGGACATTTGCCCAGCGGTGTCTTGCCGGCAAAATCAATCTTCGGCAGCGGCTCTTTGGGCGCCCCGCCCTTGGCCTTCGTTTTCCGTTCGCGCGGCGCGAATTCAAACGCCGTGCCGCCGTCCTTGATCACCAGGAACGCCTCGAACTTGCGGTTGGTTTTCCTGGAGACAAACCCCTTGAGCAAATCCGTTTTGCCTTCGGCGAGCAATTTCTTCACCTGCGCCGGCTCGATGTTCTGCTGCAGGATGATTTTGCCGGTGCGGAACTTGCAGGTCCGATCCGGACCCGTCGCCTTCTCACAGATGTAATTCATCCCGGCGTCAAACACCCGCGCGCCGCACTTGGGACATTTGCCGAGCGGCTCCTTGCCGGTAAAATCCACCGGCGCGGCCGCTTCGCCGTTTTCGCCTTTCTGGCCGTCGCCGAAATCAAATTCCATCTTAAACCCGGCATTCAGCTTCAGCACGGCGGCGAACGGAAATCCCTGTTTGCTGCGGAAGCCTTGCAACGGCCCGACCTGTTTTTCCGTGATGAGCTTTTCAACTTCCTCCATCTCAAACATCCGGCTGCACAGCGTTTTCCAGACCGAGAAGTCGCACTTTTCATTGACACACTGGAATTGCTTGTATTTCTCGTGGACCTCGCCGCCGCACTTCGGACACGGCGTTTTGAGCACGCCGAAATCACCGGGAATCGTGTCTTCCTCGAATTTTTTGGCGCGCTCGACGATGTGCCGCGTCATGTCGGCAATCTCCGACATGAATTCGGCGCGACTCTTCTGCCGGCGCTGGATCTGGTGCAGCTTGAATTCCCAATCACCGGTCAGTTCCGGCCTGGTCAGTTCGGCGATGCCGAGGCCGTTCAACAGTTCCATCAATGAAAACGCCTTGGCCGTCGCCTGCAGTTCGCGCCCGTTGCGATGGATGTAATCCTCGTAAATCAAACCCTCGATGGTCGCCGCGCGCGTGGCCGGCGTGCCCAGGCCCTTCTCGCGCATCGCCTCGCGCAATTCGTCGTCCTCCACCAGTTTGCCCGCGCCTTCCATCGCGCTCAACAGCGTCGCTTCCGTGTGGCGCGGCGGCGGTTTGGTGACGTTTGGTTTCACCTCGATTGCGCCGGCGTTGACCTTTTCATCCGGTTTCACCGGCGTGAGCGTCGGCGTATCATCCGATTCCGCCTCCTTGCCATAAACCGCCAGCCAGCCCGGATTCACCAGCACCTTGCCGGCGCTCTTGAACGGCTCGCCTTCGACCCGCGTGATGCGATTGGTTTCGAGAAATTCCGCCGCCGGATAAAAAATCGCGAAGAACCGCCTAGTCACCAGGTCGTAAAGCTTTCGTTCCGGCTCGGACAAACCGTGCGGCGTCTGCGTGGTCGGAATGATGGCGAAGTGGTCGGAAACCTTTGCGTTGTTGAAGATGCGCTTGTTCGGATGCACCCAGTTGTTCTTGAGAATGGTTTCGGCAAACGCCGCGTATCCCGTTTCGCCCAGCATCTTCAACGCGCTCTGCACCGTGCCGAGGTAATCCTCCGGCAACGCCCGCGAATCGGTGCGCGGATACGTCAGCACCTTGTGCCGTTCGTAAAGCGACTGCGCGATGGTCAGCGTGTTCTTCGCGGAAAAACCAAAGCGCGAGTTCGCGTCGCGCTGCAAACTGGTCAAATCGTAAAGCAACGGCGACAGCGACGTGCTCGGCTTGCTTTCCTCGGTGACAATGCCGGGTTTGCCAAGGCATCTGTCACGAATGGCTTCAGCTTTGGGCTTGTCCCAGACGCGCTCGGGCTTGAGTTGGTCGTCGCCGTCTTTCGCGTCAGACCTGGAAAACTTTTCGTCGAACCAGCGTCCGGTATATTGCCCCGCCGCCGCGTCGAACGTGCCGATGACCTCCCAGAAATCGCGCGATATAAACTTGCGAATCCTCGCCTCGCGCTCAACCACGATGGCCAGCGTCGGCGTCTGAACGCGGCCAACCGTGGTTTTGAAAAACCCGCCAAGCTTGGAGTTGAACGCGGTCATCGCGCGCGTGCCGTTGATGCCGACGAGCCAGTCGGCTTCCGAACGGCTGTACGCGGCGTCGGCCAGCGGCAGCATGTCCTTGTCTTCGCGAAGCTGCGCAAACCCCTCGCGGATGGCCGCCGGCGTCATGGATTGCAACCAGAGGCGTTTGATGGGCTGCTTCGCCCTGGTGAACCTGACGATGTTGCGGAAAATCAATTCACCTTCGCGCCCGGCGTCGCAGGCGTTGATCAGCGCGTCCACGTCGGCGCGTTTGATCAGCTTTTTGAGGACCTTCAGCCGCGGCTCGCTTTTCTCAATCGGCAGCAAATCAAAATGCGGCGGGATGACGGGCAAATGTTTGAACGTCCATTTGCCCCGCGCGGCTTCGACGCCTTCCGGCGGCACGATGGTGAGCAAATGGCCGACCGCCGATGAAACGACGTATTGGTCGCTTTCGTAAAAGTCGTCCACTTTCTTGAAACCGCCGAGCGCCTTGGCGATGTCGCCGGCGACGGACGGTTTCTCCGCGATGATGAGAGTTTTGCCCATTTCGGTGCCCGCGCTTTTACACCGGGCGCGGCCAACATGCGAAGAAAATCTTTTTTGTCAAACCTTACACGCAAAATAAATTTAGAAAAATTTGGCCGAAGAACCGCCAGCAACGAAGAATTCTTAACCACGGATGGACACGGATGAACACGGATTAAAACCACAAAACACACTAAATACACGCATGAAAACTTTGACACGACTTGAGCCGATTGGGAGGCGGCGAAAGGAATTCGCCGGAGGCGAAGGCCCGCGAGGGCCGAGCGAGGGGGCGCGAGCGAGTCCATTACACGAATTGACACGAATTCAAATGTCCTGAAAGGACTACGGAAGTCAGATCATTTGCCGCCAAATTCAATTTCTTGAAGAAATCTTTCAATACCATCGTTCTTTTCCGAAAACACCTTCGCCATTGGAACAGACAAGCCTCCATCAATAATTCGTTTTTTCGCTTGTTCGACCTGTGTTGCCCAATGACCATCCAGCAGCACATAATCACAGTAAGCGACAGCCACGACAGCATGGCTAACGTCAATCGCGTGATTTCTGCTAACCTTAATTTGTTTGTTCTTGAGAAATGAGCCGAATAATTCGTTCGCTATAAATCGCGTGCCATACTGATTTTGTCTGCCTTTTGGCAGCCGATTAACTCTCAATCGAAACTCTTTGTCATTGTCGTAATCTCGCCGAAGCGATTCAATGTAGCTGATAATCAAATCTGCAAAATGATCATACTGCCCCGCAATCCCTGTCGCTGGGACGAGACGGAAAATGTTTTGTGCAGGCAAAAGTTTCAACGAATTTGATTTCAGCAGGTTTAACTTGGCGAAGCCTTTCAACAATTCCGTATCTGCATGAGGTGTGATAGCTTCACTGCCTGCTAGCAGTTCATTCTCGTGCTCAATGACTTTGAAGAAATTGGGATTAATGAAAAAAATTTGAGGCAAAATTTCGTTAAGGAGAGCATCCGCTTTACAAGTTTGTTGCTCGTCAGTCACTTTGCTGAATTCGATAAGATTTAGCCAAGAGAGCACGAGTGTACCTTTTCGTGATTTCAAGGCACTCGAAAATCTTTTTGTTGAGGATTCGGATTCGGAAATTTTCCGCCACGCCCAATGGTCGAGAAAAACAGTCGGCGGAAGGTCTCGGTGAAAGACCTCTAAATTGCCACCCTTATTGATAGTAAATTCAATCATTTTTCCAAAAGTCGGAGTCTCGACATTAAACAGTGAATGATTATCGGTGTTTCTGCAATGTGACAAATGACTTTAGATTTGCGTTTCGTGGTCTCCGGTTCAACATGAATGGCATGAAGTCAATTCAGGTAAGGTAGACTGGGTCGGTTGCGGGGGAATCGGCCTGGCTAGAACCGGAGTGACGTTATGAAATGCCGAATTAGCGAAGGATTATTCGCTGCGGCGCTGTTTTCCTTGAGCGCCCTGCACTCCGTCAACGCACAGCCCACCCTCACAACGCTGCATACCTTCACTGGTGCCAGCGACGGAGCAAATCCAAATACAGGTTTGATTTTATCGGGCAATACACTGTATGGGACGGCAGGGGGCGGCAGTTCGGGCAATGGGACGGTGTTCAAGGTCAACACCAACGGCACGAGTTTTACGAACCTGTACAGTTTCACGAAAATCTCTGGTACTTATCCTTATTTTACCAACAGCGATGGAGCTGGTCCAAATCCCGTGATTTTATCGGGCAACACACTGTATGGGACGGCGGGTGCAGGCGGTAGTTCGAATCGAGGCACGGTGTTCAGGGTCAACACCGATGGCACGAGTTTTACGAACCTGCATAATTTCACTGGCGGCAGCGACGGAGCTGGTCCGTATGCCGGTGTGATTTTATCGGGCAATACACTGTATGGGACGACGGTTGCGGGTGGTGGTGCGAGCAATGGCACGGTGTTCAAGCTTAGCACTAGTGGCACCGGTTTTACGACTTTGCATAGTTTCACGCCAACCTCTAGTTCTACCAACAGCGACGGAGCTTGGCCGCATGGCAGTTTGATTTTATCGGGCAAAATGCTTTATGGGACGATCCCCGCTGGCGGCAGTTTTGGCCATGGCACGGTGTTCGCAGTCAATACCGATGGCGCCGGTTTTACGAACCTTCATAGTTTCAGCGGCGGCAATAACTATAAATATGGTGGTTCGTGGGCCGGTTTGATTTTATCGGGCAATACACTGTATGGGACGACGCAGATGGGCGGCAGTTCGTACTATGGCACGGTGTTCAAGGTCAACACCAATGGCACGGGTTTTACGATTTTGCATAATTTCAGCGAAATTGATCCTGTGACCTACTCTAACAGTGACGGAGCTTGTCCGTATGCCAATTTAATTTTATCGAGCAATACTCTGTATGGGACGGCGGAACAAGGCGGCAGTTCGGTGATGGGGGCTTAGATTGTTGGTGATAGCATTTCATTGATTGTCCATTGGTGGTCTGTGAGGTTCGCCGCTTGTGCTGGCGTTCTTCCGTGTGCGCTGTGAACTCGGCAGAAATTGAAGTGCGCGATAAAGAGGGCAACCGCATGGCGCAAGTTATCCAACTTCTTTGAATAACCAAGCGTCTTGCGCGTGAATCGGCGATTGAACAGGCGCACAGAAAGGTTGGTGCGCTCGGCATGGCAGGTTGTGGCCAGACTCATATCAGGATTTCCTAAACGTGCCTTACGCTTTATTGCGACAACCGCGAGCGGATTATACCATTGTTTGTTATCAATGGTTCTTTGATTGAAAACTTTCCTTTCCGTTGCATAATCAATTCCCTCTCCAAATACTTTTCCGACAATGCCGCCGCAACCGCGCCAATAGGCTGCGAGAGCATCCGTTGTCAGTTGGAAACGTCCATCCATCCGGCTTTTCAAATCCTGCATGAAGGCCAGCGTGTTCTCGCCATCACGCTTGGACGTGTGCCAGTTGACAATCAGCTTGCTCGACATGTCCACGCTCAAATAA
>Ga0187868_1002637_pt1 | contig 11616 bp, 5 predicted proteins | sample June2016WEW_13_4_FD_133014 | JGI IMG/M metagenome (GOLD analysis project Ga0187868, IMG submission 133014) | Peatland microbial communities from SPRUCE experiment site at the Marcell Experimental Forest, Minnesota, USA - June2016WEW_13_40 | ecosystem: Environmental > Terrestrial > Soil > Wetlands... | reverse complement strand
CCGCTGACCGCCTGGTATTCTGTTCCCCAATAGAAGAAGCCAGCCCCGAGTTGGTTGGGCACGCTTTTCACAATCTTGGCCAGAGCCGCGATGAAGCTGACCTGACCGGCTGGGGTGGGAGGGTAGCCATATAGTTGGCTAAGCCAAGCAAAGGGGCAGGTGTTGGTATAGGGAAAAGCGTCCTCAGCGACGATTACGGGTTTGCCGTAGCGAACGGCAGCATTGCTGAGACAGATGTTCAAATTCGTCGGTGAGCCTTGGTAGAATGGGTAATAACTCTCGCCAATGATGTCAAAAGGAACTCCTTGCGCGGTCAGGTTGTCGAAAAACCACTCGGTGGTGGCCCAATCTCCACCACGGTCAATATGAACAATAATTTTGGGCATTTTAGCGCCCGTAGCGTTCGTGGCATCCTTGATTCCATTGATTGCAGCATTCATCAATTGGCCAAGCTGCGACCATGACGTGCCGCCGTTGCCCGAAACCTTTCCATAGTTGAACAACATACCTTGTGTGATTTCGTTCCCCACCTGCACATAATCCGGCATCGCTCCTGCGGCTGCGAAGGTGGCGATGGTATTGCTGTTGTAGGTGCGCATCAGTTGAAGAAGCAGGGTAAAGTTCAGGCCGTTTGTCCAGGCGGTGGGGATGGCTTGATGGGCGGCGTCAGCCCAAGTGTCGGAGTAATGAAAATCCAGGGAGAAGAGCAGTCCGGCATTCTTGACTCGCACGGCCAGCGGCACAGTGTAGTTAGTGTTATTGATGTAGTCGTAGGGATCCGCGCTGGCCTGGGCCGCACTGCTGGTGAACAGCCGCAGCCGCACGCAATTTATGCCGTGGTTCTTGAGAATTTGAATCCCATCCTGAACCCGTCCGCCATCTTTATATGTAACACCCCGGGATTCGAAAAACGCCAGAAGGGAGAAGTCCGCGCCGGCCACGAACGGAGCGGCGGGCGCCGCAAAAGTCGTCCCCAGCAACAGGCCAGCCAGAAGACCGGCCTTTTTTGTGCCGTTCATGAAGCCGGCGACCGCCAGCTTACAGGTGGTGAAGAGCCCCGAGGCCGCAGGAACCGGATTTGCGAATTTCATACCCATGCGACTGTTTATACAATCAGACCCAACTCCACCAAATCAAAGCCGGAACTGTTCTGCAATCTTCAAACAGTCCCGGCTTCCTAACGGTCGCCGTCAATTCGGACGGCGGTTTTTATTTATAATGATTCAAGCTGCACGATTTCCCGAGACGCGGCGTCGCTGCACCAGCAGGAGGATCACCCCTCCGCTCAACAGCGCCAGCGTGGCGGGTTCGGGAACGGCTACGGTGTAGATGGTCGAACTGAAGGTCGAACCGGTGGCTGTAGCAGAGTCATAAAATGTTGCAACGGTCGGATTCCAAGGAGTATAGGAACCGTCTGTCTCGGCAGGAGTAGTCGCAGTGTCCAATGCACCATAAGCAGATTGCGGGCTACCATTTTGCCAGCTAGTGAACGTTGACACAACGTCGAAGTTGAAACTGTTGCCGACACTCAAACCGAGGCTACTTAACGGTACCGTCATTGTGACGTAATTAAATGTAGGGCCACCACCAGTAACGGCCCCCCCTGCGTTCTGCGTCCAAATACCACCACCATATGTGTATGCACCGAAAGTTCCAGCATTGTCATTAAGCACAGCGGTTTCACCGGTACTGATGCCAAGTGTGGGGCTGCCAGCCCAGATAGGGTTAGATAATACTGTATATCCGCCCGCGCCATTCTGAATGTCGATCGCAAAAAATATGTATGCACTCTGGATCGCGCTCGAATTGATGGTGAAAGTGATATCGCTCGCGGTGTTGTTTACCACAACGCTGCTAATACCTGCTCCATCCGTAGCGGCGGCACCGCCGTTAGAGAAGCCGGAGCCAGTATAAGTGACCTGAGCTTTCGCAGGCAACATGGCCAATGTTAACGCGGCGAGGACGGAAGTGACTGAGATAATGGTTTTCATGGTTTTCATCGTTAGTTTGAGTTGGTTTTTTGGTTTTCTGGTTGGTGAATTATCGCTTTTTTATTGGATTTGCCTAGCCTGACAAACGTCAGGCTCGCGAAAATCCCTTTAAAATCAGCAAAAAAACGTGGCGTTGCTAAAAAATTGCCATTGGATGACTGACTTGGCGTGCGTTTCAACCGCAGATTGATGGTATTCACGGGTATTCAGTTATTGTAGTAAAAGGCATCCAAGACCGGCAGGGCATGGCCGGTAAAATCAAAAAGGGTTGTGTTGTCCACCACGTTTGGCTGTCCAAGTTCCCATCCCTCGCCCGGCACGCAGATGAAAATCGGATCCCAGTACAAGTCCCCGATGCAATGGCCTTGGTTGACCATCTTTATGGCGTTGAAACAATTCAGCATGAACTCCTTCTGGCCCAGGGGCGTGCTGGGGAACGGTTCCGGACCATTGTTGGCAAGCTGCCCGGGATATCCGTCGCACTTGTTGGTGCTCCAGTTATACCCAGTCTCCATGATCAGCATCGGTTTGTTGTAAGTCGAATACCAAGAATTGATTTGGTCCCGGGCTTGTTCGGCGGTATATCCGGTCCAAAAGGGATAGTAGGAACAACCGGTGATGTCCCAATTGACACCATAACTGATGGCTTGATTGAGAAACCAGGTAACGGCGCCTGAGTCAACAGTGGCCATGTGCAGGATGACCTGCGTGGAGGGAGAAACCGTCTTGACCCCTGCGTAGCCGGCTATGAGCAGTTGTGCCAGTTGCGGCCAGTTCGTGGTGCTCCCATAGGGAAGCAAAAATCCTCCGTTGTTTATCTCATTGCCAAGGGAAACATATTCGGGTGTTGTGCCCTGATTCTTCATTTCCATCATGAAGTTCGTCGTGAAGTTGTACACCACGTTGGTGAGCTGGGCGAAGGTATAATTCGTCCAAGCTTGCGGTATGTTATTGGCCCAACCATCACTATAATAAAAGGTCAATTCGATTTGAAGTCCGAGTGCTTTAGCGCGCACTGCCAGTGCCAGAATGTTCGTCGGGCTTTGGATCCCCGCCGGGAGATCGCTGGTGGAAGGGCCCGGGTCGTTGTACAGGCGGAGCCGGACGATGTTAAAGCCGTGATTTTTCAAAATCTGCAAACAATCCATCGGCACGCCGTTGGTCTCGTAAAAAACACCGCCGCCAACGCCGTTGCCGTTGGGGCCTTGCTCCACATGGGTCAGTTCGGAGATATCACCGCCCTTCAAAAAGGTGTAGGGAAGATCGTCCTTGAACAATTGAATCAAATCCACTTTGCACCAGTTGCCGCCGGTGCCGTCATTGGAATAAACGCTGACCAGGCATTGTCCGTTGGTGACATTAATTCCTCTCACAATGGTGTTGGTCCATTGCGAGGAAATCGGCAGGCAGGTCATCCGGTCATTGCCACTGATGGAACAAGCATTTTGGCCGCCGCTGTTCTCGACCATCGCCGTCAGTTTGTAGTAGCCGTTGGGCAAATTGGTGACCAGTTGATACGTTTGCACCTGGTAGGGAACAGGATTGCTTTGTTGCAAATACAGTGAACCGGAGAACGCGTTGCCGGATAAAAGGGAGGCCGCGGCGGGATTTCCCGAATTCTGCCAGTGCGCCGCAAGGTTGCCAGACTCAAAATCGCCGTCCTGCAATCCGCCGATGGGAACTGCGGACAGCCGGAAGAACGTCGGCGTGATGTTCATTGGCATCATTGCTGAACCTTGTCCTGCGGTTCCGGGAAAACTGTTCCAGACAGCTCCATTTAGATTCGTCGTGCTTTGAAGACGAACATTCAATGCGGCAGGCCAGGAAAGCGAAACCATCCCATTCGAGATGGAGCTAACCGCCAAGTTGCCAGTGTTGGCAGCGGTAATGAGAAAATTGTCGAAATTAAACGTCCCGCCAGCCCCAGTGTGGGTGAAGACCAGTCCGGCACCGGTAATATTGCCGGTCAGATTGCTCGAGATCACGGAACCGATGGTGGCGCTGCTGCCGGTTCCATTGCCGCTGACGGACAATGAATCCCATTGTGAAACGGCTGGATTGAATACGTTTGAATAGGTGGCGAAAGGACCGACGGTTGCGGGTACCAGCAAGGTACTCGCGGAAACAAACCAACTGCCACCGTTCATCTGCACAGCAAACCTCGCAGTCACATTAGCCGGCGTCAGATAGGGCTGAATGTCGGCAGAAAATGTTATGCCGGAGTAAAGCGCCGGATTGATGCTCGGGAAAGTCGCTCCGGTTGCCGCCGAGAGAACCGTCGAAGTGTAAAATGCCGTCGTTCTGGCGGCATTCTGATAGGCATACACGGCTCCATCACCGCCAGAAATTTGATAAAGACGATTCGGATTATTCAGGACATCGTTGGCCCAGCCTACGGTGCTGATGGAAAAATCACCCGACAGCCCTGGATACGGAAACGTCTCCTGGTAGAGCAGCGCCTGACCGTGCGTTTGTCCCACCACGGACAATGCGCTGGCCAGCCCGATCAGCAACGGACGCATTCTCAACCTCTGTATCAGCACTTTGTGCATTGTCTGATTAAGATTACCGCGTCTCAAGTTGAATTTGATAACGGGGAATGATTTCGATGCTGTTGAGCGAGACAACGCTTTGCTGGCTGCCAAAATCAGGCCGCGCCTCTTTGGCCAGGTAAATCGGGGCATCTTTGCGGAGAGGAAGAATGGCGATGCGGAGATCACCATTAAGAATATCGGGACTATGACGGCGCAAACCGATGTCAAAAGCGTTGCCGTTGTAAAAGTCGTCGGTAATAAACTTGCCGTCCAACATTACGCGGGCGACATCGCCGACGTAATGAAGGCGAAGGATGGGATCGGCCCCGAGGTCAACGTCTTTCGGGATTTTGACGCGCCAAACCGCCGCTTTTTCAAAGTCCGTATCGAGCGGGGCGGTCGCAACAGGCTGCTCGATCTTACCGATGGGAATTTCCCGCGGCGGCCCGGCGGCCTGCATGCTATTGAAGTTGGCTTTGAGTTTGACCGCTCGCGGGGCAGGAGGTGTAAAATGCTGAAAGATGCCGTCGGTTTTACGTGCGAGATCGCTGCCTTTGTATGCGAGCGAAGTAGGGGCCGGATAAATGGCCACACTGAGGTCGGCCGGGGCGGTGGTAGTCAGACGCAAATTGTCCGCATCAAGGACAAGACTGGCTTCGGTGAGAAATATCCGGTCGCGGCCCTGCAAGTTTCCCTTCCAAAGTGCGAGGGAGCTTTTTTGGTCAAGCACAACGATTTGTATGAAACCGCCGTTGGCCAACCGCATCTTCGCCGCGACCTTCGTGCCGGGTTTAATGTCGTGGAGCAGGTCAACGTTTTCGCCGTGCGTGATATGACCGGTAAGAGCTTCGATGGCTGGACCGTTTGTTTCAAAGGCAAATTGCGCGGGAACGCCTTCGGTTTCGGCAAAAAAGACGGTGCGCACATTGCCATCGTCAATGGCGGTCAGCGGCTGCGCTGTGGCCCAAACCAGCCGAACGCCTTGGCCAAGATCGAGATTGAACGGCCAGATAAGGCAGGCGTCGGACGGAATGGTAACCGGGGCTTGCGGAAAGACGAGGGGACCGGAAGGAAGATGGATCGCGAACTGCACGTCCTTTTTCGGAGGCATGTCCTGAAGACGTTGGTAATTATTCACGAAAACAAATCCGCTTTTCCCATCGGAACGAACGCTCCAGCGCAGAGTGTCAAAATCATTTTTTCCATGCGGACGCTGATCCGGCATGGTTGCGGGCATTCCAGCCAGAGTTGAACCCCATTCATGGAGGAAAAGATGAAGGCGTCGCAAGAGATGATATTGCTGGCGGATTTGACCATATTGGCCCAGGGGTGCTTGAAAGTCGTAGTTTTTAACGGGCATGTCGTTCCAAAACTCCGTGGCTTGTGATTCCATCAAGGTGGTCAGTTTGCCTTCGGGATTCACACCGCCGTGATACATATAGTAGCCGGGCAAGGTGCTGCCCGAACCGAGCTTGATGAGCGTGGTGGATTCGGCGTCCTTGGGGTTGACGAGGATGCGCCGGTGGTAGCTGTTCATCATGCCGCCACCAATTTCGCAGGTGAGATACGGGTATTGTTCAGCGTCCGGCGGGTCCAAGGTGCCTCCTTCGCCAGGAATCTCACTGTAGGTGGCATCATCCACGCGAAAATTGGAAAAATGAAACCCTTTCCAATAGCCAGCCGGCATGGGCGTGAGCACCCGATCCCAAAAACCTTCAGCATAGACGCCGTAGAGCGGAACCAATTCGCCGAAAGGCATGCGCCCCGAGGGTTTATCCCAGCCAGTCCGGGTGTAGATCGGCGCGTCGAGTCCGGCTTCCCGGCCCAGGCGTTTGAGTGTCAACAGATGTTCGGCGGGGCCTTTGTATTCGTTTTCAAACTGAATGCCAATGACCGGTCCGCCATTTTTCCAGAACAACCCGTCCAGTTGTCTGGCAATTTCGCCAGAGAAGATTTTTACCGCGTTAAGGTAGTTCGTATCGTTGGAGCGTGTTTCCCAGTCTTTTTTCAGAAGCCAATCCGGGAAACCACCATTTCGCACTTCGCCATGGTCCCACGGACCACAGCGCACAAACGCTTTCAAGCCGACTTCCTGGCAGATTTGAATAAAGTGACGCAGGTTTCGTGATCCCGACCAATCAAATTGTCCTTCAATCTCTTCGTGATGAATCCAGAAAACGTAGGTGGACACGATGTCAACGCCACCGGCCTTCATCTTGAGCAATTCTTCGCGCCACTCATTCTCCGGATAGCGTGCAAAATGGAATTCGCCCATGACGGGCGTCCACGGTTTTCCGTTGAGCAGCAGGCTGCTGCCATCCAGCGTCAGCGTGGTGCCGTCGGGGCTGCGCGCCTCGCCCATTTTGAAGCCTTCAGTTACCGGAGGCTTTGGGCGGGTAATCGTAATGGTGTGGCTGTCCGCAGCGGCAATCGTCGAAGCCAGAACGGCCAGGCACGCTGCCAACCCAGGTTTCCGCAGGTCAAACCAACTCATAACCAGCACACGGTTCATAATTTAAAACAGCCTGCAAGCGGTTAAAACCGCTTGCAGCCTCTCTGATTCCGAGGCGGAATGCCTTTTTAAGGGGTTTTAAGCCGGAAGAATTTCTGGGGTCCGGTCACCGACACTGGCTGCGAATAAAGCCCCAGCGTGTTTGGCACATCCTGCCAATTCGATAGCAAGTTCGTTGTGCTTTGCAGTCTCACCGCCGGGTTTCCAACCCACGTCAGGTTAACGTTGCCGCCCGTCAGCGGGCCAACGTTGATGCCGCCAACTCCGGTTCCCGTAATCAGGAAATTATCGAAATTAAAGGTTCCTCCGGTCCCTATGGTGACGAACACCAGACCAGCTCCCGTCATCACACCCTTCAAGTTGCTGGCCGCCGTTGACCCGATAGTCCCACCTGTGCCCGGAGTTACGGTTAGGTTTTTCCAATTCGCGGCGGTGGGATTAAAGGCCGTTGTATAAGTCGTGTACGTCGGGCTATCAACTGTCGTTGGCACTGGCAGAGAACTGGCGGCGACGTACCAATTGGCGCCATTGAGCTGCACCGCCAGAAATGCGGTAACATTGGCGGAGTTGGTATATGGCGCAATATCCACTGAAATACTCAAGTCCGTATAAGACGCCAGATTGATATTCGGGAACGGCAGTCCAGATTGATTGGTGTCTGTGCCCGTAGTTGTGTAATACACGTTCGTAGCCGCACTTCCAAAGAATGCAAAGACCGCTCCATCGCCTTGGTCTGTTAATCCAGCCGTGCCGCGCCGGAAGACGGTGAAGGGAGTGCCGGAAACCGCTTCACTCCAGCCAACACCGCTAATCGCATAGTTGGCTGTAACCGGGCCAACAAAAGGAAACTGGTCCAAATAAATCTCGCCAACAGGACCGTTGGTTACGGTCAGCGTGGTGGGAGTTGCAAGGTAAGTGTCGCTTTCATCAGTGCCGGCAGAGTTGGTGACAAAAGCGATTATCTGCATACCGTTGTCGTTGGCATTTAGATTCGCTATGGTCAATGTCGCAGTGGTTGAGCCGGAGACTCTGCCCCCATCGTGAACAGCGACACCGTTTGTCGTCCAACCGTAAGTAAAGGGCTGTGACCCGGTGACAGTGGCGACGCCAAAGCTGGCACCACCTCCTGAAGGCACACCCACGTCAATGGGGTAATCGGTGCCAATCACCGGCGGCAGTATCGTAAGCGCATTGGTAGTGATTTCGAAGTTCTCGAAATTCATGTCCGAAACAGCCGTGTGAACAATAACCAACCCTGCACCGGTGATTTTGCCGACCAAAGCACCTGAAGCTGGACCGCCAAGTGTGGCAACATTGCTGACAATTGTCATATTATTCCAATTCGTTGCCGCAGTGCTAAACGCAAACTGGTTGGTCAGATAGCCGCTGAGTACCGGTTGTATGGGGCTCGCAGAATAATACCAATTCGTTCCACCAACCGAGTCCCTCATCTGTACCGCCCAATGAACCTGCATGTCTGACAAGGCGCCAGCCCCTCCCAGGCTGAATGCACACTGGAAAGTTAATGTGGGATAATTGGCGTTTGTTATGGTCCGAAACGGCAATCCAGAAAGCCCGGTGTCATTGGTGATCGTCGTGTAGAAAACGTTGGTTGCGGCGGCACCAGCATAGTCAAAGACGGTACCACCGCCCACGGTGCTGCCAAATGAATTCCCGCCCTGCGAGAAAATGCCGTAGGTACCAGACGATACGGCTGCCCATCCAACACCAGGCAGGCTGGTGCCGCCATCAGATCCTACAAGAGGAAACACTTCCGCATACAAAAGACCCGGAGGCGGAGTTATAATATTTAAAGTAATACCGCTGTTTGTGGCCTTGCCAAAAAAGTTGGTCACCACCACTGAGAAATTGGTAATACCCGAAAGCGCATCGTTGGCGCTGACATTGGTGATGATTAGAAGAGTGGTTTGTGCGCCAAGGTAATGGCTTCCATTGGGACTGGCAACATTGGCGCCAATACCGATATTAACTCCGTTTGTCTGCCAGCGGGAAACCAAAGTCGGTGTGCCCGTAAACGACGGAGCAAATGTCACTCCGCCGCCGGCATACACGCCCAGGGGGGTAAGCGCCCCGATAGTATTGGTCGCCGGTGAATTCGGAAAATCACTTGGACCCTGGTTAATGACAATCATGCTATAATTGCCTCCCGGGGTGCCACTTCCGATGCTGGTATTACAAAGTTCAATAATGCCAATACCGGTCAATGTTTGGCTGAAGTTGGGCGGCGACCCCGGAGAACCGATGGTTACAAAATGTAAACTGGAGTCTATGGTCACAGGACTCCACACGTTTGCCGTGTTGGTTAAAACCAGGGCCACATTGGTAAACGTATTGCCCCCGGGGTTGAGGAAACTGGGGAACTGATCGGAGGTTTCCGCATACCATTGCCCTCCCACTTGAACTGCAAAATAGTTGGTTAAATAGGTGGCAGTATAATAGAATTCCACGTTCAAAGTCAGGTTGCTGATTGACGCCGGATTAACAATACTGGTGAATGCGGAATCACCAAAGATACCGGCACCGGCTCCGTTGGTTGTGTATATCATCGCGCCTTGGGGAGTTTGGTTGGTATACACCAGGCCGGTCATATAAGCTGCGTTTGAAGGCAAGCCCAAACCGTTGGCGGGATCGTTCGCGCCTGGGTAATTGCCTGTGCCAATATATTCACCTGTGTTAACAACATATGGCCCATTCTGTGAATTGGCAATAACTGTCCAGCCATAGTATGACTGGAGAATGGCGTTGTTATTGGCCGGGGCAAGCCCCTCTTTCACACTGCCCCAATCGTTGGTGTAAAAAGTCGTCGCCGATGCGAGCGATGGCGCGCCAAAAAGGACACCGAAAAGAAGAGCCATTATTACTAATATTTTTCCCATAGTTTTGTGTATTTGTTTGGGGTTCTACTTTCTACTTTGTAAAATGAGAGGGATGTTACAAGAATTGAAATTTATATAGAATTTGTTTTAATTATTGGTAACCTTTCATCCAAGCTGGAATGATTCTCTTCCCAAAATATGTGGTGTCATAGGTTAAGCTCCAAGGCAAAGTCCAAATCTCTTGGATTCCCACAGTGTTGACCGAACCATCAATGAAAGTCATATCAATAGGTTTTTTACCACTATGTCTGGGAATATCATAATTCGACATATTTGACGATTGAGCCTCAGGGGGAGATGACTGCTGACCTGGGCCGGGTGGAAACGTATCATCTTGATGCGGTTTAGTTCCCTCATACATACAATCACCGAATAGTGGTGCATCTGCATTCTTGCCAGCCACTGTCAATTTCCGCCAGTATCCCGCGTTATCCGGACTCGACGGGTTACTGGGATCGGGGGGCGTATTGTTCATCCAGCCGTTTTGGCCATAACTTCCGGCCATTCCATCTAATTCCCAAGGGTTGGTAATATAACCGTTTGTCCCGCAAATTCCCCAGGCCAATTTAGAGGCGTCAATTCCAATAATATAAGGGTTGCCTGGGTATGCCTCGGTGCGCGTTGTTGTTGCCGCAGGACAGAAACGTATGTCGTCCGTGGCGTAATATTGCTTCATCGCCACCATCCACATTCCGGACGTGCCTGCAAGTGCATCCCCAAAAAAGCCCGCCGTCATGTTGTCATCGTTGTCACCGGCATACATAAAAAAGCACACTCCCCACTGCTTGAGGTTCGATATGCATTGAACCCGCTTCGCTCTGGTTTTAGCGCTGGAAAGAGCCGGCAGCAGCATAGCTGCCAAAATGGCGATGATGGCAATGACCACTAGTAATTCAATCAACGTGAAAGCCGGGAATGCTCGCAATGGGTCGCCAAAATGCGTCGGACGGCGTTTTGCAATCATAAATGGTGAATGTCTGGGACACTATTCCCTCAATCTTCACATTTGCCTAGCCTGACAAATGTCAGGTCTGCCCTTTCATTCCCCGGAACCCCAGTGAGATGAGTAAACACAGTCCACATTATGAGCAACATAAACTACTGTCATAAAATTACTTATGCAGCCTTTGTGGAATGGAACTTCAACACCGCTTCCATGCGCGAATGAACGCGCAGCTTGCCGTAAATGTTTTCCAGGTGCCACCGCACCGTTCCCGTGCTCAAACCCAAGCGATCGGCAATCTCCTTGTTGGCGAGTCCCATGGCCAGCAACTCAAGGATTTTCCGTTCGCTGGGCCTGAGTTCATCCATCGCCGCCGCAACCGTGAGCGGTTGTTGGAAAGACGCGATGACTTTGCGCGCGATTTCGCGGGGCATCGGCACGCCACCCATCCGGGCTTCGCGGACGGCGGAAATAAGCTCCGCAGGTGTGCAGCGCTTCAACAGGTAACCGCAGGCACCCGCGCGCAACGCCGCGGATATCCGGTCGGTGTCTTCATACACCGTCACCATGATGATTTGGACCGCAGGCAGCATTTTTTTTATCTGGGCGGTGCACTCGATGCCGGACAGCTTGGGCAACTGAATGTCCATCAACACCACCTCCGGCTGGTGCTTCGGAATTCCCACCAGCGCCTCCTCGGCGGTCGCACAGGCGAAGACGCAACGGCACTCCGGGTCGG
>Ga0187868_1002629_pt1 | contig 11637 bp, 10 predicted proteins | sample June2016WEW_13_4_FD_133014 | JGI IMG/M metagenome (GOLD analysis project Ga0187868, IMG submission 133014) | Peatland microbial communities from SPRUCE experiment site at the Marcell Experimental Forest, Minnesota, USA - June2016WEW_13_40 | ecosystem: Environmental > Terrestrial > Soil >... | reverse complement strand
TGGCAGTTCAGGAACAGCAAGCGTTACGTCTGCTTCGGGCTGCTGGCGGACTGGTATCTCCACTTGCTCGACACCGAGGTCTTCGACTGGAAATGTCACCAATACCGCCCCTTCCGCACCGCCCTAACCGGCAGCACCCACCCTTCGCAGGTCTCCGCAGCCGTGCTCCCTTAAACTTTTTGCCTACCCTTTGGCTATTTGTTGCCACTCTTTGACTATTCCTGAGGCCCCCCAAGCGACTGAGCAGCAAGGGGTTGATTTCTGACTATATACTGAAATCAGCCGTTTTCGTGCCGCAAACGACAGGTGCTGAAATGGTAGGTAGCAAGAAGTTGTTAGGCGCCTTGTGCGTTCGCGGCCGAACGGTTTTTTGGAGCAGCGTAGCCCCTGTCGCTGTGGTGCGGTGATCGGTTTGCCATGTTCTGGTCTATGGTGCGCATTGGACGGTAAGGCGCGCAGTGTTGTGTGGATTGTCCGCTGTGCACAAGCGCTCGTTGGGAACGGAGGGTGCGCACATGCTGTGCAGGAACCATACTAGTTGGTGCACGCGTACACGCTGTTGGCGTGTGAAACAGTGTGAAGTGATGCTTGGAAGTCCAGGCTGGTCCGTATGTTGTGACAGGCCTTTGAATATATCTTCAGGTGCCTTATGAAACTCCGCTTCCTTATCTCGATTGTGTTGCTGGCTGTCGTTGCACAGCCTGCTGGCCCGGAGCGGCAGCAGGAACCCCTGACCAAAGGCCAAGTGATGGACTCGGTGAAGGCAGGGATGGAACCCCAGGAGTTGGTCAGGCTGAAGCATGAGCGTGGAATCAACTTTGTGTTGAGCGACGAATACCTCCTAGCCCTGCGCACGGCAGGCGCGCAGGAGGGGTCATTCAGGCATTGCGCGCCACCCGGCCCAAGCCGCTGAGCAACGAGCAAGTGTTGTATTTTGGCGAGGCCGTTAGGTTGGTGGCGTTTACGACTGCGCAAGTCTACAAAGCCTTAAGGACCTCCGCTCCTGCGTTTCTTCAAAACACAATCGAAGTGCGCTTGAAATGCATTTCGCGATGGACCTTCGGAGAGCGGAGAATCAAGAGTTAGTCTCAGAAGGAGTTAGGGCTGCTCTTCGTCACCGTCTGGGACCCGTTCGGCAACCCACCTTGCGTGAAACGGATGATGTCCGAAAAGATCGTGGAGCATTGCTAACGTCTGTCGTCACGACTTCGAACAACAAGGAATGTCCTTCTGACTGTAAGCAAGTTGAAACCCATACCCTATAGGAGGTGAAAATGAGACTCTTCGAATTGTTGCCTTATCTGGATCTGCCCGGTCAGCGCAGCCTGACCGGCGCTCCCCCCATCGACCTGATGGTGAAGCGCGCGCTGGCACTCCTGGAACGGCAACCCAGTAGTCAGTGGCGCGATGCCATCCGAGACCTGGAGACTGGCCGCCCGGTTCGTCTGGAAGTGAGCCTGGAAGAGTTGGCCCTGCTCCTTGAAAGAGTTGACTTCTCAAGCGGCCGACTCGAAGACATCGAGGCGATGAAGTTCTGGGACCACCTGGAAGCTTCGAGCGAGCTCTTTGACGCGCTTGGCTATGAGTGGACCAATCAGCTCGGGTTCGACTGCCATGAGTCGTTCACACTTGGCTGGCATGTGCCTGAGGGCTTGGTTGGGTACCTCGCGTGGCTGGCTCGATCCTCGCGGTCAGTGGCCTGGCTCCCTGAAGAGCTACGCTACCTCGACCCTAGGCGCAAGCTCGTTGATGTTGCCACCCGCGTAATGAACGTGTTGGCGGCGCACGTGAACCAAACGGCCTAACATCCAGGTCTCCTCGCTCAGCATCCGCAGCATCACCCGCCTTACCTATCCGAAACTTTCACATCTCTTTTCGCCAAACTGGAGCCCGATGTCGCAGATCACCACGCGTGTGTCGGTGAGGTTCGAAGCCAGGCCTGCATTCGGAGAGCAGGCTCGGTGGAAGAGTTCCGACTTGGTATCACCCTGCCAGCACTCCTGACCCGCGACGCGGTGTGCCGGCCAAACCATACTTGAAAAGGAGGAGTACATATGATCATTGGTGTCACGCACGACAATGACGGCCGTGTTGTCCAGCGGCTGTCGGTATCCACGAAGGTCTCCATTGGGCTACCACCCAATGGAGATCGCAACCATCCCACTAAGCTCGACCACTTCGTCTTCCTGCGCAAGAAGAAGACGGCCAACAGGGTCGAGTGGGAGATTGACCCGGAACTGATCAAGCACTACGGAGAGCAGTGCCGGGATCTTCACATCATGTTGATCGACGACGACATCGAGAACGTCTTCCCCAGTTCATACGCCTGGTGGACAGCCACCGAGCGGAAGTGCTGGGGTGACGGCGTCTCGGCTACCCGGCGCACGACTGAGAAACCTGGCGGCCAGCCTTGGACCCAGTGCGGCAGCGGATGCCCGGAGCTTGCCAGCGGGCAGTGCAAACCGGGTGGAGATCTACGCTTCGTGCTGGCGGACTTCCCGCGCCTAGGTAGCGTCTGCCGCATCCACACGTGCTCTTACCGATCCATCCGCCAGATCCACTCAGCTCTACAGGAGATCCAGACCTTTACGGGTGGTCGCTTGGCTGGGATCACGGCCAAGCTGACGGTTCGCCCGGAGGAGGCTACGTACTTCGACCGCAAGGAGAAGAGGAAGAAGACTTCATCCATCTGGGCCTTGAGCCTTGAGGTGGAAGGTGACGACATGCGGAAGCTCATCGCCAACCTTACCGAGAACGCCCGCCTGTTCGCCGAGACTCGAAAGTTGCTCGGCTCGGGCGGCAAGGTCTTTGAGGTCGTTGAGGACGAGCAAGAGCAGGCGCCGGAGGTCGCAACGGAGTTCTATCCGGCGTCGGCAAATGGCACATCGGCCGGGGAAGGCGCCACGGCAGGGTCTCCTTCCGATACGATTCCCGCCGTAACCCCGCCGCAGCCGACGACGAAGCCTTTGCCTCCCGAAAGCAGTTCTGCCCCGAAAGGCGGGAACGGATCTGTCATGCCACCGGTTGAAGGGGCCACGGTGTCAAAGCTGATGGCGAAGCCTTCGTTCCCTGCAAACAACGCGGCCCCGAATGGTGGGAATAGATCCACCACGCCACCCGCCGGCGCTGCCGCCTCACCTCCGGCGCACAACAATGGGAACGGTTCGGCGGGAAGTTCGGGGTTCAACCAGCTTCGCAACGAGTTCCTGACGGCGGCAAGGCGCGTTGCCACGACCAAGAAGCAAGCTATTGGTGAAGTGGTTGAATGGGCAAGTGGCGGCGCATTCAAGTACGGAGATGTCGGCCGCATGACGGAGGCCGATACCCCAAAGCTGCGTGCGGCCACTGAACTCATGGCGTCAGCTGTCGCCAGCACACCTCGCTGACCGAGAGATTCTCTCTTTCCCACGTTGACCTGCCCTGTAACCCCTGCCTAAACTCCCTCCCCCACGCTGGAGCGCTGGCGAGCCGCTGCGCTTTGGTTCGGCGACCGGTTGTCGGCGCTCCAGCCCCCACCGCGTTGCTGGGCGGCGCATCCCAGACTCTTGCGCGGGACGACCGGATTTATGTATACGACGTTGCCCTGCAGTTGAGGGGTGCCGGTCAAGGGAGGCGGGCTGCGGAAGGGATGGAGGTCTTCCCCACGGACGACGGGTTGAAGGCCGGTGAGCCGTGAAGGGTGGCCAGCCAGGAATATCGCGCCCTGACCCTCCAATCGATTCCAGGTCGATCAGGAAGGAACATCAACAGCCTACTTCGTCGAGCCAGTCGGCCAGACATGCGCACCGCTCGGTTGCGCAGAGCTACCAATGGCCGACAAAGCGTTGACAGTATGGCAATCAGAAACAATAATTCCGAGTTAGTTGCAATATAATTGCAACTAGCAGCATTTTGGGACGACTGGGCTTGCTGACGCTCGACCAGAATAGTGGGCTTGGGTGCTGGGAGCCCGATTTGGGGTTTCTCCCGCACCGAGCTGGGTGTTAAGACCAATTATTTACCTAGGGTTACGCATCTGCGGCAGGATTCTCCAAGTCGAAATTGAATAGTGACAGGCAGATAAAGATAAGATCACGACGCGGCCTCCTAGTTGCAAGTCAGTTGCAATAGTTTATGGAGTTGGACCTATGAGGACAACAGCCAGGAAATGCACACGAACCGGAAATGGATTTCTCGAATGCTCGCTCTTTGGGCTGGAGACAGCAATGTGCGACCCAGCAAGGGTTTATGGACGCCCAATTCGACACGGGTGGCCACACCAGCGGTGTGCTGAGGGGGGGGCATGCGCCTGCCAATCGTGTCCAACCCGGTGACCGGCCACCGAGCCGTTGGGACTTGAGGAAGGAGACATGGAGCAAATAAACAGCCGATTCGGACCACCGAAATTCCGCCTCGCCAGTGCTGTGGGCCTGTTGATCCCCGTCTTACTACTGGCGTGCCTTTCGGGCGGGGCCAGTCCAGAGGGGAACATCTCAGGTACGGTTGTGGATCCGAGCGAGGCTGTAATCCCAGGCGTTACCATCGTCATCTGCAACGTGGAAACGGGAATGCGGCAGATGACTACCACCAATTCCGACGGGTTCTTTTCTTTGTCTGCTCTACCTCCCGGCCACTATCAGATCGAGGCCCATCATTTCGGATTTCGCCCGGTTCTTCGGTCCGGGCTTATCCTTGAGACCGGTAAAGCGCTCGAAATCGACCTGAAGCTGGACCTGGGGCAACAAAGCACGGCAGTGACGGTTTCAGAATCAGGCCTCCACGTCGATACTGCCGACACCACGATGGGCGAAACCATCACAACGACGAAGATTGCATCCGTTCCCCTGAACGGCCGCAGCTTTACAGACTTACTCGCTCTCCAGGCTGGCGTCGTTCCGGCCAGCTCGCGACAGCCCAACGCGGTAGTCATGTCCGGAGCCACGAGCACGGCACCTTCCGGGGACCTCAATGCTGGCAACCTATCGGTCAGTGGACAGCGGGAAACGAATAATGGCTTCGTCGTCAATGGAAGTACCGTCGAAGAAGACTAGCATGGGCACAGCACTCATCCCGAATCTTGACTCCATCCAGGATTTCCGCGTGCTAACGAGTAACTTTGATGCCGAACACGGCAATTACAGCGGTGGGCAGATTGTTGTCACGACCAAATCGGGAACGAATGAGTTTCATGGCAGCGGCTTTGATTTCTTGCGAAATACGAACTTGGACGCACGAAACTATTTCTCCTCGGATCGCGCCCGGTACGACCAAAGCCAGTTTGGCGGCACTTTCGGCGGCCCCATCAAAAAGGAGAAGTCGTTCTTCTTCGTAGATTATCAGGGGACGCGGATGACTGAGGGCGTGGAGACAGGGTTGATTTCTGTGCCCGCGAGTAAGGAGCGGACGGGCGACCTGTCGGATATCGCCAGCTCGCTCACCGGCGCCGTGAATGGCCAGTTTTGGGCCAACTTGCTATCGCAGAACCTGGGCTACCCGGTGTTTCCCGGAGAGGCGTACTACACTCCAGGGTGCGTCAGCTCGGCGCAGTGCGCCTTGCCCAACGCGCAGATTCCGCTAAGTGCCTGGTCAGGCCCGGCCAAGGTCTTGCTGCGCTCTATTCCCCTGCCCAATCAGGGGGTAAATACCTTTTCGACGTCCGCATACAATGAAACCCTTCGCGATGACAAGGGCGCGGTGCGAATCGACGCTCATACCGGCCTGGGAGCCCTTGCCGTGTACTACTTCTTGGACGACTACGGGCTCAACAATCCCTACCCGACGGCGCAAGGCGGGGCCAGTGTTCCGGGCTTCAATGCCATCACCCTCGGCCGAGCGCAAATGGTGAGCCTTGGCCTGACAAAGGTCCTCAGCGCGAACATGGTCAACGAGTTTCACTTGAGCTATCTCCGAGATTCCAACAATGTGGGCCAGCCGCAGGGTGGTGTTGGCCCGAGCCTCGCGTCACAAGGATTCGTGGACAGCTCAGGTAATCCATCCATCTATGCGCTGGCTCCGCAAATCGAAGGCACCGAAAACGTCTCGTTCAATGACTTTACCCTCGGCGTAGATACGACCGGGCTCAAGGAGGCCAACAATACGTTCCAGATGTCGGAAAACTTCTCGAAAGTGATGGGGACGCACGTGCTCAAGTTGGGGGCGGGATTCCACTTCGACCAGGTCAATATCAACCCCGATGCCACCTTCAACGGCGCGTTCTCATTCACGGGAGCAGAAACGGGATCGGACTTCGCGGACTTTCTGCTGGGCATCGCCAGCAGCTATAATCAAGCGGACTCTTTGGCGTTCTATCTTCGCGACAAATACGTGGGGATCTATGCGCAGGACAGTTGGCGGGTAAGGCCGCATCTGACGCTCAACTATGGCTTGCGTTGGGACCTACTCCCGCCTTGGCGGGAGAAATACAACCAACTCCAGACCCTGGTGCTGGGCGAGCAGTCTCGGGTTTACCCGGGAGCGCCCCATGGCCTGGTATTTCCTGGTGACCCAGGGATTCCAGCGACGTTGGCCCCGACGAAATACACGAATCTTGCTCCTCGCATCGGCCTGGCCTACTCCCCGGATTACCAGAAGGGCTTGTTGAGAAGGATCCTTGGCAGCCGCGGGACGACCAGCGTGCGCGCCGGATACGGCCTGTACTATACCGCCTTCGAGGGGCTGTCCGCCGGCATCATGAGCGCCAACCCCCCGTATGGCTATGACTATACCAGTCTGGCGCCCCCTCTATTTTCTAATCCCTTCGTCACTGCGGCGAGTGGGCAGAACGTAGGACAGCGGTTCCCCGAGCCTATTCCGGCCTTTGGGGCCTCAGCGGCGAATCCCAATTCCAGCGTGGACTGGTCGCAGTATTTGCCGATCACCGGCGTTCCCTCGTTTTTCCGCAAGAATGTGCCTCCTTACAGCGAAGGCTACACACTGTCCTTGGAACGGCAGATCGAGCGAAACACGCTTCTCAGTCTTGCCTATGTGGGCACGCAGGCCCATCATCTCCTCGTCCTCATCTCAGCTAACCCGGGTAACCCTGCCCAATGCTTAAGCGTGAGCCAGACCAACCAAGTTATGCCAGGTACCGCCACCTGCGGACCGTTCGGCGAAGGGGGTACATACCTCACGTCGTCAGGCCAGGTTATCCAGGGAACGAGGGGCCCTTACAGTTCCCTGTTTGATGCCATCACGTATCAGAAGACTCTAGGGAACTCCAATTACAACGCACTCGAGATCAATCTGCGTCACAACCAGGGGCCCTTGGAATTACTTGTGGGCTACACGTATGGCAAATCTCTCGATCAGTCATCCAGCCTGGCAGAGCCGGTTAACCCTGCCGACCCAAGCCGCAGCAAGGCCCCATCGGCATTCGATATGCGCCACAATCTTGTGGCGAGTTACAAGTACGAACTACCGATCGACCATCTCGTTCATCGCAGGAACTGGCTGACGGAGGGTTGGAGTCTCACGGGAATCATGCGATTCAGCACCGGCTTCCCCGTGACTCTCTACAACAACAATGACACTTCGCTGCTGGGGACGATACCCAACGGCATCAACAACAATGGCGTGGACACCCCCAACGTCGCCCCAGGCAATCTGCAGGTTAATACCGACCCTCGAAACGGCAGACCCGCCTTTAACACATCGCTGTTCAGCCTTCCGCCGCTCGGCCAGATGGGCACGGCTGCGCGGCGCTTTTTCTACGGCCCCGGCATCGCCAATTCCGACCTTGCCCTTTTGAAGAGCCTCCACCTCACCGAGTCGAAATTGGTGCAATTCCGGGTGGAGGCCTTTAACGTTACCAACCATGCACAGTTTTATGGGGCCGCAGCCGTCAACGGGAACATCAGCAGCTCTTCTTTCGGGACGGTCGTGAGCGCAGCCGCTCCCCGCCTCCTTCAGGTAGCTGTCAAATTCTATTTCTGAGCAAGTCTGGCCGAGCAGGTGCCACGTTTGCGTCTGCGGCCCGTGTTGCTGGCCACAGGTCGCAAGATGGCTTTCGGGTAGGCACACGCGGTCAATGGCCAGCCCGCAACGGCGGCTTCACGCCGTCAAATTTATTCCGGTTGTGGCGGGGGAAACCCACTGCTACACCGCCATTGGCTTGGGGGGTTGGCACGCTGGGGCCGAACTTAAGAAGGCCCCAGATGAGCCTGCTAGCTCCACAAATTCACCCTGATGAAAGGAGGAGAACCAATATGTTCGGACAAATGCAAGTCACCCGGATTCTTCGATTGAGCAAGCTGGAAACGGTGGACGAAGCTGTTGCCAAGCTGTTGGAGTTCGCCGAGTACCCTAAGATCTTTCGCTGGTTCCAGTTCCCCACGGCCCTGGTGGTTTTTCTCGCCCATGCTGACTCCCCAGATTCCGGAGCGGCCTATGTCTATGACCGCAAAAAGTGCGTCTGGCTCTGGGTGGACTTCAACGACCAGAACTACGACGGGTACAGCCCCTCAGAGTTCGATGTTCTGATCAACCAGTGCCACTTTTTCGGGCTTGTGGAATGCCCAGGGTTGCTTGAATCACCGGTCCAATGGCTCGTTACACCCGGTCAGAGGCCCACGGTTTTGGGAAGACTCCCAGCCTGAGGGCAGCTCTCGGCGCGAAGCACCACATAGCCAATTATCCCCGCAGTTTGTAACTCGCTGAAAACACAATCCAGCCCCAACTGCCTGCCGGCCCATTTGACGGAAAATATTTTTCGTTTTATTTCCAATCTCTATGGACTTGTGGCGGCCACCGGGTTTTACGGAGGAAAAGATGCAGCGGCTTCGTCTGAAAGCGCCGGCTGACGTGGCGGAGGACTATTTCCGCCTCTTCGCGAACCGGCGGGCGTACACCCTCCAATCCGACCGGCCGCACCCGGAGAGCGGACGGCACTACTACTACCGGCCCACAGACAAGACGACCGGCCAAGGGCTTCACCTGACCTCCGACACGATCCGGCGCCACATCGAGGGCGAAATCACCATCGGCCTCTACGCCATCAACCCGGCCACGCAGCGGTGCAAGTGGGTCGCGATCGACGCTGATTACAAGGGCGCCATGGAGGACCTTGTGAAGCTCCAATACTACCTGAGTGAGGACCAGGTCCAGGCTGCCTTGGAGATGAGCAAGCGGGGCGGGCATTTGTGGATCTTCTTGGAAACACCACTCCTGGCCCGAGACTGTCGGATCTACATCCACAACCTTGCGTCGCGCCTTGGCGTGCCGGTGAAAGGAAACGGACTGGCCGAAGGAATCGAAATCTTCCCAAAGCACGATGAACTCGGGCCAGGCGAGTTCGGAAACGCCATTCGAGGGCCGCTGGGAATTCATCGGGGGGCGAGTCGTCGGTTCTGGTTCTACGGGGCTGAATACGACCCCGAAAGGCAGATGGTCTATCTGAAGCAGTTGAAAAAGGTCAGCGAGGAAGGGATGAGGCGCTTCATTGCGGGGAAAACACTGCCTGCGGAGGCGGTCCGCCGTTCGCGCTGCCCCGAACCCGCAGCCCCGCGTGCCAGATCTGGGCGGTCGGAATTCCGCATTCTCGAGCACGTAGGAAAGGTCCGCAAGGTGGCCCGGAATTACGTCACGCGGTGCCCCTCCTGTGCTGGGGCGGGGCATGACCGTAGCGGTGACAACTTGGCAATTCGGATCGACGATCCGCGGTTTTACAAGTGCTGGGCAGGCTGCACCAAGGAGATGATCCGCGAGGCGGTTGGTTGCCCGATCCGCGTGCAACAGGGGGTCTGAGGCATTGTGACGCGGACAGGACTTGATATGGAGGCCAAGAGATGAAAGGCGGAAGTCGGAGTTTGTCGCACCGAGGTCTCAGCTTGCCCGGACACGTGCGCAGGCAGCTACGGCAGGTTGGAATTCTTGCTCGGGCGGAAGTGGCTTTGGAGCACCAATATCTGGCGCAGCGGTACGTGATCCGGGGAGTGGAATCGGGCGGCGCTGTCCGCGAGATGGGTCACTACGTGACCTTCGCCGGCGAAGATGGCGAGCCTTTGGCTTACCTCCATCCCATTGATGCCATCGGTGTGAATGGAGTTCATGCTGTGGTGGTTGCTCCCGTCCTGGTGCGGGTGGAAATGCTGCGGACGGGGCGCACGTACGAGCTTCTCATCACGGGCTTTCGCATTGGCGAAGCTGAAAACGGCCGTCGCCCGCCTCTGGAGAGCCAGGTGCTGTTCCGGGGAGTGCATGGTTACCTGGAGCTCGAGCTCTGGGGGAAGGACAAGGAGAGGGCCGGGTCAGTCGTGCCAGCCTTCTACTCACGCGGAGGAGAACGTCTGGAAGTGCCCGCGAAGTTCCAAGCGGTCACACAGGCCATTACGAAATCCGTAAATTGCTGTCCATGTTCGCATTCTCACTATCTGATAGCCGCACCCGCCGTCCCTTCACCCAGAGTGATGCCGGAGGGGCACGCGTGACACCCATCGGCGACATCGAAATTGAAATCGCTTTCCGAATTGCTGTACGCGGGCGAACGAGTGACCTTGCACAGCTATTGCAGGCAATGAATAAGGCAGAAGCGGTAGTGATTAGCATCGTCGAGAAGCCTACTGCCTCGGAAGAGCAGTGTCAGAGATGTGTAACAACCACGGTGGGAGGTTTTTCTGGATGAGAGTAGGGACCAAGAGCGTGATGTTTGGCGTGCACTCGATTTTCGTTCATCCGTTCTTTGTTGCCTGGGCATGGGCCAGGTTATACGGATTCCCCTGGGATCCCAGGCTGTGGCTAGCCTTCCTCGTCCACGACGTAGGCTACGTTGGAAAACCCAACATGGAGGGCTCTGAGGGGCAGCAGCATGTTGTCCTGGGAGGCCGGATCATGGGCTGGCTTTTCGGTCCTGAATGGCGCGACTTCGTCCTGTGCCATTCGCGGCATTGGGCGGAGAGCGTTGGTAAGAGCTACTCGAAGCTATGTCTGGCGGACAAGCTTGCCTTCGTTCTGACGCCCGCATGGCTTTACCTCCCCATGGCACGGTTGAGTGGTGAGCTTCGTGAGTACATGCGTGTGGCGAGCGAACGACAGTTGGGTGGTAGGGTCAGTAATTTTGAGCTGAGCCTGCTCAAATCCCGCAACCCGCAGGTATGGTTGGAAGGGCTCAAGCTCTATACGCGGCGCTGGATCGAGCTGCATCGAAATGGCTTTCGCGGCCGCTGGACCGCAGTGCGCTCGCAGGGCTTTCAAGGGCAGGTGCTCGACAGCCGGGCCTGTCATGGAAATCCCGGCCATGGGAGGCGCTTCGCCAAAATTGACATCGATTCGAGCTTCGAGTACGAGAAAACGCCGTAAATGGCGCGAAGCGGAGTTTGCTGAGAGGTCCGTATGCCTGAAATCGAAGAAGCTGTGGCCGCGCAACCCATTCGGAGGCGCCTACCTGACGAGCGTAAAGCTATAGTCCATCACTTCAATGTAGGCGGGTACGAAGGGTATCTGACTGTCGGGTTTTACGACGATGGGCACCCTGGGGAGATGTTCATCACCACAGCGAAGGAAGGCTCGACGGTATCGGGCCTTATGGATTGTTTTGCCACCGCAGTGTCGCTCGCCCTTCAGTGCGGCGTGCCGCTTAAGGTGCTTTGCGACAAGTTCAGCCACACGCGGTTCGAACCGAGTGGATGGTCAGGGAACCCGGAAATTGGATACGCAAAGTCCCTT
>Ga0187868_1002626_pt1 | contig 11657 bp, 9 predicted proteins | sample June2016WEW_13_4_FD_133014 | JGI IMG/M metagenome (GOLD analysis project Ga0187868, IMG submission 133014) | Peatland microbial communities from SPRUCE experiment site at the Marcell Experimental Forest, Minnesota, USA - June2016WEW_13_40 | ecosystem: Environmental > Terrestrial > Soil > Wetlands... | reverse complement strand
GGCGTCGTCGTACAAGACCTCGGCTGCCCAGTGGCCGGGGCTCTCCCGGCGGTGAGGATCACTCCACTGGGTTCGGTTCCGGCTCCCTACCGATACGAGCCGCCGGTTCGGCTCGACGGCATCTCTGTCCTCCTCGGGCCGAAACTCGCCACGTCCATCACCTACTTCGTGCCGTCGCTGCATGTAGAGGTGTGGGCAAATGGTGGCTCGGGCACTCGGGTGACGAACACATTGGCGGCCTCGCCACGAGCGGTTGTGCTGGCTGCAGGCCCCGCACCGGCAGTCCCGTCGTCATGGCAGTCGCTGACCTTTGCAGGTCTGGCGTTCTCGGTCCCGGCGTTGTGGCCCGTCAACAGGACCTCGGGAGCGGCATATGGCCTTGGGACGTTGTGCCGGGCATCCGGCGTGGCCTTTCCTGACAATGCCGCGTCCCTGCTCACCTTTGGAGTGACCCTCAGTACCGATCAGCACCTTCTACCGCCCCCACCGTGTCCCGAGGAGTTGCACCCTTATGCGCCGCAGCCTCCGATGGACGGGGTCGAGGTCGACTCTGGACCCCATCTCCAGTTCCACTTCACACTGTCGTTCTCGAAGCGCTGCCTTGACCTACACGGGCTGACCGCATGCCCGGCGACCTCGCCCGCTTACTCGATCCTGGTCCTTAGGGTGAAGGTGCCAGGGCGGGCTACGCCGGTCCAGGTCTCAATCGGACTCGGAGGGACCGGCGTGGTCGCCAGGACGATCCTGTACTCACTGCGGCAAGTAGTCGCGAACGCGTGAAGCTGCTCACGGCGTCGTACCTCGACTCCCACCAGCAGCCCTAGCGCGGCTGCAGCGCCAAGACCGCGAGCCTGCTGCAGCCGCCTGCTCAGTGGGGAGCCCCTCGCGTCAGCTCGGTCGTTCCAGGCCCTGTCGAAGCGTTCTCGGTCTCTCCGGGCTCGCTCGCCAACTGCTCCAGGGGAAGTTGAACTCGAGCGACCACGACATCGGGCCGGCTCCGGAGTGCCGAGGAGAGCACGAGGTCGATCTGATTGTGAAGCAAGCGATAGCGCGCCCGGTCCGGGATGACGACGGGGATCAGAACGACGATCTGCCGGTCATCGTGGCTTCGTAGGTCGTCGATGAATGAGATGATCGGCTGCACGACGGACGCGTACTCGCTATGAAGGACGCGCAAAGCGACGCCCGGATTCCACTTGGCCCAGTCCTGCTCGAGCGATCGGGCGCGAGCTTCGCCCTCGCCTTCATCCTCGGGAACGACGGTGACCGCTATTACCTCCTTACTGAGCGAGAGCGCCTCGGATATTGCGTGCACCGTCAAACGCGAGACTGAGGTGACCGGCACGATCACAAGGGACTGCCTTGCTTCTGGCTCTTGCTGCGGGGAGCCAATACCGAGGTCGCGTGCCGCGCGCTCGTAGTAGGCGTGGATGCGCATGAAGAGAAAGACGAGCAGAGGAACGGCGACAACAACGACCCAGGCGCCTTCTAGGAACTTCGAGAAGAGGAACACGACCGTCGCGATTGCGGTCATCGTCGCACCGAGACTGTTGATCGCGGCGCGACGACGCCATTTAGCTGGCTTTTCCTTCCACCAGTGGACGACGAGCCCACTCTGGGCGAGCGTGAAGCCAGTGAAGACGCCGATCGCGAACAATGGGATCAAGCTGTTCGTGTTGCCGCCCACTGTGATCAAGAGAGCACCTGAAAGGATTGCGAGCGCCCAGATGCCATTAGCGAAAACTTGTCGATCGCCGCGGAGCGCGAAGATGTGCGGCAGGTAGTCGTCGCGTGACAGCAGGCTCGCGAGAACCGGCAGTCCCCCGAACGAGGTGTTCGCCGCCAGCGAGAGCACGAGCGTGATCGTGAGTGACACGACGTAGTACGCCCAGTGCCGCCCAACGGCATCGGCCATGATCTGGCTCAGCGCCGTCTGGCCCGACCGTGGCCCGATGTGCCACCGGCTCGCGAGTACCGCGAGACCAAGCAGCATCGTGCCGAGGATCACGCCCAGCAAGAGCTCCGTCCTCTTCGCGCGAACCGCTCTCGGCTGTTTGAAAAGTGGCACTCCGTTCGCGATCGCCTCCACGCCAGTCAGAGCGCTGCAACCCGCGGAGAAGGCCTTCAGCACAAGAAGGACGCTCACCACTTCGAGTCCGTGCGTCGCTAGCAGTGAGTGACCCGGTTGGGGAGCATGAAGGGCGAGCGGATGGATGAGGCCGATGGCGATGATCGCGAGCAGCCCGATTATGAAGATCATCGTCGGAAGGAGGAATGCCCGGGCCGCCTCACCGAGGCCGCGCAGGTTCAAGAGGGTGACAACGGCCAGGATGCCGAGACAGATGGGCACGGTGGCTGGAGAAAAGCTCGGAAAGGCGGACGTCAAAGCGCCGCCGGCGTCGAGACGGCGACGGTGAGGGTGTAGTCCACGACGAGCGACGCGCCGGCGACGAGGCTCGCAGGCACGCCCAGGTTCGCCCGCGAGACCGCGTACGCGCCGCCCCCGCCGGGATAGGCGTCGATCACCTGCCTGTAGGAAAAGACGAGGACCCCGAGCAGCACGACGATCGCAATGGTGATCGGCAGCACGAGGTGTAAGGGCCCTGCTCCCGCGGCAGCGAGGACGACGATGATCGCCTCGGGTCCATACGCGACCGAGGTCAGCGCATCCAGCGAAAGCGCTGATAGGCCTTCGACAGGAGTAATCTGCTCCCTCGCCACCTCACCTCTGCGCAGCGGCCTCCCGACGAGCAAATGCCAGGTCGATGCCGCGGCGCTTCGCTTAGGCCTCAAACGATCCGGCACCGTTTCACTCTAAAGGGCGTCGACGGCCAAGCCCGGCAATGAGCTTGGCGGGCCAGCGGCACGTAGCCTAAGGCCCGTGAGTGGGCTCTTGGAGCTCGAAGGGCTGACACGACGCTACGGGACGCTCACCGCCCTCGATGGTCTTTCCTTCTCCGTTCCGGCCGGCCAGGTGGTGGGCTTCCTAGGCCCGAATGGGGCCGGGAAGACAACCACGATGCGGGCCGTCTTCGGCCTGGTCGATCTGGATGCTGGGAGAGTCGCGTGGAACGGCACCGCGGTCGGCCAGGCGGAACGGCTCCGTTTCGGCTACATGCCGGAGGAGCGAGGGCTGTACCCCGCCATGCTGGTTGGCGAGCAACTCGAGTACCTCGGGAGACTGCACGCGATGAGCGCCCACGACGCCGCCACCGCCACAAGGGCGTGGCTGGAGCGCCTCAGGGTCGCAGATAGGGCGGGCAGCAAGGTGGAAGTGCTCTCCCATGGGAACCAGCAACGGGTACAGCTTGCCGCCGCGTTGGTGCACGGCCCCGAAGTGCTCATACTCGACGAGCCCCTGGCCGGATTGGACCCAACCGGGATCGACGCCATCGGCGAGGTGCTTGTCGAACAGGCTCGGGCGGGGTGCTGTGTGCTCTTCTCGAGCCACCAGCTCGACCAGGTCGAGGACCTCTGTGAGGCAGTCATCATCATCGATCACGGTCGTCTAGTCGTGAGCGGAAAGGTGGACGAGCTGGCCACGAGCGGCTCGCGCCGGCTGGTAGTGCGGGTGGCGGAGGACCGAGACGCATCGTGGGCCCGCAACCTCGCCGGAGTCACCGTGTCCGAGGTCAATGGGGGCGCCGCCCGACTCGTGCTCGACGAGTCGGTAGACAGCGACTCGGTGCTGAAAGCCGCCATGGGCGCGGGTCGGGTCACAGAGTTCGTCTTCGAGCGCCGACGGTTGTCGGAGGTCTTCCGGGAGGCCCTGGCGTGAACGGGCTCATCCTCCTGGTCATCCTCGCCGTGATCGTGGCGCTGAGGGCTTGGCTCCGTCGCCGGCGTGGATCAACCCGCAGCCAGTCACGGGCTCCCGCGGGGTTGGCACTCCTCAAGGGCGACGTCGGCTTGGTGGCGGCCCGGGAAGTGCGAGAGCGAATCCGCGGCAGAGTCTTTCGCGTAGGAACGCTCCTCATCCTCGTGGTGGTGGCGGCGGCCATCGTCATCCCCGTCATCATCAGCGGCAAGTCGCGCCCTCAACAGGTCGGTGTGGTCGGTGCCCTCCCCGCTCCCTTGCGGGCGGCGGTCGTCGCCTCCGCCAGGAGCGTCGGAACCACAGTTCACTTCGTTCCCGAGGCAGACGTGGATGCCGCCCACGAAGATCTGCGTTCCGGTCGGGACGACTTCGTGATCGTCGACGGCCGAGAGCTCGTCGTGGACAAAACGATCGGATCCGCCGACACCTCCACGACGGCTCAGCTTGTGCGCGCCGTGTCTGAGAACCTCGGTCTGGCAGAGGCCGTCGAGTCAGCCGGTCTCTCGGCTACGCAAGCCTCCGAGCTGGCAGGTGCCAAGGCGCTCCCCGTGACCAGCCTCCAATCTGGGACCGCCAAGGGGGCCACCCAGACCACCTCAATCATTGGGCTGATCCTTGTGTTCATGATGCTCACGCAATACAACACCTGGACCCTGACCGGGGTCATGGAGGAGAAGTCCAGCCGGGTCGTGGAGGTGCTCTTGGCAGCCATGCGTCCCGTCCAGCTCCTCTCGGGCAAGGTGCTCGGGATCGGATTGGTGGCTTTCGCTCAGGCAGCCCTCATCGTGGTGTTCGCTCTCGGCCTGGCAGAGGTGGTGGGTTCCGATCTCCTGCACGGTACGGCGCCTCTGGTGCTCGCCAGCACTCTGGTCTGGTTGGTTCTCGGCTATGCCTTCTACTCCTGGGTCTACGCCGCTGCAGGCTCCATGGCCGAACGCCAGGACCAGGTGCAGAGCCTGGCCATCCCGCTGAGCCTCCCGATCATCTTCGGCTACGTCACGGCCCTCATCGCAGCGAGCTCGGGAAGCCCTTCAACCTTCTTCAAGGTACTGGCCTACCTGCCGCCGACGGCGCCGTTCGCCATGCCCGTTCTCGTGGGCCTCGGAGCTGTCTCCGGGTGGGAGTTCGCCGCCTCGGCGGCTGTGAGCATTGCATGCACCTTCGGCATGGCAAAGATCGCATCCAGCATTTACCGGAGAGCCATCCTTCGCACAGGTCGGCGCGTCCAGCTCCGTGAGCTTCTCTCTCGAACGGCAGGATGAAAGCACCGAGTTCAGACAGTCAACCACTCTAAGTTGTCAGTTGATTACTTCCAGTGATAATGTGCAGATCTGTACTTGCCTGGGGGGAACAACTGTCAACAACCGAAGCGAGGTGGCCCATGTTCTCCTCCAAGGTGCGGTCGAAGCTGGCGATAGCCGCCGTCGTCCCGATTGTCGTTGCGACAGTCGCCCTTGTCAGCACGCCGCAGGCCGCGCTCGGCGCACGTCCAGTGCCGGTTGTGCTGTCGTTCACCGCCTCGAAGACCAGCGTCCCGAACACAGGTGGCAAAGTCGTCCTTAGAGCCTCGCTCAAGTACGCGTCATCCTGCGAGTTCACGGTCACACCAAGCCTGACGGGCTTCCCAAGGTCCTTCTCCTGCTCGGATCTCGTGTCGCGAACTGTCACATTGCGCACCAACAACACGGGAAACCCGATCACCTACACCTTCGGGATGATCGTGAAGAACTCGACCGGTAGCACTGCGGCGACGAACCTCGCCGTGACCGAAGGTGCTGCACCGCCTCTTCCGGTGCCGGTCGTGCTGTCGTTCACGGCCACAAAGACCAGCGTCCCGAACACGGGTGCCAACATCGTCCTCAAGGCAGAGCTCAAGTACGCGTCGTCCTGCGAGATCACGGTCTCACCGAGCCTGAAGGGCTTCCCGAGGTCTTCCTCCTGCTCCTCCGATCTCGTGACGCGGTCGGTCACCTTGCGCGCCAACAACAGCGGAGACCCGGTCACCTACACCTTCGGGATGATCGTGAAGAACTCGGCTGGCAGCACTGCGGCGACGAACGTCGTCGTGACCGAAGGTGCCGCACCGTCTCCGATCTCCTTCACGCCCCCGCCACCTGGTACCCCGACGGCCGTCGTCTTCGCTCCTGAGGGTGTCTTTGTCGCGGACGATCCCCTCGTCGTAACGGTGACGAACAACAGCGCCACGACTCAAGTCATCTCCAGCGCGGCGATCAGCACTGTCGGGGACTCGGCCGACTTCATACTCATCAGGAACAACTGCGCCTCCGTGACCGCACACGCGGACTGCTCGTTGGCAATTCAGTTCCAGCCGACGGGAGCCGGTACCCGAACCGGTGCCATGAACGTCGTTGACGCAAGCTGGGGCACTACGGGCACCACGTTGCAGCTCCAACTGCGCGGGACTGGTGTATGGGCGGCCGCCACAGTGTCGAACACGAACATTCGCAATAACGTCCTCAGCTTTCCAACAAGTCAGGTCCTACTCACGCCAAGCACGCCTCAATCCGTCACCCTCACGAACGTCGGTTCGGTACCGCTCTATATCAGTGGGATCGGACTGACCGGGGGTGAGAGCCCCGACTTCGATGCCCCGGCCGCTCCGCTGGAGCCGGGCACTTGTATCAACCAGCTCACGATCCCGCCCAGCTATCCGCTCATCGTAAGCGTCGGTCATAGCTGCACGTTAAAGGTCTTTTTCGATCCATCGGGCACCGGTACCCGAACAAGCAACGTCGTGGTCGTCGACAACACGCTCGGCGCCCAGACACAGCTGGGGCTGGAAGGTACCGGCATCGAGAAGTCCACCTGAGGGCTTGCTGGCCCGGTCGACCAGCACTCGCCCGCCTACGACGTGCACAAGATCACGGATTCCTGCAAGCTCCGCCCTCTCTGATCGTTGCTCTCATCCACAATCGAGTCTCGCCGTCGATCCTTTTGAAACCGAGCTTGGTGTACACCGCCATGGCCGCAAGATTTGATATATCCACTGATAGATCGAGCGCCAGGTAGCCGAGCTTGTCTGCCTCCGTGACGAGCTCTCGGAGCAGAGCAGTCCCGAGCCCACGGCCGCGGGAAGCCGGATCGACGGCGATGGCGACCTCGGGGAACTCAGGGCTGCCGCATGGATCACGAAGATCGTTCCAAGGGAAGAGCCGCGCCCATGCGGCTCCACTCGGTTGACCGTGAGTCTCGGCGATGACGCCGAAGTCTCCCCAGCGACCCCAGTGCTCCGAGTAGCGCGCCGCGTTACAACGGCTCGCCAATCTGGCGAATCTCTCAATCGTCACGAAGTCGTCCCTGGTGGCCGCTCGAAACGAGGCCATAGGCGAAGTCTGCCAGCGTGAAGATCTTGTCGCCAATGGCTGATGGTCGACGTTCGTAAAGCCTCGAGTTTGGACATTCCAGGAGGATTGCGTGGATAGGCGCATGTGGCGCTCGAACGCAATTGCCTCAAAGGGCACGCACGCGCCATGTTCGCGGCGAGAACTGAGCGAGCACGTCCGAAGCCATGGTCCGGTTGGGGCATGATGGTTCCGTGAGCGATGCAGACGAGTCCCGAGGCCTTTGGGCGAGTCGACAATCCGGATGGCTGCCGGAATCGACGACGGTCAGGCAGCGGGCTGCCGGTCGGAGGTCTCCTTGACTTCGGCCCTACGAGAAGTCTGACCGTGCAACGCCTGCGCGGGTCGAGTATGGCACGCATCACAAACTGCGTCGCGCTCGCTCTGATCGTCGGTTTCTTTCTTTGGGAGTTCGCGGCCCTTCCGATCACTGTGCACAAGGGAATGGCGGTCTCGCTGGTCGGTGGTCTTGCGGTCGTGATCTGCCTGCGGGCCGCTGTGTTTGTGCGGCGAGCCTCCTCGGAGCCTCTGCACTCGTCGAGTACTGCGGACCAAGTGAAGCTTGCCGAGAGACGAAAGCGCCTCGACCCCCAACGTCTGCCGGTCGGCGGCTTCTTGGTGGCAGCGGTAGTCCTCTTCGCTATCCCCCTCACAGTCCTCTTCTGGATCCTTGCGTATCAGAAGGACCTCGGGAGCGCGGTTGGCCTCAGATGGTTCTTCTTGATCGTCCTCGTGATGGTCGGTCTGGGTGCGCTTGTATGGATGACCTTCAGCGGGTTCCTCGCAGACGTTGTCGGCCAGCGCTCGCCGTCGTCACCTTGGCCGAGGCGAAGGACGGACCTAAGCCACTCAGCTTCACCGAGGTTCCCGACCGCAGAGCCTGTCGATGCGTTGGCGCGGGTGAATGGCGCCGCTCTTGCCTCAGTGCTGGCAGCGCGCCTCAACAACGCCCTCGGACCGGACTTCGTGGTCTCGGCTTCGGTTGACAACTCGCTCCTCGTCAGGCACTCGGACCGCCAACAGGTCATCAGGCCGCGCATCGGCCGGTTCCGACTCGAACCGGCGCCGCGCGCCATCGCCCTCACAAGCCAGCAGGTACTCAGCGACATTCAGCGCTTCGCGTCTGAGACGCTCAACCGACCGTGGCCAGCCAGACCGCAGTGGGATCTTGGGCTCCTACAGCACTCGCCAGCCCGTTCGAGGGTCGCGGAGGCCGATGGACTCGTTTACCTGTCATGGCAGGACGGCGAAGGCACCCTAGTGGCGCTCGAGCCATTCTCGCTTCAAGACGTGCTCGTCGGAAAACCCAATGACTAGAACGCAATAACGACCCTTCCGACGACCAGCGTTCCCCTGTGATCGTCGCATGACCGGCAGCAGCCCGTCAGGGCGAGATGGCCAAGAAAACCATGACCCAGCTGGACCCTCAGAGTCGGACCCGAACGAGTCGGGAAAGCGGGAAGTGAGCCTCCGACGTCGGATCACTGAGGAAGTAGAGCGCATTGTCATACACGACTGCCTGCCCGGCGACGAGCGGCACGGTCGAGCAGTCTCGTTTCACCGCTCGCTCCGGTAGCACGGCAACCTCTGACTCCCCACCAGTGGTGGGGTCGATGCGAGTCATCTCGACGGGGGCGCCGTTCGCGCAGCTCGCCGTCGTCGGCGTCCTGCCGCGGGGCTGGAGCTCGCTCAGAGTGAGAAGCCCGATGCTCGAGTTGACGACGAGGTACCCATAGCCAGCAAAGGTCGGTCCAGGGAGCAGGCGTGCCGCCGTGTCGAAGACCGTCCGGCCGCTCGCCCCGTCAAGGCCCTTCAGCCTCTGGAGGTATCCGACCGAGGTGACGCTCACGACGTCGACGACGACGGTGTCGCCCGACAGGGCGAGCCACTCGTCGCCCAGGCCGGGCGTGCTCATGGCGACCGAGACCTGTGACGCACCCAGGGCGACATGGTAGAGCCTGCAGGTCGAGTTGCACTCACTGCCTCCGAACACCCCTGGGGTGATCCAGGCGCCGGTTGAGCCCGCGACGAGCAGCGGGTCAAAGCCGGCGTGCACGACGAAGCGGTGCTCGAGGGCGCCGCTTCGTACCGAGAGCTCCAACAACTGCGGACCGCCGTAGATCCAGATCGAGACGCCGCCCACGGCCACCCCGCCCGAGTGGATCCAGCCCCAGTTCTGGAGCGTCATGAGAACCGGGCCGACGACGAACCGATGCGTCGCGGGATCGAGGCGCTCGACCTGGATGGTGTCGCCTCGCGCTTGGAAGCCGACTCGGAGGCGCACCTCCGGTGCGCCCGGCAGGGTGTCGACCTGCACCGAGTTGGATCCCGAGCACGAGCCAGGCACGGCCCGTGCTGCGAGGGTGAGGGGATTGATCCTCGCGCTCGTGCACCCCTGCCCATCGAGTACCAAGTGATCGTCGGCTACGGCGATGCTCTCTGCGGGCTGGGCGAGCGCTACGGCACTGACCGCTGGCTCGCTGCCAGCACTCTCCTGCGCGAGGACGGCGGAGAGAGCTCCTCCGGCTGTGCCTGGACCGACAATGAAAAGAGCAGTTGCCGCCAGCCACCTGGAGACGAACACGTGGCCCATAGTGCACCTCGACGTGACGCTTGGAACGTCACTGGTCTCTTGTTCGACTACACGATGATCACGCCACAAACCAATGGCACGCTGTGTGCCCGCACGAGAAGGATGGGGTGGTCGCCTTCGACTGAGCGCCCCTTGGGCGAGCTGCTCAGTCGCCGAGCTTTCGCATGAGGTCGCGCAGCTGCGCCGCCTCGGCGTTGGTGAGAGAGTCGAAGATGGGGGGAGGCTCTGCGAACTCTGCCCTGGCCCGCTTGGCCAAAAGGGCACCTTTCTCGGTCAAGGAGATGACCTTGATGCGCCGGTCGCTCGGATGGGCGCGCCTTTCCACGAGGCCCTTTTCCTCGAGGACGTCGATCACCGAGGTGACATAGGAGTTGTCGCAGCGGAGCGCCGAGGCGAGCTCGCGCATGGGGACCGGATGGTCCGACGGAAGCTGCACGAGGGCCTTGCCCACTCCGGGGGTGAGCCCCGCCTCGCCATAGAGCTTTTGGAGCCTGGCCAGGTGCGCAGGCAGATGCGTCAGGGCGCGCATGCGGCGCCAGGCCTCACGTCGCGGGCTCTCAGACATGACGTCATCGTACAGCAAACTCAACGACCAGGTCAATGGTTGACTAACTCAGTGACTCTATGTAATGTAACCGTGTGCCGAAGCGAGATCTCAACCAGAAGGTGGCCGTGGCGGTGGTCTATGTGGCCGCCATGTTCATGGCGATCCTGGACACCACGATCGTCAACGTCGCCCTGCCCACTCTGGGGCGCGACTTCCATGTGAGCTCCACGGCGCTCGACACGGTCGTGATCGGGTTCCTTGTCAGCCTGGCTGTGTTCATACCGGCATCGGGCTGGCTGGGCGACCGCTTCGGCCCGCGACGCGTGCTGCTCACGGCCATATTCATGTTCACCGCGGCGTCCGCGCTTTGCGGGATGGCCACCAGCCTGAGCGAGCTGACCGCCTTCCGCGTCCTGCAAGGCGTCGGTGGCGGTCTCATGACCCCTGTCGGCATGACGATGCTCTGGCGAGCGTTCCCACCTGCCGAGAGGATCAGGGCCTCAGCCATACTGGTCGTGCCGACCGCGCTCGCCCCCGCCCTCGGTCCGGTCCTCGGCGGCCTCTTCGTCACAGACCTGAGTTGGCGGTGGGTGTTCTTCGTCAATGTGCCGATCGGCTTGCTCGCGATCGCCTTCGGGACGGTCTTCCTCCGCGAGCAGCCCCGCCATCCCTCGGGCAGGTTCGACCTCCCCGGATTCGTGATGGCAGGTGTCGGCCTAGGCCTTTTGATGTACGGACTGTCCGAAGGTCCCGTCAAGGGCTGGGCGAGCCCAGACGTGGCAACGACGTGCATCTCCGGCGCGGTGCTGCTCGCCGGGCTGGTGGCGGTCGAGCTCCGCCGGTCGGATCCGCTCATCGCCTTGCGGCTGTTGCGCGACCGCCTCTTCCGCTCGGCCAACATCGTGATGTTCTGTGGCGCAGCCGCCTTCTTGGGCATGCTGTACCTGGCGGCGCTCTTCTTCCAGGACGGGCTCGGGCTGTCCGCCCTCGGGGCGGGTCTGACCACCTTCCCCGAGGCGCTCGGCGTCATGGCGGGCGCCCAGCTGGTCACGCGGGTCCTCTACCCGCGTCTAGGCCCCCGGCGAATCATGATGGGTGGCCTCGCGGGGGTCGCGATCGGCATGGTGGCGATGTCGTTCGTCGGTGACCAGACCAATCTCTGGCTCGTCCGGCTCGCCATGTTGGAGATGGGGATGTCCATGTCGGGCGTGTTCGTGCCGACGCAGGCCGCGGCCTTCGCCACGATCAGCCCCGCCGACACCGGCCGTGCGTCCACGTTCTTCAACGCGGAGCGCCAGCTCGGCGGTGCGGTCGGAGTGGCCATCCTCACGACGGTGT
>Ga0187868_1002620_pt1 | contig 11670 bp, 9 predicted proteins | sample June2016WEW_13_4_FD_133014 | JGI IMG/M metagenome (GOLD analysis project Ga0187868, IMG submission 133014) | Peatland microbial communities from SPRUCE experiment site at the Marcell Experimental Forest, Minnesota, USA - June2016WEW_13_40 | ecosystem: Environmental > Terrestrial > Soil > Wetlands... | reverse complement strand
TTGACGCGCCTGCAAAATCACACCTGTCTCATCGGCTTTTTTGTGCAGGACATGGGCGCGCTGGGCACGCCGCTGATGTATGCCTTCCGCGAACGCGAAAAAATCCTCGACCTCTTCGAGTCGGTGAGCGGCGCGCGTATGATGTGCAATTACATGCGCTTCGGTGGCGTGCGCTGCGACGTAACGCCGGAATGGCTGGCCCAAGCGAAGCAATTGGTTGACGGCTACGACAAATTCCTCGACGAATTTGAAGCGCTGTTCACCGAGAACGAAATTCTCCTCGCGCGCACGCAGGGCGTCGGTGTGTTGCTCAAGGAATTGGCCGTCAGCGCGTCCGTCACCGGTCCGATGCTCCGCGCCTCCGGCGTGAATTATGACGTTCGCAAGGTGGACAAGTACGGCATCTACGGCCGGTTTGACTTCAAGGTGCCGCTGGGTGAACACGGCGACACTTACGACCGCTACATGGTCCGCATTTTGGAGGTGCGTGAGAGCCTGAAAATTTTGCGTCAGGCGCTGCGCGACATTCCGTTGGGACCGGTCATGAACCCGAAAGTGAAGTTGCGCGGGTTCCGTCCTAAGGCGGGTGAAGCCTACGGGCGGATCGAAGCGCCGAAGGGTGAACTGGGCTTTTATCTGATCAGTGATGGCTCGGCCAATCCGTATCGCTACCGGGTGCGGCCACCCAGTTTCATCAATTTGACCATTCTCGAGGACATGTGCCTTGGACACCGGATTGCGGACACCGTGGTCATCCTCGGCAGCGTGGACATCGTATTGGGTGAGGTGGACCGGTGAATAATAATTCGAAGTGCGAAGTGCGAAGTGCGAAATTCGGCCTGCCCTGTTTGGTGTCCACCCTTCAGGGTGTGAGTTTGTATTTAAGCACGCTAAAGCGTGTGCACCCAACGTTAGAGGTTCAAGGTTCAAAGTTCTCCCGCTCTCACCCCTCACCCCTCACCCCTCAACCGTTGAAATGTTAGGCGAACAAATCATCAAAGGCATGGCGGTGACCGCCAGGAACTTCTTTGGGAGTTACCTCTCGAAGGAGCGGCTTACCACCGTGCAATATCCCGAAGAACGCCTGACGCCGAAGGAAAATGCCCGGCAATTTCCCTTTTTGGTTTATGACGGTGACGACTGGGAAAAGGGGATGCGTTGCGTGGCGTGCCAGATTTGCGAGAAGGAATGCCCGCCGCAGTGCATCTACATCGTCAAAAGCAAGGACAAGAAGCCGGATTACAAGGGCCAGCCCCAGCTTTATCCGGCCACATTCGACATTGATATTTCCGTGTGCATGAGCTGCCAGATCTGCGTGGAAGTCTGCCCGTTCGACGCCATCAAGATGGACACCGAGTTTGAATTGAGCACGGACGACCGTTTCGGCGGCCTGTTGTTGCACAAGGAGCAGCTTGCCCGGTCGAACGAACATTATCGCCGTATCCATCCCACGGAAGCGGCGGCGGTGGACGCGCATCTGGCGGGGGAAAAGGCCAAGGCGGAGGCCAAAACCAAAGCCGCCGCCGAAGCCAGGGCCCCGGCGGCCCCGGCGGCCCCAACCGCCTGATTTTGCGGATAAAAGATTGTCTAATAAAAATCATATTCTATTCTTGGTTTGCGAAGAATAATTAATGATGCTGGAATTAATTCTGCAACTCAGCGGGCGGGATCATGTTTGAAACGCTGGATCAGATTTTTGTCACTTTGAAGCATCAGGCGGTGGGGTTTTGCCCCGACGCCTGGCAGCCGTTCGTGTCCGCCCTGGTTTCGATTGCGTTCATTCCGCTGGTGTTCGCCACGCTGTTCGCCTTTGTCACGGTCATTGAGCGCAAGGGCCTCGGCCGCATCCAGAACCGCTACGGTCCCAATCGCGTGGGCATTCCGTTGACGAAGATCCGCCTGTGCGGTTTCGGCCAGTTCATACCGGACGGGATCAAATCGCTCACGAAGGAGGACATCGTGCCGCGAGCGGCGGACCAGGTGGTGCATTTTCTTGCGCCGGTCGTACTGCTCATCCCGGTGTTGCTGGCCTACGCGGTGTTGCCGGTTGGACGCAATATGACCGCCGCGGATTTTGACGCGGGCGTGCTGTTTTTCTTCGCCGTGGGCGGGGCGGTGGAGCTGTCCGTGTTCATGGCCGGCTGGTCGAGCCACAACAAATATTCGCTGCTGGGCGCCATGCGCGCGATTGCGCAGATGATCAGCTACGAAATCCCCCTCATCCTCTCCGCCGTCACGGTCATCATGATCGTCGGCTCGCTCAAGACCGTGGACATTGTCGCGGCGCAAAATCATTACCTCTTTGGTCTGGCGCACTGGTTTGTGTTCACGCCGTGGGGCCTGGCCGGGTTCATCCTGTTCTTTATCGCGTCGCTGGCCGAATCCAACCGCACGCCGTTCGACCTGCCGGAGGCGGAATCTGAAATCATTGCGGGCTATTTCACGGAGTATTCCGGCTTCAAATTCGCGCTGTTCTTCCTCGGTGAATACCTCGGCATGTTTGCCGTGAGCGGGCTGGGCATCACGCTGTTCCTGGGCGGCTGGACGGCACCGCTTTCGTTCCTCACCTGGGTGCCGTCGTATGTCTGGTTCTTTGCCAAGCTGATGGCGCTGGTCTTCATCTTCATCTGGATCCGCGGCACGCTGCCCCGCCTGCGCATGGATCAACTCATGAATTTCGCCTGGAAATTCATGCTGCCCTTGTCGCTGGTCAATATCGTCGCGGCCGGACTCTGGCATTTCATGGGCGCGGGTCCGCTGCGCTGGGCGGTCTGCTCGGCCCTGATTTCTGGCTCGTATGCCATCCTCGGTTGGGGATTGATGCGAAATCAAAAACTCGGCAAACGCACCTATCGCTTCGCCGATTAAACTCCCGTGTCACCCGCATTCGTCATCATCGCATTTGTGACGCTCTTTGCCGCGGCGGCGGCGATGAGCCTGCGCAACCTGGTGCATTGCGCGCTGTCGCTGGTGGTGGCGCTGGCCGGGCTGGCGGCGCTTTACCTGCAGCTCGGCGCGCAGTTCGTCGGCTTCGCCCAAATCCTCGTCTATGTCGGCGCGGTCGCCATCCTCATCGTGTTCGCGGTTTTGCTGACGCGCAGCGATGCGACGCCGAACCAGGCCATTCTTGCGCCCGGCTGGATTGTCGGAATTTTGGTTTCCGCTGTCGTCTTCGCCACGCTCGGCTGGGCGGCGCTGAACAGTACGGGCCTGCCCAAAGAAATGTCGCCCGCGCCCGAGGCCACGGTCAGAAACATCGGTGACCAGCTGATGACCCAATACGTCCTGCCGCTCGAAGTCATCGGCCTGCTGCTGACGGCGGCGTTGATTGGCGCGGTCATCATCGCGATGAAGGAAGAGCCGCAGAAAACGAGGATTGAAGATGGAAGATTGAAGATGGAGAAACCATCTGGACCATCCTCCATCCTCCATCCTCCATCCTCGTCAGGAGGTCACGCATGACTCCGCTTCAAGGTTGCCTTCTCGTTTCGGCGTTGTTGTTCGCCATCGGCCTGGCTGGCGCGGTCACGCGGCGCAACGCCATCCTCGCACTGGTCGGCATCGAGTTGATGCTGAACGCGGCGAACCTGAATTTCATTGCGTTCTGGCGCTACGGTCCGCACCCCGAGGCGTTGTCCGGCATGATGGTCGTGATTTTCTCCATCGCCATTGCGGCGGCGGAGGCGGCGGTGGGCCTGGCACTCATCATCGCGATTTACCGCCATTACCGGACTGTCAATCTGGATGAAATTAAAGATTTAAAGGGATGAAACTTAAGAAGTCCGCAAAAATAAGCAACGGAGCGCGGCTGTGTGCGCAGCACCAGCCGCAGCACTCCGGCATGTCGGCACGTTGCGGCTGGGTCTTCGACCACAGCCGCGCTCCAGTCCATATGCCTTCGCGTTTTTGCAGTGCTATCCCTCATAATCATCGTGCGCCGCGAGGATTTTGGATTGCGGTGGCAGAGCGCAGCGGCGACACCGCTTTTCGACTGCGGACAGAGCTTCCAAAGCGGCGTGGCGCTTCGCTTCCCGCCGCAGTCCAAAAGGATTTGGTTGCGGCTTCGCCGCGCTGTGTCTTTGCGTTTCAATTTGCATGACTTGGATAGCTCAAAATCTTTGGCTGATTCCGGTGTTGCCGCTGGCGGCGTCGGGCGTGATTGCCGTGAACAAACAATGGCAGCGCAAGCTCGCGGCGACGCTGGCCATCGGTTCGATGGTCATGGCGTTCCTGCTTTCGCTGTGCGCGTTCAGCGCCACGCTCCTCCACCACGGCGAAAGTGGCGTATTCCGCGAAGTCGCCGGTTTCAACTGGCTCCAGTTCGGTGGGCAATGGCTGCACCTTGATTGGGTGCTGGACCCGCTCACGGCCATCATGCTGGTGATGGTTTCATTCGTCAGCCTGCTGATTTTCATCTTCAGCGTCGGTTACATGGCGCACGACGAAAATTTCATGCGGTTCTTCTGCTTTATGTCGCTCTTCGCGGCGGCGATGCTCGGCGTGGTCATCGCCAACAACCTGCTCCTGTTCTTTGTCTGTTGGGAAATCGTCGGCCTGACCAGCTATCTGCTCATCGGTTTCTGGTATCACAAGCCGAGCGCGGCGGCGGCGGCGAAAAAGGCCTTCATCACCACGCGCATCGGCGACCTCGGCCTGTTGCTGGGCATGGTCTGGCTCTACGCCGAGGCCGGCACGTTGAATTTTTACGCGAACGGCAACGGCTGCCTCGAACAATCCGCCCTCACCGCGATGGTCACGCACATGACCGCCGCCGGCATGGCGGTATCCACGGCCATCGCGTTGTTAATTTTTCTCGGTGCGGTCGGCAAGTCCGGCCAATTGCCGCTGCACGTCTGGCTGCCGGACGCGATGGAAGGCCCCACACCGGTCAGCGCGCTGATTCACGCGGCAACGATGGTGGCGGCAGGTGTTTTTCTCGTGGCGCGGGTTTATCCGTTGATGTCGGCAACATCGGAACAATTTGCGGCTGCTGATACAACGCGGTTTTCGAAACCGGCTGTTGTTGCGAGCGCAGAGCGAACCCTCACCCCGGCTCTCTCCCTTTCCGAAAGGGCGAGGGAGAATCATCGTCAGCCGGTTGGCGAATCGAATCCGGGTGCGATGTCGGACGGGGTTCAGAAAACAGAAGGACGGACGACGACTCACCCTCTCCCCGGGGGAGAGGGCCGGGGTGAGGGGCAGCGCAACATCGAGACACCAGCCTCGCCCGTCTCGTTCGTGTTGAAAGTCATCACATGGATCGGGGCGCTCACGGCGATTTTTGCCGCGTCCATTGCCGTGGCGCAGACGGACATCAAACGCATCCTGGCTTACTCCACGGTTTCGCAACTCGGTTACATGATGCTCGGCTTGGGCGTCGGCGGCGTGGCGGTCGGCATGTTCCATCTCATCACGCATGCGTTCTTCAAGGCGCTGTTGTTCCTCGGGTCCGGCTCGGTCATCTACGGCTGTCACGAGGAGCAGGACGTGCGGAAGATGGGCGGGCTGAAAAAATTCATGCCGGTGACATTTGCGACTTATGCCATTGGCATGCTCGCGCTGTCGGGTTTTCCGCTGTTCTTTTCCGGCTTCTGGAGCAAGGACGAAATCCTCCACTCGGCGCACGGCTGGCCGGTGTCGCACATTCCCTTTTATCTCGGTTGCGCCGGGGCGCTGCTCACGGCGTTTTACATGACGCGGCAGGTTGCGCTGGTGTTTTTCGGCCAATATCGTAGCAGCGGACGTCAGTCCGCTCATTTTTTCTCGCATGCGGGACCCCAAAAAAAGTCAGAGCCGGCTCACGTCGGCTGCTACGAAGAAAAAGGAGAACCCCACGAAAGCCCCGCGGTCATGACCGTCCCGCTCGTCATCCTCGCGGGGTTCGCCATTTTGTTGGGCTTCATTGGGACGCCGGCCTGGCCATGGTTTGACGGTTTCCTCAACGGCGAACCGGCCAGATTCAATTTCAACAAGCTGGCGGAAGGCGGCACGCTTGGTCTGATGCTGGTCTCGGCGGTGATTGTGTTTGCCGGACTTGGCCTTGGTTGGTGGTTCTACGGAAAACATCAGCGCAAAACAGCGGAAGAACCCGACGTGTTGGAGGTCGCGCAGCCGGCCGTCTTCCGGTTGCTGGAGAACAAATATTTCGTGGATGAAATCTACGACGCAACTGTTGTCCGGTTCAACGCCTGGGCGGCGCGGTTTTGCGATTTCCTCGACCGTTGGATTTGGGGCGGGATGGTGTTGCTGGTCACCTGGGTGACTCTCGGGCTGTCGCGGCTGTACCGCTTCACGGATGAATTCGTGGTGGACCTCGGTTTCGACACCGGCTGTGAAACCCTGCGGGAAGGCGGCGACGAAATTTCGAGATGGCACACCGGCCGTGTTCAGACCTATCTCCGTGTCATCGGCGTCGCGTTGGTGGTGCTGATTCTCTTTCTGATTTGGGGGCGCAAGGCATGAACACTTTGCCCTGGCTGACCATCCTGATCCTCGTCCCGCTGTTTGGTGGCATCATCGTTGCCGGGCTGGGCGCGGAACAAAAGCGGCTCGCGCGCGGGCTGACATTGTTTTTCAGCCTTGTGGCCCTCACAGAAGCACTGTGCCTCTGGAAACATTTTGATGCCTCCTCTGGCGACCTGCAATACGTCGAGAAACACGAATGGGTGAAGTCGCTCGGCATCCAGTATTTCCTCGGCGTGGATGGCCTCGGCCTGTTGATGGTGTTGCTGACGGCGATTGTCACACCGCTAGCGGTGCTGGCGTCAGGAAGCATGTTTGATGGTAGGGCGGGCAGTCCTCTGCCCGCCGCTGGTGTGCGTGGCGACGACGGCGTCCCGCAAAGCGGGAGAGTGTCGCGCCCTGCCCAGGGTGGCGCACACATTTTTTACGCGCTGGTGTTGTGGCTGCAGGCCGGGTTGTTCGGCACGTTCACCGCCCTGAATTTTTTCCACTGGTTCCTGTTTTGGGAACTGGTGCTCATTCCGGCGTTCTTCCTCATCAAACTTTGGGGCGGATCCGGACGCGGCCCGGCAGCAACGCAGTTCTTCATTTACACGATGGTTGGCAGCGTGACGTTGCTCCTGAGCTTCCTGGCCATCCGGCTGGCGACGGGCAGTTTTGATTTTATTGAACTCGCCGACATGGCCAAGCGCGGTGAAATCACGGCCAGACTAGACGACGCCATCGGCTGGAAATCACACATCGGCCTGCTGGTTTTCTTCGGCGCGTTCCTCGGGTTTGCGGTGAAGGTGCCGGTTGTGCCGTTTCATACCTGGCTGCCGGCGGCGTATGCCGAGGCACCCGGCCCGGTGACCATGTTGCTCACGGGCGTCATGTCCAAGATGGGGGTTTATGGTTTTCTGCGCGTCCTGCTGCCGATTTTTCCCGAGCAGATACGGCTGGTGCTGACGCCGTTGCTGTGGCTGGCGGTGCTGACCATCGTGCTTTCGGCCTGCGCGGCATTTGCCCAGCGCGATCTCAAGCGCATCCTGGCCTATTCATCCATCAACCACCTCGGTTACTGCCTGCTCGCGCTGTTCGCGGTGACCGGTGCGGCGACAGGCGTGAACCAGCCGGAACTGCAGAAGGCCGCGGCACTCAACGGCGTGTTGCTGCAAATGTTCAACCACGGGCTCACGGCATCGACGCTGTTCCTCTTTGTGTGGCTCATCGAGAAACGCAGCGGCGGTCTGCGCGGGCTGGAGGATTTTGGCGGCATCCGCAAGATCGTTCCCGTGTTCACCGGCTTGATGGGCATCGCGCTGTTCTCGTCACTGGGACTGCCGGGCTTGAACGGGTTTGTGGGTGAATTCTTGATTTTCAAGGGCGTGTTCCCGCTGGCGCCGTGGGCGGCGGCGTTGTCCACGCTCGGCTTGCTGGTGACGGCGATATTTTTGCTGACCATCATCCAGCGCGTTTTTTGCGGGCCGTTGAACAGACGTTGGGCGCAAATGCCGGATCTCACGCTGTCCGAGCGGTTGCTGGTGCTGCCGGCCATCGCGCTGATGTTTGTGGTGGGTCTCTGGCCGCAACTGGTGCTGGGCGTGATCGACGCGACCGTCGTGAAAATGGTTCAACAATTGAATTTTTAACCACGGATGAACACGGATAAACACATTGCCGCGCCGAAGGCGCAGAACAAGACAGCCCAGGGCAACGCCCTGGGTTGCGAATCACAAATGTTAAACAAGCCCTGAAAGGGCGAAACAAAATGCCCCAATCTCTCGCCAACATTTTGATTCACGTCATCTGGAGCACGAAAGAGCGGCGTCCGCTTATTGCCGATGACGTACGTGCGGGGTTGCATGGCTACATGGCTGGCATTTTGAAAAACATTAAATCGCCCGCGCTGGAGATCAGTTCGGTGGCTGACCATGTTCACATTCTATGCCAGCTTTCGAAGAACTTGGCGGCCTGCAAGCTGGTGGAGGAAGTAAAGAAGAGTTCAAGCAAGTGGATGAAGGAGCAAGGCGTGGTGGATTTTGCCTGGCAGAACGGTTACGGCGTGTTTTCCGTCAGCCAGTCCAACGTGGATACAGTGCGTGAATACATCGAAGGGCAGGCCGGGCATCACAAGAAGCGTGATTTCATTATGGAATTCCGTGAATTCTGCAAACGATACAATGTGCCGATTGATGAACGTTATGTGTGGGATTGATTTTGTGACGCCCTTTCAGGGCTTGAATTTGTTTGATGAACGTTGTCCCCAAGGCGTTGCCCTGGGCTGTCATGCCTTGCGCCTTTGGCGCGGCAAATGGCGGCCTGAAAGGCCGGAACAAGAAAGCCCGGGGCAGAGCGAAGCGCCGCCCTGGGTTGAATGGTTAAAAGAGCTATTCGCCCTGAAAGGGCAAAACAATTTCCACCGGTGTGTTGCCATGGCGCATATTTTACCATGTTAGCCTGGACGATATACATTTCATTCATCGGGGTGCTGGTGCTGATGCTCCTGCCGCGCGAGGCGGCACGGGCGGCGCGCATCATTGCCTTGTTGACGGCCATCGCGGGCTGCGTGGTGGCGTTTGCCGGTGCGGTGCAGCAGCCGAATCCGGGCATCGTCGCGACGATTGTCAAAGTTCCGTGGATTCCGTCACTCGGTGCGAGTTATTATCTGGCCGCCGACGGCATCAGCCTGGTGCTGGTGGTTTTGACCGGTCTGGCGGCCATTGCGGGTATTTTATTTTCGTGGAACATTGAAAAGCGCACGAAAGAATTTTTCGCCTTCTACCTCGCATTGATCGGCGGCGTGTACGGCGTGTTCCTCAGTTTTGACGTGCTGCTATTGTTCGTGTTTTACGAACTGACCATCATCCCGAAGTATTTCCTCATCGCGCGTTGGGGCAGCACGCGCAAGGAATATGGCGCGATGAAACTGGTGCTCTTTTCATTTGTCGGCAGCCATCTCGTGCTCATCGGTTTGATTGCCACCTGGGTGGTGGCCCGCGCGCAAACCAGCCACGCATCGCTCGATTTGCTGGAGTTGTCGAAAGTGTCGTTCCCGCTTGGTTTCCAGCACTGGGTGTTCCCGCTGATGTTTGTCGGGTTCGCGATACTGGCGGGCCTGTGGCCGTTCCACACGTGGGCGCCCACCGGTCACGTCGCCGCGCCCACCGCCGGCTCGATGTTGCTGGCGGGGGTGGTGATGAAACTCGGCGCCTACGGCTGCCTGCGCGTGGCGATGACGCTGTTTCCCGAGGGTGTCCGCATGTGGCAGAACGAAATCGCCGCGCTGGCGGTCATCGGCATCGTTTATGGTGCGGGCGTGGCGCTGGTGCAGCGGGATTTCAAGTTTGTCATCGGTTATTCCAGTGTGAGTCACATGGGTTTTGTGCTGCTGGGTCTGGCCACGCTCAACACCATCGGCCTCAGCGGCGCGGTGTTGCAAATGTTCTCGCACGGCATCATCGCCGGGCTGCTGTTCGCCGTCGTGGGCCGCATGGTCTATGACCGGACACACACGCGTGATTTCAACGATCTGGAAACGATGCAACTCGGCCGGCGGCTGCCGTTCGCAGCGGTGACATTTGTACTGGCGGGCGTGGCTTCGATGGGATTGCCCGGCTTCAGCGGGTTCGTGGCTGAACTTCAGGTTCTCTGGGGTGCGTGGACGGTGTTTCCCAAGATGACCATGCTGGCGGGCGTTGGCATCGTGATGGGGATGGCCTACATCCTGCGGGCGATGCAAAAGGCGTTTTATTCGGACGCACCAGCGGCGGGCAAATCCGGCCACGACCATCCGTTGGAACCCATTTCGGTGCCGGAACGTATCGGGGCAATGATGTTCATCGCTGCGTCACTCATCATCGGGCTTTTCCCGGGCCTCTTGTTGAATTGGATTCAGCCGTGCTGGAACTCGCCGCTTTTTGAGCGGCTGTTGAAGGGGGGAGGTTCGCTGTGAACTACCTCCAGGTCCTTCAACTGGCCGCACCGGAGACCGCCCTGGCCATCACGGTGCTGATGGTGCTGGCAGTGGATTTGATCGCCTTGCGCGGGGAATCCATCGCGCGGCGTTTCAGAACCGGCGCGATGGTGTCCATTTTGGGCTGCCTGATGGCGGCGATTTTCTCGTTCACCCATTACGGGCAGACCGACCCGCTGCACGGCCTGCTGGTCGTGGACCCGTTGACGAATTTCCTGAAGGTTGTGCTGCTGATATTGACAATTTTTACGGTGATGATTTCCACGTCCGGCAAATTCACCGAGCACGTCGGCGAATATCTCGCGCTGGTGCTGCTCGCCACGATCGGGCTGATGTTCCTGGTGAGCGCCGAGGACATTCTGATGATTTTCATCTCGCTGGAACTGGCCAGTCTCTCGCTCTACATCCTGACGGCGTTCAACAAGCGCAACGCCCGTTCCAGCGAGGCGGCGTTGAAATATTTCCTGTTCGGCGGCATGTCCGCGGCGTTCCTGCTGTTCGGTTTCAGCCTGCTTTACGGGCTTTCCGGCTCGACCAACCTGCCGCAAATCGCCGCCAACGTAGCCGGCAAGGAAATGGATCCATTGCTGCTCGTGGCCATCGTCACGACCGTGATCGGGTTTGGTTTCAAAGTCGCGGCGGTGCCGTTTCATTTGTGGGCGCCCGACGCCTATGAAGGCGCGCCCACGCTGAGCGCGGCGTTCATCGCCTCCGGTTCCAAGGTCGCCAGCTTTTACATCCTGGCCAAAATCATGACGATGGGTTTTGCCGGTGCGGAAGGCAGTGCGGTCTGGCACGGCTATGTGTCCGGCTGGACACCGGTAATTGCCGTGGTGGCGGCGCTTTCGATGGTGCTGGGCAATCTCACGGCCATTGTGCAGTCGAGTGTGAAACGGCTGCTGGCTTACTCGGCCATCGCCCATGCGGGTTACATGCTGCTCGGCGTGCTGGCCAATACGCCGTCAAGCCGGAGCGCGCTGCTGTTTTATGTCATCACCTATGCGCTGACGGTGCTCGGCGCATTTGGCGTGGTGACGGTGGTGGAAGCGGCGACGGGCGGCGATGCCATTTCAAATTTCGCCGGACTCAGCCGGCGCGCACCCGGATTGTCGTTGTGCCTGCTGGTGTTCCTGCTTTCGCTGGCCGGCATTCCGCCGCTGGCGGGTTTCATCGGAAAATTTTTCCTGTTCAGCGCGGTGGTGGGCACGGACGCCGAACATCTCGGCCTGCTCTGGCTGGTGATTCTGGCCATC
>Ga0187868_1002615_pt1 | contig 11698 bp, 10 predicted proteins | sample June2016WEW_13_4_FD_133014 | JGI IMG/M metagenome (GOLD analysis project Ga0187868, IMG submission 133014) | Peatland microbial communities from SPRUCE experiment site at the Marcell Experimental Forest, Minnesota, USA - June2016WEW_13_40 | ecosystem: Environmental > Terrestrial > Soil >... | reverse complement strand
GCGGGATGTCGCGCACCGTCGCGTTGACGCGGTTACGGAGCGACACTGAGTCTTTCTTCTGCATGGCCGGATTCCATCAGCACGCCGAGGCGCTTGTAGGTTTTGAGCATGAAATGGGTGGAGGTGGACAGCACGCCTTCGAGCGGCGACAGCCGTTCGCTGACGAACGCGGCCACTTCGCGCAGGTTGCGGCCCTCGACGAACAACAGCACGTCGTAGGTGCCGCTCATGAGATACGCCGAGCGCACTTCAGGAAAACGGCTGATGCGGGCGGCGACGGTGTTGAACCCGCCTTCGCGCTGGGGCGACACCTTGACCTCGATGACGGCCGTGACCGTATCGAGCCCGAGCTGGTCCTCGTTCAGGATCGCCTGGTAGCCGCGGATGACCCCGCTCTTTTCGTATTTGGCGATGCGCTTGTTCACCTCCGCGACAGAGATGTTCAGCATCTTGGCGATGTTCTCGCGCGACTCAGTCGCGTTGGCCTGCAAAATTTTTAACAGTTCATCCATAATTCACCTTGGGGTGAGACGGGCGGCAAAGTAGCGGCTCGGGCCGGCTTGGTCGAGCGCGAATGCAACCGCTTAAACAACCGGGCCACTGGGAACCGTGTTTGAGCGGGAAGCGGGTCCGGCTATTTCTCCATCCCATACACCAAGACTTTGAAAGTTCCGGGAACCATTCGCGGACGCTGGCGCGGCGTGGCCGCGGCCTGATTGGTCGGCGCTTCAAACCGTGCGGCAGCCAGATAAATTTTGTGCGTCTTGGGATCAAGCGCCATCGTGCGTGAACCGCGTTGGGTTTCCAGCGTCTGCACCACCGTTAGCTTATCCGGTGTGTCTTCATGCGCGATAGTGGTCGTGCCGTCGCCACAGGAGGCGAAGGCGAATCCGGTTCCCGGATCAAACGCATTGGCGTCCACTCCCTGCCCGATCGGTACCGTGGCGATGACTTTGCCGCTGGTGCTGTCCATCATCACCATCGTCTTGCTGCCGCCGCAACCGAGGAACAGCCGGTGGTTTTTCAAATCAATCGCCATGCCGGAGGCCTCCTCGCCCGGCGCGATCGGCCAGTTGGTGACGACCTGGTGCGACTTCGTGTCAATCACGGCTACTTCGTTTTTATCTTCGAGATTGTCATAGACGCGCCCGGCTTTGGGGTCGGCCTGTGCGAACTCCGGCTTGCCACCGAGCGGAATGGTGGACACAACCTTGCCGGCCTTTACGTCAACCACGGTTGCCGACTGGCCGCGACCATTGAACAGGTAAACTTCCTTGCGACCCGGCTCGTAAAGCATGCTGTCGGGGTTCTGGCAGGTATCCACCTTGGAAAGCGTTTGCAGCGTCTTCAGGTCCACAATGCCGGCCTTGTCCTCGCGACCGTTGCTGGTGATCCCCAGCCCCAGATCGGGTGCGACAGCGATGCCGTGGACGCCCGGCGTGTTCGTGATTTCACCGACGACCTGGTCCTTGGCAAGATCAATGACCACGACCTTGGTCCCGTGCGAGACGTAGAGGCGTTGCCCCGCCGAATCCACGGAGCAGTAATCCCATCCGCCATCACCGCCGACGGGGATTTCCTTGATTAAATGGTAAGGCCCGTCGGCGCGGCAAACCGCGACGGCCAGGCTGAACAGAACCGGCAATAGAATTTTTTTCATAGAGTGATTGGGTTAATTGAATTTATCACAACAACTTTTGCTCCTTGGCGCTCCCGGCGTCAACCATCAAAGGCCGGGACGCTTGCAGCGCCCGGCCTTGAATGTCTGGCGACGCCGATGGTTTAGTCTTTGTCTTTGGCCTTTTTCCCGGCCGCTTCCTTGGCTTCACTTTCCGCCGCTTCCTTCTCCACGGAAACCACGTCGCCGGTGATGGCGTCCACGGCCACTTCCGTGATGTCCTTTGTGTCCGGCGTGGTGATGTCAAACGACCAGATCAACTTGCCTTTTTCCTTTTCCAATTCGCCTTCCTTGATCGTGCCGTTGGGTACTTTTGCCAGCGCGGTTTTCCCGGCGGCGTCCTTGCTGACCTTGGCTTGGGCCATGAGTTTGGCCTGTTTGGCTTCCTTATTGTGATGCTTTTCACCTTTGGCACAAACGCAGCCGGTCAGCGCACCGATGGCGAGGATGGCGATTAGAGAATGGTGGATGGATTTTTTCATGGCTTGGTTTTTATTTAATTTTTGGTTTTGAAAATCCAGACGCCGCCATGAAACCTTCCGGAGATGAACGCCCGCTGAACGGCAGATGACAGTTCTGTCATTTACCGCCAAAATGAGAGTGGGAACCCAGCAACGCCCTTACGACCGGTTGCGCTTCATCAAGCCGGTGTTCATCGGCAACACCCTCCGCGTCCGGGTGACGATCAAGGAAAAGCGCGACCACAAGCAGCCGGATCACGGCGTGGTGGTCGAGGCGCTGGCGGTGTTAAACCAGCGCGGCGAGCCCGTGCTGGCGTGCGAGCACCTGTTGCTCGTGAAACGGCGTGGAAGTTGAGCGGGCTGGGCCCTTGCTTTTATTTGACCAGTTTGGGCAACAGGCGTTCCGCCAGCACGTCCGCTGCATTCTGCAATGCCGTCTTGGCGGCGGTCTGCTCCGCGATGTCCACGCCGACGCTGGTCTGGCGGTCCACTACCAGAATGTTTCCGGTGGCGACGTCGTGGACTTTGATTTCGATGCGCGATTTGCAGGAAATCAGGTTGCCTTTTTGCATGCCGTAGGCGCTGAAGGCTTCGCCGGAAATTTCGATGGCCGGTTTGTTGGTGGAATTGTCGTCCGCCAGCGTGAAACCGCATTGCTGCAAAATCACTGACAGTTCCGTCTGCGCCGCCGGGTCAATGATGTGCGGCCCGTAATGGCGTTCGCTGATTTTCACCGAAACGACCGGCAGTTTCTTTCCGTCGAGGGCTTTTTTGAGTTTGGCAATCCGTTCCTCGCGCGTTTCCACCCTGGCCACTAGCGTATCGCTTTTTCCCGACACATCAGCGGCGATTTTCTTCGCGAGGCTGGACGAAAGGTCAACCAAGGTGGCCAACGATCCGCCTTGCACCATTTCGCCATAAACCCGGCTCGTTTCCGTCCCGATGACTTTGGCCACAATGATGGTCTGACCATCCGTCTTGAACACCCGGCCGGTGACCAGCACTTTGGCGCCGGTCAGTTGGCCGATTTTAGCCGCGCTGTTGGGATCAACGGTTCCGGATAGGCCCAGTTCTTGTTCGCCCAGGACTTTTTCCAGTTCTGCGCGTTCTACAGTAATGATTTGCGGTTCGGCGGACAGGTTGGCATTGACGAGCGTGGCCACCTTTGGGCCAAGGTCGCGTACGGCTTCGTCCTTGGACTCAAAGTCAAAGACCGCAACCGTGAGAACATCATTGCTTCCCGCGCGGACAGTTGTGCCAGCGGCCAGCAGCAGGGCCACGCTTAATGCGATTCGTATTTTCATAATTTGTGAATTTGAGTTCATGGTTGTTTTGTTAAATCAGGCAAAGGAAATGGTTCGGGATTCAGAGCCAGTTTGGAAAAACAGACCAGGTTGAGCTGGGAGTTGGGATTTTCGGGCAGCTTGGCAACCAAATCCGCATGGACCACCATGATCAAGCCTTTGCCTTCCGGCACAATATAGAACGACGGCTTGATTTGATCTGTGGGCCCCGGCGGCGGTTGAATCCAGATCACGGCCACACCTTTCCGGGCAATTTTCTGAATGGTCTGCGCCAAGCCTTCACGCATTTGCGCCTTTGTCGAGAACGGCCCGATGATGGCCAGTTTGCCTTGAAAATCTTTCAGTGCCGCCTCTCCCAAATCCAAAAATTCCACGTGGTTCTGCTTGAGCACCGGCTTGAGTTCATTGTTCAGGTCGAGAACACCTAAATTTTCTTCACCCAGCAGCGGTTTTAATTCGCTCAACAAATTCGTCGGATAAACCAGCACCTCGGTCTTGCCCATGACTCGATTGGTGCCTTCCAACCATTGAATCAAGAACCGCGTTTCCGCGTTCACGGCGGGAAAGTCCATGGACGCGAATTCGAGCACGGTTTGCCCGGGCAAAATTTCGATTTGTTTCCAGGATTTTTCAGACAGCGGAGCCGCCGTTGCGGAGCTGGTTTGATAAAGCTGCGTGCGGATGTCGGCGTCTTCGCTTTTGTCGCTGTCATTGTGCCAGGTGACGATGATCTTGCGCGCGGCACCGGCGAACACCCGTTGCGGTTCCCGGTCGGGCAAGAGTTGCAACTGGGCGCAGGCCACACCCGGCCAAACAGCGGCCATGACCAGCAGCAGCCATGGATTGCATGCTCTCATTTCCAATAATTAGGACTATTCGCGCCGGCGAATCCTTTGATAAAAAACAGGGATTGGGCTCATGGGCTTGTACCGCTTTGCGTTTCATGGGTCACAGCACCCCCGCCCGGCGGGACCCTTCTGGTGAATGGAGGTCTATTGGTGATGCTGCCCGGATTCTGCCAATAGGATTCCACGGCCGCCTTGAACATTTGTTGAGGGTCAACTGGTTGGCTGGCGTCCATTCTCATTTGGTTGAAAGAAACTGTGCCTGGCATTCCGCGCGAACGAAGACCTCTGCGCGTTTGCTGCTTCAGAAATGCTTCCAGTTCTCCCAGATCAACGTGTCCGTCATGATTGTCATCCGGGAATGGAGGCGAAAAACCGGGTCTTGGCTCGGTGCCGGTTTCCATGCTGGATCGCAGCAAGTTGTTAAATTCTGTCCGGTCAAGAAATCCATCACCGTTCGCATCAAATTTTTTTAAGAGCCTTTCTGCCAGCAGATGTTGTGCGATCTCAATCCCGGCCTGTTCCTTCGGTTCCAGGATTTTATTCTGGTTGGCGTCGAACCAAGCGAGTTCTGCTGCGTCAAGCCAGCCGTTGTGATTGGCGTCAATCGTGTCCAACTCAGATTCGATAAAAGCGGGGTCGTCCAACGCCGCTTCTTTTTCGTCCGGGTCAATGATGCCATTGTGATTACGGTCGTATTTCGCCAGAAGATTTTTCCGCGCTTGTTCTTTCTCTTTTTGAGCCTGTTCCACTGCGGCCTTCTCTTTTGTTCTTTGTTCAAGTTGAATTTGTTTTTGTGCAGCGATGGCAGAATCCATTTGCGAACGTGGAATCGCCCAAACACCCAGGGTGTCCGGTTGGCCAAGATAAAGCGTGTCTCCTGCAAACATCATCCAAGTAGGGCCGGTTTCCCATGGAATTTGCTCCATTTTTTCCCCGAGGCTTTTCAGCGGTGGCTGGCCACGTTGTAAATCAAACTTCAGTGGCACAACAATAGGCTCCGCCAAATCGCGGCTCAAACAGACCAGCTTGGCATGATAACCGTTCCTTTCCGCCACCGTCCAGTGGCCGGAATCATTCGTAACCACTCCATGTTCAACGAAGAAATACAGGTTGGATTTGTAAAACATCGCAGCGGCGCTTGTCAGATAGTCCCCGTCCGGAGATTTCCATAAAGGACGCGAAGTTTGGTTGTCTGGATTATCCCGGCCAAGATTTAGTTGGGGGTGAGGTTTTGGTTTGTCATGCAGGCACAATTCCGGTGCGGATTGGTTCTTCGCCCAAATCCACAAGTTTGCGGGATCGAGCATGGAACCCGAGCGAAAAATTACGGCGTCTTGGAAAATTTCGGGCACTTGGGAAATATTCATGGTCAAAATTTCGTGCCAGTCGTTCCCATCCCAGCCAAAAATTTTATTTCCAACACTGGCGTAAAGCGAATATTCCGGCCCCGAAAACAATTGTGGCGGCAAAGGGTATCCGCCGGCAGTAGGCGACGGCGAACCGAGGGTGTCCAATGAATCGAGTGTGGAAGCCGCAGGCCGCCGCCGCGTGCTGGCGAGGATGCGGGTGCCATTGCTTGGGCCGGTGATTTCAAAAATACTTTCGCTGTTGGCCGCGTAAAGACGACCATTAACGGCAACCAGTTGGGAATTATTCAGACCAGGAACCTCCAGATTTTTCCATTGTTTGGTTGCAAAATCGTATTTCTGGAGTTGGCCGCCGGCGCTTAAATAAAAACCTCCATTGAAAAGCTCGATGGAGCGTTTCTTGAAACCGATGGTGATGGCATTGGTGTGAGGTTCGGGATATTCAAGCATGTCCCACCTGCCGCTTGTGGGATCAAAAATGGCAGCGGCGGCCAGGGAAACGCCACCGACTTCCTGATAGTCTCCCTCAAAAAAATCTCCGGAGAAATGCAAATCCAACAACAACTTTCCTTCGCTCCAGTGGTTCGCTGAAATCCTCAGGCCAGTAATATTGGTCGCCACAAAGTGGGGCTGCGGGATTTTAAGAAAGTTTTGGACTAGCAAAAAATTCGTGACCATTTCCGGCGGCGCTTCAGGAATTCGCGGAACAGATTTTGGCCGTACAACCGGAACCGGTGACGTGCTTGTGTTTTGAGCCGTTTCAATTTTAGGTTTCAGCACAGGCGGGTTCAGACCGCGCTTCACGCCATCTTCCAAAAAACCAACGTAAGCGATGGCGCCCATTAACTGGCCTTTTTGCATCCCGGAAGCGTTTTGGGATTGAGCGACAAGATTTGATTTGTAAGCGGCGAGCAGCGGCTGGATTTCAAGCGCCTGGGCCTTGGAATAATCTTGAGAACCGAAAAGTTTTGCGATCTCGATAAAGTCGTAGGGTTTGTTTTCTTTCAAATATTGTTTCTGTCTTTGAAAAGCCTCGTCGGTATCCGCATTCTGTCTTTGAGAGATTTCGGCGATGTCCGCATGTTGCCGGAATTCATTGTGCATATTTTCAATTTTCGGCGAATATTCAGAGTAATAACGGTGCCGCAGGGAGTCTTTCAGGTCAGAGGCTGAATTTCCGCCCATTCGCTCGACAAGATCACCAGCGCCCCAATTTAAGTAAAGCACGTCAACATTGTTTGCCACAAGCCGGTCTCGATTTATAAAAATGGCGTCAAAAAAATTGGTGAATGATACGGCCATTTCTGATTCGCCATTGGCATCCGCAAGTTGAAGAGCCTTTGCTTCCAACTGCAAGAGCGCGTTTGTGGAAGCATTTAGTTCCCGAAGGAAGTTGTTCCAAACCGTCGGGATGTTTTTTTGATTTTCTTCATTCCACGCAACCAGCCGGGGCGACGGCAATTCGCGAAACCAAAATTTGTTGTGAATGTAACAAAAAACCGGACTGCTCATCAGTTCGCGGTAAAGTGCAACACAATCCTCCGGCTTTTCCTGCCAAAAACAGCCCCATTTTACCTCACAACTGAAAATGTTTGAATTCTTTGGATTGTCTTCGCCTATCGTGTTGGCGAGTTCGTCATAAACAGCGGTGCGGTCGCCGACAAAATAGCTGTCATGCACCGATGGCGACTTGGAAATAAATTCCGCAACCGAACGTGCCAGCGTGCGTAACTCCGCCAGTTTTTCGGAAACAGGCTTTTGCAATTCAAGCGGAGCCAGATTGAAGTCTTGTAACACGCGCGATGCTGCAACAAGGTCTTCGATTCCCGAATTATACCAATCCGAATTATGCCAATCATTCCAACCCACTCCCCGCCAAAGTATTTTCGGCTTGCCCTCGGGCGAAGTCCGGCTGAATTCATAGTAAAGTTCCAACGCGTGCAATGCGCGGTCAATGTTTTTTGGATTGGGCGGTCCGCTGGCAAAAACATATTGAACCCTTTTCGCTTTTTGGGCTTCGTCTTGTATTTCCTTGTAGGCCATTCCCCACGAATGCTGTGCTAGCATTTTTTTGATGTCAGATTGAATCTGAGCTTCACTTGGCGGTGGTCCAACTGGCACCCCATTGGCATCGTAACCACCAGGAGTGTAAGTTGCTTCAGAAAACTCATATCCGGCAACATTGGCCAATACTTCGGACACATACGATTGCACCCGCACGATAGCGCAGGCCAAATCTGTTTTGCCCAACGCCCAAGCCGAGTCCGCCGCCGCTTCCGCTTCTGAAAACACCCCCCAGTGTAACGCCCATTTTGCTTCGGCAAAATATTGCGCCGCTTCATCGGCGGCGTTCCATTCCGGCACGCTGGAATTGACCTTCAACAATTCGGTGACTTTTTCAGCCAAATGATTGATGACTTCTGACAAATTGGTGCGGCTGCCGCTGACTTCCATCAGCAACGGCGCACCGCCTTTCGGCGGAGTCAGCCGCGCGTTAATGGTAATCACATCCTTGGAATAACCATTCTGGTCCACGATGCCTTCCAGTAGATAACTACCGTTCCAGAACGCCGAGTCATCCACTTTCAATTCCTTTTCTTCGCTCAACAGTTGCATTTTCTGACGTTCCAAAACAAAGAATTGACGTTCCTGACTCAACCGCTGGATGGCCAGCAGCTTCAATTGCCTTTCCGCTTCTTGTCCGTCGGCCGACTGGACGGCCGAGCGGAGATTCACCACCGAAATGGGGATCGCGTCCTTGGGCAGCAGCGCCAGCTTCGGCAGCAAGGAATTGAGATAGGTTGCCGCCGATTCCGCCCACGATGTGGTGTCTTTTAGCGGCCAGGGAAAACTGCCGTCCGTCAATATCACCCCCGGTTTCACTGCAATCAGCCGCGTCATCAAATTGGTCGCCGCTTTGGTTCGGACCACATCGAACAACAATAATCCATCCGCGCCGAGAATCCGGCCCAGCTTCAGATAATCCTTGTTGGCCGCCGACAGCCCCTGCTCGCGGTAGACCTTCTCGATTTCATTCCGCTCCAGCAGTTGGATTTTTTGATTGCCGGAAAGTTGGGCTGTCAAAACATCCGAGGCCGTGACCGCTTCGTCCGTTTCCGTAATCAAAACCAGGCGCACCGGCTCGTTCGACTGCGCAAACAGACGGGTTGATAAAATTGCAATTGCCAGAGTCTTCAGAAGTTTTCTCATAAATTTTCAGTTAAAGGGTTATCGATTTCAAAGTCCGGCCCTCAATCCTCAATCCGGTTTGCGCGACGACCGGCTGGTTGCTCGACCAGACAAACCGGTTCCCCATCACAATCACGCCGCCTTGCGCGTCAGAAAGGATTGTGACCTTCTGCCCGGCAATTTCGAGTTCCTGGCCGCTGAAGGTCACCAGCGACGAACATTGCTTGCCGTCGCAGATATGAACAAAAATCGGCGTTGAGGCCGGCAGGTCGGCCTGATCGGAAAGCACCAGTTGTATCCCGTGTTCATCCTGAATGATGGCCCGGACGCGGTTGGGAAAAAGTGTCAACACCTCGTGCAGCACCTTTCCGTTTTGCAGCAACGCGTAAGAATCATTCTTTTCCATCCGACCATGCCAATGCCCGATGGCGAAACCGATGGCCACGCAGGCGAAGGCGATGCCACCGCCCCACGCCAGCCGGGGCAACCAATGACGTTCAACCATCGGGCGTCCCGCCGGAGCCACGCGCAACCTTGCCGATACCAAGCGTGGGAATGATTCCCAATAATCTTCATCCCGCACCGGAACCCGCGCGGCCTTCAATTTTTTCTCCAAATCAAAATCATTCATTGCGTCCTCCTTTGGCACTCAACAGCCGTTTCAACTTCCGGCGCGCGGCAAACACCCGCCAAGAAACAGTCGTTTCGGAACAGCCGAGAATCTGCGCCGCTTCCGCGTGGTTGTGCCCGTCGTAAATGGTCAGGACGATGGTAGCGCGTTGTTTGGCCGGCAACTTCATCAGGGCGGCTTGCACCTCCCCGCCAAGCCCATCGGTCCCGGGTTCGGATTGAGAAACGGCGTTTGACTCCGCCCACCGGGTATGAATTTGGGTGCGGCACATTTCCCGCCGCCGCCAGTTCAAGCAGGTGTTGACCGCAATCCGATAAAGCCAGGACGAAAACTTCGCCGTGCCCTGATAGGAATCCAGTTGCCGATAAGCGCGGATGAATGTTTCCTGGGCCAGGTCTTCGGCATCGGCCATTGAACCCGTCATCCGGAATGTCAGCGAATGAATCATGCGTTGATGGGCGCGAATCAGCGATTCAAAAGCCGCAGGATTGCCATCCCGGCTTTGCAACACCCAAGCTTGTTCCTCATCCGTGTCGCCCATGCGGCATTCTTTTACCAAGTAGGACAATCCGTAACGACAAATCCTTTGAAAATATTCAACTCCACAACTGCCGGTCGAGCGAGCGGTATTGAATGGCTTCCGAAATGTGGTCGCTCAGGATCTTTTCCGAGCCGGCCAGGTCCGCAATCGTCCGCGCCACCTTCAAAATCCGGTCGTAGGCCCGGGCACTCAAATTCAAATCGGCCATCGCGTTCTTGAGCAATTCCTTGGTCGTCTCGTCGAGGGCGCAGAATTCCTTGAGTTCCTTCGGACCCATGAGGGCGTTGCAGGTGATCTTCCGCTTGTGCGCGAAACGCGACTGCTGACGTTTCCGCGCATTGACGACGCGCTCACGGATTTGCGCCGAGGTTTCGCCCGTCCGGTCCCCGGCAATCTCCCGGAATTTTACCGGCGGCACTTCCACGTGCAAATCAATCCGATCGAGCAACGGCCCCGAAATTCGGCCCAGATAATTTTGAATTTCTCGCGGTGAGCTTCTCGATTCGTGCGGCATTTTGCCGTCGGGCGTGCGCGATGTTGCCTTTTTGCGACAGGGTTGTGAGCGTTGCCCGCAAAGACGTAGCACCTGTTTGGACTCGCAGTTTTCCAATCGCAAAGGAGCCTACAACCCTTGGCGAACACCTCAAGAAGAAACGGTTTGGCGCAGGCATCCGGCAATCTGAAGCCGCTCTAAAATTGGGGGTTAGCAACCGAACCCTTAGCCTTTGGGAAACAGACCGGGTGTATCCGGCCTGGGCTTTCCAGTCACGATTGATCGCCTATCTGGGCTACGACCCATTCAACGATCCGACGCTCGGAAGCCCCAAACGCAATGAAACATCATGTGTTGCCTTTTTATCACCAGATGCCCCCGTTACAAGTGGTCAAGAGATAAAGCAATACCGGCTAAAATTGCGGAAAACGAGGAAGCAAATGGCGTTGGAATTAGGCATCAGCATCAAAACGCTGTGGGGTTGGGAAACAGACCGCTGGCTACCGACTGCCTCAATTTCCAAAATCGGGTGTTTGACGCAGTGACTTGCCCGGCCTAGCTTCCGGCCATAGGTAGATCGGGATGCATCCCTGAACACGCCCCTAAAAAACTCGAAAACTAAAATTTTTGAGAAATTAATTCTTTCCCGCCATCTACTTTCTTCGCTGATTCAATCACGAGTGAAAGAAAAGTGTCGTTCTTAACACAATCGGCCAATTTTCGCAGTGGCCAGCGGTATTTGACAAAAGCTTCAACCAATCCTCTGCGCAAACGCTCACACTTGTCCCAATCATGCCACCAAAGATGAGGAACAATTGGATCAAGGATGACCCACGTTTCGTCCGGCATCGCATCGTCCCATGCGATTTGATGAACGCATTCAAAGCACGCCTCGACCAAATCCAATGCTTCAGGAGGGGCGTTCTGAAAGCCGAGAGCAAGTAGCAATGCCGCAAAGTAATTTGCTTCGCGCTGGTTTCCCTGTTTCACCAAATTTTTAAATGTGTGCAACCATACATTTGAATCGTATTGCTTAAATTGATAAGTATATGGGGCAATGATATGAGCAGCCGTAATGATTGTATGTTGTGGACGATCACTCCCCGCCAAAAACCACTTAACAATATTATCGACATAGAATGTCAGTGTGCCTAGCGAACGTTCCGATAGCTGGCCCTTGCCTTTC
>Ga0187868_1002614_pt1:0-7500 | contig 11699 bp, 4 predicted proteins | sample June2016WEW_13_4_FD_133014 | JGI IMG/M metagenome (GOLD analysis project Ga0187868, IMG submission 133014) | Peatland microbial communities from SPRUCE experiment site at the Marcell Experimental Forest, Minnesota, USA - June2016WEW_13_40 | ecosystem: Environmental > Terrestrial > Soil >... | reverse complement strand
AACCGAAGGCAATGTGTGACGGCGTGCCTTTTGCATAATGATCCGGCGACTTGCTGTATGCGGCAAGGCTAATGGCCTCAGGCCAGGAGCCGTAGCGAAAGCGAGTGCGAAATGCGCGACTGAGTCGCATGCAGCAGACCCGAAACCACGTGATCTACTCATGGCCAGGCTGAAGCCTCGATAATATCGGGGTGGAGGGCCGAACCCACATCCGTTGAAAAGGATGGGGATGAGCTGTGAGGAGGAGTGAAAGTCTAATCAAACGTGGAGATATCTGGTTCTCCCCGAAATAGCCTTAGGGCTAGCCTCACGCCACTACGTCACGGAGGTAGAGCACTGAAAGGACTCGAGGGCCCACCAGGCTACTCATTCCTATCAAACTCCGAATGCCGTGACGACTATCGTGGGAGTCAGACTGTGGGGGATAAGCTTCATAGTCGAGAGGGAAACAGCCCAGATCGCCGGCTAAGGTCCCCAAACCTGGCTAAGTGACAAAGGAAGTGGAAGGGCTTGGACAGCTGGGATGTTGGCTTAGAAGCAGCCACCATTTAAAAAGTGCGTAATAGCTTACCAGTCGACGTCCTTCTGCGCCGATAATGAACGGGACTCAAGCCAGGTACCGAAGCCGCGGATTCTTTAGATCAGAAATGGTCTATGGACTGGTAGGGGAGCGTTCTCGAGGAGTGAAGGCGGACGGTGACGACCGCTGGACCGTCGAGAAGTGATGATGCCGGAACGAGTAGCGATAAAGGGAGTGAGAATCTCGCCTCGCCGAAAGTCTAAGGTTTCCTGGGGAAGGTAAATCCGCCCAGGGTTAGTCGGAACCTAAGTCGAGGGCGAAAGCCGTAGACGATGGACGACCGGTTAATATTCCGGTACTTCCTACATGGCGTTCGAGCAATTGGCGGCTAGGAGATGGAACGGCCAGCTAAACCCCATAGCTGCGGGAAGTCCAAGCCCGAAGGATCGCGCCTGGCAAATCCGGCGCGTATGGTCCTGGAGGCGAGTGCGGGGCCTTTGGTCCGTAAGTGGCCCGATCATCTTCCAAGAAACACCGTCTAGCGAGTCATGTGGGAATCCGTACTAAAACCAACACAGGTCGGCAAGGAGAGCATCCAAAGGCGCTCGGGAGAACGCTGGTTAAGGAACTCGGCAAATTTTCCCCGTAACTTCGGAATAAGGGGAACCTCCGAGGGTCAGCAGACTTGCTCTGCAAAGCCCATGGAGGTCTCAGTGAATCGGCCCCTGCGACTGTTTACTAAAAACACAGGACTGTGCTAAGGCTCACGCTGAAATATACAGTCCGACGCGTGCCCGGTACTAGAAAGTTAAGGGAAAGGGTTAGCCTTGAGCAATCGAGGTGAAGCTCTGAACCGAAGCTCTAGTGAACAGCGGCCGTAACTATGACGGTCCTAAGGTAGCGAAATTCCTAGACGGGTAAGTTCCGTCCTGCACGAATCGCGTAACGACAGGGGCACTGTCTCAACCGGCGACCCGGCGAAACTGTAGCTGTGGTGAAGATGCCACATACCCGCGGCTAGACGAAAAGACCCCATGAACCTTCACTGTAGCATGGTATTGGGTTTCGTCCTGACCTGTGTAGCATAGGTGGGAGGCTGCGAGACTCCGTCGCTAGATGGAGTGGAGCCACAACATGAAATACCACCCTTGCTATGTTGAAATTCTAACCGGACACCGTGAAACCGGTGACGGGACAGTGCTTTGTGGGCAGTTTGACTGGGGCGGTCTCCTCCAAAAAGGTAACGGAGGAGTCCAAAGGCATGCTCAGCGCGGTCGGCAATCGCGCGTAGAGCGTAAGGGTATAAGCATGCTTAACTGCGAGACCTATAAGTCAAGCAGATGGGAAACCAGGGCCTAGTGACCCAAGGGTTCCGTATGGAAGGGCCCCTGATCAACAGATAAAAGGTACTCTGGGGATAACAGGCTGATCGCCCCCAAGCGTCCACAGCGACGGGGCGGTTTGGCACCTCGATGTCGGCTCATCGCATCCTGGGGGTGAAGAAGCTCCCAAGGGTTCGGCTGTTCGCCGATTAAAGCGGTACGCGAGCTGGGTTTAGACCGTCGCGAGACAGGTCGGTCTCTATCTGCCGTGGGCGTAGGATACTTGAGGAGGCCCGACCCTAGTACGAGAGGATTGGGTTGGACGAACCTATGGTGTACCAGCTGTCGCGCTAGCGGCACCGCTGGGTAGCTAAGTTCGGTTTGGATAAACGCTGAAAGCATCTAAGCGTGAAGCCGGCTCCAAGATAAGGTATCCCCATCAGGCCCCTCGAAGACTACGAGGTTGATAGGCCAGAGGTGTAAGGTCCGTAAGGACTTCAGCTGACTGGTACTAATCGGCCGATCGGCTTGACCGCATTTCTGACTGCCGATGGCTCAACGCCATCCGGTCCGAACAGAGTTTGTCCGCTCCCACTATTCAGCTCCTTCTCATCACTGAGACACGGAGAACATGGAGAACGTCCTTCTCCGTAGCCTCCGTGCCTCCGTGGTGAAAAAGAAATTCCGGCGGCCCATAGCAGAGGGGCCACACCCGTTCCCATTCCGAACACGGTCGTTAAGCCCTCTGCGCCGATGGTAGTGGTTTAACCCGCGAGAGTAGGTAGTCGCCGGTTTTATTTGAAAAGCCCGCCCCGCTTCCGATCACGAAGCGGGGCGGGCTTTTTTGTGCTCTCAGCGACCCCTTTCGAGCGAATGCGGTTGACGCTCGACGTCACGTGATATCTGAGCCGCAACACGATACAATACCACCCGGCCGGCCCTGGACCGAGGAAGCGCCGCCTGCAGGCGCTGCGCCGGGCGCGCGGCGGATCATCAGGATGAAACGCGGTGCCTGAACCCTTCGTCAGCGTGATCGTGCCGGTGCACAACGCCGAGAAGGCGCTGCCGCGGCTGATGGCCTCGTTGCGCGCGCAGCGTTATCCCCGCGAGCGGTTCGAGATGATCCTGGTGGACAACCGCTCGACGGACCGCAGCCGCGAGGTCATGCGCCGGTTCGGGGACGTCACGGCGCTCTCGCAGACGGCGCGGCAGGGGCCGGCGGCCACGCGCAACGAGGGCATTCGCGCGGCGCGCGGCGAGGTGCTGGCGTTCATTGACGCGGACTGCTGGGCGCATCCGGACTGGCTGAGCAGCGGCATTCGGACGCTCATGGAAAAACGGCTCGATCGCGTCGCGGGCCGCGTGGAATTCGTCCTGCCGCGCCGCCCGAACATTTACGAGATTTACGATTCCTCCGTCTACTTTCGTCAGACGGATTTCCTGAGCGCCGGCTGGTGCGGCACCGGGAATCTCTTCGTCCGGCGAAGCGTTTTCGACGAGGTCGGCCTGTTCGACTCCGAGCTGATCTCGCACGAGGACAGCGAGTGGGGCCTTCGCGCAACGCGCGCCGGCAAGAGCCTCGACTACGCGCCCGAGGCCGTCGTCTATCACCGCGCCCGCGCGAGCCTGGCGTCGCTGGTCCGGAAATGGATCCGCACGGAATACGGCGCCGCGCAGGCGTGGCGCCGGCACGGGCTGTTCGAGTTGCACCTCTGGACGAAGAAAGCGAACTATCGCCCGCTCACCGGCACGTGGCGCAGCTTCGCGCCGCCGGTCCGGGAAAACCCTCACCTGCGCGTCACGATGGACGGCATCTCCAACATCCTGCGCCTCGCCGGTAACCTCGGCAGCTTCCTCGGCTATTTCAATCTCGGCCGTCGCGGGCCGCCTTACAATATCATTCTCTTGCGATTCTTCATCAGAGGCCGCGAGGTCACGCGCGCGAATTGGCACAAGTTTGGATCAGAGGTCACCGAAGATAGTTTGGACGCCATTGCTCATGCTATTTATGACACGGTTGGCCCTCTGAGATGTGCTGTACACGGCAAGAAAGCAGAGATCGAATGCCACGGCGAAAGCTTGAGTGGCATTCAGTTCAGAGTGACCGCCTGTTGCGAGGCGTTCCATGAGCGGGTCGAAAAGGCGCTTGAAAGCATTCGTCCAACACTTCGGCGGAGCTAAGCGTGTCCTTTCCGGAGCCGCTGTGGCTCACCTCCGGCGTTAGGGATTGAGTTACCGCAGATGCAAGTTATGATCGCTGACACAGAGGACATTGCGCAGTGGCTCGTTTTGGCCGCTGAGGTCGAAGCACTCTTCGGCCCAATGGTGGGCGATCCCAAGTTTTTGGGTGCCCTCAAGAGAAACATCGACCGGCATACGGCTTTCTGTGTGCGTGAGGCTGACCAGCCTGCCGGAGCACCGCTAATCGGCGGACTGCTCCTTTCGCCCAAGCCGCCGCTCTACACCATTGGCTGGTTAGTTGTCTCGCAGCGACACCGCAGGCGCGGGGTTGGCCGGATGCTCGTCGAGCACGTGATTAACTTCGTGACTCCACCGGCTGAGTTCGCTGTCACGACGTTTGGTGATGACAGCGCAGACGGAATCGCTGCGCGGCTGTTTTACGAAAGTCTCGGGTTCTCAGCTGCCGAAGCCGCTGAGGGCCCGAAGGGGGAGGCGCGCCAGATGTTCCGCCGCCGAATTACCTCGGCGAGTGATCGTGTCACTGACAGTGCCTGACCGGTCGATGAGCCGAACGGGTCTCCCGCCCTGTCCGTTATCTCTATCGTTAGCCTGCATGACGCGCACGCCATGTGGAACAGTCCGGCATCAGCAAATCCTTATGAGCGCGTTTCGCACTTGCCCGATGAGCAACCGGGCGCTATCATGCGGTCTCGACTTGATGCTAGGCCCGGTCCGCTTTCACTGACTCTTATCGAAGCCGGAGGCGTCGTTGCAGGTCGAACAAAGCCCGCTCGCAAGCATCGTCATCGTCAACTGGAACGGCCTGCGCTGGCTGCGGCAGTTGCTGCCGAGCCTTCGCGAGCAGTCTTTCCGCGATTTCGAGATCGTGGTCGTGGACAACGGTTCCTCGGACGGATCGCTGGAATTCCTGCGCCAGGCGCACCCGGAAGTGCTGGCGGTTCCGCTCAAGGAGAATACGGGGTTCGCGGCCGGGTCGAATGCCGGCATCCGCGCGAGCCGCGGGAAATACGTCGTGCTCCTCAATAACGACACGCGCCCGGAACGCGGCTGGCTCGGCGAGCTCGTGCGCTCCGCCGAGGCGGACGCTTCCGTCGGCATGTGCGCGCCGCTGATCCTCGACGCGGACCGCGTGGACCTGCTCGACTCGGCGGGCATCGCGGTCTCGTGGGACGGCTTCTCGCGGCAGATGCGCCACGGCGAGCCGGCGCCGGACGACCTGCCCGCGCAGGAATGCCTGGCGCCGAGCGGTTGCTCCGGCCTTTACCGCCGCGAGATGCTCGACCAGATCGGATTGCTGGACGAGGATTTTTTCTGCTATTGCGAGGACACGGACCTGGGCCTGCGCGGGCGCTTCGCGGGCTGGAAATGCATGCTGTGCCCCGGCGCGCGCGTGCACCATTACTATTCGCAGTCCGGCGGGCGGGCGCTGGCGAAGAAAATCTTCTGGGTCGAGCGCAACCACTATTACGTGGCGATCAAAAATTACCCGTGGTTCCTCGTCCTGCTGCTGCCGGCGACTTCGCTCTGGCGCCTGGCCGCGCAACTCTTCGCGACGCTCCACGGCCGGGCGCGCGGCAAAGCGCTGCGGGGCGACCTCTCCGTCGCCGGGGCGGTGCGGGCGTTCGGCGCGGCGTACCTGTCGTTGCTCGTGCGGCTCCCGCGCATGTTCCTGAAGAGACGCCGCCTGAAGTCCACCCGCAAGCTGAGCGCGCGGCAATGCTACCGGCTGATCCGCACGTACCAGGTCAACGTGTCGGACATTGTCTTCAACTGAATCTCCGCGGCGCGGCCGGTCGCTCCGGCACGGCGTCCCGGAAATCACTCACATAAGTCCAGCGTGCGTCATGCTGAGCGCAGCGAAGCATCTCACACCTCAAACCGTTGCCGGCGCGCGGCGTACGAGATTCCTCGCTCTGCTCGGAATGACAGCGCATTATTTAAGTTATTTTCGGGTCAGCCGCGCTACCCGGGGCCGCCTCGAGCGTGCGCTTTCAGCGCCGCATAGGTCTGCTGCGCGGCCTTTTCCCAGGTGAACGCGCCTGCCCGGCTCCGCCCGGCGCGGGAGAGTTCCTCTCTGCGGCCGGCGTCCTCGAGAAGGGCGGTGAGGGCGTCGGCGATGGCCTTCGGGGAATTCGGATCGAAGAACGCGGCGGCGTCGGCCGCGACTTCGCGGAAAACGGGGATGTCCGAGCACGCCACGGGCGCGCCGCCGGCCATCGCCTCGATCAGCGGCAGGCCGAAGCCCTCATAGAGCGAAGGCAGGGCGAAGACCTCCGCGGATTGATAGAGCGCGAGGAGCGCCTCGAACGGGATTCCCTGAAGTCGGACGACGCGTTCCGGCCGCTTGAGCCGGGCGCGCTCCGCGAGCAGTTCTCCCTCGCCCCGCCGGGCCGGTCCTGCAATCACCAGGGCGCATTCGCTGCGGTCCTCGATCAGTCCGAACGCCTTGACGAGCGCGTTGAGGTTCTTGTGCGGATACGAATTGGAGACCGTGAGAATGAATCGGCCGGGCGGGATGAGCGGAGCCAGCGCGCTCCGGCGCCGCTCCGGCGGAACCGGCTCGAAGAAAATCCGGTTGACTCCGAGGTGAACGGCCGTGATCTTTTCGGGCGCGACGCGGCAGAACCGCCGGATGTCGTCCGCCGCCGCGAGCGAGAGAGTCAATACGTGCGCGGCCCGGCGGCAACTCATGCGCACCAGGAGGCGCATCGCGAGGAGGTAGTGCAGCGGCAGGTTCTGGGGAAAGAGCCAGGGCTGCATGTCGTGGACCAGGACGACGCTCGGGCAGGGCGCGCGGCGCGGCGCTACGCAGCCGGGCGAGAACAGCACGTCCACGCGTTCGCGCGCGACCCGGCGGGGCAGAAGAAGCTGCTCGTAAAGGATTCGGGCGGGACGGAACGCGGCGCGGACCGGGCAAAGGACCGCGCGCACGTTCCCCGGCAGGCCGGAGAAGGTGGAGAAGTTCTCGCGGTTGCAGAAGACGATGAACTCGTCGTCATGGCTTCGGGCCAGTTCCGCGAGGAGTTCGCGCGTGAGGGTCTCGCTGCCGCCGACGACCCCCGGCAGAAGGAAGAGCGCGTTAATGCCGATTCTCATGGGAACCATCCTTCAACGCAGGAACAAATCCTGCGCGATGCTGCGCCAGCCCATCGCGAAACGCGAATACCGGCCGGAGAACGTCTCGCCGGCAATATCCGGAATCCGCCCGATCAGCCGCGGTGACATCCGCTCCCGCCGGCGCAGGTGCTGCAGTTTCTGACGCATCAGGTCCATCACCGCCGGCCGCACCGGCGCCGCCTCCAGCCGCTCCACCGCCGCCTGGATCATCGCCGCCTCATGGCCGGCCCTGTTGGACTTGATCAGTTCCCGGCCCAGGCGAACCTGATCGCGCAGCGACCGCCGGCGAATGCCCACCACGTTGCGGCCGTGCAGCCGATAGCGGTTGAGCAGGTCCGG
>Ga0187868_1002603_pt1 | contig 11725 bp, 19 predicted proteins | sample June2016WEW_13_4_FD_133014 | JGI IMG/M metagenome (GOLD analysis project Ga0187868, IMG submission 133014) | Peatland microbial communities from SPRUCE experiment site at the Marcell Experimental Forest, Minnesota, USA - June2016WEW_13_40 | ecosystem: Environmental > Terrestrial > Soil >... | reverse complement strand
TCTCAAGCGACTAGCCAAGATTGAAGCGTTGATGTCGGATGTGGCGGAACGATATTCAGAAAGTGTGCCCCACATACGAGAAGTGCTTCAACATGCGAAGGCTGCTGTCACTCGGGCGAAGGAGGCTGTGGGTTTGCAAGCATCCTCCGAGACGGCGAAGAATCCGGTGAAGCACTCTAAGCCACCATCAAAGGCCGACACAAAGAGCGCCCAGGAGAAGGCCGCTACCATGAAGCGGCAGTGAAAGTGCCCATAGCGAAGGCGGCCAAGAAAACAGCCCGGCTGCTGCAAAAAGCGTAACGGAAACTGGCGGTCAGTGATCGGCGCATCAGTCACCCGATCCAGAACCGGCTCCGTATTGTAGTGCGCTTCTTTGCGGTAGCGCATCCAACGTGCCCCGAAGCTCGTTCAACGCTGCTTCCAACTTCGACCGATCCGTTGGGCGCAGATTCTGAATTGCGGGCAGCAATGCTTTCGCTTTATCGAATGCTCGTTCGGCTTGTGCGTGAGATGGCGATCCTTTGGCCGCTGCCACGTTTGCGAGCGACATGCCCCGGACCAACTCCTTCCGTATCAGAATCGACAATTCCCGATCCGTCTTGGCACGTAACATTGCGAGTTTAACTTCCTTCGATATACCGCTCAATGAAATCTCCTTGACAACAAATGAATCTGGACAGCGTGGTTCAGAGAATCGTTGGCGTTCAGAGGTTCAGCATGGCGATGGCATAGATATATTAGACGCTCCACCGGGCGGTTTGGTGCATGTCGAAATGATTAAGGGTGGGTTACCCTCCCTTTTACCACCGCGCTGTGCCATTCGCAACGATAACCACACCCGACTCACTGCACTTGTTTCCCCACCGCAATGACCTTCAACATGATCCGCTGTATCTGTTCCGGCCCGAACGCCGATGAATCCCTGCACTTCCACGAACTCGTCCACGTAATTCAGGTTGGCGGGTTCTCGGCCCGAAGGATTTTTTGTTGTTGTACGCCGCTGGGTTGGCTGAATATGGATACCGTGATTGTCCGTTCGAAGCGATGGCCTTCGATCATCAGCGAAGATTCGACACCCGTGAGCCACCGTACTCTGTGGAGGCGGCAGTGTGGCGGCAGACGTTGGTTTTGAGGACCCGCCTGCCAAGACGCTTTGGTCGTCCGGGTACACCATAGTGTTATCTTTCGTTGACGAGTTCGGATCTGTCAAAGGCGAACTGGAGCTTCGGAAGCTGAACGATGTTAAGATACTTGAAGGTAGCCAATGCCACTTGATCCAACACAGGAATCCTTTCTGAAAAGTTGGCGGAAGAAACGGAATGGAACTGTTAGTCTACGAGTCCGCAAACCTCCGAGCAAAGATCACAAAGGCGAAAACCCCAAGTGGTGTGACGATGCGGGGTTCGAGAAGCGGTATGGCGACCCTGACTATTACAAAAGGATCACGGGGCTTGATTGAATCTAGATGTCGATTCCGCATTTCTTAGGCCGCCAGATGATGGCACAAGGATGAGCAAATCTTCCTTGCCTTGGCGATCACGCTGAATTCAAGGCTTTGGCTCGAACAGAAACTAGAGAAGTTTCCAATGTGGTACAGCAGCACGAAAAGCCTACTTGAAAGCATTGTCCGGTCCTTGAAGACCGACGCCCTTCAGGAGGATTTCGAATGGCAAGCGCAAACTGAACTCGTTGAAGCCTGCCTTGCTGAAATGGTGGAGATGTCGAAACCGCCTGTCAATCCGCTGAGGGCGGTAACGTCACGATATGTTCACCAACCGATTGTCAATAAGCTGAACGGAGCCATGCCGCACGTTTGGTCCATGTTGGCAGCTATGCGGGACCGTGACCGTACCACCGCCCTGGCGCACGGAGAGACCACCCTTCGGCGGCTTTGAGCCGGATGTCGGAAGGCCAGGGTCTCTATTCATCGACTCCTGGAATCGGCCTCTCCCGGCTGTCGCCTTCCCATTCTGTGCCTTCGTCGCCCTGGTCGGACACATTAGGAGAACGAGTCCTCAAGGACCGAGCATCTTAATCGCTGCAATGAATGAAAGAAAACACACGACCCAGAAGCTAATCGGCCCGGCCGGACCCGTAAACTCCAAGCCGAAGGCTGTGAGCTTTATGGAGCCGTCTTGCTTCTCCGGAGGGAATACGTGTAATAGCAACGCTACTACTGCATACGCTCCAACAGCGCAAAACGGCAGACCAAGATTGAAAACCGTCTTGCCCTGCATCTCTGTCCTCAGTGATGCCAGCCATGTCACACCACAGTAAGTGAGAAGCACCACTACGATGTAAACAACGAAGCCCAGTACCGAAATCAAGAGAATGAGTGAGTGGAAACGTTCTGCATTCTCCTTGACTCTTTCTTCTATTCTCTTCGACATAGATTCCTCAACAACATTCAGACAACGGTTAAACGCCAATGCCAGTCACGGTTGTGCCGGAAGGCGGGGCTGCGAAGAGGGCTTCGCCCTTAGCTGAACCCGCTGTCAAGCACTGCCTACTCTGGGAACTTCGTCTAAGCCGCAATGCCTAAGAAACACTTTGATCAGACGTGCTTTAGAAGGGTGCCGACCCATCTTGCGGCAACGGGCTAGCGCCCTGCGAATATTCTCCTAACCAGCGTTATGGCGGATTCTGGGTCCGGTGTCAAGCCCCATCCATGAAAGCTGGTAGGACCCCGACTTTCAGGAACTAGCAATTCCGGATAGCGCTGCATTAGGGCACCCGTGTCGCCACCTTGATCGCCTCGACCATCATCCGCTGCATCTCTTCAGCGCCCACCAAAGTTTTCAAAAACAGGCAAAACTGCATCGGGCGCACTCGAAGCATTGCCAAAACTTTGGCGAGGTCTTGCGCCGAGAGCGTTTCTTTATCCGCTTTTACGTTCGCCGTCTCGCAATCGGCAAATGCCCACTTCAGGGCCGATGCGACACGCCAGACGTACCGTTCTTGGAGTGGCAGTTGGCGAAGGCTTTCCAGTTCCGCTGTAACATCGGAACCCTGCATCGCCACCACCGCCAATTTCACGTATGGCTCCATCTCCGGGGATTCCAGCAATTCATCAACTCCGTCTTCGGAGATGAGATCCTTGATCGGGATTCGTTTGATGTTGTCGTCGGCCATGATGGGCGCTCCCGGTTTGAGGGTAGCAGGAAACTTGATCTGTAAGAAGACTGAGGGCCTTCGGGTGGTATTTGACAGGACGCCGCCCGGAACGGCAGCGTTTGGGACAAGCTAAGACAGCGTGAAAGGCCCCATCGAAGGGAATTTCTTCGATCTTCAGCGGCAGTTCCCGAGGCAATTCCAGATCTCGCTTCATATCGGCTTACCGTACCCTTCCATTCGAATCAGATCGTCTTTCCATTGTACAATCCGAAATCGGAGTGCCTACCCTGAAGCCGCAGACAACAAACATCGGAAGATGCCGCCTCTGCCTAGCCACGAAGCCGCTTCAGCGAAGCCACTTTCTTCCCGCCGCAATGTACAGATACTTGAATCCCGGTGACACGGACTTCGTGCTCGTCAATAAGCGCAAGTACTTTCGCACATCCCGACAGATGTGGGCGCATCTCCTGTGCCGAGAATGCGAACAACGATTCAGCAGGAACGGTGAGCAGTGGGTCTCGGAGAATGGGTTCCGAGGGCAAGGCAACTTCCGTCTTCAGTCCGTGCTCAAGAACTCGACGCCTGTTGGTCGGAACCAGTCGAGCCAGTATTTCGGTGGAAATGCACTCCAGGGCGTTGACATGGATCAATTGTGCTACTTTGCGGCGAGTGTGTTTTGGAGGGCGGCGGTACATCGGTGGGGCGGCGAAGAATACATTGATCTCGGCCCCATTTACGCCGAACAGTTTCGCCGGTTTCTCATAGGCGAGGCCGACTTTCCAGCTAACGCCGTGCTCGTCATTCACGTCTCCAGTGCTGACAAGCCGATGGAAGGGGCGTTTGCCCCGTCCGGTGGCAAGGTGCTCGGCACGCCTTATCACCAATACACGTTCTTCTTGCCGGGGATGCTCTTCACGTTGGCGGTGGGCGGGCGGATTCCATCCGGGTTAAGAGCGATTTGCGCCGTTCGTTCTCCAAACCGGCTCATTTTCCTTTCGGACAAAGTTCAGAAGGTATTTGAATCAGCGGCAGTCGAGATGCTGGCGAGAAACGAAATGGTGCGTCGAGAGATTCTTGAAGGCTTGCCGCCACGTAAAATCTGATGCTCGGGTGGCGCTGCCGTGTCGCTTCGTCATCGAAAAAGCAACGCCAGCAGTCTAGGCGTGCGCCGGAAACATCTTGGAAGTAAAATGTGAGGTCGTCATATTTCCATGCCAGCCAACACCACCGAACTTGAAAAACGCCTGTGGGGAGCCGCCGACGAACTCCGGGCCAATTCCAAACTGAAATCTTCGGAATACTCCGTCCCGGTGCTTGGGCTGATCTTCCTGCGCTATCCGCACAAAGCGAATCTGTAGGCGTATAATCTGTACCATGAGTCTCAAGAATGCGGCGTTCTTCGCATTGATCGGCATGGCTCTGCTAACGGTTCTGCTGGCAGTGGGCTTCATCCGTGACGTATCGGCTCTTCTGGCTGGTGCGATTGCTGCGGTCGTGCTTTTGACATCACTGATTCATTTGCTGGCAAGCCTGAGTCTGGCGGTATTCCTGTACGTGTTCCACAAAGGGCAGGGTTGAGGCCGCAGAGCGCAAGCAGCGTTCTCAGGCTGCGAGGTGAAGGAACGCCGAAGAATAATGGAGCCTGTCTGAGCCGCCACCGTCGCCGTGGTAGGCAGATACCTCCCGGTCCCGGCGAAGCGTTCCTGTGCCCTCCGTATGCCGCTGTGGGCATTTCGTGTGGCATCCCGGCCTGAGTTCGGCCGTGCTCGAAGCCGCCACCCGGAGAGGTAGCACAATGTTTTTCCGATTAAGGAGTCCCTTGTTTGCCCGTTTTTGAAGACCCGGCATCAGCGGGCTTTAGCTCAACGATGTAATGAACCTCGTTGCGCCCTTCGCCAGAAGGGGAAAAGCGGGCGAGCACCACCCCGACCACGCCTTCTTTGATGAGAACGTTGTCACTGATCTCGAGCTTCGGCTCGTCGGAGCGCCGTATGAGAATCTGGCGTGTCGGTTCCTTCACATCTCCATTGTGGCGCATCATCACTGAACAGAAGCTATCAGCGTTTGCGCCCAGGACCGCCGCCACCCGGACGATCACCCCTTGGCCGATCTGTCTTGGGGCGTGCCTCATTAACATGTAACGTGCGACCGTCGAGTTCCCAACCATTCAAAGCGGCGATTGCTTTCAACGCTTCCCCATCGTCGCTCATCTCGACAAATCCAAAGTCCCTTGGCTGTCCCGTGTCACGGTCCGTCACGATATTAACCCGCTCCACGGTTCCGTATTTTTCAAAGAGCGAACGGAGCATGCCTTCCGTTGCCGAAAAACCGAGGCGTCCTACATAGATTTTCTTCATGCGTTTGGTTCTTCCTCAACCAACTTGCGATGCCAGCCGAAGATGTCAACGGGCGATACAGCGTTCCTGGCATGAACGCCAAAGCAAGTGTTGCGGCGAGTCACGATTGCAAAAACCTCAAGTCGCAACATGGTCCTACGTCCTACTCCCGGCCTTTGGGGATCAAGCTGAATGCGGCTTCATTTGTCGTTCGTAGAACTGGTATCCAGACTTACTCACTACGAACGTTCGGCCCGAAGTGGCTTCGATAAATCCCTCAATCAACAGTTCCTTCACTGCGCTCCACTCGACTGGGTTGCAATACGGTTCTCTAGCTCCGTAAACTTTGCTGGTGCGACGAGGGAGCATAGGCCAAGGTGTCTGCTGCGATTGGCCCACAAGGTACATCTCGAACTCAACCATGTCCTCTAAGGCGTGCTGACCAGCGGGACTCATCGTATTCTCTGATGTGCCCATGCGCTCTCCTTGGCCGGATTTGACCCCCCCTCGTACAAGTGCCCAAAGCGACCTTCATGAATTCTCTACTCTTTGCTCTTCCCACGCACAGTGCGATGCAGTTGTGGACGGGCTTGGTTAACTTTCAAGACATTGCCATTGAGGTCCGTGCCGTTGAGGGCCACGATTGCCTTTCCCGCTTCGGCATCGGTCTTCATCTGAATGAATCCGAAACCTCTGGATAGACCAGTGCGCCGGTCAGTCATCATTTTGAAACCGCTGAACTGCGCCGTGCTTTTCAAATAGGGGTCGAATGTCCAGTTCGTTGACGTTGGGGCCGAAGTTCCCAACAGGAATGTTGGTCAAAATAGCTCCTTTATCGTCAACAACGAAGCCCATTCCCGTCACGAGATATCCAAGTCGCGGCTGCCTGCTAACAGGCCAGTATCACGCAATGAGGCGAACAAATAGCGAACATCTTGACCTATTCCGGCCTGTTGGCAGGCGCGCGATGGATACCGGAGGATAGGTGGGGCTGCTTGCGGGCCGTAGCAATACCGTGGCTTCTGTCGCGCTAGATTCACACCGCTGAAACGCTGGCCTACGCCAACCACCCCAAGCCATCCGTGTAGCGATGCTCGCACCACGGCACAGGCTCTTGCTGCGGCCGCACGCGCAAGACTCCACTCGCCACCAGGCACCGCGTGGCGTCCTGGATGTTGCCAGATGCCTTGACAACCTGGCCTCTTTCGTCGCGGCGATACTGCCGCAGTTCCTCCCAATAGTTCGTTAGCGAAGCGAAGACTTTCAGCCGCCCATCCGCCATCCGTTGCCGGACCTCGGCGATACCGGACTCGACCAGCGAGTTGGCTGGTTCCAGGTCCAGGCCCCATTTGCGGTACATCTCGATTAACTCGCCTTGATCCCTCGGGTCGCCATCCCCGAAACCAATGACGCCACGCACTACTTCGCGGCCCTTTCGTCCGCGGCTTCGGATTTCCCATGCCTGCGCTCCTTGTAGGTCGTCCTTGCTGCAATATTCGCAGTAGAGGTAAATCACCCCTGAGGAGGGATCCAGCGCTCCCCAGATCGTAGCAATGGAGCCGGGGCCAACATAAAGCGCATAGACCCGCGGCCAACCCGCGGGAATCTCAAAAGGCTCGACGAGGAGGTCGGATTCGGGCACCGGGTAGACGGGACGATGTGGCCCGGAAACCGAGACCCAGGCGATCGCCAGCGCCATCACACAGTCGTCATGCTGCCCGGAAGGTGCGCCGTAGCGCATCAGGCCAGAGGGCAGGCGCTCCGCCTGATAGGCTACCAACTCGCTCACCAGCACCGCATCGTTCAGGATGCGAATGTCACCGCGCTCGAAAGCCAGGGCGAGAGCTTCGATTGCCTGCGCCTTGCTGGCGTTGGTCGTAGTGAACGGCTGAATCCGCAGTCCATCCCTTTCCAGCTGTTCGATCACGGGTTGTCCGATGCTGTTCTGCTCGGCAATGATCTGCTTGGGGCGCCAGTGTTCGTTCAGAGACCGCAGCCGGCCGCACTGAAGCGTGTAATCGACGCGGTTGGACCGATCCAGGGCCACCACGGCCCGCGCGGTGATATCCAAGACCAGAAACACAGTGTAGTCTTGCGATCGGCCCCAATCGCAGCCGATGACGTAATCGTGGCCAGGTTCAGGCTTCGTCTTGCTCAGCGCCGTGGCCGCTTCGCCGACCCGGTGGAATACGCTCCCCTCCCAGTCTACGAACAGGGCCAGGTATTCTTGGTTGAACGCCGCCTCGGTCAGATCCAGCCGCGCGGCTTCGATTTCCTGTGAATCGAGGTACGGATTGGCACTGGTGGGCATCTGCCAACTGGCCCAGTCCTCGCGCTCGCAGTCCTGTCCGCGGTCGAATAGACGCTGGAAGTAGTTCATGCCTTTAGGAGTCGATAGGAACCAAGCCGAACCACCCAGGTCGGTCAGGGTGGGGCGAATGGATTCCTGCCAAGCCGCTTCGAGTTCGGGTATCATGGCCGCTTCGTCGATCACCACGACGGCGTACTTTCGGCCGCGGCCCGAGTCGAGACTGTCGAGCGACCAGAGATCGATCACGCCGCCGCCGATCAACTCCAAACGCTTTTCCTGCTCGCTCTTGTCGCGCGTGATTGGAGCTAGAGTGGACCGCAAGGCGCGCCACGTATCCGCCATCAGCTTGTTGGTGGGACTGAACCAGGCGACGGGTTTATGCTGGAGTGCCGCCTCAATCAGCCGATCCATCCCGAGTACCGTCTTGCCCCAGCGGCGGCCGCAGCAAATTACGTTGAAGCGCTTCGCCTCCCGGATAATCTTCCATTGCGCCGGGTGTGGCGCCGTTAATTTCAAGTCGATTTTCTTGTTGGACATAGGTCACCGAAATTTGAATTCCTTCCGCACCTTGGACTTCCGCGCGGCCGATGGGCAAGCCGTCGGTATAGGCCAGCAGCAGGCGCATCGCCTGTACGTCGCCGGCGTAACACAGTTCGCAAAGTTTCTCGGCAAACCGCCGGCGGTCCACGGTTTGGCGCAAGATTGCCCCCAGTTCTTCCCCGTCCTTGGGGCGCCCGCGGGGGTTGCCGCTGCGGCCTTTCTGCCATGAAGATTTCGTTATTGGCATATCTCACTCCCCCGAATTGAACAGGCTTAACTGCAGCGAGTGCGAGGCGCGGGCCGACGGAGAAACTCGCACGGTCCTCCGGTTGGCTGCGGCTCGCGGCAACAAAGTTCCTGGTCGAGGCGAACCGAGCCAAAACCAGCTCTGTTAGAGCAAACAGAATACTCCAGACGCACAGATCCATCCTGAGGCAAAGTCCGGCGGACCTTTTGGAACTGGAATGAATTGGAATGAAACTGCGAGTCTGGAGGTCTGTAAGTTACTGATTCTATGGTGGCCAGGGACGGAATTGAACCGCCGACGCCAGCCTTTTCAGGGCTTATATCACCCACCATTAACTCATTGAAACCAAATTGGTTAAGCCTGCTTTTCATCTCGAAAAAAGGCCTCCAATTGCAACCAAATTGCAACCATCAGGCTCGTTTCGGTTTGCTCCCTTCAACACTCCGCGATGGCTGGCAGTTTTTCGACAGATTGATTCTATGGCAAATCATGTTTTTTCAAAATTCATCCGCCCCGAGAACGCCCCCGGCGGCCCCATTACGGATCGCGATCTCGACATTATCGATGCGGTACTGCGCTACCGATTCATCAGCGCCGCACAGCTTGTGCGCCTAGCCCACGGCAATGAGGACGTAACCCACCGGCGGCTCCGGCGCCTGTGGGAACGCGGCCTGGTCAATCGCTGGGCCTTCCCCGGAATCCGCAGACACAGCGAGTTTTACTACTACCTGGACAATCGCGAACCCTTGACTCTGCTCGCGGAACGCAGGAGCTGGGAATTCGACGACCAGATGCTGGAGGAGATCAAGGGACATCGTGAAAAAGACTACGCCGCGGCAGCTCTTCGCGGCCAGCACATGCAACTGGGATTTTTGCAACACAGCCTGGTGATCTCCAGGATGCACTTTATGGTCGAGATGGCCTGCCGAAAATCCGCCGGCAAAGCGGTGCTGGAAACCTGGGCGCAGGGCGGCCAGCTTGCCGGCCGCAAGGCCGCAGTTCCGCGCGTCCGATCCGACCGCCAAGGCGGGCAGACTTTTTGGCGCGAGACGAACGAAACCGAGCGCCTGCCCGTGGAGCCCGACGCTCTGTTTACCTTGCGATTTCCGAATCGCCGGCAGGACCAACAACTCGCCCACTTCTTTTACGAAGCCGACCGTGGCACCATGAATAGCACCGACATGATGAAGAAGTTCAGAGCCTATTATCACTTCATCAAGAAGCAGCAGGCACACCGGCAGGCCTTCGGCATTCACCCAGTCCGGGCGGTGCTCACCGAAACCACCAACGAGGTCAGGGCCAAAAAGCTTATGACGCTTGTCAACCACCCGCTGGTCTGCGGCCCTGACAAGCGCGTGGGGTTGTTTTGGTTTACAATCTCCACTCTGTTCACCGGCGACGACGAGACCGGCGCAAGGCCCCAGCCGCAGTTGCCCCTGCCGAAGGTCAGCCTCTATATTTCCCGTCCCGAGATTATTCTGGACTCCATCTGGGCACTCCCCGACCGCACCAGGCACGCCCTGGGCGACACCGAAAACTCAGCGCCTCCAGCTATCCGCCAATGAGGCACTGGCCTCAATACCAACGGGGGGATTGACAGGTTCCAGCCGTCTGGCTATGCTAACGGCAGTAAACAGCTTTAGTTTCTTGCCTTATGACCTTCACCGTCAAAACCAAATCTGACACCCTGCCGGCCAAAGTGCGAGAGCAGGCTGGTATCAAAATCGGCGATATGCTGGAATTTAAGGTGTCCGGGAGCATGGTCACCATCATTCCCAAGCTGCCCACCGCTGACGACGAATACACCACAGACCAACGAGCCGTCGTTGATGCCCAGTTGGCCGAAGGCCTAGAGGACATCCGCAAAGGTCGAGTCTCCCCAAAATTTGACACTGTCGATGAGATGCTGGCTTCCCTAAAAGCAGGTCACAAAACTGGGACGCGGCAGAAGAAACCGCGCAGCCGATGAAGTGGCAACATTCCGATCGCTCCAAAAAAGACTACGACGGCCTGGAACAGAAGATTCAAAAAGCTTTTGACAAACAGGCTAGGCTCTTAGCTGACAACCTGCTCCATCCTTCCCTGCACGCCAAGAAATACAACGAAGCCGAAGACCTCTGGCAGGCCCGCGTCAACAAGGCCTGGCGCTTTTATTTCAAGATCGAAGACGACACCTGCATCATTGCCGGTATTGTCCCCCACCCCAAGAAGTAATCCCTACACTTCACATCACCGGCACCAGCCGGTGATTTTGTTTTCAGCCAGCCATCATCCCCCATCCGGGCCCCCGCGATTTGATTCGTTCCGCTCCTCCTGTTATTGTTGTGGTCTAGCAAAAGTTCGGGCGCCGTAACCAAATATACGCAGCCCTACAGCGCCGTACCGAAAGAAGAGGTCGGCTATGAAATTCGGAAACGTAGAAATCTCGAAAATCGATACGAACCGAGACAACCCTCGCGGAATCGATATTCCAACGGAAGATTCCCGACTCTCGTACCTGAAAGATTCCATCGCAAAGTTCGGAGTCATGGTGCCAGTCGTTATCACTCCCAGAGGTGAACGTTACCTCCTTGTTGATGGTGAACGCAGATATTACGCCGCAAAGGCAGTCGGACTCGACAAGTTACCCGCCTATATAATCACGACGGACGAAGGTGCCCAACTTTCGTCGCGCGATCTCCTCTTTCGTATGTTCCAGATACATCACCTTCGCGAACAATGGGGGCCAATCCAACAATGCCACGCGCTTGAAACCACCTATGATCGCATCGTTCGGCGGAAGGAGATCAAGTCGTTAGTTGATGTTAAGGTACAGGTCAAAGCTGTCACTGATGAACTAGCCACTATTACCGGAATTGATCAACGCACCGCCTTTGATCGCGTCAAATTCCTCCGTTGGCCCGATGACATCAAAGATGCCCTCTATCATAGCCCGTCTGACGGTAACTATTGGTATATCTGTGAAATCGAGGACAAAATAATAATCCCTGCCCTGTGCAATTATCCCGAGTACTTTGAGCAAGTGTCCGTCGACGAAGTCCGAAAGGATCTGTACCACCTGAATCCGGCGTGAAGAATGCGATTTCAAACCTAAATCGGCTTCAGTCGGTTAACCTTGCGCAGGATGCCGTTGGCCAGATCCTGGAGCAGTGGCGACTCTCGGAGGCGAAGAACCGG
>Ga0187868_1002602_pt1 | contig 11726 bp, 9 predicted proteins | sample June2016WEW_13_4_FD_133014 | JGI IMG/M metagenome (GOLD analysis project Ga0187868, IMG submission 133014) | Peatland microbial communities from SPRUCE experiment site at the Marcell Experimental Forest, Minnesota, USA - June2016WEW_13_40 | ecosystem: Environmental > Terrestrial > Soil > Wetlands... | reverse complement strand
TTTCAGTATATGAATTTTTGAGTGTTATTCCTTCCCTATTTTTGTTCTGGTTGTTTTGGGTTGCCTTTTTGATTTAGGGCTTGGTTTGTTTGCAGGTTGTGACACAGAAGTACGCAAAAGTACAAGGAAGTATAAGGAAGTACAAGCAACTACAAGGAAGTATTTTTGCGTCCCAGAGTCTTGAAAAGTCCAAAGAATCGTATTTGCAATTGAAGTCGTAAGGTTCAAAACCAAATTAACAAAAAAGGGCAAATGATTGGGGCTAAATACTCACGAAATTAGAAGCCTAAGGATTCACTTAATACCTTAGGGTTAATTTGTCTGCTTTCAATGTTCTGCGTGTTTTAGCGATGTTTATCATTATTGTAGTGGGAGTAAACAGATCATGTCTATTTTGCAGAAGTTGCGGTCCGTTTCATGGAAAATCTGTAAGAACGGTTTACCATAATCCTTAGAAGCCAAGGACGGAGGAACTAAACACTTGTATAGTATGTGCTTTTGGTTTTATTTTTCTCTGAACAGTGACATGTTTGGGTAGATTTCTATTCCGGTTTTGTCGATGGTGTAGGGAACAAGGTTTGTGTTTACGCTGACGCCTCTCATTTTCTCTACTTGTAGTCCTCTAGTTGTGGTTCCGCCTGAAAACAGCGTCTGCATCATAATAACACCGTGGACCAAGAATTCTTCATCAGATATCTTTCGTTCAAGACCAAGTTGACCCAATTCTGTAGTAACGAGGACTGTTGCACCGCAATCGGAAAGCGCCTCTATGAGGTCTACGCTAGCGGTTCTTCTCTCTATCGGATCCAAAAACCTGTAGAAAAGCGAAGCAAGCGTATCCAAAACAACGCGTTTAGCATTGACTTTTTTTATAATATCTTGCATGTCTTCTACCAGCCTGTCGACTTGGAGTTCCTTTCCTCGCAGACTGCTTGATTCCTCTTTCATCATTTTTTCCTTAAGCATGGCAACTCTGGAGAGCCTTGTAGCATCTAGGAAACCAAACTTCCCTTCTTGCTCAGCTTTTTTGAAATCCCAACCGAATTTCGCCATTTCAGCCAAGAAATGATTCTTGCCCTCGTCTAAGCTGATGAAAACACCGTTTTCACCATATTCGGCGATGCCCTTATATAAGAATTGAGAAGCAAAAATTGTTTTGCCAGCTCCAGGTCCCCCGATCACTAATATGACTCTATTCTGCGGGAAGCCACCACTGATTAACTCATTCAAACCCTCAATTCCAGTAGGAACCGTCGTCACAAAGTCTGACAAACTATTCACCTTCGAACATGCTAAAAGACTCTACTGTCTATTTATAATTTTTGCAGTAAGATAGAACAGCGCAAAACGTAGAGATAGAACTCATCAAAGCAATATCGAACCTTGGGTACCGACGACGATGACGACGAACCATCCTCGTCGAAAAAAATTGACGGCATAAGAGTCGACGCATACATGAAAGTCGGAAAAATCGTCGGGTCAGAATAGCATGTGGCGCCTATGTGAAGTCTATTATTTAGCACGCGCCGCGCGCTCATAATAGTCTTGGAGGGGAATTAATGGCTAATTACTGCAAGGTTTGCGAAGCTAACGCGAAAGCCAATATTATACTGGAATCAGTTCTCCTCAGTTCTTCAAAGTGATGACTTGACCACGGTCAACGGACGTCTGACCCATTTGTCACGGCACCAAACAATAGACCCAACCCAACCTGATTCAGTTTTCGGAGTACATTGACAAAACTGCAAGTTCACCTATCCCCTTTTTTTCTTTTTACAAGAAACGCATTTCTCGATTTGCTGACGAAAAATAAGAGAGCGTCAACTCTGTTCCTGATGCTCAGAGCTTTTTCTTATTCAGGATCAGAAAAACTCAAGGTATTCGCGAACTAATTCCAAAGAATTGTCACGGGTTTAAACTCTTGAAGATGCTGCACAGAAACATTTTATGCGTGCGAAGTGTAACTATTAGTTGTAAATCCATAATCTCGAGTAGGTCCTATTCATGGTTTTTACGTCAGAAGAAAAAGACTACAGATGGCTTGAGGCTGCAAAATCCTATGAACAAGGCCTGCAACCCGCTGAAGCGCTGTCCCAGTCATCTGCGGAAGTTTGGAAGAGAATAGGTTACTGTTATAATCTGGCTTCGAGGCAAGCAGGGAACGTAGAAGAATTTAAACAACTAAGATTGCAGGCGATAGAAGCCTACGAGAAGGCCGCGACGCTTTTCGAAGCAAACAAGAGCTTGGAGAGCCAGACCAAACGTTTGGAATGTCTTGCTCTCGCTGAATATGCACGATCCTGGCTCGTGCCCACTCCCAACGAGAAAGAAAAAGTGCTCGATAGTTGCAGGAGTCTGGCGAAAACTCTAATGGAAGCCTTCAATGACTCTGGGAACGAACTGGAGTTCGGCAAGACCGCTAATCTTCTGTTGCAATGCCTATACGATCGATTGTATCTCGCTGGCAACAGCGAAGAGATGAAAGAAATCGCCCAAGCAGGCATACAAGCCGGAAGCGCCGCGATAACGGCTTTGTCTAAGCTCGAAAACAAGGACGAGCTACTCCTCTCCTATTCCTTAGCGAGCTTACATACTTGGTACCTCGCGAACATTTCTGGGCAAGAAAAAGAGGCGAAGCAGCTGGCAGCCCAATGTCTGAGCTATTCAGAGAGTGCAAACAAGCTCGCCGATCAAGTTGGAAACCCCTACCTTAAGGCAGCATCCTTCTGGTCGGGAACTCTTTCGACTCTTTTTTTCACTGAGAATATCGAGTCCTCGCTGGACTACTCAAAAAAGATGCTGGAACAGGCCTCCATTGTGAGAGACAATTACCTTCAAGGCATCGCTTATTATCTGCTCTCGTTCGTCTCCGACTGGATGATTCCCGGAGAGGCTAACCCAGACAAGAAGAAAAAGAGACATGAGGAGATTCTTTGCTACGCTCGGGAAGGAGTGCAGCGCCTTCAAATAGTGCTTCAGGATGCACCAATAGCGGAAACCTACCTGTTCTACAGCGAAAACTACTCGGATCTAGCACGCGACTTCGCAGTCCACGTTCCGGAAAAACTCGCATGCTCCAAGAAAGCAATAGAAACCGGAGAGAAGGGACTGGAACATGCCATTCGCTCAGGGTCTTTAGACGCCACAGCTTCCACACTTCATGCCCTCAGCAAAGCTCTTCAATATTACTCAAATCTTGAGCCCATGAAGCTCGAAAAACCAGAACTCCTGAAAACAGCCTTGGGCTACAGGAAAGAGTACGCAAACATAACCCAAAGATTCTTCGGAACAAACTCTTGGGTAATGGGCGTAGGGCTCGTCTACGCCGGACAGATAGAGGCGGAGATAGCGAGAACGGGCAAAGAAGGAGGCGACAAATCCGCTCTCCTGCTCAGTGCAATAGCTAACATGCAAGAAGGAGTCTCATACTGCAAAAAATGGGTTGAATCTCGTGCTGTGCCCTCTTTGGTGGCCATTGTAGCGGGGTTTGAAGATGACTACGCCGGCATGCTGTACGAAAACTACTCAGTGACCGCGGAAAAAGAGAATCTAAACAAAGCCAACGAAGCCCTTGACAACGCGGCCGACGACTTCAAGAAGGTCGACCTCCCAAGCCGCGTAGCGGAGTCCTACTGGAGAATCGCAAGAAACCACGACCTTGTCGGACAGCATGATCAGGCATCCCAAAACTTCGAGAAAGCCTTCGCCGGCTACAAAGCAGCAGCACAGAAGATCAGCCAGTTCAGCGATTTCTACCTCGACTACGCCTCTTACATGAAAGCTTGGAGTGAGATAGAACATGCCAAGATCGCCCACATTAACGAGAATTACGCAGTGGCGACGCAGCATTACGAGAAAACTACCAACCTGCTCAAGCAGTCAAAATCTTGGGACTATCTATCCTCCAACTTCTATGCGTGGTCGCTCCTTGAACAAGCCGAAGACTTGAGCCGAAAAGAAAACTGCACCGAATCGATTGCAGCCTTCGGGAAAGCCATCAAATTCCTTAGCGAATCCGAGAGAATCCTTCGTTCCGAATTCGTCAGAATTGACAGAACCGACGAGCAAAACCTCGTCAAGAATTTGATAGATGCTTCACGCATCAGGGGTGAATACGGCAAAGGCAGAATTGCCATCGAAGAGGCCAAGATCCTCAACATGCAAGGTAACCACACAGCCAGCTCAGAGAAGTATGAATGTGCCGCCGAGGCTTTTCAAAAAATCGCCCAAGTCGACTCTGAACAGGTAGGGAAGGAGGCCAGAGCCCTAGTCTATCTGTGCCAAGCTTGGCAGAAAATGAATCTGGCCGAGGCAAGAGCCTCCCCCATAATGTACGAGGAATCAGCAGCACTCTTCGAACTAGCCAATAAGTATTCCACCAAAGAGTCAACGAGCCTCCTGGCTTTAGGTCACAGCAACTTCTGTAAGGCACTGGAAGCCGGAACAGAGTTCGAAATCACCCGCAACTCCTCAATGTACGAAGAAACCATGAGGTACATGGACTCGGCCTCAAACTACTACCTCCGAGCCGGCTTTGAGTCAGCGTCTGACTACGCCAAAGCCACGCAACGCCTTTTCGACGCTTATATTTACATGGACAGTGCCAAGCGCGAAAAAGACCCTGGCAAAGAAGCAAGATACTACACCATGGCTGAACGTGTACTGCAGATATCTGCCGAATGCTACGCGAAAGCGGGGCACACGGGGAAAAGCACACAGGTCGAGCGCCTCCTGAAAAAAGTCAAAGAAGAAAGAGAACTCGCGCTTTCACTTAACGAGGTTTTCCAAGCGTCCTCAATCACGTCTTCAACGACGAGTTTCTCTGCGATAGAACCTACCGAGGAAAAAGCGGTAGGCCTAGAGCGGTTCGAACATGCTGACGTTCAAGCCAAAATCGTCCAACACGAAACCGGGCTCCGCGTTGGAGAAAATGCGGACCTCGAAGTTCAAATCGTAAATGTGGGCAAGGAAGCGGTTCTGCTTACCAAAATCGACAATATCCTTCCAGCTGGCTTCCAACTATCTTCTAAACCGGACTGCTGCTCAATCGAAGGCACCGGACTGGCCGTGAAGGCAAAGCAGCTCGAACCCCTAGAACTCAACGGAATTAAATTCGCCCTCCGTTCATTCATCAAGGGTCCTGTCGAAATAAAACCCCGAATCGTTTGCGTAGACCAGACCGGACGCCAAATGATCTTCAGCCTAGAGCCAGTGACGTTCAACTTCTTAGAAGCAGCCCTTCCAGGGCGAGTCAGCACTGGGTACATGAACCTTGACAACCTGCTGTTAGGCGGAATACCAGAAAACTACGCGGTCATCCTCACCTCCCCCTCAATCGACGAACGCGAACGCCTCATAAGAAAATTCATACAAGCAGGACTTACGAACGGCCAAACGACTTTCTTCATTACAGGAGAGCCCGGGAATGTTGCCTCCCTAGCCCAAGAATTTCAAACGACCTTGTATCTTTTCGTATGCAACCCTAGGGCAGATGCCATTATACAAAATCTGCCGAACGTTTTCAAAATCAAAGGAGTAGAAAGCTTAACGGACATTGACATTGCCCTCACTAAATCCTTCCGGATGCTAGATGCATCGCGGAGCGGCCCACGAAGAGCCTGCATAGATATTGTATCTGACGTCCTGCTCCAGCACCACGCCGTAACCACGAGAAAATGGCTCAGCGGGCTCATTCCAGACCTGAGGTCCAAGGGCTTCACAACGCTTGCAGTAATCAACCCGCAAATGCACTCCCAAGAAGAAGTTCAGGCAATCTTAGGTCTCTTCGAAGGCGAAATCAAAATCTATGAAAAAGAAACCGAAAAAGGACCCGAAAAAATATTACGCATCAAGAAACTATACAATCAAAAATACCTAGAAAAGGAACTGATCCTGACAAACGAAGAGCTACAATGAAGCCTAAAGAGCTTTCAATCCAACTGTAAACGGGCATGCGGTTCCACTCCTTCAAACGAGCTGCCGGCATCCCTAAACAATCGCGAACAGGAAGCTGGTTCCTCAGCTTTTGCTCGCTTAGTCCTGTATTCGATGAAATGTCAGTTCAATTCTTCTCAAGTCAGCCTGCCTTAAGTTTCAATTGAGATTGAAAATCCACTAAAAACCGATATATTCTTCAGTTCGAGAGTATAGAAGACTTGTTCACAAATTTCACAAATCTTATAGAGTAGTTTCCACAATATAGTGTTCAGGGAAGAAAGGAGATAGAAAATGGGAAAGAAAATTGCAGCTGAACTAATTCTAGTTCTAATGCTTTTAAGCCTACTCGTAATACCCTTCAACGTTCAACCCGTCAGAGCGAGCACGGAAAATCCTGGATACATTACTACAGGCGCTGACATAACAGTAAGCGTGGGCGTCGTCACCTTAACATTTGCAGATGTCACAGCTAGCGGTCAGCTAAGTGTGGCAGTGGCTCCTTGGTATCCTCCGCCTCCTTCACCACCGCCTAGTGATCCTCCGAGTGCTGGAACAGCCACAGCTTCTGTTGCTTCAGCCGGTCCGCCATTCTTAGGCGTTTGGGACGTCACAGTGACGGCAAAGTTCACTGGAAGCGTGACAATCGGAATACATTATGGCTCACTTGGGGGTATCCCATTCCATATATTCCAAAGTGACCCAGTCCTCGGCGACGTCAACTTTGACGGAAAAGTGAATCTCGCTGACCTCGTCACCATCGCGAAAGCGTTAGGCTCTACCCCAGGCACCCCTAGATGGAATCCATACTGCGATTTGAACGGCGACGGCAAAGTCAACCTCCAGGACTTGTGCATAGCTCTTCACAACTTCGGAAAGACGGGAAATCCGACATGGACAGACATAACATATAATGTCGACTACCCGAACGAAATTATCTATGGAACCACAGATCACTTTTCATTGTTCGGCGTACGTTAGCGTCGAACAACCCAACTTTTTTTTTGCGCCTCTGCGCGTATATGGTGAAGTTCCGTTTTCCAGAATCGCGCGCTGACTTGTCTCGATTTTATGTGTTTAAGAATGTTTGTGAGTCAGCTCTGTTCTGGGGTTGGAAATGTAGAACTTGAACTTGATGGTTTGCCAACGCATGATAGTTTTGGACTCTTAGAATTTCCTCATCAAGAAAATATTGCCTTGTACATCCCTAGCTCCAAGCCAAATCGTTTCGAGCGCTGGAACAACTATTTTGTCAGTGAAAAGTGACTGAAGAGTACAAACACCAGAATCGCATGCCAAAGCTACCAGGTAATCAGCGCGATACTCTGGTTTCTTGACTGCGTCAACGTTGCAGGCCATCGGAACCAATTCCATATCTACCACGTCAAACCCGTCCTGCTTTAGTCTCTGGGCGAGTTCTTCCATTTTTTCTTTTCCGCCTGTCTCGCAAGCCCTTGCGCAGGAGTTGCAGGACACTATTCCAACTTTCTTCCATTTCTTGATCATGCCTCTGAAAACTCCGTATGGCTTGCAACTTGTAACAATCATCTGATTGTCCCTGCAATCTATGTTGCGTTTTGGCACCTTAAAATTCTTTCGATCCTTTCACTTTCTCAAAGTGGGAATTAACTTTGGTTAAAGTCCCAATGATCCCTTCATCACATCAACGTCTAGGCTTCCTGCACGGAAAGTTTTGCCTGTTTTTGTATTGTTTATTGCTACAACTGCTGGGGCGAAGATGTTGGTGTCAATTTTGTAGAAGTCGAAGCCAGCCTCTTTGAAGATGTCTAGAAAACGTGGATTTTTCTGAGCAAGCCTTCGGGCTTCCTGAAGCATCTGAGATGAAGAAGAAGGCGCCTGCTTAACTATGCTTTCGAGCTTAACCTCGTCCTCAAAGCTCAAAGTATAGTTCGTTACTCCTGCATAGAGAATTGCATCGTTTGTTCTTCCCATGGCTTCGCCAGCATTCGGATGGAGAGGAACAATCGGCGCGTAACCCCAAGCATGCTTCACAATCAATGGGTCGAGCCCTAACCTCTCAAGCTTATGTAATCCCGTTTCCACAATCCTGCCAGAAACCTGTGTGGCTCCCACCAAACTTGTAGTGGAAAACATAACCAAAAACAGGTTTTTGGGCGATACTTTGCATTTGTCAGCAATTAACTGAATCACAGGTTCTGTGGGCTTCTTCTCAGTTTCCAGAACAAGAACAGCTGTGTCGGATTCATCTTTATACTGAAGTTTCTCATAAAGATCCTTGGGCTTAAGAGCCAAAGCACGAGCGGGACCAGAAGCAATGGCAGAAAAACCTTCACCCTTCACTTGCCAACCTGCAAACTGAGACGCCAAAGTTGACAACGCAGGATGATCCGTAACCACAAAAACGGAGGGCAAAATAATATCGCCATACTGGATGGGCAAAACAGAAGCTTTTCCGTAACCAGCCAAACATATCTCAGTGACTAATTCGCCAGCTAGAAAACCGCCTTCCGCGGCAATGCCTGCATCAATTAAAGTCGCGCCACTTTCCGATTTCTCAAATGTAACCGCATACTTGTCGGCTTCGCCGCAGAGCTTATTAACTAAATTCAAAGCCGACTTGTTCAAACTAATCTTGGACTGCGACACTTATTATCCTCCTTGATGACTGGAAAGGCAAAATAAATCCGATAGCAGAAATAAGTATTTCCCTTCTTAGTCAATGGAAACTGCATTGATTAGGCTTATGCAATTTGAAAGTAGCATATTTTGAGATGTTCATATAAGAAACTTTCAAAGTGCAGGGCAAAACAGATTTCTTAATGTTTCAGCAGCTCATGATATTCGTTGACTTTGCGAGCGTACTCTGCGTTGATCAAGTTTCTAAGTTCCACATACACATCCAGATTTATTTCATGCATAGACTTGACATCGGAATTTCCAAGCTGAGTCCCGAGTTTGCGGATTTTTTGCTGCCACAACTCGTTGATTTGAGAAGAAAACATAAAAGGATACGTTGCCATTATCTCATCAAGTTTTTTTCTCTCGTCAAATTCCAGCCAAAAACCTTTCTTTTCATCGCTTGAAGTGATTTTGTTTAGTAACGTGTACAATGGGCCATAAGCTTTTTCCAGTTCGTTTCTAGCATCTTCGATTTTATGCCATTTGGCTTCCAGAGAAGTACGTAGAAAAGTTGAATAACCTTCAACTGCGGCGAAGGAAGCAAGCGCGAACGTGAGAAGTACAGTGATTTTATCCGTAAAACCCATCGAAGACAAAAAAGGCACATTCCTAGCAAAAATCTGAGGCGAGTAAAGAACAACGACCAACACAATCAATCCCAAAAGCGGAAGATAAATAGCAACCCTTTGAAACTGCAAACTATTTCCCCAATGCTATTTGTTTTTCCCCGCTTATAATCCTAGTCAACGATAAAGAAAACCGTAACTTCAGCCTAAGGTCTGTATCCCCGCAGGGGGCAAAGCGCCAAAGCAGCCGCTGTTAAATCTGCGGTAGTTGGATTGCACTTGTTTTGGGATAGCCTTAGTTTCTTGTCAAAGCTGTGAGGCTTTTTGCCATTCTCAATTTCTAATCCCCCCAGCTCCAAAACAGCCTTAGCGTCACATGAGACTCCCTCGGCTTTTTCCTTGCCAACTTTTCTTGCTATAAAAGTATCGGGGCGTTCTGAGAGGATTTTTAAGTAGGCGTGAACGACTGCCGTTGTTGCCATACCGAATGCGAGAACCGGCAAAGCCTTACATGCTAGCAGCTTTAATTGGAAGTCCTGAAGAACTCACTTGGATTAACTTCGATCCTCTGAAAATCCCACGCTTCTGCAAAAAGCATAGTATAAAAGTATTATGTTACTATACTATACACTTAGGCAGTAACAATTGTCAATGGTTTTCAGCGATTTCTGGCTTTGTCATAAGCTTTAGCGACCGCTTCACTTGTTAGCACACCCACAACTTTTGTAGGCGATTCCTTATCAACAACGGGCAGTAGATCAATTTTTTCTTTAGTCATAATTTTGTATGCTTCAAAAACCGCTTCATCCGGATAGGTTGAAATGTTCTTTAGAGGCATCTGTTCAACCTTCATGTTACCACGCTGCTCTGGTGCAACTTTGATTATTTCATTCCAAATCACAACCCCTTGAAAAACGCCATCTCTCTCCACAAGCGCGTCATGATAACGGTTCTTGAACATGACTTCAAAAGCTTCAGCGAGGGTTTGGTCTGGATGAACCGCGCCCACCTCAGACTGCATGACATCTTTGACTTGAACACTTGCCAGCGTCGTCGAAACTATCGTTTGCTCCGCTTCTTCACTGGCGCCAATGTAAATAAAAACGCCGATAATTATTAGCAACGGATCAATTAAAAATCCTACTGCAACCATTATAATTCCAAATATTCTGCCAATATACGCCGCGTATTTGGTTGCCTGAGAAAACTTCATCCGTTCAGCCAGCAAAGCTCTGAGAACTCTGCCGCCGTCCATGGGGAAAGCTGGAATCAAATTGAATGCGCCAAGAAACAGGTTTAGGAATCCTAAGTCAAGCAGGATGTTTCCTGTAGAAAACAGTAATACGGAAACCGCTGGAAACAACGGTACTTTTATCGGTAACACATAGTTTATGCCAATCAAGGCGGCTCCAAGCACCAGGCTTGTGAGGGGTCCAGCAGCTGCCATCCGCCACTCTATTTTGGGGGTTTCTGGTATTTCCTCAATTTCTGACACTCCGCCGATAGGGTAGAGAACAATTTTACGTACCTTAATATTGTAGCGTCTTGCAACGACTGAGTGCGCAAGCTCATGGAAAAGCACGAAAACAAACAGGAACACTATGAGAATGAAAGCGTAAATTTGATTGTAATAGATAGCTAAACCTAACACGCCTAAAATTAACAAGATAAAAGTAAGGTGCAGCTCAATGGGAATACCCCATGCAGAACCAATTTTAAAAGACAACTTCATAACCAAGAAGAAGTAATGTTTGCTTTTTAAATTTTCTATAAGTATGCATTTAGCACCACCTTTATAGTTTTTGTGTGTGCGCTACAGCCTACCCTCAGGTCTACTAGATGCTTCTAAAATGCTTCAAATATGATTCAACATAGTTCAACATAGAATTAATGCCCGCACTTTCTGCACGAAATAGTGCTTTTTCTGCATGTGAAGAGTTTAGCTATGCAGGTTTTAGGCAAGGTTTTAGAGCTTTACCGAGCTAAGTAGTTTTGAAGGCGAGTACATGAGCAAAACTGGTTCTGTGCCCTCTATAAAAGAGAGCGAACTCAAAGAAGGCCAAATGAAACCCGTCCGTGTCAAGGGCAAACCTATTCTGCTGGTAAGGCAAGGTGGCGAAGTTTTCGGGGTATCAAACCGCTGCCCGCATGCGGGCTGCTCTTTTGAAGGAGGAATTCTGACAGGTTACCTTGTTATGTGTCCCTGTCACGGCTGGAAATTTGACGTTCGAAACGGGCAATACCAAGAAATCCCTCAAGTAAAGCTGGACTGCTACCGATGCAAAACCGAAAATGGAAAAATATACATTGAAATCAAAAACAATGAATAGTAACCGAAACCTAATGGTTTATTTTTCTGGTTTATTAAAAGATGATTTTTTGCTAACGGCTACCTCAATAAAGCAGGGTGCCTAGATAGGCTTCTGCTTTTACAATATAATTTAGACGTGTGCACAATTCGTTTTTTATAGTTTGTTAGCTAAGTTATCTTTGAGCAGGTTTGGGCTGGTACGCGTGTATACCATTGGTTTGGTGTCTTTGCGGGTTCCATGACCATTGTTATTG
>Ga0187868_1002601_pt1 | contig 11729 bp, 8 predicted proteins | sample June2016WEW_13_4_FD_133014 | JGI IMG/M metagenome (GOLD analysis project Ga0187868, IMG submission 133014) | Peatland microbial communities from SPRUCE experiment site at the Marcell Experimental Forest, Minnesota, USA - June2016WEW_13_40 | ecosystem: Environmental > Terrestrial > Soil > Wetlands... | reverse complement strand
GCACAACCCGCCATCGCCCACGTCCAGCGCGTGCGCCCCGCCCGCGCAGTCCCCGACCGAACCCAAGCATACACCGCGGCGATGCCGAATATGTGCGCCAGCGAGTCCGGCCGATCATCGAATGTAATCACGAGCAGGAATGCCCCGGCCACCCCGACCGCCCATCCCGGCGCCCTCAACCGCCGGAAAATGGCCAGCAGGATCAGCATGTAGCCGCCAAATAAGACGAAGTGCAGCGCCATCGCAGAGAGGGCCGAGGCGCCGAACAGCGCCATCCATCCCAGCAGCACGGCCTGGTACAGCGGCGGGTAGGCGCAGTACATTTCAGTGCCGGAAATCGGCAAGGCCCGCGCCAGGGCCGGATTGGCGTATCTGCCGTGCAACAGGAGATTCACGACCGGGCCGTCATAAAAAAAGGAATCGTTCGACGGAACCGGCAAGGCCGCGAAAACCAGCAGGGCCAGCTTCCACAGGAAAATGACCGCAAAGACAGCGCCCGGCCTGGTGAAAATACCTTTCACGACAGCAGTATCGACTGTCTCCCGGGAGGGTGCAAATCCGTCATCTCCTTCCTCAATTGGCCGTCAGTCGGTAGCTGAACGCCCCTTTCACCGGCCCCACATAAGTAAGACCCTCCCTGGCGCGAAGCTGGGCCGGCCCGAGTTCGTGGTTGTCTTTGTCCAGAGCCACGGCGGATGCGGCGCTGACGGCGAAGCCGCACTCCGCGTCCTGGTAGAGGATGATTTCGTATTGGCCTTTGGGGAGGATGCGGCATACGCCAAGGCCGTTGCCGGCGGCTTTATCGAACCGGGCGAAAGTGCCGCGGCCATCCACGTAAAGGTAGGCGGGTGTGGCGGCGTAATCGCAGCGGTGGCCTTGGGCGTCGCCACTGATGACGTCCAGCGCGCCGTCGCTCGTCCAGCCGGCGTAACCGTTGGGGGGCAAATCGAGCTTGCGGCCGAAGGCCTGGCAACGGAGGCGCTCCGCGCGGCTGCCGTTGGCGGCAGTCACGGTGCCATCGGCATAGCGGGTGACGACTTGGGAGCGCCGGAACGCGCCCCCGGCCACGGCGCGGCTCGTGTCCAGGAGCTGGCCGTCGGCGGTGACGTAGCGGATTTCGTCCGCGTCGGCCAGGCAATACCGGCTCTGAAGCTGCTGGAGCAGGTAGTAGCTCCGAAGCGCAGGGCCGTAGCCGCCTTCCATGACCAGAAAGCCCGGATGCCCGAAGGCGACCGTCGCGGCGAGGAACCGGTCGATTTCAGCGTCGCGCTCTGCGGGCGTGGCGCGGGGCTGAGGGACGTTGGCGTAGAACATCTCGAGGTTGCCCATGCCAAAATTGCAGCCCAGCGGATGCATCTGGCGCAGATCGAAATCGACCAGCCACGGGTTCTCCGCCGGATGGTAGTTCTGGTCCTGGCCATAATTGCCGTCGGTCAGGCCCATATAGAAGCAATGGTAGTTCCCTTCGGAATAAACCGGGCCGTTCCAGGCCCTCTTCTGGAGGAGCATGATTTCGCCATAAGAATAAAAGACCGCCGCAAACGTGCCGGCCCCCGGCGCGCGCGGGTCGTAGTCCACCTGGTGCCAGGGGGCCACGGCGGTATGCACGTCGCAATAGGCCGTGCTGAAGTGGAACTTGGCCTGGATTTGCGGGGCGAGCCGGGCGCAGTACTCAACCGCGCGGGCCGGTTTGGGCACGTAGCATCGCATCCACGCATGCTGAAGCTGGTTGTCCGGGGCGCGGCCGGCCATGTCGAAATTCCAGAACTCGTTCACCGGGGCCAGGTCCGTGAAGTTGTTGTAGGGGCCGTAGATGAAGCCGAGCTTGTCCTGCATGAGACGGGCATAGTCGTAGGCGCCCTGGTCGCCGCCTTTGCCAGGGGCGGCCCGGGTGCGAAAGGTGAAACTCTCGCCCTCATCGCGCCAGAGCGTCTCGTGGTCGGTAACCACCATCTGCGTGATGCCGTAGCGGTGCGCCTCCGTCCAATAGCGCGCATCCTGCCGGCGATCCGAGGCGCCATGCGCCCGCCAAAGCCGCGTGCCCGTGATCTGCTTCCAGGGCGAGGCCGGATTCGGAATGGTCGGCAGGAGCTCTTCGTAGCGCGGGGAGAGCGTCACGAAAAACCTCTCGAAACAGTCGTTGCGCTTGCCATTGGTCAGCGGCAGATAGCGCGTGCCGCCGTTGTAAGTCACCCCTTTGGCCGAAACGGAGTTGACCGCCCATAACACCGAGCCGTTGGACAGATACCAGTCGGCGTTGCCCGCAAGGAACAGCGGCCAGTCCGGCGTCCCCGAGACCACCACGGCGGGCCGGCCGTTTTCGGCCGGATAGCCTTCGGCCGGATAGAAGGGATTGGTCACCAGACGCGGCTCGTGGAGGCCGGCGCCCAGGGCGCGGCCGAAACGGACCTCGCCCACATTGCCGCCGGGCGCCAATACTTCGATGACGAGCGATTTGTTCCAGAGACGATAGATATAAGTGACTTCGGCGGAGACGCCCTGCGCGCTCAAGCGCCAGCGCGATTCGATGCTGGCGTCTTTCTGGATTGTGCCCAGGTGCTCGGCCTTTTCAGGCAAGGCAGGGCCTCCTGGGGTCTGGAGCCACACACCCCCGTCCACGCAGGGCTGGAGCCGGCAGACCGGGTTGCCTTGCCGCCCTGCTCCCGCCCGCAACGGAGATTCCCATTCAATCGCCAGGTCGCTCCAGGTCCCGCTCTGGGGTTTCACACGGCAGACAAGCCGGCCATCGACGCCCTCATAAGAAAGGAGGAACGCGTCAGCGGTTCCGGGCATCGGGGCTTTGATGGTGTTGGTGAATTGATCGGTCAGATTGCAGGGCAAAATCGTCTGTTCCCGCGTCGGAAAAGGCAAACGGCCAGGGCCGGTATTGGCGCCGGGGGACTGGCCCGGAAAGAGGGTGCAACCGCGCAGGGGCCGCGGCTCGAAGGTGAGCGGCTGGAATTGCTCGGTGAACACGGCGAAGTTGTCGAAATAAAGAACGCGCTCGTCCTTGTTCTTGCCGTTGGTAATGAGCAGGCCCTTGAATCGAGCGCCTTGCTTGACCCGCTCGCTCTGCTCGGGCGCCAGGCGCCGGTGCAACAGGAACCATTCCTTCCAGTCAACGCTGTAGAGAAAGACGGAGAATTCCTTTCCCGCCGTATCCGCGAAGAGCGCGGTGATGCCCGCGCGCGGAGTGGACGGGTCGGTGGCCCAGCCCCAATTATTGCCGTAACACCAGAGGCTGACGGCATCGAAGGGCCGGCTGATGACGATGGGCTCGGGCGGCAGAATCCGCACCTCCGGCGCGGGGCCTGTGCCGCGATAGCTCAGCTTGCCCACGTGCTCTCCCCAAATCTGTTGCTCGCGCGTTTGCTCGAACTTCGCCTCGGCATCCTTGCACTCGACCCGCCAGCCCCGGACATCCTCGAAGTCCACCAGCGGCCGGCAGTGATCCTCCGTGCGATTGGCCCAGTCCAATTCGTAGGGCCGTTTGCCGACGGCCTGGATTCGGTTGGTTTGGGCCAAACCGGCGCCCGCTGTGAGAATGCAAAGGAGGCCATTCAAAATAACATGAACAACTGAACTGTAGCTCAGAGACATGGGCAATTATTAGGCTGCAGGATTGCGCGCCGCAACAAGAGAAACCGTTGGAAACGGTTTCTGCGGGCCTTTGCGTGTCCTGCACACCGCGCTGAACCGGCGGTGTTAATGAGAGCCGGCCGGCGGGTTGCCGGAGTCGCTGAAGCTGGGGTCATTCTCATTAACACGCCGCTTCAGCGGGGTGACTAATGCCCGGCGGTGCCAGTAAAACCGTTTCCAACGGTTTCCACTCGCCCCTGCCCGTCGGTCCCGCACACCGCGCTGAGGCGGGGTGTCAATGAGAGCAGGCCGGCAGATTGCCGGAGTCCTTGAAGCTGGGGTCATTCCCATTAACACCCCGCTTCAGCGGGGTGACTAATGCCCGGCGGTGCCGTTAAAACCGTTTCCAACGGTTTCCACTCGCCCTTGCCCGTCCATCCTGCACCGCGCTGAACCGGCGGTGTTAATAAGAGCAGGCCGGCGAGTGGCCTCAAATCTTCCGTGTGCCTAATTCAAGAGCACAAGACGGATTGTCTTGCTTTTAACCGGGTCGGGCTGGATAAGATCCCGCCGTGAAAAGCCTGCTGTTTGTGCTCTGCGTCTGCAATCTAACTGCCCGCGCCGCCGGTGAGGCCGAGCCTGCAATTCTGCGCGGAGCGGACGCGGTCGAGGCGGTCTTCGCCAGGAGCGGCCGGGGGTATCAATGGGTGGGCTACCGCGACACGGCGGCCAAGCGGGAGTGGCGCATCGGGGGGCCGCGCCTGACCCTGGCGGTCTTAGACCGGGCACGGACGAGCCTCGAACAGACTGGCTTCGACCAATTGAAGATGGAGCCCAACCAGGTCGTCCTGGAAAAGACCCTGCCGGAGCTTTCGCTTGAGTTAAGACAGGTTTTTTCGTTCTGCTCGGACGGACGAACGCTTCGGATGCAGAGCTTCCTGCGCTCGACGGGCGGGGCGGTCGTCCTCCAGGAGGCCGGCCTGCTCGAGCTCGATGTGGCCGGCCAGGATTTTCGGCTGATGGGGCCGGAGTTTGTTTCTTCACCGGTGTTCGGGGACGGCGTGTTCGCGGGCCTCGAGCACCCCTCAGCGTTGTGCCGGGCTCAGGGAAATACCCTGGCGCTGGCGCAGCATCCTTGCCTCACTCTGGGCAGGGAGTGGACGGGATTGCCCGGGGCGATCTTCGGTTCGTGTTCAAAGGCCGATGTCGAGATGGTCAGAACCGAGGCCTTGCGGCGGGCGTTCCTGCGCTACCTCGAGACCGTGCGGGTCAAGCCCAAGGACATGCATGTCCATTACAACGACTGGTGGACCGCCCCGGTGCCCTCTTCCGAGCAGTTCGTGCTCCACAACCTCGCGGAGTTGAAAAAGGGCCTGTACGACCCCACCGGCTTTTTCTTCGATTCTTATGCCCTGGATGCAGGATGGTCCAACCCCAAATCCGTGTGGGAAATGGACACCAACCATTTTCCGCGGCGTTTCGCCCCGATCCGCGCGGCCCTGGAAGGAATGGGCAGCCACGTGGGCTTGTGGATTTCCCCGAGCAGCCTTTATCCCTTCGCGCTGGACAATCGCTGGCTGGCATCCTCGGGCTATGAAGTCACGCCCTGCGCGGGCCTGGGCCTCAATGCCTGCCTGGCCAAGGGCGGCAAGTACCAGGCCGCCTTCAAGAATGCCGCGCTGGGCTACGCCCGCGAGGCCCGGTTGGCGCACTTAAAGTTCGATGGATTCATCGCGCGCTGCGACGAGCCGGGTCACGGCCACAAGACCGGCCTGGACTCGTGCCTGCCCATCGCCGAGGGGTTGATGGAGGTCTTCGACGCCGTGCGCGCCTTCAATCCCGACATCGCCCTCGAACCCACCTGCTTTGGCTATCAACCCAGCCCGTGGTGGCTCATGCGCGTCCCCTTCATCATCGGCCCCTTTGGCGACGACAGCCCCTACGGACGTTGCCCTGCGCCCGACTACCTCGAATCCATGACTACCGCGCGCGAAATCAAGAACCTGCGCGGGCGCGCCGCCTTCCTGATGCCCAACGCGGCGCTGCAGTGCTTCGACATCATTGTCCAATGCCCTGGCGCCTTCCAAAACCACGCCGCTATGGCCGTCGGGCGCGGGCGCTGGTTCATCTCCAGCTATATCAACCCGAAGTTCATGGACCCCGAGGCGTGGCGCTTTTTTGCGGACTTGATGAGCTGGGCGCGCCACAACCGCGACTTCCTGCGCGAACCGATCCCCTTCGGAGGCGACCCGGAGAAACGCCAGGCCTACGGCTACGCTTCCCTGGGCGGCTCGCGCCAGGTGTATTGCCTGCGCAATCCGTGGATGGAAGAGACGAGCCTCTCTTTGCTCAAACCCTTCGAGTCTGCCCGCAACCTCGAGGTGCGAATGCTCTATCCCCGGCGCGGCCTCATCGCCCGCCTGGCCCCGGACGGCCCCCTGCCGAGCCTGACGCTCGGCCCCTATGAGACCCAGTTCGTCGAGGTCGTCCCGACGATTCAACCGCCTTCCAAACCCGAGCCCCGGCCTGCGCCGGGCATTCTTTGGCAACCGGCCGGCGAACCCCGGCTCGAACGCGCCGGCTTGGAGAATGCTCCGGCTGCCTCAAGCCCGTCCCGCACCCCTGCTGACGGCGCCCGGAAAGAGCGCGCGCGCTTCAACGCCGGAGGCCACCTGGGCCTGCCAGGCACCACCGGAGCCCAAATCTGCGTGTTATGCGAGGGCGATGCCGGTGTCGCCGGGAACACCTGCAAGATCACTATCGATGGCAAAGAGGCGGCCGTCAGTGTGTCCAAGTCGCAAGGCGCCTTCGGCGCGGCGGGAGAGGGCCACCTCGAGCATTGGATCTGGTTCCTGGCGGGCATCCAGCCCGGCGAGCACGACGTGCGCATCGAGGCCGAGGGGTTTGTTTCCGACCTCCCTATCGGCGTCTTTCTCCGAGGTGACCTGCCCGCTCCGCCGCCCGTTGCGCCGTTCGACGGCGGCCCGGCGTTCCCGTTGTACCGGGCGGAGCGCGCCCCCTGGTCGCGCACGCTGGTCCCTCTGGCCGCGCTGGTCATGCCCAAGTAACCGGCACGCCGCATTTTTCACACGCCAAAACCGTTCGCCTAAATGCCGTTTCAGCAAAGCTTCGCCAGGAGCCTTATAGCACGAGAATACTCTTGAGCAAGGGGGCGTTTCGTGGGAGGGTTTGGGGGTAGCGGTGTCAACGACACTAAGAACTCCTTAAAAGGCATGAAGACGCTGGAAGCGGCAAAAGCGGCCGAGAACTTCACGAGATTCCTGGGCCAGGTTCGCCTGCACCAGGAATCTTTTCGTATCGTGAAGGGAGGGGTCCCTTGCGCCTACCTCATTCCCGCTGGCGAACGTGGTTGTAACAGCCACGAATTTGCTGCGGACCTTGCGTCCGCCGAGATCACGGTCAAAGAACGGCATGCCCTCGCCGCCGCCCTTCACCGGGGTCGCAAGGCCCTCAAACCGCTCAAGAACCCGTGGGGCTAATCCTCGACAGCTCGCTGCGCATCGAGGCCGAGGGGGTTGTTTCCAACCTCCCTATCGGCGTCTTTCTCCGCGGTGACCTGCCCGCTCCGCCGCCCGCTGCCCCGTTCGACGCCGGCCCGGCGTTCCCGTTGTACCGGCCCGAGCGCGTGCCCTGCTCGCGCACGCTCGTCCCGCTGGCCGCGCTGGTCATGCCCAAGTAGCCCGCAGACCGCAATCCCGAGGAAAATCGCGCCCCCTGTCAGAAAACCGGCCCGCGACCTTAAAGAACTCGGCCCTTCCAATAATCTGGCTTCCGGCTTCCGTGAGCAACGGTGACCACCCAGATGTCATTGGCCCGGTTAACATAGAGCAATGAGAAGGGAAACTGGTTCAACCGGATTCTCTGCACGCCTGGCATGTCGGCCACGGGAGGATGGCGTTCCGGGTTGGAAGCGATGGCGCTCAGTCCTTGGGCTACTGCCTGCTTGAAGCGATCAGCCCAGTGTTTACCGGCCTGCTTGCGATAAAAGGCCACCGACTCTTGGAGTTCGGCTCGCGCCTCGGGATGGAGCTTGACGGCTTTGGCTTGGTGGGGCATCTACATCCCATCGAGCGCCTCGAAAGCCTCAACGCCTTCGGTCCTGCCGGCGTCAATCTCCTCAACGCGCCGCCGGATCTCGTCCCGAAACGCGGGCTCAAGTTGGTCGGCTTCTTCTCTTTGATGGATGGACACGACCAAGTGCTCGTGGAGCGCTAGCAAGTCCTCCACGGGAAGCTGTCGAAGTTCCTGTTCAATCCTTTGCGCGGCGGCTGTCATGCTGAGATACTCTACTGCTTTCCTCTACGGGATGTCAAACGGGAGTGCCAGCCAATCCAGCCGAGGCCTGGTCCAGGGCTGGCAAAGCATCAGCGGGCGCAGGGTTTCCACTCGGCTGCGTTGTCCACCTCAGCCCCCGAAGCCCCATCCCCCGCATGAGTCGCCCGCGCCGAAACCAGCCCATCAGCAGAAGCCCCAGAACACAAGGAGGAGTTGGACACACTGCGCGAGGCGGTGGACATGTTGCCGGAGCCGAGGTCATGAGCGGCGGGGTTGAAGCCGGCGGCGGCTTGCAAGTTCCCAGGACTTCTGGGAACGCATTGGCATGAGCGCGACGGAGGTTCAGCTTGGAGCATCCCGCGCGTCACACCGCCGTCCGCCGCAACAGATCCAGGGCCTGCTGCGCCGTCACCTGCTTGAAAGTCTCCCGGTCATAAGGATTGAAATAGCGCTCGACCAGGGTTGAGAATGGGCCGGCCAGGCCCACGAAAACCGTTCCGACTGGCTTGGCACCAGTCCCGCCGGCAGGACCGGCAATGCCGGTGACCGAGAGCGCATAATCGGCCCCGGTTTGGAAGCGAGCCCCTTGGGCCATCTCGAGCGCCACCGCCTCGCTCACGGCGCCATGCCGGGCCAGGGTCTCGGCCTGGACGCCCAGGAACTTGCGTTTCGCCTCGTTGCTGTAAGTGACCAGCCCTGCCAGCAGGACGGCCGAGGCGCCGGGCACGTTGGTCACCCGGTGCGCAATACAGCCGCCCGTGCATGACTCCGCCAAGGCCAGGGTCTTGCCCTGCGAAGTGAGCCGGCGAACGACCACGGCCTCCAACTCCTCTTCTCCCGCCCCATAAATGCGCGGACCGAGCAGCCCGGTGACAATTCGTTCCGCTTCGTCCACCCATTCCCGGGCGCGCGCGCCCGTGGCAGCCAGCCGCACGTCCACTTGCCCGGGCCGCGCGCAATACCCCAGGTCAAGCCCCGCCTTGACGAGGTCCTGGAGCGGACCCGCCACCGCTTCCTCGACCAGCGATTCGCCGATGCCGGTCGTCCTCAGCGTGCGGCAAACGAACGCGCCTGGCGGCGGCAACACCCGCGCCAACAGCGGCGCCAACACCTCGTTGAACATGGGCCGTAATTCCCGGGTCGGCCCGGGCAAGAGGATGAGCCAACTCGGCCGGCCGCCATCCCGGAAACGATTTGGGGCAACTTCCAGGGCCAGGCCCGGCGCTGTGCCGTGGGCGTTGGGCAGCACCACCGCCCCGTCGGGCGCCATTGCCTGCACCCGCGCCCGCTCCGGCATGGCGCGACCGCGCTCTTTGAAAAAATCCTCGAGCCGGGCGCGCGCGCCGAGGTCCTCGCGCAGAGGCCGGCCAAGCATCCGGGCCAGGCACTCGCGCGTCAGATCGTCCGAGGTCGGACCGAGGCCCCCCGTCGTCACAATGAGGTCGGCGCGCCCCAGCGCCTCGCGCGCAGCCTGCTCGATTTCCCGGCTGCTATCCGCCACCGCCACCTGCCGGGTGACCCCATATCCCAAATCAGCCAGACGGCGGCAGAGCCACTGCTGATGCGTATTGAGGACCCGTCCGAGCATTAGCTCGGTGCCCGTGTTGATCAATTCCACGTTCATGCGCGGCAAGCTTGGAGTGTCGAGGGGTGGGTGTCGAGGGGCGAAACCCGAAATCCGAAGGCCCGAAATCCGAAGGAAATCCGAAATCCGAAATCCTTAACCGCTAATCTTCGCTAATAGGGTTTCTATCAGCGTGGATTAGCGGTTCATTTTCCGGCCAGCCATCCTTCCGTCCTGCGGTTCTGGCTGCGCCGGGTGAGGATTTCGGCCTTCGGCCTTCGGATTTCCTTCGGATTTCGGCCTTCGGATTTCGGATTTCGTTGCGCCCTTGCCCGCGCCCGTCGTTGACTCTGCAGTGCGCGGCCCTATATTGTCGGCATGGGCCAGGCCGGCAAGAAGTCTGCCAGACAGCGGTTTCTCGAGTATCTCTCGGGAAAGCGGCTGCGGTTGACTGCCCAGCGGCAGGTGATCATTGACACCGCGTTCAGCACGGAGCAGCACTTCACGGCGGAGCAACTCCTGGAGTGGTCCCGCTGCAGGGACAAGTCGGTCTCCCGCGCCACCGTCTATCGGACCTTGCCGCTGTTAACCAAGAGTGGGCTGGTCGGCGAAATGGATTTTGGCAGAGACCGCAAGTACTACGACCCCAACTACGCCGAGCATCCGCACCATAACCACATCATCTGCCTGGAATGCGAGAAGATCGTCGAGTTCGAGAGCGAGAAGCTCGAGCAACTGGAAAACGAGATCAGCCAGCGCCTTGGCTTCTCGGTCCAAACTCGCCGGATGCTGGTCACCGCCACCTGCGACGAGTTCCGGAGATTGGGAGTCTGCAGCAAAAGGAAAAAATGAGACTAAACATTCGCAATGCCGGAGCGCGCTGGGTCTGCGTCCTGTCGCTCCTGGGCGGCAACAGCCTGTTGGCCGAAGATTGGCCGCAATGGCTCGGTCCCAACCGGGATTCCGTCTGGCGCGAGAGCGGCATCGTCGAGAAACTGCCCGCCGATGGCCCGCCGGTCTGCTGGCGGACCCCCATCGGGGCGGGTTACTCCGGACCGATCGTCGCGGGCGGGCGGGTCTATGTGACCGACCGCCAGCTTGCCAAAGAGACGAGCAATCCCGCCGGCCCGCCCGCGGGCGGGACCGCCCACGGCACGGAACGCGTGCTCTGCTTGAATGAAGCGGACGGGACCATCCTGTGGCAGCGCGCTTATGAATGCCCTTACACAATGAGCTTCTCGGCCGGACCCCGAGTGGCGCCCCTGGTCAGCCAAGGCCGTGTCTATACGCTGGGCGCCGAAGGGAACCTGCTTTGCCTGGACGCCGCCAACGGGGGAGTCATCTGGTCGAGAGATTTCAAAAAGGACTTTGGCGTGAAAACGCCGCAGTGGGGATTTGCCGGGCACCCGTTGCTGGACGGCAACCGGCTGATTTGCCTGGTGGGCGGGGCCGGCAGCACAGCGGTTGCCTTTGACAAAGACACCGGCAAGGAAGTCTGGCGCGCGTTGAGCGCAGAAGAACCCGGCTACAGCTCGCCGGTCATTTATGAGGCCGGCGGCAAACGGCAGCTCATCCTCTGGCATCCCGAGGCTGTCAACTCGCTCGACCCCGTTACCGGGCAGGTCTATTGGTCTGTGCCCTTCAAGTCCAAGACCGGCCTGTGCGTCGCCACGCCGCGCAAGCTGGACGACTGGCTTCTGGTCACCTCGTTTTACAACGGCTCGCTCCTGTTGCGGCTCGATGCGGCCCGGCCTGCGGCCACTCCCCTCTGGCGCACGGAGAAGGTCACCGAATACCAGACCACCCACCTCAACGCCATTATCTGCACCCCCTTCCTCGAGGAGGGCCATATTTACGGGGTCTGCAGCTACGGCCAATTGCGCTGCCTCAAAGTCGAAACCGGCCAGCGCCTCTGGGAGACCTTTCAAGCCACCACCTCCGGTGGCGCCGTCCGCTGGGCCAATGCGTTCCTGGTCAAAAACGGCAGCCGCTTCTTCCTGTTCAACGAAACAGGCGACCTCATCATCGCCCGTCTCACTCCGGCCGGCTACGAAGAAATCAGCCGCGCACACATGCTCGAACCGGCCAATGCCGATCCCGGCCGGCACGTGGTCTGGTCCCACCCCGCCTTCGCCAACCGCCGCATGTACGCCCGCAACGACAAGGAAATCGTCTGCGTGGATTTGGCGGCCAGATGAGGGGCGAGGGGCGAGGGGCGAGGGGCGAGGGGCCAGGAACGAAATCCGAAATCCGAAGCCCCGAAATCCGAAGGAAATCCGAAATCCGAAAT
>Ga0187868_1002600_pt1 | contig 11735 bp, 9 predicted proteins | sample June2016WEW_13_4_FD_133014 | JGI IMG/M metagenome (GOLD analysis project Ga0187868, IMG submission 133014) | Peatland microbial communities from SPRUCE experiment site at the Marcell Experimental Forest, Minnesota, USA - June2016WEW_13_40 | ecosystem: Environmental > Terrestrial > Soil > Wetlands... | reverse complement strand
TAACTTAACGTAGTAATACTAGGATCCAGGTCAGCGACTGGCGTATCGTCCGTGAAAAGCTCGCATGCGGTCACGGCTTCGCGCATATTCTTCCGGCCAGACCAAGGCTTGTTGTTGCCCGGCGTTATGTCCACATCGCGCTGCACGTCCTGTCCGTTCATCTCTAAGTCGGTTTCATCTGTAGCGCCGAAATAGCCGATGTCATAGACGTGCCTCGGTTCGGGTGGTGCTCCAGCCAAAGACAGCGTGAGCGTGCGGAAAGCTTGTTCAGCCAACTTCTCCGCCTGTTTCTCCCATGCTCGTTGGTCTGTTTCCTTGGGCATCGATTCGAGCACCAAGCCGCACTTCTTGACGAAGAAGCGCAGATTGGGGTCATGGCCCTTGTCGTAAGGCAACGGCGCGTTACGGCTGACGAACACTTCGATGGTATCGTCACCGACGAAAAGAAGCACTGCAGCAAATTCCACCCAGAGAGGGTCTCTCCCTAAGCCCAGGACTCTTGGGTTGGCATAGATATCGATCTTGGTGGCCGTGATAGCTGACCGTAGATTGCTCTCTTCGCCATACCACGAGGTGTCATGCAGTCCCCACAACGGAATGATCACGTCCTTCCAGCGCCGCCAGGCCGGGTGCTCATCTTTGTACCAGTACCGGTACTTTCCGTTGGGGTTCGCATAGATGTACGGGTTGATGGGCGGGAGAACTGACCACTTTAAACCGGCGGTGTTACTGGCGGTATTCATAGTGATGTTCGCGTTCACAACCGGTACGTTCACGATGGCAATCGGCTCTACCTGTGGCGGCACTGGCGGTGCAGCGTCGGCAGGAGGAAGAGGCTCTGGTTCGGTTGATGCCTGAGTCATGCTCGGCGCCGTGGCAGAAACAGCCGCAGGACTGTCCATCGGCACCGGCGACGAGGCAGGAGCCGACGCCGCGGGGGCCGTAACCGGATCCAATTTCAGGCCCGTAGCCAAACGGGCAGTACGAATATCGTTCTCCAAAGCCCACGCTTTTAGCTGGGCATAGCGTTCCCGATAATCGTCGATCTGATTCAGAAACTGGGCTAAGTGGTTCTTCATCTTATCGAGGTTCTTAACGTCGCTCGCAGCAATCTTGTTCTGGCGAACCTTCGCAAGGGTCGCCACGCATGCCAAATGGAACTTCCACTTCGGCTCGCTAACCATGGATTGACCATCCTTTACAGATACAGATCCGTTCGGCGTGCCCATCAGGTACGCCTTGAAGTTACGTCTTTTGATCGAACTACAACTCACGGTTCGCTCTTGCACGAACCGTGACACCTCAACCGCAAACCGCCTGCCGTTACACTCCCCGCAGCAGCAGGCGACCAGGCAATATCGCCGCTGGAATAGCACCTGAAAGTTAGGTTGAATCACGACCAGGAACCCATTTTCCTGTCGGTCACCAGCCTGAACTTGATGTTTTACCTTCCTGCCCATCGCCGCCCAATCCCGCCTGTAGATCTAAGATCTTGTTTAGCCTTCTACTCATTCCTCACTAACAACGCGTTCACTTTGCGGCTTTAGATCCCGCAAGGCACCGCCTTGCGAAGTTTGATCCGATCTAGATCTGCGCCGCCTTTATGGCAGGGCAGAGATCTGGCAATGATGGCAGTGATGAACAACCCCGACCAGGCCAAGTAGTCCACCGCGGTTCCTCCACCAGTTGATGCTGACCATGACCATCACCGCACATGTTCCACTTCCCAATGTTCCACGTCGTGTTTCCAGATCTAGATCTCCCATCCCCCGTAAAGGGATGGGATCTTCGAGATCTAGATCTTAGATCTAAGCTATATAGATATAGCTTATAGATCTAGTTGCCCGATATCAAAACCATCGCTTAATCTGCCGGTCATTCCCCTCCAATAGCTGGGGTTTGGATAACACTGGATTGTCTTAGATATTGGTGCTAAGGCAGGCAAAGAATGCCCGGCGAGAACCTTTAACTCTTGTCGCCTCGCAGACCGACTCTTTAGAAGACAGAATACCACTGGTGCCGGTCGTAGTCAATAGCTAAAGTGGCTGGTGATAGGACATGTAGTAGGTTATAGCAGTCGAACACCTATGAGCAACTATTGGTACTTATGCATACCTATGAATAGTCCTAAGCACCTGAGAGTATCTCCAACCACCCTTTGCGTGGATAAACTGCGTGGCCACCGTGTTTCAGAACGTACACCGACACCACTTTCTTAGTCTCATCGCTGCGCAACGATATGTCAGCTTTGTAAGATGGCAAGGAGGCAACTGGCTAACACGGTAAGTATCTGGAAGGTACTTGATAGAGATTAGTAATGCCGTCTTGGAGCACATTCGATCGTTGGTAACAACCGAAAGTGATGCAAATCGATCTTGCTACATGCGAGGATTGCAGCTCCAGTAATCTAGTAACATCATACAGACAACGTATTCGCCACGGCCTGAAGCAATCCACGGCCGAGGTAGAACTAGCTGCTAACTTGGCCGGTCGTTAGGCGATCCTAGCCAGCCCGTAACATTCCACCTACCCGGGTCTGCCCCAGCACCAGTCGTTCGTCCGCGCAACAACTCCATTCTTGACATAGTAACCACTCGAAGTGCGACCTTCTAAACTGTGCCTTTGGTTCGCACCCTGATCCGGGTGATGCTAGAAGAGTGAAGACATACAAGCTGAAATCATGTCATCTATGCGGTGTGGAGTTTATGCCAACAGGCCCTGCGGCCAAGTTCCGCACCACCTGTGGAACCGAGAGAGCAAGGCAGAGAAACCGGGAGCGTATGAAAGTTCTGCACTCCCGGCTGGGGCATCGTGTTGGTGTAGGTAAAGGCGGTGCTAACGCTGTCGGTAAGGCGGATGACCAATATCGGAATGGTATCTGCTACTTCCGTCGTCGGAGGCATGAGATCCGCGCAGAGCGTAAGAACTGTGAACGCTGTGGCAAGAACCTTACCGATGCCAAGGCGGGAGAATGGGCGGTACACCATCGTGACCGTGACCGTAGTAACAATGCAGATGCCAATCTCGAGTTGCTTTGCAAACGCTGCCACCAGCTTGAGCACAACTGCCAAGCCAGTTTGCCGCGCAGACAGGAGCAACGGCGGCCCAGTGAGAGTATAGCTAGAGAGACGGAATTACCTCGCACCGGTTCAGGTTGATAGTACGACCAGCCTCCGCGGAGGACTCCCGGACATTGCTGTCATTGTGGTACATCCGCCTACCAGTCTGAACGCGCCCTAAAAGGGCGTTTTCGCGCCTTGTTCATGGACGCCTCAGGAATCTGAAGTAGAAAGCTGCAGACACCAAGACGATTCCAATATTCACTGTCAGCCGTTCCCAGAATCGGTTTCTGAAGAACACGAAATCTACACCGACGATGACGGTGCCATAGCCACCACGTAAAGCACGACAGCTACCTGCTGTTTGTCCATTTCAGTCCCTGGTTCAATGGTAAATGAAAGTTACCGAGGGCGGCGCTTAGTGACGTTCACGCACTGAGCTCGGCTCGTGCGCGCCACAGTTACCTTCACTTCCAAACACCTGCGGCCATACGGAAAGTGTTGGCATGGGCTTCGGCGGTGGCCTCGATAGGATCCCCGTAGCCCCCGCCAAGGGTGACAATCATAGGAATCTGCCGGTTATGGCAGAACTGCATCACGATGCGATCGCGCTCCTGCAGGCCAGCGTGGGTGAGGGCCAATCGGCCAAGCCGGTCGTCAGCCAACCCATCGACGCCAGACTGGTAGAACACAATGTCAGGCGCAAAATCATCTACCCGCGGCAGCACTCCCCACACAGCCGACAGATACTCCTCATCCCCCGTTTCATCCGCCAGGCCCACATCAACGCGGCTGTGCTGTTTACGGAACGGGAAATTGCCATCCCCGTGAACTGAGATCGTGAGCACATCGGCATCGTGTTCAAAGATCTGAGCGGTGCCATCGCCCTGATGCACATCCAAATCGATGACGGCCGCACGCCGCGCAAAGGCTTCGTTCCGAGCCCACATTACGGCAACCGCAATGTCGTTGAAGACACAGAAGCCCGAACCTTCGGCACGAAAGGCGTGATGCGTACCTCCTGCCAGCGTTCCGCCGAAAGCATGCTTGAGCGCTTCGCGGGTGGCCGCCAAAGTGCCGCCCACACTGGCCAGAGTCCTGGTCACCAGTTCCGGTGACCAGGGGAACCCGATCCGCCGAATGGCCTGCGACGACAATGTGCCTGAGAGGAACTGTTCTACGTAATTCCGATCATGCACCAACTCCAGCACCGCCCGGTCTGCAAGCGGTGCCGGGATGAATTCATACAGGCCATCACCCGCCAGCAGCTCACGGGTGAGGCGGTATTTGCTGATGGGAAAGCGATGCCCGAGCGGCAGCGGAAGTTCGTGGTGGTCAGTAAAGTAGAGAACACGCACAGTGCTTATCCCTCAGTCGTCTGGGCAATCAACGGCTGGCTACTGCTGCGCATACCCTTGCGCACTCGTCTGCTTCACCTGCCAGCGCTGTTGGCGACCGCGGGCGGCATTCGCTGGTGCCAGTCGGTGGCGGCCTGATAGGCCCATCCGATTCTTAGCAGAGTCGCTTCGTCATATCCGCGGCACATGATCTGGAGCGAAGTCGGAAGCCCTTCCTCGGTGAATCCATCAGGCAAGGCCAAGGCACAGAGATCGAGCAAGTTGGCGGCGCGAGTGAACCGTGCTGCTGCCTTGTTCTGGTCCACTGCTTCCAACGGAATTGCACATGTTTCCGTGGTCGGCGTGAGCAAGGCGTCGAATTCCGCCATGGCCACTTCAAACGCCTTCTTCTGCTCCTTGCGTTCTTGCAGGGCCGACAGATACTCTCGCATCGAAATCTTCGCGCCGAACAACATTCTGGCGCGCACCGCCTCATCGAGTGGCAATTCGGGATTATCTACCAGGTCGGCGACATGCGAATAACCTTCGGCGTGCATGATCCGAGCCTGTTGTGTTAGGTAGTCTTCAAAGCGACACGGCAAGCGTATGGGCTCGACTTGTGCTCCAAGCTGCACGAATGTCTCAAGCGCAGCGTCATAGGCAGCGAGAACGTCAGGGGCAACGCCTGCTCGCTCTTCTTCTGGCATCCGTGCCAAACGCAGCCCTTTGACACCGCGTTTCAAGGTCAACATAGGATCGACAAACTCATGGCCCAGGGTTTTAGGATCCAACGGGTCTGGTCCCTGCATGGCCCTATAAAGAATTGCAGCATCCTCGACGGTTCGCGCGATCGGTCCCGGAGTATCTAACGTCGGGCTGAGAGGAAGCACGCCGTAGGTGCTGATGCGACCAATGGTCGTCTTCAAGCCGGTCACACCGCAGTAGGACGAAGGCAGCCGGACAGAGCCACCTGTGTCAGTACCTACTGCCCATGGCACGAAGCGGGCTGCCACCGATACGCCTGATCCGCTGCTGGAACCACCGGGTGTGCGCGCCACGTTGCAATCCCAGGGATTCCAGGGGGTACCCATATGTTGATTGGTACCCCATCCGCCCAAAGCGAACTCCACCGTATGCGTTTTGCCGATAACGATCATGCCGGCGCCGATCAAACGGCGAACCAGGGTCGCGGTGCAACTGGAACGGCGCTGCGCCCACACCTTCGAACCACCGGTTGTGATCCGGCCCTCCAACTCAATCAAGTCTTTGAGCGCCACCGGGATTCCGTGCAGAGGCCCCACGGCATGCCCGGACCGGATTGCTTTTTCCGCCGCTTCGGCTGCCAGCCGTGCGTTGTCCGCATAGACCTCTACGAAGGAACGGAGCCGCGGCTCATTCGCTTGAATGCGCTGAAGAAAGCTGTCGACCAGATTAACTGGAGAGACGCGCCCAGAAGCAATCATTTCGGAGAGAACATGGGCAGGCATCAGGCAAGGATCGGAATTCAGTGTCATCCGGATCTCCTTCTTGGCTTGGCAAGTAGCCGTCATTTTATACCGATCGCGTCCCGATCCGTCGATGGGCATGTAGAATCGGTGAAGAGCTCTTATGCCGCTACCGATACTCGTCTATTCCGACTACGTTTGACCTTGGTGCTTCCTGGCGGAGGCTCCGCTAAAACAGGCTACGGAAGGCAAGGATGTCCAGATCGAGTGGATGCCCTTTGAACTTCACCCCGCACCGAACCCCACGCGCAGGCCGGAAAGTGATTACTTGCAGACCGCCTGGAAACAGCGAATATATCCCATGGCAGAGAAGCTTGGGGTGCGCATGAAGCTTCCCACCGTCTCGCCCTATCCGTATACCAGCCTTGCTTTCCAGGGGCTGGAGTTTGCGAAGGATCAAGGCAAGGGCGACGAGTACAACGACGCGGTGTTCCGGGCCTTCTTCCAGCAGAGCAGGGACATCGGCCGTATCGACGTGCTCGCTGACATTGCAAATGAAGTCGGCTTGGACCCGGAGCAGTTTCGGGCTGCGCTCGAACAGGGAACTTACCGCGACCGCGTCCAGCAACTGCTGCAAACAGCATACGAGCGCATCAGAGTGACGGCGGTTCCGACCACGATCATCGGCCGACAGCGGCTTGAGGGTCTTTATCCGGCAGAGACCATGCGGCAGGTGATCGAGAGCGAGCTGGCATACGAGGCGGCCGAGAGTTCACGCTAACTTATCGGTCGCCAACCGGTGGCATGAATCACACTCTAGCCGCATTTCACCTTGGCGCGCCTTCACCGGCAGCCCAACTTCTCCCTCGCGTTGTCCTTCATATCCTGGTCGTCGAGGTCAGGAGAGCTTGACCTGGGGCGGAGGGTGGGGAGAGTCGGAGCAGGGCAGATGTCCGTGCGGTGCCTGCTGGAAAACCGTTGTTGGACATGAAAGAACTCGCTAGCATTAAGGCGGTTGCCGCCTCGACCTGCCACGGGCGGCAGATAGCCCATGCCACCTTGGAGGGTGTGCGTTACGTTAAACGCACATATCGCCATCTTATTGCTGAACAAAGGAAACCAGATGCTTGTAGCCATAGTGGGTGTCGGAGAGGTCGGCCGATGCTATGCAGAGGCGCTCCATAAGGCCGGATTCGAATTACTGCTTTGTGACATTAAGCCATTGCCTGCGGCTGAACAAATTGCCTCCAGTCGTGGGCTGGTGATCCATAGAAGCATTGGAGATTGGATTTCCCCGGCGGATTGGGTTATCTCATGCGTTCCTGGGAGCGAGGCGCGCAAGGTCGCTCACGAATGCGTGGATCTGCTGCCGACGGGGGCAGCCATAGCGGATGTGACGACCGCTAGCCCGGACGACAAACGTTCATCGGCAGATTACGCGTCAAAGCGGGCAATTCGCTTCGTGGATTCGGCGATCATGGGCGCCATCGCGGCCAGCAAAGAGAGGACTCCACTTCTGGCCTGCGGCGACGGTGCACAGGAGTTTCAAAGTGTCGCACAAAAGATGGGCGCGCCGATACAGGTCATGCACGGAGCGAGTGCCGGAGACGCCATTTCGTTGAAGATGTTGCGCAGCGTCTTCACTAAAGGAATGGAAGCACTGTGCGTTGAGATGCTTACTGCAGCCGAGAAGCGCGGACTACGTGAGCAGCTATACAACGTGCTGTCCGATATCGACAAATCCGGGCTCCGCAGCTTCATGGAAATGCTGGTGCGGACGCACGTTGTCCATGCCAAGCGCCGCGCCCACGAAGTAGTTGAGGCTGAGCGGCAGCTTGCTCTCGCGGGCGTCCCATCATTGGTGTTGCCCGGTGTTGAAAGCCGTTTCCTCGCTACGGTTTCCTCTTTGGAGAAGCGGCCGTTGCCGGTGCCCGAACCTACGGTCGATGAAGCTCTGCAATGGCTCCTTGCCGATGGCGGCGCTCGCGGGTAGAGGGCAACAGCGCAGGCGAAGGCGCCGTTGCGGAGTCGATGAGAAGGTCAGAGACCGGTTGTGTGCCAGTCCAGGAGACACCTATATGTCTATCTTGCAAACCGGAAAAGATGCCGATTCGCCTCTACTCGCTCAGGCGCCCCAAGTGATTGGTGATGTATGTCGCGCCAGTTCGCTAAGCAGGCGCCGGATCGTTCCGGATACCTTACGTGTCAAGCATATCCCAATCGTCTCCCAAGACCCACCGAAGTGCAGAGAGCTTGCCGTTGATCATCCCCCACTCGAAATCATCCCAGGGACCAAGGTTCTTCTTGCCATAGCGACGCTCAACCTTGCGAGCGGCTTCTAACGCTACTTTTAGCACGTTCCGCTGGATTGTTTCCTGTGCGCCAGGCCGACGGGGATAGGTTTCCTTGTCTACGACCTTGATCTTTCCCTCCTCGACGCCGATTCTCATGTTCCAGTGACGGTTGTACCAGACTTGATTGAACAGCAAGTCCTCAGCTTCCAGGATCTCTGTCAGACCGCGTGGTTCTTGTGTCCACGATTGCTCGAGCATTATGTCAGTAACGAGCGACGGCTCAACACGGCGGAGCGCCTCGGGCAGGTTGATGAAGTAAAGCGATTTGATGCGCGAGAAGAAGTTCGCGAAGTCTGGATGCGGCACCTTCTGATTGCCGTTCTCAATGCTGAAGTCGCTCTTGTTGTGCGTAACAAACGCGAAGCGAACCCCTGGTGCTGACTTGTCCTTTACGCACTCGCCGTACGTTTCGATGATAATTGCATCGGCCATCGCATTCTTGTCTCGATGAAACGGGGCCCTCCGCTCCATGGCCCGTTGAGCTGCTCGAAGTCTCACCGCGTCGCATGGTTCTATGATGTGCGACGCTTTCAGTAGCTTCTCGATCCAGTCCAGGGTGTTCACGGCCGAGCCGCCGATGATCGGGATCTTGTGATTCACGTCATCGAGATGCGAGAGGACGAGCCGTACCCTCCTCTTGTCGCCGCCGATCTTGCCAACCGCGTCCTTCACGAGCCGGAAGTGCGTCGAAAGGCTCTTTGCGCTTTCGCTGGCGATGCGTTCCCGGTTCCGTCGGAACTCGTCAAGAACGACGCGGGGCACGAGGAGAGTGACCATCCCGCGCCTAATCATTTCCTCGACGACGCCGAGCACCGGTACCTGCCTCTGATCCTTGGCTAGGTCAAGCCATACACACGTGTCGATAAGCATTCGGAACATGAAGCGACTCCAAGCCAGCAATTGCGGTATGGATACGCTCCGATTATAGGGCCGCTGCTGAATGATCCGGGCGTGTGTTTCTGCCATCCTTATAGAGCCGCTCCGACACGGCCATCTGCAACCCCTGGCTGCAGGGTCATGAAATGCTTACTGACCAGATCGCTGTTTCTTCCCGGGCAACAGATGGCTTGATCAGGCGGCACTACGGCTCGGCGCGGATACGCGCCGATGACAGTAAAGGGCATCTTTGAGAGCCCCCGGCAAGGGGGCGACTACCTGGCAGATTTCATCGTCAGGACACGCAACAAAGATCTGCGACATTGCGACTTGAGCACTGTACTGTCTGCCCGTGTGGAGCGTCTGCAGTCATAGATCTTAGCAGCTCCACCGTTGGTGGGAGCGACGATCTTAGGCCGGGCTGATCGGCATCGGCCAAAGGAGGCGGTCAGGCGGTTCTGGAAGCGTAGCCCACATCCCGTACTGAGCTTTCCGTGTGCAACAATTGCTTTGAGTGGAGGGAGATAGAAGCATCCAGCAACTGTACGTAGTGCATTACAGGCAGAGGGTGCCCCTTTGCGTTCAACAGAGAACTGATTTGCAACTGGCATCCAGGATTTCCGGTCGCGACTACCTGCGCAGGCGTAGCGATAATCTTATCGACTTTGCGCTGGCCCAACTGCCGCGCGGTTTCGGGCTGAACCAGGTTGTAGATGCCGGCCGAGCCGCAGCACAGCGCGGCCTCGGGCAACTCGAGCAGTTCCAGCCCGGGGATAGTCCGCAGCACGGCACGCGGTTGTTCGCGCAATCCTTGGGCATGCTGCAGGTGACACGGATCGTGGAAGGCTACTTTTAACGCCATAGGATGCCGCGGCGCAATCGGTTTCAACTCTGCCAATAGTTCAGAGACGTCTTTACACTTCGCAGAGAAAGCGCGGGCGCGTTCGCAGTAATCAGGATCGTCGCGCAGCAAGTAACCGTATTCCTTCACTTTGGCGCCGCAACCGGCAGCGTTCAGCAGGATGGCATCGACCTGTAAGGGCTCGAACAGGTTGATCAACTTGCGCGCCATATCCAGGGCCTGCTCTTCCTCCCCCAGATCCATAAGCAGGGCGCCGCAACAACCCTGCCCCCGCGGTACCAACACCTCACAACCTTCGGCTGTTAAAACACGCGCTGTCGCCGCGTGCACGTCCATCATGAACACACTCTGCACACATCCCGTCAGCAATGCGACTGTACGGCGCTTTTCGCCCTGTGGAGCGATGCGCTCCGGCAGGGCCTCCGGTACGCCATCACCGGACAAATCCGGCAATAGTTGCTCCATCGCACGCAAGCCGGACGGCAGTAAGGACGTCAGGCCGAGGCGGCGAGCGAGGCGCTGCAAGCCAAGCCGCTGATAGACTCGGAGCAGAACCGCCACTTTACGCAATCGCTCCGGATTACTGAAGACGGCCGCGATCAGCCTACGCAGAGCCCGTTCACGCAGCGGCCGCCGATACTGCCGCTCAACCTGTCCGCGCATTGCCTCAATCAGCTCGCCGTATTTCACTCCCGACGGGCACGCGGTGACACACGCCTGACACCCCAGGCAATGATCGAAGTGGGATATGTACTGTGACGTTAATTCCGCCTCGTCGTCGATCGCCATGGTCAGCAGATAGATGCGACCACGTGGGGAATCCATCTCTTTGCCCCACAGTGTGTACGTAGGACAGGTTTGCAGGCAAAACCCGCAATGGACGCAGACGTTCAAGAGATCCGCGGATGGCGGGCGATGGCCGTCAAATACTGTTTTGCCGTTCACTGGCGTTGCGACGGCCTGCTCGATCATATGCCCCCCACGAAACGCCCCGGATTCAGAATCCGCGCCGGGTCGAATTGTTCCTTGATTTGACACATCAACGGCAGGGCATCCTTCCCGGCGCCCCAGAGGTCCAGCTCCTCCTTCATTGATACAGGGCACCGCTGCACGACCAGGGTGCCTTCCAAGCGGTTCAGTTCACCGCGCAGCGCGTTCACCATATCGGCGCACGCTCGCGGGCTGGCCGCATCCAAACGCACTTCTGCCAGTCCGGTCCCTTGCGCTACCAGCATAGCCGCCAGCCCGGCCAGCTCCGCCTGGCGAAACACCGCATCGCAGAGCAATCCAATCTGAGCAGGTAGCACACTGCACTTGCAGATCACCGAGTTCGTCGCGTTGGCGAACAGCTTTGCCCGCGCCGCCCACACTTCGCCGGCAGCGTCGGTGAACTGATGCCCATCGGCAACACGGCCCAGCTTCACAAATTGGTCCTGCAGCGACTCCGCGATGCCCTCGAACCGTACATCGATCGTGATCTGGTCCGCTCGCTGCGCGCGAATCTGCAACCCCGTATAGACAAGGTGGGAGTCAAGGATGGCAAGCGCCACTTTCATTGCGTCCGACGCTGAAGCCAACACCGCGCTGTAAGTAGCGCTGCCAAATGGGACAGGGTGCAAACGGAACACGGCCCGGGTGATCACGCCCAGCGTCCCCAGCGAACCGATAGCGAGTTTCGTGAGGTCATAGCCGGCAACGTTCTTGACGACCTTGCCTCCGGCCTTGATCACACTACCGTCCGGCAGCGCCATTTCGAGGCCAAGGACCAGGTCGCGGATGGCGCCATAGCGAATCCGCAGCGT
>Ga0187868_1002595_pt1 | contig 11753 bp, 10 predicted proteins | sample June2016WEW_13_4_FD_133014 | JGI IMG/M metagenome (GOLD analysis project Ga0187868, IMG submission 133014) | Peatland microbial communities from SPRUCE experiment site at the Marcell Experimental Forest, Minnesota, USA - June2016WEW_13_40 | ecosystem: Environmental > Terrestrial > Soil >... | reverse complement strand
CGTGCCGCGTGGCGGGGAACCGTGCAAGCATGAGCGGCACTTCCGGAATCTGCTGCGGGCAGTGGTGCATAAGATGGACTGGCTCGCGGAAAAAGCCGAGCGCGAATACGGCGATCGTTTCGTATACGCCCGGCCCGCGTACTTCCAACGTGCCTGCAAGGACTATGACTCCGGTGAGCGGTGGGACATAAGCAACTGTAAGAGAGCAGTTGCAATGGCCTTTGTGCTCGGGGTTGCAACTAAAGAGGCGAAGCCGCGTATGCGTGGCGGGAGTGAGGTGTACGGCTACACAGTGGCGGTGCATTCAGCAATCACCGTATTAGAGGGTAAAACGTGCCTGTGGTGCGCCGGTGCTGCCACAAAGGCCCAAGACGCGCCCCAAGACGCGCCCCAAGACGCGCCTCAAAATGCGCCTCAAGACGCGCCTGAAATGGGTAGATTTGCACAAGCAAAACGCCCCAACGAACAAAATGTAACCATTGCAGACACACAGTTTACAGAAGGCGTGCCTGTCGGTTTGCAAGGTCAGAATGCGCCTCTAGGTTATGTCAAGTTACTTGAAGTGCCTGTAAGTGCATTGAAGGGCGCGGGCACGGCCACTGCAAAGGCAACGGCAACGTCCAATGCCACTTCAACTGCTTTTCCCTGTGACCTGACTTGGCGAGTCGCTGACTTAAACCACGCAGACACAGAAACGATTTTGGAGGCCTTTTCCGATGGGGAGTTCCGCGCCACGGCCTTGGAGCAGTACGGCCACACCTACGAGCTAGGGAGTGTGCTGATCCGGGTGGTTGGTGAAAACAAGGCCAAGGCCATAACAGACCGCCACGGGTGCCGCAAGTTAATGGAGCGCGTGAATGACATCCTAAGGGCAGAGTACAAGGTGAACCCACCGGCAGGCTGGATACCTGTTATCAAAACGCTCAAGGGAGGCGGGCCATTGCAGCACGTACCAGCAGCGCCAGCAAAGCCCTACGTCGCGCCAGCAGCGCCAACGGCTACAGACTTGTGGGACTCGCCGTTTGCCTTTTTCAAAAAAGAGCTTGAACTTTACGAGCAAGCCCTTGGTGAGATCTGCCGTGGCAAGATACCCGGCTCGTTTGCTGATGCTATCTTGCCACTGGAGCACCTGATACTAAGGCTGCACCCACACGTGCCCGCAGAGGTGCTCAGGGTTAGAAACAGAACACTGTTGCGGATACCGCCAGCCTACCAGCACCCACAGGCCAGCGCATAGGCCAAGTCTGCACGGCATCAAGGGCCGACAGCAAACGCAAACGGCCGTCATGGGAGTATGTCCCATCCAAGCCCGTTGCATGGCTGTACGTCGCACAGCAGCCCACGACAGCCCGGCCCATGGCTAACCCGCGCCGGGATAACCAACACGTCAGCAACATACCGGCTAACGCAAGGACACCAAGGTAAACCCACAACAAGCAGCCAAGGGTAAGTCGTAAGGTCACAGGTTAGACGCCAGCAACGTGGCAGGGCGCGGTGGTGTGTACCGGCGGCCAGCTTGGTGCGGGGGCTGTGGCAGGCCCGCAGCAGGGTTACAGGCACGGTGAGCAGGCCGTCGTCACCGAGTAGTGACATAACCCACACGTCATCAGCCCGTTGGGGGGATATGACAGGCGAAAATGTATGTGCTTTAGACCTGCAACCGCGCGCCAGTGGGCTAGGTGCGTCTGCGATTTCGGCATATATCAGCGGAGCACAGCATAGATTTACGGCAGTTGAACGCGCGATGCCGTTCGTTAGCCGTTTGCCAGCAAACATTTAAGGGGGATTGTGCCGTGCCAAAATCCAGTGCCGAAGTGTTGCCGTTTGAATTTGGGGCTCCGCCCCGGCCAAAGTCTTTGTCAGTGTCAACGCGGCGCGCGTGGAACGCCTTGGTTGCTGAGTTACTGGCCGCGCGCAAGCTGGCGCAGTCGGATGGCGAGCTGCTGCTAGAGCTGATACAAGCCCGCGCTGAAATATATCGTGGCAGCGGCGAGCGCAAAGTGGCTGCCCGCAAAGAGGCGGCCCGTCTTGAAAAAATTTGGCAGGTGCGCCCGGCCTTCCCGGAGTCAGTGGCAGCGGATGCACCGGCACCGGCCACGGCCGTCCCCTCACTGGAAGCCTTTATTCAAACCGTGCGGGTTTGCCGCGACAGCTTTGTCAGCAGGCTGGTGCCCGGCGAAACGGTGTGCCTTAACACCGGCGGCCATCCTTTTGGTTGGCTGCCTGATAGCGCGGCGGGTATCGCAAGACAGTACGCAATGGATGTCGTGCAGGGCGGCATCGTTGCCGGACAGCTTGTCAAACTGGCGTGTGCCCGGTTCTTAAAGGATTTGGAAGTGGGCCACACGCGCGGATTTTATTTTGACCCCGTTGAAGCCGAGCTTATCAAAAACTTTTTTGACTTCTACGTAACCGAGTGGCGCATCCAGCCGTGGCAGGTGTTTATCGTTGTCAACCTGTTTGCGTTCAAATGGGCCAGCGGGTTGCGGCGCTTCCGTTTCCTTTGGCTTGCCTGTGGGCGCAAGAACGGTAAGAGCGAATTTTTAGCGGCCATTGGCGTGTTTTGCCTGTGCGCGGATCTGTGTGTGCGCCCGGAAATTTATTCAGCCGGTGTTAAGCGGGACCAAGCGAAAATAATTTGGAGTAGCGCCAAGCAAATCATCCGCAGCAGCCCGCAGTTGCGTGACGCGGTGAAGCTGTTTGCTCACAGCATTGAAACTGAAGTAGGCGGCATTTTTGAGGCGCTCGGTGCTGATGCAAACACGCTGGACGGCCTCCGAAGCCAAGTTTCTTTAATTGACGAGATTCACGCGCATCCAAGCAGCGCCGTCACGGTGCGTTTGCAGTCAAGCACAATGTCCCGGCCACAGCCCATTCAGTGCAGTGCGACAACGGCGGGAGAAACACGCGACGACAGTTGGTGCTATTCGCAGCATGAATTGTACGAGCGCATGTTGCGCGAAGCTATTGTGGACTACAAGTGGTCGGACGAACGTTTCGCCTACATTGCAATGTGCGATGAGGGCGACAACCCTGCTAATGAGGACGTGTGGATAAAGGCCAACCCCAACCTAGGAATTTCGTGCAGCATAGACGGCCTGAGATCGCAGGCCGCAGAGTTCAAAAACGACCCACAGGCGCTATTCAGCTTTTTACGGTTCCACTTAAATTTGTGGAACTCGGTGGTGCAGGGCCATTCACTTCCCCAAGACAAAATCAATGCGGCGGTGGGCTTCGCCATGCCAGCAGAAGGGCCAATGGCGTTGCGCGAGTGGTTCCTCGGCAAAGCAAAGTCGGCAGGGACTAAGTTTTGCGGCGGGGCGGACGCAGGTTTGAGCGATGACATTTTTGCGTTTGTGCTGGTGACTGATCAGTTTGCAACAGGCAAGACCATCATGGTGCCGTGGTTCTGGATACCAGAAAAGAACATACGGGAGCACGAGCAGAACTGGCGCGTGCCGTTAAGCCTGTGGATCAGGCAGGGCTGGATTAAAGTCGCCGGTGAAGAACTGGTAGACCTTGACATTGTGGCAAAGGACATAAAAACAATCTGCGCCACAATAGCCAAGGTGCCGGTGATCGCGTACGACAAATGGAAGCTGCAAACAATGTGCGCCAAGTTGCACGACGAGCATGTTTCGCATTTTGTGGCGGTGCCGCAGCTTCCCTCTTATCTCACTACACCGTGTAGATTTTTGAAGGACGGCATTCTTAAAGGAACATGCGTCCACCTTGGTCACCCGGTTGCGAAATGGATGCTTTCAAATTGCGATTTAGAACCGTCAGAGACTACCGGCGGCATTAAACCGGCCAAGAGCGGCGGGCAGCGCAGGAATAAGATTGATTTTGTGCAGGCGGCAGTGTCCGCGCTTCAACAGCTTCACGATCCTGAGAACAAGAAGTACTTTGGACCCACCGGGCGCATTTACGGGATCTAAGGAGGCAACATGCTAAAAACACCGACAGCCAAGCGGCCTAGCGGCACGCCAACGGCAGACCTGCACGGCGGCGACCCACGGTACACAACCGGCGCGTGGCCGAAATTGTCGCGGGTCATGCGTGGGCTCAATCCAATCTGTCAAAAGATTTTGAACGTGGGCAGCTACCACGGGGAGCAGTGCCACAATGCCAGCATGTTGACCCACCATTTGATTTCGCCACGGCAACGGCCAGAATTATTTTTGCGCGCCAGCAACCTAGTGTGCCTTTGTTTGAGTTGTCACCCGGATACGGAAGGTACGCCGGAATGGGTTGAGGGCAAGGATTACGTAAAAACAGAACTTCCAAAGTGGCGCGTAGCCTAGCTGTGCCCCTCCGCTATCCGTACGTATCATGTACCTTGATGGTAAGATTCCGACATGCCGTTAGCTGAGCCACGTAAGGGAGAATTGCTCGGATTTGGTCTCTATCCTAGAGCCGGCCACGAGGCAACCCTCGCGCATCCCGAAACGATTATTTGGTCCTCAATCCACCATCTTTGCTCACGGAGCGCCGGCGAGTGGTATGCGTGGAAGGCACACGGTGTCTCTAATAGAAGAGCCCGGAGTGTTGTTGCTCGAAATTTAAAGCTCTATATTCAGCAGGCGTCTGAGTTCTATCACGCGGCAGCAAGTGCTAAGCCAAATACCGCCCCGTTGATCTACTACTATTCCTTTCTGAATTTGGCAAAAGCACTTTGCGAGATGCGCAATCCTGGATTTCATGAGAGAGATGAGTGCTATGCGCACGGTTTGAGTTGGAAGCCCGACCCCCGGACGCTCGTTAACTTTGCCAAGGAAAAGGTTACCATTAGAGGCCGCGGTGTGTGGCATGTGCTGTGGGAATGTTTAATGCGAATGCCCTGTCCTGCCGCAGGCCACACTCAAGTCGCCGTGAGGACGTTATTCTCTTACTGTCCTGAGATCTCTTCGGAGTTCTTGGGCGTCTTCGGCGGTCCGCTGCCGCATATTGAGTTCAAGAATCCTAATTTGCTTTACGACGCAGCGCAGCGTGAAACCTGGCTTAGGTTTTCTGTCCGGCGGCAGGAGCTTAAGGACCAAAGGCTGTCTGGACCAAAGCTCATCGCGCAGATGAAAACGGTGCGTTCTACATATGTTGAAGTGAAAGAGGAAGACAGGGAGCTCAGGACTTACGAGTCAGCAACGGCAAAAAAGCTTGGGCGCGGTGGCACACCGTGGTCGGCACTCGAAAGTGACATCTTCGGGCTCAATCTATTCGCACATTTTGGGACCGAAAGAGAGTTGCAGTATTCCTTTGCGCTGCAGAACTCTTTGCCCCTCCGTTTTCCGCAATTGGTTGTCAGCTATACGATCCTCTTTTGGTTGGGGTCTTTGGTTCGATACGACCCCCACAGCGTTCAAGGCCTCATGGATTCCCCGTACTGGATCCTGATTGACGGATTCATGACTCAGAGCCGTGTTTGGCTATTGGAGCTTTTTGAATGGGCTCTCTATCAAAAAGAGACTGTGCTGCATATGGCGCGCTAAGCTGGTCACTCCGATGCTTCAGGAATGCATTGCCTGTTCCTGTCAGCAACCCCACGCTTCAAAAAGGGTGTCAAAGGAGAAAAACAACTTGCCGAGGAAGCCTGCGCCTTTTACAAGGTTCTCTTTCAGCACAGGCGGATTGAACACCAGCCGGGGCGTTGAGAAAAACAGGATGTTCCGCTTGCTAGGCCATTCCCAACCCCGACGCAACGGTTGCAGCAGCGGCATGTGGCTGTTTAACCATTGCTTGCCCCTGATTCCTCGTACCGCCTGCAACAACTCTTTCCACGTTTCTACGACCTCCACGCGCTCAATCTTTGCGACGTAGCTGATGCCAACTTGCACGCCCGGATGCTTGCGGGCAATCCGTTGAGCAAAGTGCGGGGCAAAATAGCGTGCCTCCGCCAACCGCCTGCTCTTTTGATAGTCGCACCCGTACATCTGTGCCTTCAAAAACAGTGCCAGCGTGTCTTCTTTGTTGATTTCCCGTGCGTAGATTTCCACTGATTCTTTTGGGCCGAGCATAGCGTGTTCCTCCAAATAACTGAGCAAGTCCTGGCTGACAAACCGGACTCGCTTGTCCGGCGAGCCCGCCAACTGCTCGAGCGGTTCTTCCAAATCTCGCCAGCGAAGATATGTCACCCCGTAATGTCGTTTCTGTTTGCCGGATGCCGTGTACTGCGTCAAAAGCACGCGCCACTTGGCGGGATATTTCTTCGCTTGGCGGAATGGGTCTGCCGCGCTGACCTTGGCCTCGATTACGCCCAAGCCTGCGGTGGTTGTAATCAAGATGTCAGAGCGGTCAGACGCGTGGCGCGTCTCCAAGCCCACGGAAAGCGGCGTGCCATGAAACCTGAAAATGCTGCAGAATGGCTTCGGCTCAAGCGCAATCAAGTAACCGAGCATCGCTGTCAGCCGCGTTTCGCTCAATGCACTTCCAAACGCCCCGAGGAAGCTAGACACCACAGCGCCACTTCTAAGCAGGTCAATCCGTTCTACGTCCGCAAACGCCCGCATGTTCACCACCGGGCGCGATTCTACGTCACGGAGGGCTTTACGGAAAGCCTGCCCCCGCCGGTAGGTGCGTTCAATGCCTAAGTAATAGTTTGGCCATTGGCGCTTAGCGTGGAGCGGGCCGACTGAGTTAGAATCACGTCGTGTTTCCTGCTGGACTGATCTACGCTGTCCGCAAGGCTTTCGACGCCGGGGCCTCTCGCGCGTCCCAGAAATATAAGGAAGCGCAGCTACACGGTACGTGTGGGCTGTGCCCCCCGTCGCTGTTCGGAAGCAATTGAATTGCCCCCGCGGAAGGACCTACGTTGGTTGACCAGTGTATTTACCTGTGGAATACTCTGTCCAAGTTCAGAGGTAGGAGGATAATTTCATGAAACGATCTGTCGTGGCCATAGTGGCTTTTGGTGTGATCCTCGCCTGCGGCATCCGAATTGCTTCCGGGCAAAACGCTAATACTCAGATGAGTAAAGAACCTGTCCTGCAAGGTTCCATACTTGAGATTACCGTCACATTAGACAAAGCACCGAACAGTGGAGGGGAGCTCTATGTTGACGTTGCACCGGCGGACGGATCTTCGCCAGCAGTGAACCTGTCAGCCAGTGTAGCCAAGGGCCAAGTATCGGTTTCAGTATCTAGAATCTTTCCGCTCGAAGCAACACTCGGGAAATGGATTGTCAAGAGGATTGCCTATATGCCGTCGGCTGGGCAAGAACAAAAGGACCTAACGCTATCCGGTGACCTGTCTTTTCAGGTTGGCCCGCACGAAGAAATCATAGTTCCGTCTGGCGCGAAGGTGATAGAAATTAAATAGACTTGCCCGCCTTTAGCCGCGCGTAGCGTTCCAGCCTGTGGCGGTTAATCCTACAGTGCCGCGCTGAACGGAGGAAGGTGTGCATGTGGCCGCATAAGGATCTTGGATGGTGGGCTTTTGTTTTAACGGTCGTTGGTTTGGTTCTGCTCGTCCCGGCAAGCATCGTCGCGAATCTTATTACTCCGAAGCTCAAGGACTGGTGGGCCGGGCGCTCGCTGATTTCGCTCACGAACCGGATCGTGAAAGTCAGGCGGAGCTTAGAGGAGATGGAAAAGTTCCCAACCCTGACCGAAACAGAAGATCAAATACTCAGGAACATTGCCACGACGTGTTTCCTGATTTTTGCGGTTGGATATTTCATGCTGACCGTGGTGGCGGTCTCCATGCTCGTCGCCACGCAAATCTTCTTCCCCAATGAGCCCTATAAACTATGGCACATCATTAGCTTGGCGACGATGTGGTGGATTCTCTTGATGTACTTTTATCGTAGGCGCATATTGCAAATGCGAAGGTACCGCCATCCACGTTCACCGCAAGTGCGAGCCGACATGAAAAATAGCATTGCGAAGCTTGAGGCGGAGTTGCAACGGAAACACGGAAATGGGTCTGGTGGGACATTTCAGAAAAACGCATTCCAGTAATTCGTTTGATGTAGAAGTGTCGTAGAGGATCATTCGGTTTCCTGACGCACGCGACGGATACTTTGAGCGGCGTGCACGCCGTGATAGTACTCCGCCTCCGCAGCCGTAAAACTACTAGTCCGTCCGTACTGATGACAAAACTAAGTAATGCGCTACGATCCGAACGCTTGAAAGCAATACAAATTCACTTAGCGGGTCCACAACAGGGGAAAACAATGTCAATCACCTATGAAGAATGGGTTGAGCTTGGAGAACCATTGGTTGAAAATCACCGCAATGCGAAATGGGAACTTGGCGACTGGTTGCTTGCTAGCGAATACAACGACGAGCAGGCGGAGGTAATGAGGGACCTCGGACAAGAATACCCAAATTGGATAGAGAAGGCGGCGATGTACCACAGATATAAATATGACACATTCTTGGAATTTCGCCGGGTTGCCAAGGCTTTCCCCAAGCCTACACGTGTAGGCGCGCTCTCTTGGAATCACCACAGGGTTGTTGCAACGGTTGATGGCGCGGATGAGCGGGCCAAGTGGCTTGACAAGGCTCTAAAGAAAGGCTGGTCCGTGAACGAATTGCGCCTCAAGGTAGCCGACAAGAACGAGCTAGACAGTGCGCCTAGCGCGTATGACCTTACAAAAAAAGAACAGCAGACGCTCGCGTCTCTTGCTAAAAAGACAAACCTATCGGAGCGTCATGTTATGCGTCTGATGGTCCGGTACTTCATCATGCATGCTGACCTTGTTCAGTTCGTGGACATGAATAAGACACCGGCCAAACGCGAGTCCTATATGACTGAGTTGCGGGCGAAAAATGGCGGCAAGCTAAAGCGATGGCGTACCGCTCGGGTAGCTGCCTAGCCTGCTGCCCGGCGGAAACGGTGGGGCCGTCCGCAGTAGGCGGCCCACACCAGCAGTGCCGCGCAGATGTTGCGCCAACCGGCTTGCCCGCCACTGAAACCTAGACGCCCATGATGTTTGCATAATACGGGTGGTGGATCAGTCTGAATTTTTCCGATCTTCAATCAGCGTTTTCCACTTTTCCGAAGATATCGACAAGCCACTGGGCTTGACGGTTCGCCTTATCTTCTCCTAGCGTATAATTGAGAAGTAAATCTATCGACGGAGAAACAAAATGTCATGGATTCCTTTAGCACGAGCCGGAATACTCGCGGTCATGGCGCTTTACCCTACGTTGGAACAAACTCCGCCTCAAAAGAGCACAGCCGATTTAGTGGACCTCGTAAGACCTGCCGTCGTGCAGGTAGTAGTTAAAATTACGCTCCCTTCCTTTAACAGGACAATACCGCCACCGCTGGATCAATTGTTTCTAAACCGACCAGTGTTCGTCGTGGGGACCGGCTTTTTCGTTAATGCTGCTGGTGATGTCGTGACTGCCAGCCATGTGGCGAACGGTCTTCAAGTACCGGGGCGACCGCCAGAACTGGGCGTTCAACAAATCATCCAAATATTAAAAGCGAATGGAATTGATGCAATTGCAGCGATAGGGGTGAGTATTCCTAACGTTGAGACAAGTCGTTTGAAAGTTGAATCAGGTACTCTTCTTTTTCCTGCAACCTTAACGGCCACAGATGCCGACCACGATATTGCTGTTTTTCATGCGACGGTAAACCCGTTTACGAATATGCCGAAGACATTTGGTGGTCCGGGAGCGGTTGGGCTTCCGCAAACAAAAGCGGGCTTTGTACACCTTGCTACAAAAAGACCTCGTGATGCCGAAGAGATCTTCGCTTGCGGTTTTCCGTTCGGCGAGCCGGGTTTGGTCACAACATCAGGCACGATAGCTTCGGCATGGAAATCAGAAACGCTTCTGACTGCCAGAGCATCCTCTGGGATACCGAATCCTACGGAAGTCTATTGGGCGGACCTTAGAGTAAATCCGGGCAACAGCGGTGGTCCTATTTTCCGAATGCGCGATCACGCTGTGCTAGGAATAGTGGTCGAAAATGAAGGAAACCTTGGGTTCGTAGTCCCTGCAAAATACGTTGCCGATTTCCTTAAGGCACATGGGATTCAGTGGAACCCTGCGGATAAGCCTTAGGGTAGCTCCGTGTTGCTTCAGTTTCCCCGCCACTTCACCTTTGGACTCGCCTCCGATTTTATTCAAGACCCACACGACAAAGAGGGCGAAAAGGACCCTGAAAGGGGCAGCCGGGGACCGGTGGGGCCGCCTGGGGGAAAATATTTAGCTCGGAGGGCCCGACTGGAGGCCACCGGGTGTACACTCCAACCCGGCGGGAGGCCCAAAAACTAATTCCGGTTTATGGAAGTGTCTCATTTTCATTGAGACGTTCCGTAGATCAAGCACATTGTTAATAGAACGGTACGTTGAACTCTTCGCGGGGGGGGTATATACACTATGCCATACAGAATATTCGCGCCGCAGCCCTATGCCACGTTAACGGTCGGAGGACCAGTTGTTCCAGGCCAACCGATTACACTCAGTTGGCAATGCACGGCTCCCACGGGTTTTGGCGGTAAGGTTGTTGCCACAATTAGTTTCAACAATACACCCATCTACACGAGCGCATCACTTCCCATGAAGTCTGCACATAGTCTTGGTGCGTCAGTCCAGTTTGCTGGCGAGGATCAAGTAGTCGTTCAGCTAACTCCGAACCAACAGGCCGCCCAGCAAGGCTTATACATGATTGGAACCAACACTCTTACTTTGAGCGTGGTGGGAAATGGACCTCAAAGCACTCCATTAACCGCCACGGCACCACTTCGGGTCATACCGGAAATCATAGTGGCCGGTGGACTTAACAGGGAACTTTTCGGTAATTATTTTGTTTTTAACCCAAGCATTCCTCTCTATTCCGGAGGCCCTACCTTCACACCAAATGGGCCAATTTGGCAATTCCAGTGGAATGTCCCCTTCGCCATTAGCGGTATATTCACGAACGCGTCTCGTTTTAGCCAGATGACAGCGGCCCTGACACTCGTTCAAACAAACCAGCAGAATAATGAGACTTCGCTCATCGGAACTGTACAGATCGCCACTGCTGACATAGGACAATCCATCCCTGTGGCATTTCCAAGTATAAACCCCAATTGGGCATGGGTGACATGCCCAAGTGGGGTTACAACTGGCGAACGGGTATGGTGGTTTACTTGGTCGGTCACATTGAGTTTGCAAGATCGATGGGGTAATGGCTATCAACCGGTGACAACCTCGTCCGACGGGATCGTCTTCATTAATGACAGTAAGTGGAACAATGCGTCCAATGCGCATATGGCTTGGATTGCTGCTATGGAGGCCTTAGCCACCATTATTTGTGCGCCCGCCGCAGCAGCGTTGATCCCCTTAGCCGCTGAAGAATGCGGATGCGCACAGGATCCCCCCACTCCCGACTTCAATTATCACAAGACTGCCAAGATAACAGCCTTGCCCCTTTCGCAGTCACTTGCCGAAACAAAGTCATTTCCTGCAACCCGAGGTTTTCTTGGATCCACTTTGGAGCTTACAGCCATCAATGAGGCGCTGAGTCAGACCGAGGGGAAATTGATAGCTGCAAGAAGTAACAACGACGCGAAGGGTATAGAGCTGCAAACTAGAATGTATCGGGCTTTCGAAGAAAACCTAGGTGCAACTGCGAGAACATTGCGGTCTGCCACCGCAAAAGTCTTACGGGAGTTGGAAGCTGAGCCAATGCTTTCGACCGACAGTGTACGCTCCGCCATTCGTTCGCTGCAGTTGTAGAAGTTGTCCCGCCTTTAGTTGAAACCTGAAACAGAAGCAGCGACTCTCGGAGGATTGCACCTTAAGCGACCCGGACCCGTT
>Ga0187868_1002593_pt1 | contig 11767 bp, 20 predicted proteins | sample June2016WEW_13_4_FD_133014 | JGI IMG/M metagenome (GOLD analysis project Ga0187868, IMG submission 133014) | Peatland microbial communities from SPRUCE experiment site at the Marcell Experimental Forest, Minnesota, USA - June2016WEW_13_40 | ecosystem: Environmental > Terrestrial > Soil >... | reverse complement strand
TCTCTCGCTCCTGGGGCAGGCTCCGGTCGCGGTCGGCGAGAAGGTCCTCGGGCACGCCGGCACGGTCGAGCGCGGCGAACACTTCGCTCCAGTTCGCAGGCTTGCGGGACAGAATTACGTCTCCGGTGCGCGGGTTACGGTCGATGAAAACTTCCTTGGTGTCGAAGCGAAACGCGGCCGGCAGGCGCACCGCCTGGCTGCGGCCATTGGTAAAAACTTTAGCTTTTTGTCGCACGATCGATCCCTTCTCTCCGAGGATATATACCATGATATACAGCAAGGGTCTGAACGTCAAGTTCGTAGCGCGGACCGCCGCCTTTGCGGTCCGCGTCTTTTCTCGCCATGGTGTTACAAACTGTTGTCGTGTAGCGCCGTGTCAAAGTTGCGGCGTCCTTTTCCCCGATATTTCTTCATCACCGTGCGCCTGCTTCCTCCGCGTACAAGGTTGACGATGGTCGAGCTTTAACGAATATGCCGGCATGCGCCCCGAGGAACAACGACACTGCTGCGGCTTGACCATCGACCGCGTGAGAATCCCCGCCGACCCCCGGACTCGACTTTGAGAACCACCACCACGACTCCCCTTCAGGATGAGGAAGAGACGCGGACCGCAAAGGCGGCGGTCCGCGCTACGGACTCCCCCACGACCGGGCGGCGACATCCGTTCCGTCTGATACCGATGCGGCAAAAACCGCGCGAAGGTTCTAAGGGTGGAACAACGCCTCAAGATCGCGGCGGCCGTGTACCACGCGCATGACGCACACCCCCGGTTCCGTGATGCGATAAAAGATGAGGTATTCGCCGGTGGGAAAGCTGCGGTAGGACGGCCGCAACTCGTCGCGGCGGCGGCCCGCTCGAGGGTTTTCTCCCAGTATTTGGAAGTGGTGGATAAGCAGGTCAATGAACCGGTCCGCCGCCGACTCGTCATCTTCCGCGATCCGCTGCCAGATTTCGAGCAGGTCACGCCGGGCGTGCCGGGTGAGGCGATAGGTGGCCATTATGCCTGCTGGCGCCGGCGCAGGTCTCGCGCCTCGCGCTTCAGTTCCTCTGCCAGCCGGGGCAAGGTGGCGTCCGTGTAGTCGGTGTAGCGTCCGGCGTCCAGATCGGCCTGCGCGGCGTCGAGGGTCGCCAGCAACTCCACCCGCGCCCGCTCGCGTTCCTCCCAGCGGGCCATGGCGTCACGCACCGCGGCTTCCGCGCTGGGATAACGGCCGCTCGCCACAGCTTGGCGGATGAAAGCTTCCTGGTCCGGCGTAAGCTGAACTTCCATAGCCCCAGAGTAATGCGCGCAGGCGTTGCTGTCAACGCGGAAACCGCCGGCGGGTTCCGGGATGTGCCTGCGACAATAAGTTCACACTTGTGAAAAATTGAAGCGCGTCGCCCGCAGAAAAACCGGAAACGTGGTGTCTGTCCCCTTTCGGCCTCAAAGGTAGTATCATGGTAGTATGAAAACGAAAATGAAAACCTCACTCACCCTATCCCGCGAAGTCGTTAGAGGCATCGACCGCGTGGCGGGGAAAAAGCGTTCTCGGTCGGCGGTGGTTGACGATGTGCTGCGCGGGTATCTCTCCCACCGCGAACGCGCCGCCGCCAACGCTCGCGACGCGGAGAAAATCAACCGCTTTGCCGACGAGCTGAACGCCGAGATGCAAGATGTGCTCGCCTACCAGTCGCTCGACCACCTCGGGGAGGAGCGATGAAGCGCGGAGATCTGTATCGGCTGCGCCATCCCGGAGGCGGAGACCCCAAGAAACAACGGGTGATGACCGTGGTCAGCCGCCAGACCCTTGTTGATTCCCGTTTCCCCACGGTCGTCTGCGCTCCGGTGTTCACACGGGGTCACGGACTCGAAACGGAGGTCTCCGTAAGGCCGGAAGATGGATTGAAACATCCGAGCTGGATTGGCTGCGACGGCCTGGTCAGCATCCCCAAGAGCAGGCTTACCGACTTCGTCGGTAGCCTCTCGCCCGAGAAGCTCTCGCGCCTCTCGCACGCATTAAGAATCGCTCTGGACATATAAGGGCGGCATAAGAACGGGAGAATGCCATCCCGCCGAAAGAGAGAAAGGGTACTTGAACCCCTTTCCCCCGCCAGAAGAAGTACGAGAGCCCCCAGAGCACGCCGGTGGCCGCCGCCCAGCCCCATGCCTCCGGGCCATCGTCGTGCGGCCGGCCGCCCGTTCAGTCGGTGCGTCGCCCACTGCCCCACTTGGTGGCATATGGCAGCACGAACAAGTACAGACCGGTGAACAGGAGCAAGGCGAGCGGGAGCAGCGCCAAGAGGCCCACCCTAGAGGTATACTTCTTCTGTGCCACCGCGACGCTGTTGACGATGACGGCCACCGTAAAGGCAATGGACAGCCAGCGGTGGGTCTGCCGAACCCATTTGTTCCAGTTCAATGGGACCTCCTCTGAAGACGAGCCCGAAGCGGATCGGGCCCGCCTACTTCAACGTTTCGGGGCGTTGGGTGGCCAACCGGGGGGCTCAACACCGAACTGCTTTGCGTACTCGGCGTTCAATCGCTGCCAGCCGAACTTCATCGCCTCACCACCAACGATGCGGCCGATGGGAGTTCCGCTGAGAAGGCGATCCAAAACATCGAAACAAATGTGCCACCCGGCAGCACCCATGGAGATGAAGCGGCGAGCGATGTTGGTCCACAGCGTCAGGCGCGTGCCGCCACCAAAGGCTTCGAGTTCCCACCGGATATCGTTGCCACCCCAGTTGTACTCAAGCACCTTGGGAGCGTCGGCTCGCGTCACTGTTGTTTCGGTAACGTGCGGCGTGGGCGCTCCCACCGTGGTGAGCTTCACCCTGGTTCCAACCGTACCCAGGCTCCCATCGGCTTGAAAGGGCGCCCACTCGCGCAGATGCGCCGGGTCGGTTAGCGCCTGCCAGACTTTTTCCGGCGAGTGGCGCAGTTCTCTGACGAGGATGAGCGTCCACTTTTCTCCGTCCTTCCGCACCTCCGCGCCGCTGGCCGGACCCGGTGTGTACTGATCGCGATCGGTCACCTTCTTCTCCTTGTCTTCCTTTTCGTTAGTGTTGATTGATCCATGCGGTCGAGGTGGCGTTCGAGAGCATCCACGTGAGCGGACCAGAACCGGCGGAACGGAGCCAGCCAGGCCTCCACCACCTGAAGTGGTTCAGGTTTCAGCCGGTAGAGACGGCGCTGTGCGTCCACCATGGATTCTACGAAACCGGCCTCTCGCAGCACTCGCAGATGCTTTGACACGGTCGGCTGCGGCATACGAAGTTGACGCTCGATCTCTCCAACCGACTGTTGTGACGAGACCAGGAGGCTCAATATCGCGCGGCGGTTCGGCTCCGCAATGATTTCGAACACAGATTCCACTCTCTTAATATACTCCACAGAGCATATACGTGTCAAGGTATATTCAGGCAGGGGGGCCAAGCAACGGTTTCAGTCGGCGTGCGGGATGCACCGTCTGATGCGTTTTTGGCGGGTGCGATTCAGAGCGCTACGCGCTCCGGCCGCTTCAGCGTTGAGGCGGGGACAAGGGCTGCCGCCCCTTTCCCCGCACCCCTTTCTCCGCTAGCGGCGCTCTGCCTCCGCTGCGCTCCGGACAAGTTTCTCTTGACGAAGCCGAACACTTTCCAGCGTGTTAACCAGGTCTACGAGCGACCGTCCCCAGCGATCAAGCCGCCAGACGATGACTGAATCAATCTCTCGCCGCCTGGCCGTTTCGATCAGCTTTTCTCGCACAGGGCGGGTTGTCGCCCCAGAGCCCACGTCTTTAACTTCGACGGCGACGGTCCAGCCTCTCTTCCTGGCATAGCTCCGCATCGCCGATAGTTGCATCGGAAGCGTTTGCTGGTCATGAGTCGAGACGCGGGCATAAAGCCCGACGCGAGGGGGTTTCCCCTTCTGTCCAAAAACCCCCTTGCGGGCGGGGGCGGAATCGTGGCTTTTTCTGGGTTTTGGGCATGCGATACAGTATGTCCGAAAACTATCCTATCCGGCCAGGCGAGAGACATTCTACTTCAAAGGGGATCCTACGAGGGATGCGGACTTGTTCCGGCCTGCTGCAGGGTCTCCCGGTAGTTCCAGGGCATCCACGCTGCCGGATTCTGGGCCAGCTCAGCCGCGTGTTTCTGCAACGCCGTGACGTACTCGAAGGGATTGGCGTCGTTTAATTCGCAGGTATGAATGAGGCTCATGTAAAGGTCGCCCACTTCCGCACCGTTCTCGGTCTTATAGAATAGCGAATTCTTGCGATGGCGAATCGCCTTCTTTAAGGCCCTTTCGCAGATGTTGTTGTCGAGTGGCGCTCCGGCTTGGCGCGGAGTTTCTACATTTTCTGATCAAGCAAACAGGCACGGGCAGGAGTGCCTGTGCCACTGGAGCACAGCCACTCTTGGCGGTGCACAAGGAGGCAGCGAGGGTCCTCTCCGCAGGAAATGTACAAACTCGAGGGGTAGGGCAAGCCCTACCACCTACATCTCGTAAATGCCTTCACGCGTTCGAACAGCGCCTGAGGTTGTGTGACCCGGAGGCGGCAAAGGCCAATTCGCCCTGGGAATTGACCGTGGGTTCGCCATCGCTGGAAATGCCCACAGTCAGGAGAAGGCTGGCCACGGCCATCCACTGTAAAGCGTATCTTTACACGCTACGTGTTCTCGTGTAGTCTAACTCAATGAAGATCCGAAACATGGTTCATCGGGGACTGCGACGCTTCATTCAACGGAATGATTCTTCCGGATTGGCTCCGGCGGTGGTGGAGAAGGTCCGGAACATTCTGACGTTCTTGCTGGCAATGGAAGACGCCCAGGAACTCCGCGACGTGCCGAGCTGGAAAGCGCATCAGCTCACGGGAGACCGAAAGGGAACTTGGAGCCTTGCCGTCACCCGCAATTGGCGGATCACGTTCAAAATCGACCTGGCGGAAGGTGAGATTTTCGACCTCGATTACGAGGATTACCATTGAAGGGAAGTCAAGGCCATGATGCGAATCGCACGTCCCGCCCATCCGGGGCAATTCATCAGGATGGAAGTCATCGACCCTCTTGGTCTCTCGGTTACGAAAGCTGCCAAAGTGCTAGGCGTGACCCGGCCCGCGCTCTCTGCCCTTCTCAACGGCCGTGCTGGCCTCTCGCCTGAAATGGCCCTGCGGGTCGAGAAGGCTTTTGGCGTCAGAATGGACACGTTGCTGCGGATGCAGACCGCCTTCGAGATTGCCGAGGCTCGCGAGAGGGAGGGGAAAATCAAGGTTAAACGCTATGTGCCAGACCTGCCGAGGGCACACGGCCTTGCCGCACAACCCGCGGTTTGAACCGCACCGGGATGGACCTATGAAATCACAGAAGAATAGGATGACCGACGAGTTCCGCAAGGTGTAGGCGGACAGCTTGCCGCCCCCTGGTTCCGCATTCACCCTGCGGACCGCCGGGTAGGGCAAGCCCTACGCCTACATCTCGTAATTGCCTTCACCCGGTCAAACGGCGCCTGCGGTTGTGTTAGTCAGAGGTGACCACGGTCAATTCGTCTTGGGAATTGACCGTGGGTTCGCCATCCCGAGGAAAAGCGCACGGTCGCGGGAATTCTGCAAAATCAGGATGAATTCGCTACAATAGATCTGTGGAGTTCGAGTGGGATGCCAACAAAGCCGCCAAAGAATAAGATGAATGACGAGTTACGACCGGAATATGATCTCGGCCAATTGCTCAAGGGAGGCGTGCGCGGCAAGTACGCGAAGCGCTACCACGCGGGCACAAACCTCGTCCTCCTGGACCCCGATGTCCACAAGGCCTTCCGCAGTGGAAGAGCCGTTAACGACGCCTTACGCCTCGTGATCGAGTTGCGCAAGGTGTAGGTGGACGCGGCTCGCCGCCCCCTGGTTCCGCATTCACGATGCGGAACGCCGGGTAGGGCAAGCCCTGCATCTCGTAATTGCATTCACTCGTTCGAACGGCGCCTGAGATTGTGCAACGCGGAGGTGGCCGCGGCCAATTCGTCTTGGCAATTGACCATGGGTCCGTCATCGAGGGAAAACCCACGGTCACAACGTCAATGACCGTGCCTACCCGCTACAGTCGGACCAAGCGAATCAATTCTAAATCGGTCAGGATCTGAATGCCTCGTGGTGCGCAGAAATGTTGCACTTCTTCCGCGAAGAAATGAGCATCTCGGGTACAAATGACATCCGCGTTTCCTGCAAGTGCTGTGCCGAGCACGGGTTCGTCAGCTTGATCCCTTTTTTCGGGTACGGAGACGGGATGGACCAGAGTGGAAACGCGTGCCAGGTAATCCAAATACTCAGAAACAATTCTCACTCGCGTTCACGATATCCGGGGCGCACGCTACGGAGGGCTTCGCCGAGGGCCTCTTCCGCTTCCTTTTCCGGCGCGCCTTTCATTTTTTGGTCAATCCGATTGAAGTGGTCTTGCAGCTTCCGCCCTGCTTCCGTGCGAGCTTCACCCGTGGGGGCGGCGTGGGGTACAAACGTCATGATACTCACCTTCTCATCGTCTTGAAGCGAGCGCCCCAGCTCTGCTTCCAAAGCAACGCGGGTTTCAGCTTTAAGTTCACTGGCCTTGTGGATCAGAACGTTCGGCATAATTACTGCCCCCCTTCCGACTCCCATCACAAAGTCTAGCATGTCTTAAAGCACTCATGTCGGTGAATTGGTTTTGCATCTCCGTCAGCTTATGAAACGACACGCTGCCGGAGTCTGTGCCGCGCATTGCCGCCGAACCAGGAAGGGGCACCCCTTGTGGGCGCCCTCAAATTCCGGGATTGAATCCCGGCCGGAAAGGGCAGGCACAAGCAAGCGTAGCGCGGACCTGTTTTGCAGGTCCGCGGCTTTTCTCCGTCGGTCGAGGCGCGCAAAATGTTTGCGGGGAAAACAACAAATTGCGATCTTGCATTGCCGGGCCTGTGGTCCGGCCCTGCGGCTCTTCCATCGCGACCCGGAAAGAACTCACCCTGTTGGAAAAGCTCACACCATTGGAAAAGCCGCAGGGCTGAAGAGCGAGCCCTGCGCTACTTCCTCTTGAATGCTGGCAAGAACCTGAAAACCCTACTATTGGGCCCGTCCCATTTTCATTGTCAGGTTAAGGGTGGGCGGGACGTCGAAGCGGCTGCCGCAGTCCTGGCGGTCTACTTTATTAATGTGCCTGAGTAACCGCGGATTAGCCACTGGCCGTTGCGCTTCACCCAGACCTCTCCCACGGCCATCTGAAACCGAGCGATGTCGCCGGGGGTTGTGACGTCGGCGAAGTAGGTGACGAGGGCCGCATCCGCTCCAACCGGCACGACGCGCAATTGTGACAGTTGGAACCCAGTAATGGGCTGCTCGGACATCTGCTGCGCCGTGGGCTTTCCTATGTGGCGGGAGCCATCGGGCCAGAACGAATTGAAGTCATCGGCGATGATCGCATCATTGGATGCCGCATCCTGGTTCTTCCAGGCCTCCCACTGGGCGACGAGCCGCGCTCGGATCGCTTCCGTCCATTCCGGTATCGAAACGTCCATCTCTATGTCGGTTCCTTTCGCTCGTAGTTTCTGGGCCGCCACGGCGCTGCCACGTACCAGAACGGCAACCGTTAGTCGCCGCGTGCGCCGCCCCCTCCTCACTTCGGTTTCATCATAACGCAGGAAAATTGTCAGTTACGCAGTGCTACGCGCACGCTCCCAGTGTAACAATATTATGCAATTCTCGATAATTGGTTCATCTTCTCCCGTGGCTTAGCCGATAACCGATGCGGGGAAGTGTCACGTGCGGGACGTGGCACGGCCGGACTGCCCCGATCAGCCGGGGTCGTGGCCGCGACCTCGAAAGACTCGATCGTCAATCCACCCCGCGGCGCTATCAGGCGACCGATTTATCTCTCGCCCGTCCGAAGTGTTGGTTCTCATTTTGTGGAAGTGTTGAGGACAAGATGGCGAAGCCTTGATTCGACAAAGCTCCGCGTTTCAGTTCGTCTTGGGTGGGGGGCTGGTTTCTTCCGGCGCGGATTTGATCTTGGTGTTTGCACCAGGGAGCCTATAGCTTGAGTAGAGATGCTGGTCATGAAAGACCTGGCCATTCCACGCGGTAGTCACGGTAACCCGAAGGGGAACCCATAGGGGAGAAGAAGCCGCGTCCGAGATATGGACTTCACCAAATCGAATCTCGGTGGTCTGCATTTCGAGTTTGACATCGAGCCGAGGCTTCAATAAATCCACCCGCATTTTCAAAATCTTGTAAGTGGCCGCATCGATCCACGCCACCCCTTGATACATCACTACTACAGACCGGCTCCCGCAGTTGACTTTACCTCTCAGGGTGGACCAGCCAGGTCTTTGGGCGAAACCGATGAGCTGCGATACAGATTCACCGGATCGCTGCTGGCCTAGATAACGGAACCTCGAACCCGACTGGCTCGCCGGATAGAACAGCGCCCACAGCGACGCAAATCCTTCGGTAAGAGGAGCTTCTGCCACGGAGCCTTCATCCGGCTTGCCATCAACACCAGTACGGAACTCGTCGGTTCGATCCAATCCGGCCTCGTGGTGGAGTATTATCAAATAACTGAACTCCTGCCGAGTGGTGGTTTCCAAGTGACAGTCGGGACCGAATTCCTCGTGCGTGACCTGCTCGTCCGCAATGATTTCGGTAAACTTCTGGTAGGACTCCTCGGCGCTCTTGCCCACCTCGCTCAGTATGCGAGGCACTGGTTGCTGATCGGCAGCAGGCTCCAGTCCGAGCAGTTCTGGCAGGGCCTGCACCAAATCTCCCGAAGGCAGATCAATGAGAGTGTAAGCGTTTTCGTAATAAGCCTGCCCATTGGTGTCCAGAATCTGTAGTGGCGTGGACCAGCCAGCCCGGGGACCCGCTCCGCAATATACCAACACGGCTGTGAATGCGATCAAGACGCCGGCCGCAGTCACATCGCGATTCGTGGAATGCATGGACGCCAGACCCCTGATTTTCGTGGTGGCCACCATCAGCCGCATCTGTGCACCTTAGAACTTTGATCCGATGCGATCGCTCATCGGCCCGGCGGCGCCGGCGGTACGGTCAATAACTTCGCACGTTTCAGATCCTTGACCAATCTTGAAAAGGGATCTTTCAGCAGTGCCGCCCGCTTTGTTCCCTTGTCTTGACCTTCAGTTCGAAAAAGCACTCTTACGGATGCTGGATCATAGATAAACAACACGGCCTGGATCACCTGCTCGGAAAAGGTAACCGTGGGCACTCCCCCACGCAGGAGATTCCCCTCCTCTCTAGTGAGAAGCTCGCTCTGGGTGAAATACACTCTGATGACGGCATCCGCCGCTGCACACTGGTCTGTAAGATTCCAGGGTATCTGACTCAGCAGTTGACCTGGTTGGTATTCCCTTGCCACAAAGTCTTTGATGTCGAGAGCGTCCGCCTCTTCCAGATAACTCGTGTCCACACACGCAGTTCTTACCCGGCGGAGGGCCTCGCGATCAAACACTTCACCACAGCCTTTCTTCTCTTCTTGTGCCGATCCGAGAACGAAGGGGATGAGAAATAGGAAGCAGAACAGAAGCCAGCGAGAAGGACGCGCACTGCTTGGGGTCCAGCGGGCCAGCCGGCACTGAAACCCTTGGCGAATTGCAGGGAATATCACTGCGGCCTCGACCCCCTTTACGATTGACTCTATCTTCCGACATAGTAGAGAAGGAGTTGGAAAAGTTCAAGGAGAAGAATACTTCTGTAATAATCCGAGGTGATGGGAACCGACGTGTGGAATGGACTCTACCTTGGAACCTTCTGCGGCAGTGTTACACTGCGCGTCCGCATTGAATCAGTAATTGGATTAGGTTACTGTGAGGCTGGCGGTTGGCATAAGGGGCCAACCGTGTTCCGAAGGCCATCCCGCCTCAATTCGCTCTAGCAGAGCTGAAGGCTGAACCGGAAATGAGGAGGCACACGCGCGGGCCTGCATTCCGGATCCTCGATCACATAAACACGAAGCTCCGCACAGTGGGACAAAACAACGTGACACGTAGCCCATTGGGTTTGCGCGCCAGCGATTCCACCCCCGACGTAGAATGCATCGGAGCGAAGGCGAGCTGCGGTTCGCCGAATAACCCTCGAGAGTATTTATCCATGTTACGTTCCCTCCATCAGTGCATTTTTCTGATTCTATTTTTCGGAGCGTCATTATTTGGACAGGGGACAGCCGGCGGCCAGGAATCTTCTTTGCCCAGTCCCGGCCCTGCCTCGCCGTCCCAGGTTGCGCCGCCCAAGTCTATTCCACCCAAGGTTTCACCGGTTACTGGTTCAGTTCACAGCGTCTTAGGCGATGCGATCCAGCATTACCGCCGGGGTGAATATGATGCGGCCATCCAAAGCTATAGCGAGATTCTGGAAGAAACCCCAAAATCTCCCGATGCATATGTCGGTCTCGCCCACGTGTACCTGAAGCAAAAGAAAGTTGAGCAAGCCTATGGAATCGCCACAAAAGGCGTGAACGCGACGGATGCGCCGACCGTGCACGTCGCCCTGGGGGAAGTCTATTTCCATCAAGGCAAGATTGATGAGGCCGCGCAGGAGTGGGCCAACGTCATCAACATAGGTTACCCGAGCGCCCGCGCTTATTGGGGAATGTCACGGCTGCGCACCGCGACCTCATTCTACAAGCAAGCGAAGGAAATGCTCGATAAGGCGCACGAACTTGATCCCACGGATCCTGACATTCAAAAATACTGGATCAACTCCTTGAGCCGCGAAGAGCAGATTCAGTTCTGGGAGAATTACCTAGCAGAATCAGGACGTGACCACCTTCGACCTCTCCCACCTCAGTGATAATACTGGCACGGAGGTCTCCGGAGTTCTGGGATTCACGACCCTCCGCTTGCTGGAGATCCGCATCGACTACCGCGACGGCATCGTGGATTTTACCTATAAACCCCATCCTTAGATCTAAGCGGCAGGCTGGCGCAGGGTTGTCGTCGGCCGTAACGCTCCGGCAGTTTCCGCGTTCCCCGCGATCGAAGCACAACCGTTAGAAAAGTACGTAATGGACACTCGTCCGTTGAAGAACGCCATGAAACGATGAGACGGAGCTTCCAGGTCAGCGTACTTCTTTATTTCGACCTCGCCCCCAACTACTGTGCCGGGACGCCTTCGGCTACCAGCTTCGTATCTTTCAAGCGCTCAGCAACTTTTTCCGCGAATGGTCGGGCGAGTGTCCCGACGGATTTTTCGTGTCCGTTGCGCATGAAGAGTTGCCGGATCGTGTCCGTTTGGTCGAAGACCTTTTTTCCGTCTTTGTCCGTCAGCCAATAGTGAATCTTCGCGTTTTCACGTCCCGCCACCGAACCCATGGCAATGACCAGCCGTTCTGCCGTGTTACCTTTGTGCCACTCGAGGATTTCGCCGTCGAGAGTATAGACACGGGCCTGATTTGGGGGGGCGTCACTAATCACGTTGAATTGTTCCCCATCTTTAGCCTTGATCTCCTCGATCGCTTGGGTTTGCAATTGATTCATTTCATAAGGGAAGTTCACGCCGGAAGCGACAGTGAAGGCATGAACCACGAGCGCCGGTTTGTCTTGTGCTCGCGCCGACAGAAGTCCCAGGGATACCACGAAGATTACCAGGATCATCCGCTTGAACATAATGCTATCTCCTTTCAGAATTCTCAGTCTCTTATCAGTATTCCTTCTGACTATACATCCGCGCATAATTAAAGGGACATAATCGGCCCCTGTATGGCATACTTCTCGCAGGAGGAGTAGCCATGCTTCCTCGCCTGCTGCGGTTGCATCCTAAAACCTATGATCGGTTGA
>Ga0187868_1002592_pt1 | contig 11768 bp, 6 predicted proteins | sample June2016WEW_13_4_FD_133014 | JGI IMG/M metagenome (GOLD analysis project Ga0187868, IMG submission 133014) | Peatland microbial communities from SPRUCE experiment site at the Marcell Experimental Forest, Minnesota, USA - June2016WEW_13_40 | ecosystem: Environmental > Terrestrial > Soil > Wetlands... | reverse complement strand
CTTCGCTCGTCTCCTTCGAGAACCTGCTCAGTCGGAACTTGGGCCTGGCCTTGAACTGCAGTTTGAATGGTGGGACCTCGAATGGGAACGTTGCTCGGTCGAGGCCGACGCGGGCCGCGCCGGTGGTGCCGAATTGGTGAGCGCCGAGGTCGTACTTCTCGGTCTTGGACAGGTGCGGCCGCTGGCCGTTCCAGAAGTCCACTTGGTTTTCATACAGCAGAAGACCCTGGCCTCTGGCGGCGGAGGCACTCTGGAGTTTATAGCCTTCCGGGGCGTCGGCTTTCGGATCGACGAAAAGGGGATCGCCCGTCTTGGCCTGGGCGTCGCGCTCGCAGGGTTTGTCCCACAGGTTGTTCAGGAATTGGAACTCCTTGGAATTCAGCGCGGCGTCCACGGTCACGGGGCCGGTGTTTTGCCAGAAGACATTGTTGCGGAACCAGAGGTTGCGATACTCGCTTTGTGGCGGTCGGTTCTCGACCCGGACCACCTGCTCGCACTTGTTGAAGGCCACGGTATTGTTGTCAAAATAGGTGTCCCGCGTGCTGGAGGTGATGAGGAATATGGCCTTCCCATAGACCGACGGGTCAATGGCCGACCAGTCGTTGTGGACGATGATGTTGTTGCGGATGGAAATGAAATCGTCCAGGTAGCGGTTGCTGCTCTCCTCGCCGGAGAGCCACACGGCGACGTTGTTCGCTTCGAGGTAGTTGTTGTCGAAGATGCTCATGCTGGCGTTGTCGATCCAGATGGCGGCAATGCCCGTTCCCCGGATGACGTTGTAGCGGGCGGTGGAATGCACGGTCCAATCTTCGTAGAGGATGCCGTCGCCGCTGTTGTTATCGATTTGGCAGTTCTCGATGACCAGGTACTCGGCCGCGCCGTTGGCGGTCACGCCGTAGCCTTCGGTGCCGTTCACGTTCCATCCGGCGTCGTGCAGATAGCAATTGCGCACCTCGACGTACCGGCACTCGTCAGCCGGGTTCCAGTGTCCGCCGGTGTCCTGCCCGGAGCCATTGAGATGGACTCCGTAAGCGCCGGAGTAGGCCATCTCGCAGTTCCTGATCGTGAGATAGTGCGCGCTGGAGGCGCTCACGCCCACCTGGCAGGCATAAAAACGGCAGTTCCGAATGACGACGTGCTCTTTTCGTTCGACGCCTATTCCTGCGCCCCGGGGATGTTCACCCGTCATCCGGAAGTCGATGCCATCGATGGTGTTGTAGGACCCCGCCCTTAGAAGCGCCCTGGAACCGTCGTTGGTGAAAATCACTTTCCCAGTGCCGTCCGAGCGCAAAGTGATCGGGAGATCCTCGCGGCCGTCGGGCACCGTCACCCCTGAACAGGAATAGGTCCCCGGAGCCATCACTATCACGTCACCCGGTTTGGCAAAAGACACGGCCTTGGCGACGCTTCGGACCGGCTGTTGCGCGATCCCCGGATTCGCGTCCGAGGCGTTGGTTCCGGTGGCGGCACGCCAGGTGGTCGTCGCGGAAACCGTGCTCGGCGCGAATCGCCGGTTGAAGCGGACGCCCTTCACGCGGCCGCCGCCGAGCGTCATCCCGGAGATCGCGTTGCTCATGTCGCGAAGGAAATGGACTTCGGCCATGAACCATTCAGCGGCGGTGAAGCGGTCCGGGCCGGCGGGCTCGAGCGCAATTTGGCCATGGCGGACATGATCCGCCGTGAGCTTGCCGTCCTTGAGCCTGACGGTGTACTGGGTTTCCAGTTCGTCGCTCCAATAATCGCCCTGATACTGGGCCAGGTCGGGGGGCATCGTGGAGACCGGGCCGGTGCGCTCGCCGTTGATCGTAGTGCCTTCGTGGGTGAATCTCAGGCGGACAGGCCCATCAGGCCTGACCTGGAGCTGGACCTCGTTGCCCAGCTCCTCGATGAAGAAACGGTCTGTGGCCAAGGGGTGGAGTTCGACCTTTCCTTGTCCAGGCACGTGGGCAAAAAGTTTGCCGTTCTCTTTGAGGACGTCGGCCTCCAAACCGCTTTCGAGCTTATAGTGGCCGACCAATGGCTCGAGACCGGACTCCGCGAGCGCGATGTATGAACGAGGCTTTCCAGAGGCAACCTGCGACGGCGCGTTGGTCGGTTCCGGGGCCATCTTGTCACCCAGGAACACCTCCGCCACGCGGCGCGCGGCCGAAAAGGGACTGAAGCTCCCCAGATTGCCCAGCACAGCGATGCCCAGGTCGGATTCCGGAAACCAAAGGACCTCGCTGCGGTAGCCCGCATCGCCGCCCGAATGGGAGATCGTCTTGAGCCCACGGTGCTGCCCGATCACCACGCCGAGCGCGTAATCGATCTTCTTGCCGTCGCCCAGGACCGCCTGTTCCTGGAGACGCTCGAAGGCCGCGCGCCCGCCCAGCTTCGGTTCGCGGAAGTTGTCGAGCCAGCGCGCCAGGTCGCCGGCGGTGGTGAACAGGCTGGTGGCGCCCGCGTTGGCGTAGTTGAGAGGCGAGGCCTGGTATCCCTCTCCCACCTTCTCGTAAGAATAGGCGCGGTCACGGACGATGCGGCGGTGATCGTCATGGAAATGGGTGTGGGTCATGCCCGCCGGACCGAAAATGCGCTCCCGGCAGAATTCCGGAAACGGCTTGCCCGAAACCCGCGCGGCCACTTCGGCCGCCAGCGTATAACCGCCGTTCGAGTAAAGGTGGGCCGTGCCCGGCGTGAAGTTCAGCTCTTTCTGACGAAACAGCAGGCCCAGGATCTGTTTTTGGGTAATCACATCGTCCATTCGCCACCCGGCCAGGGCCAGGGTCTGCCACTGGTCGCGGATGCCGCTGGTGTGCTGGAGCAGGTGGCGCAGGGTGATCTTGTGCCCGTAATCCGGCAGTTCCGGCAGGTATTTGTGGACGTCATCTTCGAGCAAGAGCTTGCCGTCCTGCTCGAGCAGGACCAGCGCCATGGCGGTGAACTGCTTGGAAACCGAGGCAACGTGGAAGATGGTCTGAGGGGTGACCGGAATGTCGTATTCGAGGTTGGCCAGGCCGTAGCCCTTCTCGAACACCAGCGCGCCATGCTCAATGACCGCGACCTCCGCGCCCGGGGTGCCCGGTTTGCTGCAAGCCTCGAAGATCCGGTCAATGCTCTTGGGGCGCTCGGGTTCGGCGCCTCCCGCCAGCTCTTCGAGGGCCAGGTCCTTGTAGCGCACCTCGGCAACGGCCCCGCCATGGATTTGGAGGCCAATGATGCCCCACTGCGGCCGCTGCGGCTCGGGTTCGCTGTAATCGACGGTTTGGAGCCCGTTGATCCAGAGCCGGACGCGGCGGCCTTCAGCGCGAACGACGTACTCGTTCCAGTCATTCCGCTTCAAGACCCGGTTCAGCGCCTCCATGTCGGCTTTGGCAAGGGTCCTGTTCCGGATCCCTTCATCGTAAATCGAGCCCCAGTAGTCGGGATCTCCGATGTCCGCCTGGTAGCCGGCCATTTCGTTAGGCGGGTCTTTCACCCGCCGGCTGCGGAATTGGACCCCGGCGTTGATGAAGCCCGACTTGCCGGCCAGCTTGAACTTCAGGCGGAGCACGAAATTGCTGACTGGCCGCGTGGTGCAGAGGAACTCGTTGCGGGGCACGTTGGCTTCGAGCGAGCCGCCGACGATCTCGCCATTCTCGATGCGCCAGGTCCGATTCGTGTCGCCCTCCCAGCCATTGAACGTCTTGCCGTCAAAGAGGGAGATAGCGGCGCCGGTGGGATGGGAGGCATTGGCCCCTGCGCGTTCCTCGGCGGCTATGATCGCCATGATGGGAGCAACGACCGCGAGGAAGGCCAAGGGAAACGGGCGGCATTTCATGCGGTGAGCTTGTAGCATAGCCGTTTCCACCCGGCAAGGATGAGCTCAATATAGCGTTTGGCGGCGAACACAAAACCGGCGGATCCGACCTCAAAAGACCTGCCATGAACCGCGGTTACACCGTGACGACCACTGGCGCGCAGGATATCAACCGACCTCCAGCCCGTGACGGTGGCGTCATGCTGGGGGTGTGCCGAAGACGCTGTGCTCGGTGCTCCTGATTTCTAAATCGCCCGTGACCTCCAGGCTGACGTAATGAAGCTCCTGGCCCTCCTGCCCCGGCTGGAACCAAACGGTGCTGCCAATCCGGGCCGCCCATCGCCCACCGGCTTGGTAGGGTGATTCGTGGATGTGTCCGCTGCAACCAAGCAGGGGCTGCGTCTGCTCAATAAAGCGCGTGATTGCTGGCGACCCAACCTGGCGTCCGTCGTAGCAGATATCCATGCCCAGGCCGGCAGGTGGGCAATGCACGAGCCAAACGCTGCGCCGGACTTCATCGGGCAGGAGCTGAGACCGCAGGGCTTCGAGCCGTTCGTTGAGGCTCGGCTTGGCCAGCAGGTATTCCCGCAGGCTTGTCAGCTCGATCCATCGGCCTTTGGTATCCAACGTCAGGCCCTCGCCGCAGAACTGCGCCGGGCAGGTGACGAAATCGCCATCCGGGGCGCACCAGTGCTTGTATCCGAACGGATAATCCCGGACATAGTTCATTCCGCAGAACACCAGACCGCGCTCCCGGCGGGCTTTGCCGTTCAGGTTGACGCACAGTCCTTTCGCCGCCAGATCATCGAGGAGCGGTTCGAGCGGGTGGAAATCGTCGTTGCCAAAGAAAGTGAGGATCGTGGTCTCCCCGGAGGCGCTCATCGCGCCGAGGTAGTCGGCCAGCACAGGGAAAAACTTGCGCTGGCCATCGAAGCCGCCGTCTTTGGGCAAAAGATCACCGGCGACCAGGACAAAGCGAGGTTTGTCCCGTTCGACGACGCGGACCAAATCGCGCCACTTCGCGATGCTCTGGTGCAGGTCCGCGGTGATGATCAAGCGCGTTGCCATCGTGGGCTGATTGTAGGCCAAATACGTGTCTCATCAAACGAACGTTTGTTGGGCCGGCCCATTGCGGGTGCCGGTTGGGCCGGTTGGAGCAGGCCAAGCAGTGGCTTGGGAAGGCGTTTGAGCTTGGCGACGCAAGGAAGATGAACTGGGCAACCACACCGAGGCCAACGAGGAACTGGAAAAGATAGCGCCCCAACTCCGAGAGCATCCACCATCCATGATGGCAGGGGGCAGCCAAGCAAGTCATGTGGGGCCCCGCCTTACTGACCAGGGCGCTGAAGCGGGCAAAGGGCAAGCGGAGAACCCACGAACGCCTATGTGCAAGGCTTGCCGGATCGCAGCGCGCCCCTGGCCCAGGTCACCTTCACCGGCTCCAGCGGTGCAGCCCGGGACCTGCGCTACACGCTGGCGGCGTTCTGGGATGGCGGCAAAACGTGGAAAACCCGCTTTGCCCCACCCGCGCCCGGAGAATGGTCTTGGTCCAGCGCTTCCAAGGACTCGGGGCTCGCAGCCGCGAGAGGCAATATCAAGGTGGCGGAGTGGACCGAGGCCGAAAAGCAGGCCAATCCCGCGCGCCGAGGGTTTATCCGCGTGAGCCAAAAAGGGCCGCGCGCCGGCCGTTACTTCGAGTACGCCGATGGCACCCCGTTCCTGTGGATCGGGGACACGTGGTGGAACTGGACCAAGCGGGGCATTCTGTTCAGCAGTTTCCAGAAGCTGGCCGATGACCGCGCAGCCAAGGGCTTCACGGTCGGGCAGGTTTTCTTTTCGCCCAACGGACTGCTCAACCGGACCTACGACTCGCCCAACCTCGAGCAGATCCGCAAAGTGGAAGCCATGATTGCTTATGCCAACAGCAAGGGGATCACCGTCTGGATCCATCCCTGGTGGAGCCGGGAACGCCTCAACGAGCGGGTCAGCGAGGAACAGATGCGCCGGTGGTGGCGCTATGTCATCGCGCGACTGGGCGCCTATAACGTGATCTGGACCTTGGCCGGCGAGTACAACATGAACAACTACGGCGGCTTCGGCTTGCCGTTTTGGAAGGACTTGGGCGCGCTGGTCAAGAACGAGGATCCCTACCACCGCATTGTGTCGGCGCATCCGACGCCCCCGGGCTGGAGTGGCGGAGCCGATGCCCCGCAGTGGTCCACGGGTGAGGTCCTCCACAATGAACCCTGGCTGGATTACAACCAAAGCCAGGTGGGCCACGCGCGCTGGCGCAACGAGATGATCCCCCTCTACACCTGGTTCGACCTCGAACAGAGCCAGGAGCGTACCCGTGGCAAGGTGAACGGTGGCGCCGCAGCCGAGTTTCATACGCCCGAGGACTACCCCGGCAACCTGCTGTTCAAAGACTGGTTGTTGCAGATCCGACGGGCTGAGCAGTAAAACCCGGGGGGACACTATGAAGCACACCGCGGATGGTCAGCCGACACTTCTAAACGTACCAATGATGAAACTCACCAGCCAACACCAGATTACCCGATGCGCTCCAGGAGTCTTCACGACTCCAGTTTGTCTCCTTGTCGCCCTGCGGCTCCTGGTTCCTCAGTTGAGTGAAGCTGGCCAGGTGCTGACACCCACCGAGACGGGCAGGGAAACAGCGGGGCGCACGTCTTGGACAAGCGTTGGCCTCAGCGGCGGAGGCGGAATGTTCACCCCGGCCATCTCTCCTGCCGATCCCAACCTGGTTCTGGTGAACTGCGACATGAGTGGCGTCTATCGCTCGACCGACGGCGGCCAGAACTGGGAGATGATTCATTACCGTCAATTGACCAACTCGACGTGGGTCCGCCCGGTGTGGCATCCGTCGGATGCCAACGTCGCCTTCGCGTCAGGGAGGTCGCTGAAGATCACGCGTGACCGTGGGCGCACGTGGAGCGAGCTTCCCGGGGGACCATCGGAGGTGAGCGCAATTGGGATTGACCCGACAGCTTCTGGAACGTGTTGCTCGAGATGGAGGCGCAATACCGCTTCGCCGACGGCGTCACGCTGCACTACAAGATGGACCGGCCCTTCGTCCGCTTCGAGGGTGATGAAGGCTGGGTCGAGACCGAATACCAAAAGGAAGTGCTCGCCTCCTCGGAGACCATCCTCAAGTCCGAAATCCGGCCGAACGAGGTCCACCTCCCCTTCAAGACCGAGAAGCAGGATTTCATCGACGCCGTCCGGGCGCGGGGCCGGACTCTGGAAGACGCCGAGGTGGGGCACCGCACCTGTTCGCTCTGCCAGATCGCCCACATCGCCATCCAGCTTGGCGGGAGCACGGGCCGCAAGCTCCGATGGGATCCCCAAAAGGAGCAGTTCGACGACCCCGCCGCCAACCGGCTCCTGGACCGCCCCTCCTGGCGTGCGGCTCGTTGAGCACGCCGGAGGCGTCAAAGGTGATGCCGTTCTCGTCCTTCACCTTCCGGATAAAGTCGGCGAGCAGATTCGCGTAGTCCGTGATGCCTTGCTGCGTAATGATATCGCCTTTGCCCAGATTGGCCGGCACCGAGTTGGGCGCGAGCAGGAGCGTGGTGGCGCCGGCCCGCTGCGCGTCCGCAATCATGCCGCTGGCCACGTAGTCGCGGAGGAACTCCGCGGTATGGCGCTCTCCGGGATGGGGCGCGAAGGTCGATGGGCTGAACCAGAGGCGCAGGATGCGGAACCGGCAGTCGTGCCAGACGAGGTGGGCGATGGCATTCCGGTCCGCCTGTGAAATCCGGCGGTAGGGCTGAGGGTCCTCAACCAAGCTGGCCCCAAGTCCCTGGAACGTCTGCCTGGCACCGGGGGGCATGGTAATCGTCAGTGGCGTATTCCCGCAGGCGCCGGTCGTAGCGGCGAGCATCGAGGCGAGCAGGACCAGGCGGAGCAGGCTTCGCCGGGGCGATAGGCGCGGACGCGATTGTAACATGTTCTCTAAAATCCCGACTTGGGCTCCTGACCGCCTTGAAGCGGATGTGGGTAGGTGTATGGCTTATAGTACTCGGGCTTGGGCGCCTCGTTGAAGAAATCGCGCCCTTCCTTGACGTGCGCGGCCTGTCGCTCTGTCTGTTCCGGATCCGCCCAAGGGCGCAGCACCATATTGAGCTTTTCCCCATTGAGCGTGTTGTTCCAAGCGTAGCAGGGCGAGGGTTCGAATACACCATCCCCGTCGGCATCCGTTGCCCGGCCCGGTTGGCCCATGGCGGGATAGCCGGCCCCTTTCTGGCCCACAGGGATCTGATTGCCGTCAATGGGGTTCGTGCCGTCACAAATCCCAAACTCGCCAATGGCTTGGAACGATCGTTCGTGACTGACTTGGATGGTGCGGGTGTTGTAGGTCGTTCCCGTCACGGCGTTGTTGAACACCATCGCCACGCCGCCAGCGATGAAAACAAAACCCTGCGGCCGGTACATCTTCAGGCCCTCGGCGGAGAACGTGTTGTCGTAGATCTCGGCGCTCTGGCTTCCGTATGCCCCCGGGCGGACCCGGTAGATTTCCAGTTGGCCATTGATGATCCGGTTGTGCCGGATCACGACCCGGGCGCCGCTGTAGGGCACGATCCACGGGTTGTTGCCCGTCGCGTTGACCACCTCCGGGCTGAAGCGAGCCTCATTGTCCTCGAAGTAAACCGCTTGGGCAGTGCCCAGGGTGAGGGGCCTGGTGAAGGCGACCTTGCCGGGTCCCTGGCAGTAGATCGTCTGAGCCAGGCCGGCCTTCTTCTCCAGGGCGTGAAAGTAGCAATGGTCGACCAACCCGTAGGTGTCGCCCGTGATGGTCATCATCTGATCCATATTCAGGAACTTGCAGTGGTCCACGCGGAAGTCCTTGCAAGTTCCGCTGATCACGACCTCGCCGGCCCAGGTCCCCGCGGTGTCAAACCCGGTTCCGTCGAAAGTGATCCCGCTGATCCGAAAGGGTTTTCCTTCAACTCCATTGAGCACGAATGCCTTGTCGCTGGGAGCCGTGGTAGTATCCGTGCGAAGGATCGTCTTGTCCATTCCGGCGCCCTGGATGGTGATCGCTTTCATCTTCGCCCAATGCTTGCTGTTCCATCCGCTCTTCCACACCGCCGTCCCCTCGGGAAGTTGCACGATGTCCCCGTCCTTCGCGGCGCTGATGGCATCCCAGACAGCTTCGGGCGTCAACGCCGCGGCCGTGCGGGTTTCCGCACGAACAGTCTTGAGCGGCAGACCACCCGCAGCGATGAGGAAAACCAACGCCAACGACACTCGGAACCGTATGCTTCTGATCTTCATTGTTTTCTTTGAGGCTGTTCGCTTTTACGGACAGCTCGTGCATGTGCTGGAGCATGCCCCAACGTCGGTGCATTGGGGCGGCAGGCAAGGCTGCAACGTCCCGAAGCCGACGGCGGGGCTGCCGGGTTTGAGGGCGAAGTTGTTCTTGGCCACATCCACCAGAAGCGGGTCCAAGTTGGCCTTGTTCGCGGGATTGGGATAGGCGTTAAAGTCGGCGAAGTCATTGGGTGCGCCATAAGCGATGTTGCTGGCCCAGGTGTTTGATGCACCGGAATGCGCCATGAACGGCGCATTAGCAGAGGTGACGCCGGAGCCCCTGGTCGTCCAGGCTATGTTGTTCAGGAAGGTGGAGCTGACCGAATCGACGGCCGAGATCTCCGCTCGCCATGTCCCCGGATTGCACGCGTCCCAATTGTTGTTGTACGCCGTGTTATTCGCGACCGTCACATGGCCGCTTCTGAACACGTGGATGCCCTTGCCGCCGTTGTGGTAAACGATGTTGCCCAGGCACAGCGACTGGCCAGCGTATGAGCGAAACGTATCGTAGATGATTCCATTGCCGTCGGTGTTCTTGCCGGCATACAGGCCCTGTTGGCCGTAGTTGTCGTGGATGAGGTTGTACGCCGTGACGATGTGGAAGGGAGCCCAATAGTTGTCCATGGCGCTCGGCGTGTAGTTGGGGACGACGGCCGGAACCACATGCGAAATGCCCGAGCCCTGCCAGTCGATGCGGACGGTGCATGCGTTGCTGTACACGTGGTTGTGAAGGTTCCAGCACCATTCTGATCCGTTCTCCTGGATACCCGACTGGCCGAACCCGTGGACCTGGCTGTTCATCACCCAGAGGTGGTGGTAGTCGGGGCTCCGCTCAACATCCAAGCCGCATAAGCCGGCCCTGAAGTTGTTCCCGTCGAAATCAATGCCGTCGAACATGACGTGATGTGTGGTGATGCGTATCATGTGATTGAGCCTCGCGGCGGCAACCAAATGCGCGGCTCCCATCCGGGCGGAGCGGTAAACGACGTATCCGGCCGGGCCCGAGGCGCTTCCTCCGGAAGTGATGGTGACCTCGGCGGCTAATTGATAGGTACCCGGCGCGAGATTGACGCAGTCGCCGGCTACCCGGCCTAGGTTCGCCTTAGTGAGAGTGGCCCAGGGGCTTTGAGGGCTGGTGCCGTCGTTGGCGTCGTCTCCGGCCGGTGGCGGTGCAACGTAGAAGTTCCTGAGGCGAACATAGTAGGGATTGGCAAAAAGGGCTGGGCTAGGACCGGCGGCCTCCAACTCCCTGGCCAGTGGGACGGTGAGGTTCGTATCGCCGAGCGGGACACTCGTCCAGCGGGTGGCATAGCCGCCCTTGCGGCTCACGATCGCCGGAGCGCTCGGGTCGGGTGCGGGATTAGTCGGCGATTTGCCCTCACGGGGCTTGATGATCGCCGCATTGATTTCGAGCAGAAACCTGCCGTGGCCATCGGTCAGGGTGACATTCCCGGTGCCGGCTTCCTGCACCAAAACATTGGCTATGGCCTGATGCGAAGTCGAATCAGTTACGGTTCCCTCGACCACATGCGCGTGGCAGACCGAAAAGCACAGCCAGGCCGTTGCGGCGACGGCTTTGAGTCGCCACCCCTCTCCGCGGGATGAGGTATGAACGTTCTTCATCAACCAAGCGGGAAGACGATGTTCCACGTCCGGATCGCGTCTTTCAGATCCTCGCCACGGATCGGCGCGCCGCACCAAACCCAATAATCGGTCAATTCAAAACCGCCGCCCGCCACCGCGGGCTGGAGACGCGACAGGAAAGTACGGGCCGTCGCCACAGTCGATGTCGCGGCGTGGGCTTGAAAAGCCGTAAAAATCGGTGCCGCGAGGCTCGCAGCACCGACGTGCTTCAGAAACCGGCGTCGTTTCATTTCATTCGTCTTCGATCAACCGGATTATCTTAGGTATTCCTTGTCGCTCAAGGGCTCTCCCCCGGAACTGTGCTGGCCTGACTGGCGGCACAGGATAATTCCGTCCCTCGGTGGCACCATGATGGCGGTGGCGGGACTGCCGTCGTTTGTGGCAGGGTCCTGCTTTCCCTTAAGGCGGCAGAAACCGGGGTCCAGCGTTACAGTGGCAGCTTCTTTGGTCGGATTCACCAGGGCGATTCCGTGCTCGAAGTCGCGCCGCCAGACCCCGCTCTGCCACGGGCCGGTCGGCGGTGGCGTGGTGGCAGCGCCCAGTTTGAAGTCGAATTCGTCAAACCAAGTCACGCTGCTATACTCTTTGTCCTTCGCGGTGAAACAGAAATAACCGTCATCCAGCAGGCATGAGGCATAAGCATAACGAAAGAACCGATAGTCCGTGGGATCGCCATGCACGTTGAACCCTACGAGGTGAGGTGCGCGGGTGTTCGCCATGGCCGCGTGATAGCGGCTCATCACTTTTGGCCAACCGCCCCAGGTCTCGATGGACCAACTCTTACCCATCAGCCCTTCCAGGAACGCGCCTTCGAGTTGGCCGGCATATTCCGGCTCCGACAGATCGCCGTCGGTGTTGCCCATCAGTGGAAGACCCGGGTGAATGCGCCGGATATGGTCCCACTCGGCGCGGTGACCCTCACGATATGCAGCCGCGACCGCCGGACCCTTCGGGTCGCCGTCCGCGCCAACATGATTCCAGTCTGCCGTGACTCGTGGGCGGAAAAAGACATTGT
>Ga0187868_1002589_pt1 | contig 11783 bp, 8 predicted proteins | sample June2016WEW_13_4_FD_133014 | JGI IMG/M metagenome (GOLD analysis project Ga0187868, IMG submission 133014) | Peatland microbial communities from SPRUCE experiment site at the Marcell Experimental Forest, Minnesota, USA - June2016WEW_13_40 | ecosystem: Environmental > Terrestrial > Soil > Wetlands... | reverse complement strand
GATTAGGTCCAGTTAAACCTGTCTGGTTATACTGTATACCAGAATCTATAAAAACAGGCGTAGTATTAGCAGCATAAGGCAAATATCCTGCCTGTATACCTGTAACTCCCATAGGACCTGTAGATCCTACTAACCCTGTAGCTCCTACCTCGTTTGAATTGGCACACTCATGGAATCCGCCTAAATCATCTCTAAATGACCACCTAAATAATGGATTTATACCAGTGGTAGCTTGCGCTATAGCACCTTGACCTGGTTTAAGTTCAGAGAGAGCTGTACCACTTAGACCTTGATCTAGTACAGATGCAAAGTCATTTATTTGGAGTATGTGCTTATTTTCTATGCTTGGCATAATATAAAAACCTCCATAATTTAAACGATATTCTGGATCGGGCTAATACTCGGGTCTATAACTGTAATCCAAGTATCCAATGAAGGATCTACGCTATCTTGTATATTAAGAGACGAAGATATATTGATATAGTTATATTTTGTTATATGCGTCTCATAATCTACACTATAAAGATAAAGAGTAACTGTATAAGATCCCTGTGCTCCATAAGTATGCACAGGATTTGGGTCTGTAGATGTGGTACCGTCTCCAAATATCCATAAAAGACTAGTCCAAGCCCCTGTAGATAAATTAGTAAACTGTACAGTCATCTCACTTACACTAGGATCAGGGACTCCTACAAAATTAGCTACAGGATGTACTGGAGCATTTACTGTAAATCTAGGGATCGATACCCCTGCTAATCCTTGGACTCCCGTCAGACCTTGAGGACCTGTTAAACCTAAAAATCCAGTATAACCTTGTGATCCTGTATATCCGATTAATCCTGTAATCCCATTAAAACCTGTAATCCCTATCAATCCTGTATCACCTTGAGGACCGGTTTGACCCTGATCTCCTCTTAGTGTAAAATTACCGTATCCTTGATAAACTTCATAGCTGTCACTAGTGATAGGAAGATAACTATTTAAATCATTTGAACCGTCTTGAGTTAAAGTCACAAGTATCAAAGGCAGTCTACCTGACAAGGAACTAAAAATTTTCACACTTCCAGTAACTGTTTGATTTATAGCGATACTTGGGACTACTTCTAACTTACTATTCTCATTTATAGTTATAAGGACATAAAATATTCCGCCTACAGTGTTAAATAATCTTGTAGTATTATTAGAGATATAAGTATCTATTAGATTACCTAGGTCTACTCGGATATCATTAAATTGTATCCACTTGGAGCCTATTATAGTAGATCCGCCCTTAAAAAAGACTATATTATCCCCTTGTATCGTACTATTTTTAGATACAGCAGAGAAAGGCTGATTTATGTTTGTTGTTAAACTCATAGTATTAAACTAAAAAGTTAAAAAGAATCTGTATGTCCCAGTTGATACCTGTCATCCCTTTAGGACCTTGTAATCCTGTTATCCCGTAACCTATTAATCCTGTAACTCCCATCGAACCAGTACATCCTACAAGCCCCGTTACTCCAACTAGTCCTATCTGTCCTTGAAGACCTGTAAAACCTTGTAAATCACTGTCTACACCATCTATCCCTATAAGATTCTTATCAAGGACATTACCCATACCAGAATAAAATATTACATTAGTATCATTTAATGGTTTGACCCCACCAATCATATCTGCTGTACCATCTTGTATAAGGATGATCCCAACAAGAGGTATAAAAGAAAAATTAGGAGGTACTGGTACCGAGGCTGCTGTATTAAATATTACTTGAGGTCCTTCTTCTGTAGTTATAGCTCCTGTACTATCGATACCTACTATCAAACACAGAGCGTAACCTCTTCCATTAAAAAATGTCTTACGATTAGATCCTATCTGTGAGTTTATATAAGTCTGTACATCGAATACAATACCCTTAAAGTCGATCCAATTATTATCGTATACGAATGACCCAGCACTTATAACTACAGATGTAGGGTTTATGCTTGGCTGTGTTTTAGCTACGATAGTATTTATATTTTTTTTAACCATATTTTATATATTCTAACTAAAAATTATTGTAGGTCCATTTGGATGGTTGAATCCAGCATTCTGAAAATTTTGACTATAAGAAGGTGTCTTAACTCCTAAACCTCTTCTATCATGGACTAAGTCTGCCGAACCTACTAATCTCATTATCCTATCTGAATCTGATATCTCTAAAGCGCTATCTATAATAGATATAGTATTAGTAGCTGTAACTACTGTATACTGAGTTTGAGTCTGAGAGTATATATCTATTACAGTCAAACCTACTACATAAGATCCCATCTGAGTGAAAGTACGAGTGATCTGTTGAGTAATATCTGGTTGTATTATACCGTTTATTACCCAGTTCCAAGAAGTTATAGGATTATTAGAAGACCCTGTAAATATTACTGTAAGAGGGACTTTACCCGATTGTGGACTGGCTGATAGATTTAAAGCTAAATTTTCTGTTACAGTAAAAGTAGCTGGTAGATCCTCTATGCCTGTACCATTAAAATCTATACCACTATTATCACTTACATTAACACAAGTAGAATCAGCGTAGACTGTACCACCTATAAACTTTATATCTTGAAAACTTACATAAGATACATAGATATTACCTATAGCTGATATATCTATAGTAGCTTGTGATCCAGGCGTATCAGAATAAAAATTTACTAGATTATCTGCTGTACCATTCCATTCAAAAGGGACGTAACTGTCTATTACCCAAGTATCAGCTATAGCAAACTGATTATTAGAGCCTGGATCACAGGTAAGTTCTGGTATATTTATTATAGCCATTTAGAAATCTATCTTAATTATTAAAGTTTAGATAAATCTTCTTTTAATTGTTCAAAATTAAAACCAGGAGTAAATCCTTCTGTCTGAGCTTCAGGTGGTAAAATCACATAAGCTTCCTCTACGCACTGATCCCACCACTCCCAGGTCCCTAGTTGGGTATTTCCCCAGGTTATTACTGAAACTGTAATAGGGTCATAGGCCGCTGTAAAAATAGCATGTCCATCACCCGTTAAAGTCCCTGGAGTCCAGCAGTTGCCTGCATCAAAATCTTCTATAGCATTTTCTTGGACATTTATCCCTGTGTATACTCCACCAAATAGTGATATAGCCTGTTTAACTTCATTGTGATTAGTGTGATCTACATATACATATGCAAGGATCTCATCATCAGCTACTGGATTTGATTTCCAATAGTTTAAAACATCTAACTCAGCCAGTCCTGTATCCTGACCATTTGCTAGTTTCATATAAAGAGAAGTCACATCGTTTTCAGGTAGTATCTTATTTTGTTTGATAAGACCTCTATAAACTGTTATCGCGTGGCTTAAAGCAGCTATAGTACAATCTCCTAGTGTATCATTTCCATCCAAAGGGAATAACTTTGAAAAGCCTGTGCTGTCATAGGGAATATTTAAATTCTCGCAAACTCTTTTAATAGCACTATACTCTATTGGAGGCGCAGGTAATATAGAAGTCAAATAACTTTTAAATTTTAATGTACGCTTATCAGTCTTTTTAGGAAGCTTACCAAATTTATACTTAAACATGATAATTATCTCCTATCTAACTATTCAAATAAGATAAATCTACCTGAATAAGTTGACTTATCCAGTTCTGACCTAAATTAAATCCCTTACCATATCTCAAATTATATAGCTCTATACTTTGACCTAACTGATACAGATAAGGTGCCCAAACAGGACCTCCGCCTAGCCTATCACTTATAGAACTAGCCGTACCGTAAGGGATCCCGTTAGGATTTAATCCAGACTTAGGTGATAATATTAAACCGTCTACATAAAAAGTCATATTACCGTTATTATCACATTCAAAAGCTACACAGTGCCACGATCCATCCGTAATATCTATATTTAAACTACTTCCTATAGTATTAGATTTGGACCCTAAATATGCTAGATAATAATCATTACCTGACCTGCCTATTTCAAATATGACCGAAGCAGATGTATTCACTACACTACCATAAGTATCAGCTATAGCTAAAAGGATAATAACACTCTGGTCTGATAATGTTGGATTCCTGATCCATCCTATACAAGTAAACATACTACTATATTTTATAGTAGGAGTAGTAGCTGATATCTGTATATTACTAGTAAAAGGATAACTCTGTACCCCTGAAAATCCTAAACCTGTAAAACCGTTTAAAAGAGTTGTATTATATATGCTAGGATTAACAAAAGTATGGATAGGATTAGTTCCTGTGTAGGGGACAGATCCGTCTGCAAAATTCCAAGTATAGGATGTTATGTATGTATTATCTGGAAGATCTATATAAGTGCTAAAGGATGTAGTAAAAGGCGCTACACCCTTATCTAAGACTGCTTCTATATCTACTTTGAATATCCTTATAAGATTCTGTTTAGCTAAGAAGCTCTGTGACCCGTCTTGGAAATTTACTGTTAAAGTAGGACTTATCGTACCACCTATAGTATAAGTATGCGTAGGATTAGGACTAGTACTTCTAAATCCATCTCCGAATTCCCATATATAAGATATAGGAGTTATAGTGACATTTATGATAGGCTGGAAAATGACTTCTAGAGGATAAGCTCCATCAGTTACATTTGTTGAAAAATCGATGTATCCTAGAGGATTCATAGTTAAATATTCTCTATAGAATAGACCTATAATTAGCCTTATTTTAACATATAAGGCGTAGCTAACTCATTTAGGAGAATTTATTAGAAGATTATGGAAAACCTGGGTCTTATAACAGGTCTTAGTCTAAATAATAGACCACACCTTGCAGTGATCTAAAATAAGCATCTAGATTGTCATCAGTAGCAGTTATTTTTAACTCATCAATTTTCATACTGGAGTTTTCAGCAATATAAGTCTCATAAGAGCTATTAAGACCAGTGGCACCTATCCCTAAAACTGAGCAAGGTATCTTTTTTCTTCCAGGACCTACAGTAGCTACATACATTGTATTAGATCCAGGATGGAACTCTACCAAAGTCCACTTTCCTATATCGATTACAGGAGTATTAGACTTGTATATGTTAACCCCTATCGTAAAAACAAGGTACATATTAGGATCTACATAAAATTTCCAATCTCTGCTACCATTATTTTCAAAAGATTCTACTATAATATTCTGAGATTGTACATAAGTTTGATTTACTATGATATAGTTATATTTAATTTTAGTATCTTCTGTAACCCCGTCCGACACTACCAATATAGGTGAGTATAATCCAGCCTGACTATATGTGTAGGTAGTAGTATTTACGCCTTCTATGAAGCCTCCATCACCAAATATCCATCTATAATAGCTGGGGGATCCAGTACTTGTAGATGTAAAAGTAACAGTCAAAGGATTTGATCCTTGTTGTACTGATACTGTAAAATTGGCTGATACTGTCATTAGGTTTAACTCTTTATAGATTTATAAATTGTAAATACTCTGTGTAACCATTCATATTGCTAGCCCTCAATTTAACTATATACTGACCAGATGAAGGGAAAGTATAGGTTATATTTTGAAAATTATAGACATCTCCTAATACCTGACCTTCATAAGAGGGGTCATATTTTACCCACCAAGTCCAAGATGTAGGACCATAAGTAGAAGTATCTGTGAAATGTACTGTTAAAGGGTTACTTAAATCTACAGTATATGTAAAACTAGCATTAGGTCTTTGTCTTAGTTTTATCCAAGAGCTAATCGTACCAGTTTCAAGTCCAAAGGGAAGATACTCATCTCTTCTATAAGCTGAGAATCCTCCGCCGTATACTACCTCGTGACAGTAATCTACTACACCAGTCTCTCTTATAAAATATGAGGATGGGTTACCGTCTACATTAGTACCTGTATAGGTATAATAACAATCTCTCTCATATGGTGAAAAATCAGTCTGTAGGTTATCATCTGTTTTAAATTTAAAATAGAGCAAAGTATTTAAATCTACATATACTCCTGTAAGACCTTGGAGCCCTGTAGGTCCTTGAGGGCTTATCCCTGTAAGCCCTTGATAGCCTTGTAGTCCTAGAGATCCTGTAGGTCCGTATAGACCCTGATGTCCTGTGTAACCTATAGCTCCAGTATCTCCTAAATCTCCCTTTATACCTGTAATCCCCTGGATAAAGGTATCAGAGATAGTAAAAGTGGACATCTGTGAGTATTCTATGTAGCTTATAACTTTATAAGTCTTTTGAGACTGTTGTAGTGTAAACTGAGTTATAGGGATAGCATTAGGAATAACATCTGCAGTATATTTAGCTACATATTTATCGAATATACCTAGATTATCAAATATGAAACTACCTTGTTTTACATCATAGTAAACATTAACTATAGCATACTTATTAGCGTCTTCTGGTAGATTAAAAAATGACTGATTATAGATAGGTATGATTTTACTATTTAGATTCAAAAAGGTATCATTATATAAGATGGTACCTAAATTTACCGAGTACTGCTTCTGTCCACTAATAGTATTAGATATACCTGTAGAGCCTGCTGAGGTGTATACCACAGATATAGTATTACTTTTAGTTTGAGTTGAATTAAGCATTTATCACTATCTCACAGTAGGATAATTCAAAAGTCTATAAACTGCTATTGCTGTGTCTTCTTTCTCAAAATATCCTGGGGTATACTCAGTATTATTGTCTATAAACTCTCCAGACATATTTTCAGTACGAGCTATAAACATCTTTGAAAAAATAACTAAAACTATTTCACCTCTAACTACAGGATTAGTGAGATCAGATTTTACTCTAGCTAGAACAGGAAAAAATACTTTCCTAGGTACAGGAGTCTTTAAGCTCTCTGATTGATACCTAAAAGTATCATTACATGCCGTATAAAAAGCCCTACCTAACTTATCTCCTATATTATTAGGTTTAGATAAAGTTATATCTTCTCCTAGTTTCCTAGAGATATATGTTGGTAGTTTTACAAAACCAGTATCTATACTATCAAAAGATAGCTCTAAATCCACTATATTAGTAAAAATATTATCATTCACGAATAATGTAGAGTTATTTACAGGGATATGGTCTATAGGGTTTTCATAAGGCTCTTTTTCTATTAGATTACTTCCACCTGTACCTAGATTAGATACATACAAGAAATCAGAGCTTACTAAAACCTCTAAAGACATTTCTGGAGGTAGATTATCTAAAGCCTGACAAGGTCTATACTTATAAAACACGTAAGCTTCAGATGTACTTGTAGCATTACTAAACTGAGTCTGCTGTACTAACATAGGAACATATATAGAACCACCTGTTATAGTAATCCTACTGTCTATGCTCAGTGTAGCTATACTGGTATTAAGACCGCTTACCAGACTTATAGGGATCGTATAAAAATAATTTCCACCTGTAGGTATATACCACACATAGGACTGATAGATAACTTCCTTTGTAGGATATGAACTTACCCCTAATACTACCCCATTAGCGATATCCCCATCATTACCAGATGCCAAATTAGTTAAATCTACTATCAATGACTTAACTCCAGCTAATACAGGGATACTATAAAGAACTGATTTATATAAACCAGATACTCCTTTTGAACCTACATTAAAGTTAGTTACAAAAGGTGCCCTATAAGCTTGAGCGTTAGGTCCTGTATTATCGTTGGTAAAACCTAGGATAGTAGACGTAGTAGGAGTACTAGATCCTGGAGCCAAGGAAGGTACTACTTCTAAGATTACTTCTACTATAGCTGATTTAGGTATAGTAAAAGCAGGATCTATATTTATTGTAATCATACTATTATCATAAGTAGCGCTACTGGTCAATACCTCGCTAAATACTGTGTTATTGTTAGCATAATCAGCGGATATAAGATAACTGGCTCCAGAGTTTGCATCTGTGATATTTTTTACATTGAATACAGTATAATTGTTTATGTTTTTAGGAATCTGTAACTGATTAGTGTAACCAGTAACTTGAGTAAAATAATGGTATTCAAGTAATGACCCTTTAAACTGCTGACCTCTGAATTTAATTAAAGACTCTTGATACCCTAAAGAGCTCTCATTATAATTATCTGGACTTTGGTATAAATCGATATCATCTTGGTTAGTACCTACAAGTACCGCTGAGTAAAAATCTGTATAGTCCTGATACCCTGGTACCCTCTCAGAAAGAGTCTCGATAGTTTGATTCTCTGTATTTTCGTTTATTCCTCTATAGAAAACACTATTATCTTCTACATCTGGGACATATTTGATACCTAGAGGCTCATTTGGGACTTTACTTAAACCGTCTTTAGTATAGTTTATCCTCCAAGCATGGATTACATAGGTCTCGCCTATAGCAGGAGTATATTGACCTATATTGAATATTAGGGTATTAGTACCCATCCCTTCAAAAGATCCTGGGATAATCGTAGAAGTCTCTACACCGTTTAACGCTGATACACAAGTATGATAAGAAGGGTCTGTTAGATAGATACTATCTAAAGTAGGACCTACTGTAAAATCAGAGATAGTTAAAGGTGTAATCCCGTTAGGATCTAGTGTCTTAGTATCTTCTGTTAGGACAGCTTCAGAGGTTATTAGACCACTTATAAGATTATTAAGATTATCCGTGCCTATAAAAGTATCAGATAAAAGGATAGATGATCCGTACTGTGTACCACTTTCATCCCTAGTACTTAATTTAGTAGCCAATCTATTACCTAAAAGCTTATCGAAGTTCTTCTCAAAAAGAGTAGTATAGGACTGGATGTTTATTTTCTTTCTTATGTCTGTTATCTCTGATGATGCTATCTGGGTATAAGTTAAACCATCAGGTCTTACTGCATTTAGGTTATAAATAGTAGATCCATTTATATTCGTATTAGGATCGAAAGGTGATGAGTTCCTACGAGTTATAATAAACATAGGGATAGCCCATGTCCATCCATCATATGTATTCCTACAGTGTGCTTTCCATAAACCATAATCCCCTGTCTCATCACCTAAATTAGTAAAAGTATAAGACCCTGCATCTTCAGTAGTACTGTTAGGACCTAAACTAGATATATATTTAGCTCCTAGTCCAGCTTCTGGATAATTAAAAGGATCTACCCCTGTAACTACTCTTATACTATATTGGATCTGTACTCTATCTGAAGTCTCTACACCTACATTAGGATCGATTATATCATCTACTAGATACTCTTCAGCCTGTGATAATATATTCCCCTCTGGATATATCCTACCTACTGTCTTTAGAGGTAGGTCAGTATTCTGGGCTTCAAAATTAGAAGGGATATTAGCAGGATCGTATAATAGGATAGACCCTACTGACCCAGACACCCACCCATAATTATCGCTAGTAAAATATAAATCAAACAGGTCAAATCCTAGAGGATTGGATACTATCTCCCACTTTGATCCACTATTATTAGTTTTTAAAACTATACCATCATTACCTACGATCCAAGCTTTATCCTCTACAGAGAATGATATATTAGTCACACCACTAGTAGAGATGATCCCTGTACTAGGTCTAAAATCAGAAGGTTGTAAAGCTGCTGCATAAGCTACTGTAGCTTGGAATACTCTTACTTGTTTCCTTTGAGCTGGAGGTAGATTTATATCAGCAGGAGAGTAAGGACTCATTATATTATTGACTGCTGTAGCCAAATCCTCTGCTGAGCTATAATTATCCAAATCTAAAACATATAGATAATTTATACCGTCAAGAGCTCCTTTAAATTGTAAAACTAATGAATTTGGATGATCGTTAGGAGATATACTGTAATTAAAACTATTGAAATAAGTTTGAGAAGGTCCATATACACTTATAGAGAAATTATTTACGAATTCTCTTTTTATAAAAACTCTATTTAAATCTGTATTTAGGCTTGGATAAATCTGATCTAGTGTACTATATGTGTTATTGTTCCAGATCCTATCAGACATACTAACAAAGTGATACCCTCCATCAGAGGTCTTTAGGATAGTACCATCTTTACCTACTACTAAACCATCATTCATATTGAAAAAGGAAACCGAAGTTAAGTCAGTAGTAACTATAGTAGAAGTTTTGACATCTAAAACTGTTTGAGATTGCCAAGTTTGTCCGCCATCTATAGTAATAAGGAAAGTACCTGTATCTCCTACTATCCATCCTACTCTGGTATCAAAAAATGTTACTCCATTAAAATTAGTAGTAGTCCCTGAAGCACTTAATATAAGTGAGAAGTTAGTTCCGTCTAAAGATTTTAGTATAGTACCGTTATCACCTACAGCTATTATTGTATTTTGATTTATGATAAAAATATCATTTAGGTTATCATTTACTATTGTTGGAAGATTAAACCAAGTTTCACCACCATTAACAGACTTTATGATATACCCGCTATCTCCTACAGCATACCCTAGGTTTTGGTCAAAAAACTGTACCCTATTAAATTGTACTGATATAGGAGGATTTTTTGTTACCCAAGTCACTCCACCGTCTACTGTCTTAAGGATTACTCCTTTATCTCCTACAGCCCATCCTAAGTCAGTATCATTCATATAGATACTGTAAATATTACTAAGCTGACTTACATTTTGAGGTTTTGCTGATACATTAGAGTCTCCTGGAGTTATAAGAGATCTCCAAACTTCGAGGAATACTCCGTCTACTCTTGATCCAGATTTTAGTTCAGTGCTATTTAGATTTATCTGGTTAACATTCTGGATATCTGTATTAGTGTTAGTAACGAATATAGGCCAACCATTTACGATAGCTACCTCTGGAGTAGCTGATGCAGGATCTTGTGTATAGAAACAGTTATTTAAATCATTAGAGGTATAATAAGGATTAAAATTTAACCATCCAGAAGGGTATCTTCCATTAGATTTCTGAATAAGTATCTCTTGTAGCTCCTGAGATAGATTTAGTTCATTAGCTAAAGGAGGTACACCTGGATTAAAGGATACCTTATCATAGGCATATTGAAGATCAACGTAAATATTTGAGGCACTTTTAGAGACATTTTCAGCCATTTTTAAATCCTCTAATTAGTAAATTCAATCTCTTTGAAAGTTAAACTATCTGCTGTAAGGTATTCTATTTCAGAAGTCTTAATATCCTCTACTTCTACTACACCGACAGGATAAGTAACATAATAGGCTGCATAATAGTGTTTAGCTTGAGGAGGAAGCCCGTCAGTAGTACTTACTACCAAACTACCGTCTGCATTAATATAAGCCTGTCCTGGAGCTCCTGCTACTAAGGTAGGGTCATCCACAAGAGTTAGCTCTATTAAGTTTTCGTATACAGCTCTAAATAGATTATCAGGACCTCCGTTAGCAGAAGTAGGATAGGACAAAACAGGTTTAATAGTTTGATATGATACTACATCAGACTCTCCAGCTCTTTGGTATATCTCAAAAGATAAATTACCTAAATCATCTAAAGGTATAAAAGAACCTTGTCTTTTCTGCATAATCAAAAATGGTGTACTTACAGACTCTACCCCAGATACGCCAAGGATAGTCTTAACTAAATAGCTTTGAGTAAGTGTATCACCTATTTTAAGAGCAGCTACTGCATTATATATAGCTGTCTGTATCTTAGATCTTAATCTTACTTCATCCGCAGAGCTGGAATCACCGTTTGAACTAGCTACACTTAAATCTCTCTCTATATTAAAACTTAAATCGATACTATTTTCTACAGCCTCTTTTACAACTACATCTGCACAAGCATGTTTCATAGTATCTATCTGAGTTTGTACCTGATCTACTAAACTATTATAAGTGTAAGTAACGAATAGATTAGTACTAGATTCATAGTTTACACTTAT
>Ga0187868_1002587_pt1 | contig 11792 bp, 9 predicted proteins | sample June2016WEW_13_4_FD_133014 | JGI IMG/M metagenome (GOLD analysis project Ga0187868, IMG submission 133014) | Peatland microbial communities from SPRUCE experiment site at the Marcell Experimental Forest, Minnesota, USA - June2016WEW_13_40 | ecosystem: Environmental > Terrestrial > Soil > Wetlands... | reverse complement strand
CAATCCGATACCGTTGTACCCCGGCAGGCAATGGCCCGCTCAAGGATTTCCTTGGTCGCGCTCTCTATCTTCCTCCACTCCCGCAAAGACACAGCGTTCGCCGGTCGCCACGGCCTAATGGATGCTTCATGGAGAATCTCACAGGCATATATATTCCCAATACCTGCGATCAACCGCTGATCCATCAGGAATGATTTGATGGGAATTTTTTTTGTGCGGGCGATCTTGCGGATATCTGCAATCCGGAAATCATCCAAAGGATTCTTTACTAAAGTTTGAGAACTTCTGTCTGCCTTGATGGCAAGTGTGGCGAAGCGACGAGGGTCCACACAAAGAAGCCTGCCGTCAGAAAAGGCCATTATGAAACGTGTGTGAGAAGGCAGCGCCCTGGACACGCTCTGCCACTGCATCTTGCCCGTCATGCGAAGATGGAGAAGAAGCTGCGCGCCGTTATTAAGCTCCATCGTCACGGCCTTGCCCTGACGGGTTATGGCAGTTATCTTTCTTCCCACCAGTCCATCCACAGCACCAAGCCTGTGATCCAGGATTTCCACACTGAGGATTTTCTTATCTGCGATGACCCGCCTCAATTGCCGGCATAGAGTTTCTACTTCAGGAAGTTCTGGCATATGCTACCTTATCAAAAGATTTCCCCTGTATTGTATGATTTGATTTTTTTTGTTTCAAGAAAAATAAATTTTTTTCAAAAAAATAAAAAAAATATTTGACAAGCATTTGTAAACAGCGTACAGAAAAAATATATTACAGAAAAAAAAGAAAGGGGAAATTTTTTTTATCATCCCTGTATACGGAGGAGGATAACAGAATGGATAACGAGACCCTTTTTATGGAGGAGGTCGAACCTCCGGGTAGTTCAGCAGGTCTTGTTGGTATTGAAAATTACACAAACGACATATTAACATCGTATAATCCTCTCCTTACCCCTTCGGTCATAAAGACAAAGGGTGTCCAGTATGTTTTTCGTTTTAAGGAAAGCCCCCGTACACGGGCTTTTCGGAAGCGTTTCTATCCTGAAGTAACATCCCTCGAATGGAGCAATTGGCACTGGCAATACGGCAACCGCATAAAGGATGTTGATGCGCTTTCGCAGTTCATCTGGCTGTCGGATGACGAACGCGATGCCATGAACCATCATGAGAGTTCAATACCTGTTGCCATCACACCTTACTATACAAGCCTTCTTGACGAATTCGATTCATCCCAACCGCTGCGACGGATGGTAGTGCCCGTAACTGATGAACGCCACCGCACGGCGGTGGAAGCCGACGATCCACTGGGAGAGGAACATGACAGCCCCGTGCCGGGAATCGTGCACCGGTATCCGGATCGCGTCCTTTTTCTTGTAACGGACACCTGTTCAACATACTGCCGGTATTGCACGCGCTCACGCATGGTTGGGAGCCACGGTAAGGCCATGTCGAACACTGATGCATGGGAAGGGGCCATCAAATACATAGAAGCGAATCCTCAGATTCGGGACGTCCTCCTCTCCGGCGGAGATCCACTGACTCTTTCCGACGAAAGACTGGGATGGCTTCTGGCCCGGTTGAGAAAGATTGCCCATATAGAGATACTGCGTATCGGCACCAAGATACCCGTCGTGCTGCCTCAAAGAATAACTCCGAAACTCATATACATCTTGAAGCGTTTTCACCCGCTCTGGATCAGCATTCATGTGAACCACCCTGATGAGTTAACGACCGAAATGAGTCAGGCATGTACCCGCCTGGCCAACGCGGGTATACCGCTGGGCAGCCAGACTGTCCTCCTCAGCAAAATAAACGACGACGTGGAAACCATGAAGCGACTAGTTTTAGGTCTTCTCAAGATACGGGTTAAACCCTACTATATCTATCAGTGTGACCCGATCCCCGGATCATCACATTTTCGCACACCCGTAAAAGCCGGAATCGATATCATTGAAGGTCTGCGCGGCCACACAACAGGCTATGCAGTGCCAACATACGTCATCGATGCCCCTGGTGGCGGCGGTAAGATCCCCCTGTTACCCGATTATGCCATAGGCAGGGATGGTAATGATTTGATACTCCGAAATTACGAGGGAAATATCTATCGTTATCCGGATTGTCAGTTGCCGCAAACGGACAATCCCTGAGGTATTGCTTTGAGGACGGGAATTACATACGACCTTCGCGATGACTACATCGCTGAGGGATACAATGAAGAAGACACTGCAGAGTTTGACCGGGCTGATACGATAGATGCAATTGAGCAGACGTTACAGGATTTGGGTTATCTGACCGATCGCATAGGAAACATCAAGTCACTTGTGAAAAGGCTGGCATGCGGTGACAGATGGGACATAGTCTTTAACATTGCCGAAGGCATAGAGGGATTTGGCAGGGAAGCCCAGGTGCCAACCGTCCTTGACGTCTATAACATCCCTTACACCTTTTCCGATCCCCTTCTTCTCTCACTCACTCTTCATAAAGGCATGACGAAGCATGTTATACGCGACCTCGGCATCCCCACACCGGATTTTGTGGTCGTTCACGAAGAGAATGACATTGATAAAATTTCACTACCGTTTCCGCTTTTCGCGAAGCCTGTAGCAGAAGGCACCAGTAAGGGCATCGATACCGCTTCAAAGATAACTTCCAGAAAGCAGCTATCTTTCGTATGCCGTTCTCTTTTGTCCACATTCCGGCAGCCCGTTCTTGTCGAGCGCTTTCTCCCCGGCCGGGAGTTCACTGTGGGTATCGTCGGAACAGGTAAAGACGCCGTCGCACTGGGGGTCATGGAAGTCCACCTTAAAGACGATGCGGAGAAAGGCGTCTATTCCTATCTAAACAAAGAAAACTGTGAGGAGCTTGTGGAATACCGACTGGCAAGCGACTCCATGTCACTAACAGCACGGGAAACGGCCCTTGCCGCATGGCGGGGACTCGGTTGCAAAGATGCGGGCAGAGTCGACTTCCGTGCCGATCAAAAGGGATTGCCGCATTTCCTGGAAATTAACCCGTTAGCCGGCCTACATCCGGACCATTCCGACCTTCCTATAATATGCAAGCTTGCCGGTATTACTTATCATGAGCTCATCAACATGATCATGGAGTCGGCGCGAAAACGCATCCAGGACACTTATACCATTTCCCCATCCGCTGAGCCTGCCCTGTCACGGTATTACCATTCCTGCCTCACCTGTCGTGCCGGCGATGAGTCACCACGCTGACACGCACTCCATGAAAGCAGTCGTGCTGCACAGCGATGTGCCGGAAGATGCTGCCATGGACGAAAAGGACACCCTTGTCCAGGCCGCCTTCGTGTCTTCCACCCTTTCGGAACTAGGATACGAACCCACCGTCATGCCCTTCTCGTTTAATATCGCCCATACGATCGACACCCTGCGGGAGCTGCGGCCGGCGTTCGTTTTCAATATTGTTGAAACGATGGCGGGACAGGGGAACCTGATCCACATAGCCCCATCAATTCTGGACTTCTTAAGAATCCCTTACACAGGCGCACGGACGGAGGCCATGTTTCTCACGTCCAACAAGGTTCTCGCCAAACAAGCCCTGAATGAAGCAGGCATTGCCACGCCTCCATTGTTCTTGCCCCACGAGAACTACAGCGGACATTTTGTCGAAGGCACATATATTATCAAGGCCGTCTGGGAACACGCCTCCGCGTGGCTCCACAGCGATTCCATCATCCATGCAAGAGACTCGCGACAGCTCTGCGAGACAATGGCATCCCGGCAGAGGCAACTAGGCATGGCATGCTTTGCGGAAGCGTTTATTGAAGGAAGAGAATTTAATCTTTCCCTCCTCGCGGGTGCTGGAGGGCCGCATGTCCTTGCCCCAGCTGAGATTTGCTTTGACGGTTTCCCTCCGGACAAGGTCAGGGTAGTTGACTACTTATCCAAATGGGTCGAAAACTCCTTTGAATATCATCATACTCCACGGTGTTTTGATTTTCCGGAGGAGGACGCACCCTTGATTCTCCGATTGAAGGATTTGGCTCTTCAGTGCTGGCGGGTGTTTGGCCTGCGAGGATACGCAAGGGTGGATTTTCGTATCAACAATGAAGGAAAGCCGTGGGTCCTAGAAGTGAACACAAATCCGTGCCTGTCTCCGGACGGGGGATTTTATGCTGCCCTGGAGCGATCGGATTTGAGTTTCGTCCAGGCAATAGAACGGATAATTCGAGACGCCACACCATTTTGATATTCTTGCACCGGGCGACGATAAGATAATAAAATCAAAGGCATTCATCCGCCGACTTTCCAAGGTACCTGCCCTGTATTAACGACCGAAAACAGTTGCTTTTTTAGCATTAATCCTGTAGATAGCATTCGCTCATAATTATCCCTTAAAAATGTGAAACCGTTGAGGCCTCCTTGTAAAGGGATGGCGCAAATAACACGTAGAAGCACGCTCGAATCCTTGCGGAGGGCAGATGCGATTCATTCCCAAAGAAGAAAAATTTTACGATCTGTTTGAGGAACTCATCAATAAAATCGAAGAAGGGGCAAAGGTCTTTTCCGATATGGTTGAAACGTACGAATATCCCCTTCCGAAGATAACCAAGCTCAAAGAGCTGGAACATGAGGCGGACGTCATCACCCACAGAACCTATGAGAAGATGCACAAGTCATTCCTCACACCCCTGGACAGGGAGGACATTTATGCCCTGGTAAATAAGATGGATAGTATCCTGGATATGATCGAAGCGTCGGCAGCCAGGATGAGTCTTTATAAGGTGAAGAAGCCAACGAAGGTGATTATCGATCAGGCAAAGATCCTCAACCTGGCCATCAGCAAAGTTAAGCTCATCGTTTACGCTATGAGAGACATGAAGAATTCAAAGATGATTATCGATGCCTGCGTGGAGATAAACACCCTCGAAAACGAAGGCGATATTGTTCTGAGAACGGCAATGGTCGATCTGTTCGAGCATGAAAAAGATGCAATCGAATTGATTAAATGGAAGGAAATATTTGAACGTATCGAAGAAGCCCTTGACGTGTGTGAGGACGTCTCAAATATAATAGAAGGTATCGTCCTGAAGCATGCCTGAGTCTTTAGGGTTTGTTATTTTTCTTATCATAGTAGCTTTGGCATTTGATTTTCTCAACGGTTTCCATGATTCCGCCAATGCTATTTCAACCATTGTATCAACCAGGGTTCTTTCACCTAAGAACGCCGTCTTGTGGGCGGCGTTCTTCGAATTTGCCGCCGTCTTTTTTGTAGGTGTACGGGTAGCCACTACCATTGGCACCGGCATCATTAATCCGGATATCGTGGATAATCTGCTCATTCTTTCTGCGCTGGGCGGCGCTATCACCTGGAACATCATTACCTGGTATTACGGGCTCCCCAGCAGTTCCTCTCATGCCCTCATCGGCGGCCTCATAGGTGCGGGCGTCATACAAGGAGGTACAGATGTCCTGGTATGGAGCGGTATTATTAAGACAGCCATATTTATCGTGGTGTCCCCCGCCATTGGCTTGATCCTGGGATTGGCCATGATGATTTTGGTGCTGAACGTCAACCGGCAATCCAATGTTGCAAAAGCAGATAAACTGTTTCGAAAATTGCAGCTTGTCTCCTGCGCAGTTTACAGCATGGGCCACGGTACGAATGACGCCCAGAAAACCATGGGAATTATAGCGATAATTCTTTACAGCCACGGCCTCCTCGGAAAAATCTTTTATATTCCTCTCTGGGTTATCATCGCATGTTATACAGTTATTGCCCTTGGCATCATGTCGGGAGGATGGCGCATCGTCAAGACGATGGGAACTAGGATAACAAAGCTTCAGCCAATCGGCGGGTTTTGCGCGGAGACAGCGGCAGCTATCTCCATTATTGGGGCGTCCTTAGCCGGCATCCCCGTGAGTACCACACATACCATCACAGGCGCCATCGTAGGGGTGGGATCAACTAAGAGGCTTACAGCCGTTCGCTGGGGAGTGGCCGGAAAAATCGTCTGGGCATGGATATTGACGATACCCATGGCGGCATTGATCTCCGCCGCCATCCACGTCGCTACGCACATCATCTAGTAATTTTACCAGAATGGTCGCTCAGGATACGGTCGATGGGTCCCGGAGAAATTTCTCCCTAATGGCTTGACAATGCACCCCGGTAGAATTCTTCGTACATCGCCCAGATCGTCAGGAGGAGAGAGGCGATGATGGGGCCGATAATGAAACCGGTAAATCCGAATAACGATAACCCCCCCAGAGTTGACAAGAAAACCAAAAGGGAATGCATCTGAACATCTCTTCCGATCAGTATGGGCCGGAGAAAATGGTCCACCATGCTGATTACAAGAACTCCGAAAGCGAGGATAATCACGCCTTTCCACAGATGCCCAGTGATCATCATCATCACGCCTGCGGGCAACCAGATGATGGAGCAGCCGACAACCGGTACGATGGCTGTAAATATCATCACCACACCCCACATCAGCGGTCCTTGTATACCGGTGAGCCAGAAAAGAAGCCCTCCCAGTGTCCCCTGAATGCCCCCGATAATCAGTGTCACCTTCAAAGTGGCCTTCGCCGCCGCCGCAAAGCGCTCATAGAGGACTTTTTCTCTCTCCTGCCCGAGCGAAAACACCCGGACCGCCTTCCCTAAAAACTTGTCGCCGTCGCGAATAAAGTAAAACAAGGTATAGAGCATGACGGAGAATTGGACGACAAAAACAAAGGTGTTCTGCGTGAGGTCCTTCAGATTGATAAAAATGTAGTTGGAAACAGTTTTGGCTACCTCAGAAACCTTTTCAGTCCAGAATTGTTCATCGATATGCAATTGGGTCACGAAAACGTTATTTTTTACTGCACCTGTAACTGCCTTTACAATATTTTCTATATTTCCGCGATCTGCATCGAGTGACTCATACATGCGCATGGATTCGCCAAGCAACAAACTGCCAATGATGCTTCCCGGCAGAATTATGATGACAGCAACCATCAGAAAAATTATGGTAGCAGACGCATTGGGCTTATGCAATTTCCTGTTGAGAAGTTTGTAGATGGGGCTGAAGATACTGGATATGACAGCCGCCCAGAATATGGGGAAGAAAAAAGGTGAGAGGAGATAGAGAAACAGAAGAAAAACGAGGATCATAATCGCAAAAAAAAGTATATTCTGAGCTTTTGAAGTATCCATTAGATTCCTGATACGAGAGAGAATTCATGTTATGGGCAATATGGTCCACAGAAAAGTATCTTATTTGCCCGATAATTTCAACAGAAAGCTTTAGGGCGCCACGATTCTTGACTTTGATTTTCCCGGAGGCTGTGTTAAATAGGAAGCCGTACCAGCAAAAGGATTTCTCATGCAGTCAATTACCGGCCATCCTATCGGAGTTTTTGATTCAGGCATCGGGGGGCTAACGGTCGTCCGCGCCCTCATGGAACGCCTGCCTTTCGAAAACATCATCTATTTCGGTGATACCGCAAGGGTGCCATACGGTGTGAAATCGCCGCAGACGATCACGCAATACGCCACGGAGATCACAAATTTCTTACTGCAAAAAGATGTGAAACTACTCATCATCGCCTGTAACACTATGGCCGCCGTCGCATATCAGGCAGTGAGAGGCATTTCTCCCGTTCCCGTCCTGGATGTCATCGATGCGGGAGCCCGCAAAGCAGTAGTCGAAACGCACAGCAAATCCATTGGTGTCATTGGCACACCGGCAACCATAAACAGCAACGCCTATGCCCGCGCTATTCACCAGCATGGCCCGGACATCCGGGTCTTCTCCCAAGCCTGCCCCCTGTTTGTGCCTCTGGTCGAAGAGGGATGGTGGAATCACCCGGTCACTAGGCTTACCGCCCAGGAGTACATAAGGCCGGTTCTGGCGCAAAATGTCGATACCCTTGTCCTGGGGTGTACCCATTATCCTATGATCAAGCCCCTTCTGCAGGAGATTGCCGGGCCGGATATAAACCTCGTGGACTCGGCGGAAGCCATGGCGGATATAACGGCGCATCTCCTCACCGACAGGCATCTTGGGAACTACAAGCGGACGCAACCTAAATACCGGTTCTTTGTCACCGATGTGCCCTATCACTTTCAGACCATCGGCGAAGGGTTCCTGGGGCGGACACTGTCTCATGTTGAACTGGTTAAATGGTAAGGATTGCAATTTCATGAAAATTATCCTCGCTGGCTACAATCTCGATTCTGAAACAATCCGGGATTTTAAAAAACTCAGGCCGGAGGCGCAGAATCTCACACCTGAGACGATCTCTGCAGCCTACGCCCGGATCAGCCGCAGTCCCAAGCCCGTCGACGCATTGCGTGCTGTCGCCAGGCAGGCGGTGGAAAAGGCTCGGCAATCAAACCAGAACATCGTCTTCGAGATGGGGCACAGCTCCGTGGCCGAGCATGCCGTCTTCAACATTGATGTCCTCGGCATTTCCCGGCTCCTGGTGGAGGAAATCGAAAAATTCCGCCTCTGCTCTTATACGGAAAAATCGCAGCGCTACGTGAGGCTGGAAGACGATTTTGTCATCCCCGAGGAAATCCGCAATACATCCATGGAAGGGCCCTTCGTGGATGTCATCCGCAAACAGAACGGGCTGTATCACGAACTGCTTGAGAAATTGAAGCCCCACATCTTTGAAAAGCACAAGAACCTCGCAGCGGACCCTGCCAATCGCTCCACGCTGGAAGGCTGGGCCAAGGAAGACTCACGCTATGTAATTTCCCTTGCCACGGGGACGCAACTTGGAATGACCATCAATGCGAGGAACCTCGAGCTCATGCTCCGCCGTCTTGCCGCACATCCCCTCTCAGAGGCAAGGGAGTACAGTCAAAAGCTCTTTGCAGCAACGAAAGATGCCGCCCCCTCTCTTATCCGCTACACGGATGCCACGGCATACGACCGCCTGACGAGGCGGAATCTGATGGATGCAGTATCCGCCCTTATGCAACGGAGCAAAGACAGAGACGCTTCCATCCCGGCGGAATCAGGCGGCCAGGACGTTTCCCTCGTCTATGCCACCCCCGATGGAGACGACAGAATAACGGCTTCGCTGATCCACTCATCGTCGGATCTCCCGATGCTCCGTTGCCTGCGGATGGTCTCCTTTATGGATGTGCACGAAAAAGAAGCTCTCATAAGAACGGCCTTAAAACACATCAAGTCCTACGACCCGGTACTGCGTGAATTCGAAAATGCGGAGCTTCATTTTGAGCTGCTCATCAGCGCGAGCTGCTTTGCCCAGATGAAGCGCCATCGAATGGCAACCATAACCTGTCAGGATTACGATCCTGCCCTCGGCGCAACAGTTCCGCCCGCAGTATCGGAAATCGGCATGCATGATACTTTCATGGAAACCGTCACCCGAAGCCAAGACATGTATGATCGGATTAAAGAGCTCTGCCCCCCTGCTGCCGCTTATATCCTCACCAACGCCCATCGCAGGCGCGTCTCCATGAAAATCAATGCGAGGGAGCTGTACCACATCGCGCGCCTGCGCGGGGACTCGCACGCCCAATGGGACATCAGAAAGACGGCGGAAGAAATGGTCCGACTAGGAAAGAAGGCGATGCCGCTCGCACTGATTCTCGCGACCGGAAAGGACGGCTTCGCATCCCTCTACGACCGGGTATTCGTTTCAGAATCAGTCGGGCACCACCCTGGGTAATAAGCCTTGAGACGGATTCTTCACATCGACATGGATGCCTTCTTTGCAGCAGTGGAGCAAAAAAGGCGCCCCGAATTGATCGGCAAGCCTGTGGTAATAGGAGGCAGTGGGGACCCCACTAAAAGAGGGGTCGTAGCCACCGCCTCATATGAAGCAAGAAGGTTCGGCATCCACTCTGCCATACCCTTGAAGACGGCTTACTGCTTATGCCCCCGGGCTGTCTTTCTTCCTGTTGATTACGAAGCATATGGAAGGGAATCACGGAGGGTGAAAAGTATCCTCAGGAGGTTCTCTACCGTCATCGAAGACGTGGGAATTGACGAGGCGTTTCTAGACATATCCGCAATCGATGATCTTTCAGAAGAAATCTCGCAACAAATTAAGACAGACATCAGACACGAGACTGGCTTGACGTGTTCCATCGGCATCGCCCCCAACAAACTCCTTGCCAAGATCGCCTCAGACATGGATAAGCCGGACGGCGTAACCATAATTCTTGCGGGGGGTGTTCTCTCCATCCTTAACTCCCTTCCTGTAAGGAAACTCTGGGGAATCGGACCGAAGACAGAGGCTCAGCTGAAGGGCATGGGTATTGAAACTTGCGGAGAACTCGCATCTCTCCCCATGGACAGGCTGGTTGACAGCTTTGGCTCCTCTTATGGAAATTATCTTTATCACGCTTCCCGGGGGATCGACGAGAGTCCCCTGATCACCGACTGGGAACCAAGATCCATAAGCAGGGAAACAACTTTCCAGAAGGACATAGCCAACTGGCAGTTCATAGCCACGACCCTGGCGGACCTGACGCGGGAAGTCGCGACAGACATGAAAGACAGCAGCTTCAAGGCAAGGACCGTCACCATCAAGGTGCGGTTTAGTGATTTCGAAACCGTCACGCGGGCCACAACCATTCCGCGTGCTACGGACATAGATGAGGATTTGAGAAAAGCGGCATTCGCCTGCCTTAAGAGGGTGGAACTCAAAAAAAGAGTGCGCCTTATCGGAATAAGAGCCAGCCACCTGGAAAGATCGAGAGATTAGCTTCCGCCACCCCTGTTTCAGAGGCTTTGCATGTTAAAAGGCCAAGCCTCATCTGACTAAAACAATTCTATCCGTTTAATACCCTTCTTATCTTTCAGCGCTTGATAGACAGTGTAGGCGCAGGACACGTCTTGAATCGCAAGACCGGTCGAGTCGAAGAGCGTAATCTCATCGTCTTTCGCCCTCCCCCTTTGTTTTCCTGCAACAATATCTCCGAGTGCAGCATAGATGTCTTTTTTTGTCAGCTGTCTGTTACGGACGGGAACATTGATCTCACCGCTGTGCGAGGCCTGGGTCCAATCATCTATGACCAGTTTTGCCTGTTTTAATATCTTCGGATTTATCTCCTCTTTGCCTGCCGCGTCAGCGCCGATGGCATTGATGTGAGTCCCCGGAGAGACTTTATTAACCAAGGGCCTCCGGGAAGGCGTCGTTGTAACCAGGATATCGACATTTGTCGTCACTTCATCGATGACAGGAGAAATCATCGCGTCCAGCTTGTATGTGTTCATAACCCAGTCTCTGAACCGGGGCGCCATTCCATCCCTCGCCATAAACTGCCAGATCTTTACGGCTTTAAGTTTCCTCACTTCCAGTATACATGCCAGTTGTGAGCGTGCCTGTGTGCCGCAGCCAACAAATCCGGCAATACTCGCGTCCTTCCTGCTCAGGAGTTTTACCGCTAATGCCCCGGCAGCGCCTGTACGGATGCTGGTAAGGTACGTGCCGTCCAGTATTGCCAGGGGAAATCCGTTCTTAGGATCGGCAAGGATGATAACCGCTATAACAGTGGGAAGGCCGTAGATCGCATTTTCCGGATGAACGGTCACGCTCTTGATGCCGGCAATGTTCAATCCCTGGCCGTGAATGTAAGCCGGCATGGATCTGAGATCACCTTTTTCAAAATAGAGATAACTCTTTGCAGGCATATCGGCGTCTTCCAGTCCGTACGCCTTGAATGCCTTCTCGACCGTTCTGATGGCCAATCTTGGAGTCAATACCTTTTCAACATCCTTCCTCGTGAAAATCAGCGTTTTCATATTCCCTGCCACTTTTGGAGCGATCGGTCGCACCTCCTCACTTGCGGAGATTATATTTT
>Ga0187868_1002585_pt1 | contig 11795 bp, 15 predicted proteins | sample June2016WEW_13_4_FD_133014 | JGI IMG/M metagenome (GOLD analysis project Ga0187868, IMG submission 133014) | Peatland microbial communities from SPRUCE experiment site at the Marcell Experimental Forest, Minnesota, USA - June2016WEW_13_40 | ecosystem: Environmental > Terrestrial > Soil >... | reverse complement strand
CTCTTAAGACTGAGTTATGCTCTGATTGCAAAAGCGTAATAGCAGAACTGAAGGGTACTGCGTAGATTGGTGAATTCAGTTGAAGAATAATGAGTGCACAATCTACATCACAACCAAACATGGCTATATACAAAGATACCATAAAGAGAAGAATGGTTGGACACAAACCAATCCAAACGGTAAAGTTCGGCTACTTAGTGCAGAGCAATTATTATCACACATCTTGCCATCTCTTGCTGGGATTGGGCCTTTTAGCGTTAGGGTAGAACCAGACTCTTCCGCAGACGTCGCAAGGTTTTGTTAAATCAACCATAGTAAACCCCTAGAATTCAACAGGTAAAAAGCAAATGTTGAAACTATCTTTCAGCTTAGGGGAGAGCAGTAAAAGTGAAGTAACGACAGGTAATAGGCAAGTGTTCTAAATCTCAGTTCCTTGAGTCTCGTAGAGTTTTAAACCTCTATAGTGCTCTTGATTGCTGCTTCATAAATGATAAATTAATTCGAGATTAACATATTCAGGTTTGCTATGAGTAATAATTCAGAAATTCCCTGTTCTTTCTGCCCTAAGTGGGATTCAAAAGCATCAAGTTTCTCCTGTAATCCCTACGAATGCCAAAAGGTTTCTGAATGGCTTTTTAACCACGCAAAAATTATGCGCACTGAAACCAAGAATGTTGCTGTATTTCCACTTCCAATCCAATACATAGTTTAAAAGCTCGCGCTTTTTGGGCAATGTCTACCACCACCCAAAGGTTCTCTTAGCCCGCGCTTAGTCATTACGCAAATGGGTCATAATACGCTATCTTGGCGTATTTGCTCCTTGTATAAAGCCCGTACCCAACAAAACCGCCTATAATTGTGCCTATAATTATACCAGTTATTGCCAACCACTCAAAACTGAAAAGAACTAATGAGAACCCAAATGAACGTAAAAGCATAACAAATGCTATATCTAATAAAGGTCCAACGAAAAAGCCGACAACCATTCCTGCCATAGCCCCAGCTATTATGTAGGCGATTTGGTACCTTACCATTAGTTATTGAGGTGAATATGACATTCTTTTGCGCTCTTCGAATGCTACGGTTATAAGAATAATGCCTGCAGTAAATCCTATGGTATCAATGAGAAGCGTATTTTCATTTATGTATCCAAGAAAGAATAGAACGAAGTGAACCAACACGATAACAATCGCACTTACAATCGCCAGCTTTATTGAAATCGAAATTCTATTCGGGTCTTGGTTTTCCATGCCAATTTCCTTTTGTTATGTAAGCTTTAGACAGCAGGCACTATCCTGTTTTAAACAGATTGATTATTCAAGCTTTCCTCCGCACATAGGGCATTCAATTGGATACTTCTTTTGGCTACACATGAGTTCATATGAGCATAAAAAACAGAAGTAAATCTGGCATTTAGGACAGTGCCTAAAGCCTCCTCCAATCATCTTTCCGCAAGCATCACAAGGTCTCGTCAAATCAAGCATAGCAAAACATGCTGCTCAAACACTTCTTAAAGCAAATGTTGAAACGACCTTTCAGCACAGTAGAGACATTACTGAAAGTGAAGAATGCACGTTATTTTTCATCTGAAGTAACATGCGTACTTGCCTTTGAGTTTTGGATGAAACAATTCATTTATTTGCAACTTAACGAAATTGCAGCAGGCATGATTATTTCAATCGTTTCAGCATCGGCTTTTTTAGTTTGTTTTTTTCTCTGCTGCAAAAGTTCTTCCAAATCGCGCGTTTGGATATTTGGTAAAGAGCACATGATTGTCATTTTGAAGCTTCATCTTATTAGGATTTATGAATTATTGGTCCACTACAATAAATCTCAAAATCTTATGGTCATGTAGAATTTACTTGTCGTATAGTTCTGGTATTAGCCGAGCTAACTTGACCCAGTTTTCAGCAACGTTCTGTTTTATTAACGGTTTGAGACCAGCAAAAACCTGCGGTGGCATCAGCGTCATCCAACCTTTCGTAACCACGAGTTGGTCTTCAAAGTCAAGCAAGGAGAAAAGCCATTTAGCTAGAGTGGGAAATCTATCAGGCGGAACTTTTTTTGACATAATACCAACAATGGAACCCTGCTCGCTTTCTGTTGTTCGCTCTCTAAGAATCGGGTACAGATGAGCGTCTTCCTTGTCCAAATGAATTCTTAATTGCGAATTTAGGACTACTGTCGCCCTAGCGGTTGCAAGAGGATCAGGATTTTTCCGCATTGCTTCCAACCCACTAACCATGTTATCAAGCTCACGATGATCCATCATGTAAGCCACAGCAACAAGAGGAGCCACTTTGTCAACAGCAGGGAAAACCGCTGCCTCCTCACCCTTAGCGTGATAATCCAGAACCTCGCCCATAATATGAAGCCGATCCAAAATGAAAGTTAGATCCCCCTCCACCACGGGTTATTTTAAAGACTGCATCATCAATTTGAAAAATATCACGACGAAACGCATTATGCAACGAACGCACTATATCAATCGGTCCTGACAAAGATTCACATCCAAACCCCAAAAGATCTATCGCGTTATTAAAAATATGTTATTGTGGTCATACAGGTACAAAAAGGAAAAAAAGAGGTTTTTCGAGTGACATCTCCACTTTGGCAGGGGGTTCAAATCAACCCCTCGGCTTTCCAATTTATTTCTCTTTTGGGTCAACACAAAACTATTTATTTTCAGTCTACTACTTTTTAATTTGTATTTGGGTATGTTGACCTAATAATAGTAATCTAAAGGTTAACTTTATTCAAAAAAGAGAATTGGGTGTGGTAAGTTAGGCATCGATTTGAGGAAGTGAGATTATTAAAACAGAATCATTTGATGTTGAGAAAACTGTAATGGAACTGGTTATAGAGGATGATGTGGCAAAAAAGAGGCAGTTAGTCAAAAAGATTTTTGACGCCGCTTATGAAGAGGGGATTTATCCCGCTAGTATCAATGAATTTTATATGGCCCGCGGCAGGGGAGAATTCGACGGTTTCACAGTTCCCGCGATAAATTTGCGGAGTATGACTTATGATCTGGCTCGTGCAATTTTTAGAGTGGCAAATAAAAATGATTCTGGCGCTTTCGTCTTTGAGATTGCCCGCTCTGAGATCGGTTATACTAATCAACCGCCGATCGAATTCGCAGGCATGGTTATGGCAGCAGCGATAAAAGAGGGCTATTCTGGTCCAGTCTTTATCCAAGGAGACCATTTTCAAGTTAACGCCTCCAAGTATAAAGAGAATCCCAATAAAGAACTTGAGGGCTTGCAGGCTTTAATTGGGGATGCGGTTAGTTCGGGTTTCTTCAACATCGATATCGACTCATCAACACTTGTCGATTTATCCAAACCGAATTTTAAGGAACAGCAGCTCCTAAATTATGAAGTTTGCGCAAAGCTCACGCAGTTTATCCGTCATCTTGAACCGAAGGGGTTGACGGTTTCGGTGGGAGGAGAGATTGGCGAGATTGGGCATCAGAATTCGACACCTGAAGACCTCCACGTTTTTATGGACGGTCTCAAAGAAAAGCTAATCAAGGGTTTAGTTGGCATAAGTAAGATTTCAGTTCAGACGGGAACAACTCATGGCGGCATTGTCCTTCCTAACGGGTCAATCGCCCAGATCATGCTTGACTTTAACACGTTGAAGACTCTTTCTGAGATTGCCCGCAAAGAATATGGGCTGGCGGGTGCTGTTCAGCATGGAGCGTCAACGCTGCCTCCTGAGGCATTCCACAAGTTTGTCGAATGTGAAACCGCTGAAGTACATTTGGCGACGGAGTTCCAGAACATGATTTACGAATCAAAGCATTTTCCTGCTGATCTAAAGAAGAAAATATACGCATGGCTAAAAGTCAATGCTATAAGCGACGCTAAGCAAGGCGAAACTGAAGATCAATTCCTCTACAAGACTCGAAAAAAAGGGTTAGGTCCCTTCAAGAAAGAAATTATGAGACTGACACAAGAGACGCGCGATGCAATTGCGGCTGAAATCGAGTCAAAGTTCGATTTCCTCTTCAAACAACTCAACGCCGTAAATAAGAGAGACCTATTGAATAAATACGTATGCGCCCCCTCAAACAAAGAAAACCGTATACCCTAACACTCAAGCGTTGTTACCAATTGCCTCGTTACAGCCCATTGGTATTTTCTTTTGGGTGAACTAAGGTTTGACAATTGTGAGTTGTATCGGCGTTGTCTGTATTCCATAGGTTGGGCCAGTTTGACCAATTATGTTGTATGTTCCTAGCGAGACTGGGTCTCCTTCAACTGAAGCATTGAAATTGCACGTCTGCAGCCAAGTGAAGCTGGCTGACATTCTCTCTCCGGCGTGAAGCGGCACGATGGCTATGAATTGAGCTATGGCTCTGAAATTTGACCAATGGTATACTAAATTGTTTGTGTCGTTGTAAACTTGAAAATCAAAATCTAATCCTGTATGGTCGAAGTTTATTGTCTGATTGCTGATGTTGGTGATTGCCAAAGTTAGGTTGATGGGTTCGCCTAAATTGTAGGCGGTTTTTCCTAGGGTCATGGTAAGTTCGAGATTGCCATTTTCTCCGGACGCAGTGAACTCATTGGAGTATTGGGCTATTTTCACCGGAGTGACGAAATCGAACATAGATCCGTTTTGCAGCGCGCCTATGATTTCCAGCGGGTATGTTTGGTTTGTTTCAAATCCGGCGCCAATAAGAGTATCTGTTTGGGATGCGTCTTGGTTGGGCAACAGTGGGTTGCTTGAAGATACATCGTCGAAAACGTAGGTGTAGTTGTGTCCTGATAGGGGTAATACTGCTTTAAGGCTAACTACAGTGTTGGTTGCGTTATTTTGCAGGATGACTTCAATTGTTGGTCCGCCTGGATTATAGGGCTGAAAAATACTAACTGAAACTACGGTTAGAGGGCCTGCATTTACAGGAGCGGGTGTTGCAGTCGGCGAAGAAGCCGGTGATATGATAGGAGTAGAAGTAGGGGTTAAAGAGTTACTATTCTTTGCCAGTTCTTTCTGTGCAATATAGTAGGCGCCGACTACTGCAATCAAAAGCATAACCAATAACAAGACAACCTGTGCCTTCGCCAAGGCTCTTTCCAATAGACTCTTTCCCCTAATTCTATCAATAGATAATGTGAAAGATTAAAATTAACTGGTCTGCAGACGACTATTGCTCTATTGTATCTGGTATTCTTTGATTGTTCCGCTCTATTTCTTTATTTGAGGAATACATAAACCCACACAAACGCTTTTTAGGGTCAATTTTCAAAGTTGAGAGTATGTCTGCGAATAAAAAGAAGATAGTTTTAAACTGGAAAGGAAAGTTTCGTTTCGAAGCCAAAAACGAGAAAGGGCTTTCAGTGAACTTCGACGCGCCTGCAAAATATGGAGGAGAAGACACAGCACCGACACCCATGGAAACAGTCTTGGCAAGTTTGGCGGGATGCACCAGTTTTGATGTTGTCACTATTCTGAAAAAGAAAAGACAGAATATCACGGGCTACTCCGTTGAGGCCGAAGCTGAAAGGACTGACGAGCCGCCAGAAGTTTTCACCAAAATCCACATCAAGTACATCGTTAAAGGAAAGAACATTAGTAAAGAAGCCGTTGAGAAAGCAATCCAACTCTCATACGACAAATACTGTTCGGTCGGAGCGATGCTAAAGAAAGCAGCGGAAATCACAACCTCATACGAGATAATACAGGAATAATCTTAACCTATAAATTAATAATATTTGCTCTCAGAAGCCATTTTACATCGTCAAGCTATAGAGCGTTACCCTGTACCTTTATTATATGTCCAACAGATTGTGGTTTAATTGTTTGAAGCATCTGATTGGAATGTAGGGAATGTAGCTAAAAGGAATCTCTGATTTGTGAGCTCCTAATCTTTTATTTTAAGTCTGCGTGGTCAACATTAGGGGTTCCACGCTTGAGCAAGTGCCAAGTTGACGTCTTTTCAGTTTCAGCCAAGACGCAACTGTCAATCGGCAAACCCTGAATTTCCGCGCTTTTTTCCAAACCAGCAAACGAAGAGAGAAAGGGGACAGTCATGTTCGAAAAATCAGCAACGCTGATTTTCCCGCATAAAGGTTAGCCCTTTAGCTTAAATAGCATTTTCGGTAAAGTGACTATTCATGGCATTTGAGCTTATTCCTCTACCAATCTCTATCATTTTAGTTTTTGTTTTTATCGCAGCTTCTATGGTGGTCTTATGGAAACTTCGAAAAAGAGGCAAAGTGTACCTTATTCTCTTAACTTTAGGTATAGTGCTTTTAGCTATTGCATTAGCCTCCACAGTTTACGTATTTACCTCTCCTCCTAATCCTATTGGAAACGGACCTGTAGAAATTGAAATAATCTCCAGCCAAGCTTCCTATGCTCCAAGCCAACAGGTACACTTCCAAATCTTCATCAATAACCCTCATGACTGGACGGTACCCTACCCAACATATGTATCGTATAACTTGCCACCCGTCGGCTATACAATCAATGGTGACCCTCTGCATGCTAGTCAAAATTCACCATTCCCTCCTCATTCAAGAACACTACTTCAAACACCGACCCTTTGGACCCCAAGTCAGTCAGGAAATTATGCCCTCACAGTCACCCTACATGGCGCCGTTGACTATGGTCAATCAGCCAACTGCACTGTAGAAGTGGAGCCTGACACATAGCAAAAGAAACCCTCGAAAAGCTATAACTAGACAGCACAATTAACAACAAAGGGATTGCAATCAATAAAGAAACAAATAATAGAAAATTACTAAGCCCTAAAGCGGGTTACAACGACTACACCAATGTTCACAGCAAAAGCCACCTGTCTCTCACCTTCGTGTCACGTCGTGTTCTTTCTTTTTTCAGAGCTTTTGGCCTGGTTAAACAGTTACCAAAGAAATGCCGCAATGTATGTATGCTGGTCTCAGCCTTGGGTTTTACATGCATTGCTTGCTGAACATTTAAACTATCTTTATGTTTACGTCATCTATGCTGCCAAATTTTTGGTCACGTGTTAACAAAAGCTCGTCGTTGGATAGTGAAATTCCTGCTATAAGCAAATCATTCTCGTTGATCATCTTTCCAGCTTTGCTTAACTTCTCAAAAAGTAAAGCCGCCTTTCTGGCAGATGGTCTGTCGAAAGGGCAAACAATTATAGCAGACAAAAACTTCTTCGCGACCTGCCTTTTTAGTTCGGTCTTATGCTTGAGTAATTCATACTCTGTTATGGTTGTTGTTTTGATTTCGTCTTTCTCAGCGAGTTCTTTTACTAAGGAAACAATTTTTTCGTCGCCCGCTAAGAAATCTATTATAACACTTGTATCTATGAACGTCATCTGCTCACTTCTATGTCCTTCCGTAATTCGTCTCTCTTTCGGCGGATATTTTCGATTTCAATAGCTCAAGATTGTCCTTTTGATTCTTCATGACCCCTGCAAAGCTCATGATGTCTCTTTTTTCTTCTTGTGAGCATAGATTTTCCTTTATAACCTGCGAGAAGCTTTTTTTGCCTTTTCTTTTTGATAGAAGTTCATAAACCTCATTTGAAACTGAAATCTGTCTCGCCATTAAGCATTCCCTATATACATAATGCATATACATCATTTATTTAAATTGCCGCAAAGAGATAAACTTCTTCCCGATAATGCTTTCGCTTGAAACGCGGGTAGCCCGATTAGCCGAATGCAACAATAACCTAAGGTGGGTTACAACCAACACACCAGCCTATCCTGTCACCCGACTTGCTTTTGTCGAAACGAAAGCCATTCTACTAGAAGAGAGCAAAAAAGGTCTACGGAGAGGAATCGGAATGTTCGAGGGCGAGCAATTAAATTGGAAGGATGCGGGTGCTGCAGTGTTCCTAAACCATTAAGTAGACATCCAACCCACGATATTATATGGCAAAAGCTACGCCTCCAAAGATAACCTACGTTACTCTCTTCGCAGATGAGAGCATACACCCGAAATACGAGGTTGCTCTGGAAAGATTCGAAGGGGAACTCGGAAGCATTACCCCATGTACATCGGAGAGCAAGAAGTATGGTTAGAAGACGGCGAGTTCGAGCACCATAGTTCTATTGACACGTCGATAACAGTTGGCCACTTCCAGGTCGGTACCCGAGTACACGCGAAGCTTGCGATTGCAGCTGCAAAGGAAGCGTTCCCGCAGTGGAGTGAAAAAAACTGGCAGGACCGAGTCAGGATCATGAACAGGGCAACCAATCTAATTGATGAGCGAAAGTTCGACATAGCTGTCGCCATCACATATGAGGTGGGGAAGAACCAGCTTGAAGCCTTGGCTGAATGCTGGGAAGCAATAGATGCGATAAAGTTCTACTCAAAAATCATGGAGAAAAACAATGGATACGTTGAAAAGATGGACCAAGGGGTCCTGGCGAAAATTGCACGGTGATCTCGAAACCATTTGGCTGAACCCCACATTTCTGTCTGAAAGGCTATAGTTGTTTGTATATCGGTTGGCTATAATTTTACCTAGTCCAAGGTTGACAGGAATTCTAAGGTTTTACGGTGTTTAGCCACCCCAGATAAGCTTCTCGCATTTTCTGCAAGTTCTCCAACACATGTACACCTTCCACGCTTTCGAGTTTTCGGACTTGGTCAGCTTCTTGTTTGCGTACTCTCAGCTTCATTTCTTTGCCGTTAGGAAGTTTCGTGTAAACGATGCTTTCCCTGTAGTCTGTTGGCAATATGTAAACTGGCACAAAGGCTTTCAAACTCATAATCGCCGAGTTCGTTATCAACGTGTCACCTATGCCATTAACGAGTTTAGCGACCGTATTTGACGTTGCAGGGGCTATGAGCAAAAACTCGTACTTGCGCATTTGCAGCCAAGCGGCAAGAAAAGGAGAATTAGAATTAAGCTCAACCTGCACTTTCGGAAAATTCCTCTTCAACTCATCCTCAAGCCTATAAAACTTCAACACAGTATCAGCAGCTTTCGAAACAAAAACATCAATCTCCACAACATCTTCCGACTGCTTCTTCAAATCCTTCATTACTTCCAATATTTCAGCAATTTTATCGCCAGCACCGGTGATTCCCCAAGCAACCTTACGCTTCTTAACCTTAACACTTTCACCCATAACAATCACCCATTATTTTTCTCCATACTTCTCCAGAAAAGCCGCGAACCGCTTCACAGTCTTGCTCAAACTCCTAAAACCCTCCTCATCCAACTTGACACCCTCCAAAGTGTCCTTAGACCAGAAAGTTGCACCTAAATTAGCGCCGAAGAATCCTCCACCTACAGGTATCATACCGTTTATGATGTAAAAGGCGTGAATCTGCATTAATGCGAATTCTTGGCCACCCGATCTGTCTCCCCCAATTGCTATGCCCATACCGATCTTGCCTTTGAAAACATTTTTGTCCGCAGCAACTAATGCACGTGTTCTATCCATCAACGCTTTAATTTGGGCACTAACTCCCCCGTTATACACTGGTGTCGCAAGGACAATTCCTTTTGCCTCGGTAAGCAACGCGTAAAGGTTCTGCATATCATCTTGGAAAAAACATTCTTTGTTTTTGAGGCAATAATCACAATGGATACAAAACTCGATCCACTTTCCCCGAACCGTCCACAACTGCGTTTCAACACCTTTCTCGTTTAGCATTCGCAGAGCTTCTTTCAAAACATAATCAGTAGCTTGTTCTCTTGGGCTTCCGCAAATTCCAACAATCATAAGCTTCAATAAAGGTTAACTGTTAATTTGCATTAAAGCATTACTCCAAAACCGTGTCCAAAAATGGTCAAGATACTGCAACATTGAGAATTACACGTCTTTGAGGTAAAGCAAACCCTCAAAAAGCTGATTAGAAATCCCCTATCTACCTTATTCTTTTTGAGCAGTACGGACAGATGTTCTGATCGTCTCTAACAGGTCGTTTGCAATGTGGACATATTTTTGTATAAGGCGCTTGTGGACGGTTAGTTGCCGGTTGATTAATCCTTGAGGATGAATAAGGCTGGTATGACTTGGTAGTTGCCGGTTGATTAAATCTTGAGGATGAGTAAGTTTGGTATGACTTGGTAGTTGCCGGTTGATTAATCCTTGAGGATGAATAAGGCTGGTATGAACTTTTAGTTGCAGGTTGATTAGTTCTTGAGGGTGTGTAAGGCGTCTTTGACGGAGTTGACGGACGCGGCTCGTAAGGTGAGGCTTCCCCATATGATGACGGTTTTTGTCTGCCACGTTTTAGGTATACGGCAGTCATAAAAAAGGCTAATGCAATTACAGCTGCGGTTACGGCGATCGTTATCGGTGACCAAAATCCGCCATTCACTGTTACGGGAACTGTTACAGGAACATTCGTAGGGCTTAACCCTGTGGTTCCTGTAGTTCCTGTGGTTCCTGTGCTCCCTGTGGACCCTGTGGGTGTGCTTGTCGGTTTGGTTGTAGAAAGTGCTTGGGTGACTTCAAAAGTTGTTGTGGCAACCTCTCCTGAGTTACCCGTTGCGGTAACAGTATACGTGCCGGGAGACACTGACGGAACTGTAAATTGCAAGCTTACAACATTATATGAATATGATGGTGTTAATGTTCCGACATTTGCGGTTCCAAGCGAGATGCTTACTGGGTTAGGTGCCGTGAATCCAGATATTTGGACCACAAATAATGAGCCCGCAGGACCCTGAGAAGGATTTACTGTTACGGATTGGCTTTGTGCCTTAGCCATTGGCGTTATTATTACTGCTAATGTTAATATGCTTAGAAAAAGTAGCACAAACGTTGCTTTGCTAAAACTCTTCTCAATATCAATAAAACCCTTTTGCAATGAAATAACGCCTCTCCTTCATCGAATAGCTTTTCGTAGATATAAGATTTGGCATATTTAGGAGATTAAATAAATGGTTAAAAATCGTTATAAGGATATTTTTGTTTCTTTGACATAAAGCAAATCTTTCGTAACTTCCGGCACTGGAAAGCAACGGCGGCTGCAAGCGAATCGACAATAAACAAAAAGAACAAAAAAAAGATTAAGCGGTTGATTACTCAGATTCGAAGTATTCTTCTGGTTTCGGCGGAATCGGTGGTAAACCTCTGCGTTCACGAATCTTCTTTATTGTGTCAGCTTGCATCTGCTCTGGAACTGGTGCCCAACGGCTAAACTGTGTCGCCCAGAAAGCTCTACCCGAGGTGGAACCGCGCAATTCATCAGCGATTCCGAAACTTTCGGAAACTGGCATTTCAGCTTTAACAGTAATCATGTCTTCTTCCGAGGGCATGTCTAAGATTTTGCCGCGTCGCTTGTTAAGTAAAGTTATAACGGAACTGACGAATTCGCTTGGAACCTTGCATTCGAAACTTATTAGCGGCTCAAGCAGTTTTGGATCGCTCAGCAGTATAGCGCAATATATTGGTCTCCAAGTCATTGGGATAGCCTGTGCTGGGCCTCTGTGAACTGGGTCTTCATGGAGCGTAATATCTTCAAGGTTGATTTTTAAGCCGTAAGCTGGTTCTTTAGCTAAAGGTGAAGTGTGCACAGCCTCGCGGAACCCTGTTTTAATATGGTCGAGGACTTCTTCCACGTACTGTCTTCCTCTGATACGATTGCAAAGAATGTTGTTTTCTTCGACCGCTACTGCGCCTTTAGCTTCGTCCGGAGCCCAACCTAACGACCGTAGTATTTTAGTTCGTTCATCTTTATTCTGCATATCATTAATTTTATCAGACTTTATTGCTTCAATCACTTCATCTGACAGCTTCTCAATGGTTATCCACAGTTTGTTGTGTTTGTTGGGGCTTTTACCCATTATTGGTGGACCACGATAATCGTGACTTATAGTT
>Ga0187868_1002583_pt1 | contig 11797 bp, 10 predicted proteins | sample June2016WEW_13_4_FD_133014 | JGI IMG/M metagenome (GOLD analysis project Ga0187868, IMG submission 133014) | Peatland microbial communities from SPRUCE experiment site at the Marcell Experimental Forest, Minnesota, USA - June2016WEW_13_40 | ecosystem: Environmental > Terrestrial > Soil >... | reverse complement strand
TGGTAGTCGCGGACGCCCGGATCGATTCGGTTAAACCAAGGCCCGTAGTAGTTGTGGCCCTTGTATTCGAGTGCGGCAATGACCCCCGACCAATCGAAGCGAGTCCCACGATAATATCCCTGGCGAGCATCGGGCAGGTAAAGCTTCACATGAAGCTCGCCGTTGGTAATCTCAGCCTGCGGAATATCTGCTGCCGGCTGGTCCCAATTGCCACCAAAGCCAAGCAATACGTTCAAGGTTAGTATCGCAGTTAATTGTAGCCCCAAGAATGAGTTCATCGATTTTGACCTTTCATCGTCCGCCCCCACCCCCAAGTGACCCTCCCCCCCCACGACGTGCAAAACGTAGGGCCCCCTCCGCCTTGCGGTCCTCCTCGTCTCTCCAGTGGGGAGGGAAGATGAATTCCTAGTTTGGGTTCTGAAACTCCTTAGCCGGAATAAACTTTTTGGCCTCCCAAGAGTCGAAAGTATACACCCATTTCGGCGCACCCGAGCACACACTTTGTTTCGAGAGGCCCATCGACTCCCAGCCGCCCCTTTCCGGGTCCTGAAAGCCCGTCGGTCTGACTTCCAGGACCAGTTTTTTCAGACAACCCTCCATTCCTGGGAGATAGCAGAATCGTTTTCTTGGGTGCCGCTGCCTGAGCTATCCCGACGGAAGCGGCAGCCCATCGATCCGCCCCAACATGCTCGCAAACAGCCGCCGCGTCAGATGACTCTCCGCCAGGGGCAACCAATAATAGCGGGCGTGTTTGACCAGACGACCGCCCTTTTTCACCAATCGCTGCTGCAGGCTCGTCAACGACCACTTCCCGATCCTCTGGGGCAGCACCAGTGGCCGCCAGAGGTTGCCCAGGTTATAGGCAATAATGGTCAGCCACAGCCGCACCTTGTTGGATCGAAACTTGTGGCAACTGAGCCGCGTCATCATCACCGCCTGCTTGCCTTCCTTGATCCACTGCTCCGCCGTCCCTCGTTTGTTATAGAACCGCACCACCGCACGACTCGGCAATATCTTGTTCCAGGTTGTCGTTGGCAGGAATGCGGATGGCGTACTTCGCGCCCCACTCTTACAGCGCTTCATAAATATCCAGCATGGCAAAAGCCGCATCGGCCCGAAATGCAACTTTCTTCCCCATTCGCAGTTGGCCATTGATCTCCGGCAACAGCAGTTCTTCCCAGACCTCGGCGCTGTGGAAATTACCAGGAAGGAGCTTTGCCGCTAGATAATCACCCTCTCGATTGAACAGCAAGAGGGGATGATAACAGGTGGACTCAAAGTGCCCGTTGTAGGCGCTATGCTCCTGCTCCCCATAGACCGGAATCTCGGTGGAGTCCATATCCAGCACAGTTCGGTACAGTGAACCCAACGATTCTGCTTTTCCGATCAGTTCCCGGTTCAGCCGTGCCAGTCCCGCGAAGTTCCCGTTCTCGGCTAGCACCTCCGTCTCGAAGGTCCGAAACCGGGATGTCAGTGCCGCCCCTCGATCCCAGATCTTTTCCGAACCAATCAAACGGAAGGCCGGGTGTTGCGACAGCCGCTCGGCATCGTTCACATCCTCGTATCCAGCCAGACGACTGTAGACAGACTGCCGCAGCAGATCCGCAAAAGAAAATCGCGCATTGTTTGCCCGAGAGTCGGTCAGGTGTTCGTCGATGAGTTCGCTAAATCCCAGCCGCTCGTCCAACTCCCTCACCAAAATCAGCCCGCCGTTGGAAATCACCTTCGAAACCTCGAGCCCGACCCGCAAAAACCGATTGAATGACACTTGAAAAGCCTGTTTTTCGTTCTCACCAACCGGGTGTCCACCTTCTGACGACCGTGTTGATTATGTAAGAAGAAACATTATTGATGTTTGAAATGTTCAGGAATGCTCTTCCTCAATTTCAAAAAGGAAATCTAGGATAAACTTCATATGCGGTGAAACTTGCCGGATTTGCTCGATGACAGCATCATAGAGGCGTGTATAGAACTGCGGGCTCATGTAGTGTTCGGAGTCGATTTCGTTTAGTACTTCCCAGTAATCGATTTTGTAATGATGGCCGGAAGCATGCCAGTTCGTCGTCGAAGCCTCCTTGGGTGTACCAGCGAACCAGTCTGGCCTGGTAATCCGCCACTTCCTTCATAGTGGGGTCCCGGAGCTCTGTTTGCAGCCCATAAGGCTACCTGTCTTGCCGGTGCAAGTCCGGCCGCGGGAATTGGCTGATTTACCCGCGTAGTTATATTCGACGCCTTCGTGAGGCGACTCAGGAGGGCGAAAGCTCGAACGTAAACGCCCTGGCCGGTGCGGGGCTAGCAACTTTACCGGGCCGTACCATAAAATGACTTTGTAGCCTCGTTACACAACCACGCTGGAACTGGAGCGCGTGGGTTTGTAGATGCAGACCCTGTACAGAGATGGGGAAGGCCAAAGCGGACGATGAAGAAACAGCCCAGTGCAATCGTTCGGTCTGCCGGGGTACGGAAGACGGCACGGAGAGAATAGACGGGCAGAGTAAATTGGGGAACCTCTCGGCCCAGGTGGTACCGGACGTAGAAGTCATAAGTCGGTCCGGGGGAGCCGAGGGTCTCGGGTGAGGTCATAGTAAGCAATGACCCGGTGGGACAATATAACCCGCTGGCGAGCCAAGGACCTCTGGGCGGGAGCGTTCGGTCAGAAGGGGAGAGTGCCGCTTGGGCGAAAGCCCCACTACGGCTCGTTGCTCTCTTCCGAGATAGGAACATCAGCCGCGTATAAGCCGGCGCGGGGTGTTGGCTCGAGCCACTCCGGGTGGGCGGAGGTCGCGGTGGAATTCCCGTTTGAAGCCGTACTGGGGAAAACCCACCGTACGGGATTTTAGAGGGGGAGGAAGAAACACGCGTGCCCCGCGTGCGCGTCCCGGTGATCCGTAGGACTGGCGTGGTCAGCAAGTGGTGCGCTTCCTCTCTACTCGACGCCTTGTTCGTAATTCCAATCGATTTCGTCAGGGTCCTCGGGATAGCTAACCGGCGCCTGCGTCTTGAACATCCACGCGGGTAAGGTGCCGAAGTCAAAGACCACCGGATGTCCTGCCGTCGCCTGGATGAAGTCTTCCGTATACTCGTCCATCAAGGAGAAGTCCCAGTAAGTCTTACCGCTCTCGGGAGGCTTCAGTTCCGCAACCGCCATCTTGGGATAATAAGACTAGGGTTGCGTGCAGGGGTAATCCGCGTTGAGATCTCGAAGCGCCTTGTACGTCAGATCATGGGTTGGCCGACCACGCCGCAAAGGGGGTTCGGGGCAATCCTGAATCGAAACGGAAGTCTTCGATACCCCGAGCACCTTATCCCATTGGACCTCTGCCGTTGCAAGGGATTCCCTTGAGAGCAGGATCGATGGGCTCGACCCCAGGCAGGAGGCAAGACACATGAGCAATGCGATAAGTTTGCTCGATTGGCGCGGAGATAAGCTGATGCAACATCGTTGTGCCATCTCCATAATTCATTTCTGTTACTCTCGGAGCGTGATCGCTCCGAGGCGGTAGCGATGCTGTCCGTCGTCACCGGCCAAGGGCAAGGCGATTCGGGGCGTGCCATCACGTTGGCCGACGGATACAAACACCGTGTATTCACCGGGCGTCGTAACTGGCGCATATCGGCCGATGACGAACTCGCATTCATTCGTTCGTGTCGGCGGGGCACCAGCCGGGCCGGGAGTCAGGTCCCGCACGTTGAATTGCTGATCCGCCAGTACCGACACAATGCCGCCCTTGTCGTCCCTAAGTGTGAGCGTGACAAATCCTCCGGGATAACAGGGCGCCACGCCGGCATTAGCCCAAATGCTGCGCACCTTGAACGATTGGCCGATCACCACCTCGCGCGGCCACGACATCTCGCGCAGTTGCAAACGGTAGCCCATGCGCAGGTTGATCTTGTCAATAACCGAACGGTTCTCGTCCAGCTCCTCGCGCGGCCACCAATGAATGGACATGTAGCTGGCATGGTAATCCTCGATTGCTTTCAGCAGGAGCGAACCATCGCCCCATGCACCTTTCCTTTTCGAGCTGCCGTAGTGTTCGTGCTCGAGAATGACAGGCCAGCGCGGCCAGAAGGCCTGCGCCATTTCCGCGTGAAACCAAGAATGTGGCGGTCGTTGCACCAGAATGCTGTCGTCGCGCAGCGTCAGACCTTTTGAGATCGCATAATCGGTTTCCGGAAAATGGTAGCCCGGCTTTTCGGGTCCAGCCAAGTCGTCGTTGACGCACACGAGCGTCCGTTTGAAATGCTTTGCGTAGAGGTCCATATGCTCCTCGATGATCTTTAGGGATCTCTCCGCGGGCACTTGGCTGCTCATCAGCGTGTGGCCTTCCCCCCACAACCCGTAGGAGCCCACGTCAACGAACGACACGTTGGGATTGCCATCGTAGCGCGCCGCCATCACAGACAGGAATTGGTTCAGTTTTTGCAGAAAAACCGTGTCGCCAAAGTCCGGATCCCAGCTTCTTCCTTGCGGCGTGGGTCCTTTGCCGTAGTCATAGAAGGTTCCCTTGGCGCCAGCATTTTTGACCCACTCGGGTGTTGCGTAAAGAGGCCGGCCTTCCGAGCACGTCACGCGCAAAGCCACGCGTTTTCCCTTGGCGATCCAACGTTGCGCGGGCGTGTCGAACACTGCCCAGTTGAAACGCCCCTCCTCCGGCTCGAGAAACGCCCACGGCAGGCGCAGATACACGGTCGAGAGACCTGGAAAATCGTCCACTATGTCGGACGGTTCCAGCTTCGAACCGTAATTCCTCACAGAGTCCGAATAGTAATGCATGGTCCATCCCATATCCGGGTTGATCAATGCCTGGCCGGTATCTTCAGGTTGCACTGTGACCCACTCATCCGCGGCACCGGCGGCTAAAATTCCGAGGCCGCCCAACAGGCCTGTAGCCGCGAGTGCCCACCCAATGAGAACTGATACTCGCAAGCACCGCTTCAGACAGAATATTGAAGTCTCTAACAGATTCATTAATACTCCTCATTTAAACTAGCAGATCATGGACCTTCCCTTACTGGTGTGCTCATGACTCCAACTTCATTCTGATTCTGTGGCTCCCCGGAAATCGAGCGATGCGATTCGCGTTTCATTAGTCGAGTTGGCATGGTGTACCGCTGAGGGGGTAAGGATGGATTGGCGATCCGGTCCAATAACATCTCGGCCAGTTTTGCCCCTATTTGCTCAGGGAAAGCACGAACTGTAGTTAGTGCCGGATGCATAACTGAGGCTTCGATGTCGTCGAATCCCTCCACCGAGATATCTTGAGGAACCTGCAAGCCACAGTCGGCAAGGGCCTTGCAGGCCCCTTGTGCAATCGAATCCGCTGCGGCAACAATCGCCGTGAACGACTCATCCCGATTCAGGATTGATTTGGTGCCCAAATAGCCTACCTCGAAGTAGTCGTCGGAATGGATCTCGCTAAGTTCGGGAGCAATTCCCGCTTCCTCCATGGCCCGGCAATATCCTGCATAACGTCGAGCACCCCAGGGGAGCCGGGTGTTGCCTAAGAACCAAATGCGGCGGTGTCCCAGCGATAGGAAATAGCGCGTCTCCTCATAGGCCCCATTGACGTCGTCAAACCACACAACGTCGTATTGCTCGTCCTGCCATTCTCCAAGTACGTGGTTCCCCACCACAGCCGATGGAATTCCCCTGCGCTTCAGGAAATCCAAAAGGTTCGGAGAAATCCTCGCAGCCAGGATGTACCCGCAAACGAGGCCTCGACTCTGCAAGACCGGTGGCATGTGAAGGTCCTGCAAATCAGCCTTCGGGTCGTATTTGAGAGAAAGAAACATCAGATTGTAATCGTGTGTAGTGAAATACTCTTCCGCCCCGAGCAGGACTCGCGAATGAAACGGATGCAATATGTTGCGGTTGCCAAGAAGAAACCCGGCAATTCGTGTATTGGTCTTTTCACTCAGATTTAGCCCCAGATGGAGCGCCGCGCTCCTCACCCGGGTTTCAAGTTCGGGGCTAACTCGAATATTACCGCTCGCTACCCTGGAAACTGTAGCCGCACTGACGCCCGCCACTTTGGCCACGTCCTGTAATGTAGGTGTTTTTGCCATACACACTCCGTGCTCCGCCAATAAATCAGATCAGTGCTTCCATTATCCAACTGAGTTATTTTGCATATTTTCTGAAAGATTGCAAGTAATTTGTGTAGGACCCTTTGCCTTTTACGTATGGTTGCAGACCCGATGGGCCGAGCAGGTGGTGAGAACGAACGAGCTACTTCGGCCGATGAGCACGGAATCCGACCTATCGATCGACTGTGTGGCAAGTAGCCGCTCCTCCTGGCAAGAGCGGTCGTACAAGGCGTTGGTGGGTTTTGAGGAAGCTGAAGAAGGTTATCTCGCCCGACCGAACTGGACCGGGGCCATCGTCTTTTGGCGCCGGGCGGTGCCTATTTGAGCCAGGATATACCATCTGAATCCCTTGGCTAATTCCCCTGTGAGGGCTGACAACCACTGCGGGAAGGGAGGCGCATGATTCCTGCTTTCACCGTGTGATTGATTATGTCACTGGGCGTGAAAATTTGTCTTGACATTCTGCAATAAATCAGATAATTAAGCAAGCCGCAACGAACTTCGCGCCCACTTGGCCTTAGTACGGAGCTGGCGGGCACGGCCTTGCGTCGGGCATTGAGCGAATTCGTGCTTGGAGTAAAAAGGAGGTTTGTCATGCAGAGAGAAGGACACGGAGGTACCCTACCATCTTTAAGTCGGATGGCGAGATGGATGCGTTTATTCTGGATCTTTCCCGTTCTACTACTCGCGTTCATAAGCAACATGTACTCTCAGACCAACAGCGGCGCTTTGGCTGGTCACATCTTGGACTCTAGTAAGGCCACAATTCCCAATACGAGGATTACCGCCACGAATACAGAGACAGGAGTGGCGTCTACCGCACTCAGTACCGCTGATGGCGATTACCTGTTTCCTGACCTTGTTCCCGGGATATACAGCGCTAAAGCCGAAGCGGCCGGGTTCCAAACTGAAGTGGAAACGCACGTGATCATCCTCGTGAGCCGCACAACCTCACTGGACTTCACCCTGCAAGTGGGGAGCTCGACGCAACAGGTCACGGTACAGGCCACCACCGTAGGTGTCGAAACGCAGACTTCGCTTATCGCCACGACGGTTACAAATCAACTCGTGGAGGAGCTGCCCCTCACCAACACAACCGCTCAGGGTGGGGAACGCCTTGTTATCGATTTGCAGTTCCTGACACCCAGCGCGCAGGGTTCTTCCTACTTGGGCAAAATGATAGGTGGCCAGGAGTCTGGTGGGGATATCCTGCTGGATGGCAACAGTATGAACTCGGAAGGCGGTGGCACCAATGACGTGGAAAACGAAGCGCCCTCGGTGGAGGGAGTTCGGGAGTTCACAGTCATCACCACGGGGATGTCAGCGGAGTATGGCCGTACCACAAGCGGCATCCTCAATATGGCTACAAAGGGCGGCACGAACAATTACCATGGTTTGGCTTATGACATCATTCGCCAGACGGACCTGGATGCAAATACCTGGTTCAACAACTTAGACGCCGGGGAGGTTTGTATCAACGCCAATGACACCCCAGCGTGCAAAAAAGGTTACGCAACACCGGTAGACAAGAAGAACGACTTTGGCATAAACCTGGGCGGACCCGTGCGGATACCTAAGGTCTATAACGGGAAAGACAAGACGTTCTTTTTCTACAACTGGGAGGAGACCAAATTTGCGAAGGGCGGCACGAATATCTCAACGCTCCCAACGGCCGCAAACCGTCAGGGGGACTTCAGCGCAAATCTTGGGACGACAGTGCTGGTGGCGAGCAACCCCTGTGACAACGGCGCCCCCATTCACTCGGGTCAGATCTACAATCCCGCGACGACCCAGACGATTAACGGCGTGACGTGCCGCGCGTCTTACCCCGGTAACATAATTAACACGCCCTTGAGTGCAGTGGCGCAAAAGATCATGTCCTACGTTCCTGAACCGAATGTATCGAATGTAAATACCCTAGCGAGCAACTATGATCGGACGTATGACAATCCCGTAACAGGTACTTTTGAAAATATTCGGATCGATCACGTATTCACAGAGAAGGACAAGATTTTTGGCTCCTACAATACGAATGCATTTTGGGGGCCCAATGGCAGTTTCGCCATAGGCGGGCCAGCCGATGAATCGACCCACCAAAACTTCATTACCCATGACATAAACGTCGGTTACGATCATATCTTCTCGCCCAGAATTGAAAATCGTCTCAATCTTGGCTATTGGCGGTTCCACAACGTGCTGTATTCAAACGCCTACTTAGCCAACACAGATTGGAATCAAGTCCTGGGCATCTCAAATCTAGACAGCCCTATCTTTCCGATCATCAACTTCGCGCAAGGGGGCTACTACGCTTTGGGGGTAAATAATGGTGTGGCTGACGTCCTTTCCGCTCAGAACCGCGTTGCGATAAACGATCACTTAACTTGGGTCAAAGGAAAGCATACCTTGAAGTTCGGTTACGATTTGCGTGACCAGCAATACACCAATTATGCCCTCAACAGCAGCGGTACCTTCACCTTTGGCAATGCCGAAACCTCAGGGATTTCGACATCCGTTACGCAAGATGGTAATTCCTTCGCAAGCTTTATGCTCGGCCAGATCGCCTCAGTGAATGCCGCGGTGATAGTCGCTTTTCCGCGTTGGAACACCCATTATCAAGCGCTTTACGCTCAGGATGACTTCAAGGTAAGTCGTACGCTCGTGCTGAATCTTGGGTTGCGGTGGGACGTAGATTCGGTGCCGACGGAGGCCTACGGCAACTCCAGCATGTTCGATCCGAATCTGCCCAATCCGGGCGCGGGCGGGCGGTTAGGGGCGCTGGCCTTTGCCGGGCCTCTCGGAGGATTGGGGCTCAGCGATCAATGGGTAGGAACATGGCACAAGGATTTCGCTCCCCGCCTAGGCTTCGCGTGGGCTCCAGCGAGGTTCCATGACAAGACCTCTATCCGCGGGAGTCTCGACATTGTTTACGGCGCGTTTCCAACAGGCCTTACGGGGGGTGGAGACCAAGCAGGTTTCACTGCCACGACCGGTTATACGGACACAAACAGCATCGGCGCATTCAGTGGAGCTTCCTTCACTCTCGATCATGCATATCCGGCTTTTCCATTAACAGTCAATACCAGTCCGTCACAGCTCAACGGGACAACCATTTACTACACAGACCAGGGCACAAGGCCTCCCATGGAACAAATGTGGAACCTCAGTGTGGAGCAACAACTTGCCCCTGACTTGGTCCTCACGGTTAATTACGTAGGAAACCACGATACCCATTTGAGCTCCGACTTGCGGGATATCAACGCGCTCCCGCCCCAGTACTGGTCTATGGGATCGGAATTGACGAAGCAGGTAGTCGGAAACACTTATGGGGTCGCAATTCCGTATGCGGGTTTCAAGGGCACCATCGCCAACGCACTTCGCCCCTATCCTCAGTACCTGCACATTACTCCGGCAGTTGAAGATACGGGGATGTCCATTTACGAAGCTATTTGGGCGCAACTCCAGCGGCATTACAGAAATGGTCTGACACTTCTCACCTCTTACGCCTATGGTTACAATACGACGAACGCCGATTGGTGGGGCCCTTCCAGTTACCCCACTTACATACAGGACCCATTCGATAGGGCCAACGATAGGCATATATCGCCTGTAGATGTTCGAAATAAGCTCACCTTTGCCTATTTCTATCAACTTCCCTTTGGTACGGGCAAGTATTTTCTCGGGAGTAGTTCCAGGGCGCTGAATCAGCTGGTGGGCGGGTGGACCATTGGCGGAATCCAAACCTATACGGGTGGGACTCCTATCACGTTTGGTTGCGCAAACACGATTCCGGGGACCGACAACTGCGTCCGCTGGAATCATGTCGGAAACAATCTTACATCGGCCCTTTCGCACACCAAAGCTTTTAATCCGGCTGTAGACAACTTCTTCCTGAATCCAGGTCAGACCTATTCTCAAGTTTTTATTGATCCCGAGAATGGGGTCACGTCAGGGGGACCGTATCAAATTGGCGCCCTGTCCAGATACACAACCGCACGCGGCGTATTCGCGCCTGTTGAGAACTTCAGCGCTGTGAAGCAGATATTCTTCACAGAGCGGGTTCGCGGCGAGCTTCGCATCGAAATGCTTAATGCGTTCAACCGCCATTACTGGACTACTCCTACTGCGACCCCGACCAGTCTGACATTCGGCCAGGTCACTAGGGCCAACACTCCCCGGCAGATGCAAGCGGGCTTCCGGCTTAGATTTTGATCTTTGCTCGAGCTAATCCGTGGATCGCGGGGATATGAGGGCTGAAAACCACACCAGCGGGGAATGCGCCTGCCGGGATTTCCTTCGAAATGCTGCTACCGGAGGGACGCTGGGATGGGCGCTTGGAGCGCCAGCGTCCCCCGGGAGCGAAGCCACCGGGGGAAAACCCTCTACCGCCCTCGAACTTGACTAACCTGCCCTCCGTCTTCAGGTGTCGCTACGATCGGGACGTTCTACTTCGATCCGGGGGGAAGGCTCGATCAACGCTACGAGATCGTGGCGGTAGATGGCGACGGCAACCGTTCGCCGGACGCGGCGGTGGCGCAGTAGCGGCAGGGAAGAATTGTTCTAATAGAAGAGAGCAGGGAGTAGCGATGGCCATTCAAACCGACCGGCGAAGATTCCTGGAGGCTATGGTGCTGTCAGGGACGGATTTAGCCGTTCTGGGGAAAGTGCAGTTGCAGGCCGCGGAGGGGGCAGGTCAATCTTCTGCGCACGGGGAGTCAGAGAATCCGGGTTCATCAGGCCCGGTTGAGTCGGGAGACGCCTACGTGCGTTTCGATGCTTCGAAACAGACCTGGAGCTGCGGGACGGGTCTGATCGAGCAGCAGCTCGAATTGGCTGGCGGGCATTTTCGTTTGGCGAAGCTGACGAACCGGCTCACCGGCAGCGAGTATGTGGAAAAGCGCAGCTTCCATCAGCCCAACATCGGTTCTGAGACGAACCAGCTCACCGGCAGCGAGTATAAGGTGGAAGGGCCGGGGTCGGAGGAATTTCATTTTTTGTTCGGGGGGCGGGAATACACCGGCGACAGCGGGGGCTACAAACTGAAGGACTACCAGATTGTTCGCATGCCGGTGCCGAAAGCGTCGCCGGGCATCGAGCCGGGGGTGACGCTGGTGGTGAACCTGGAGCATCCGCTTTTTCTGATCAGTTTGCATTACGACGTGTTCGCTTCCACGCCGCGGACGCAACTGGGCATGATCCGCAAGTGGTATCGGGTTACGAATCGGACCAAACAAGTCCAGGCGTTGACGGACATCAGCATGAACCGGCTGCGCTTGCAGCCGGAAGACTCCCAGCGATTCACCCTGTACTACTGGCTAGGCGGTGGGGCCCACAAGAACACCAACGCGCTGCAGGCGGATGACTTCAAGCTGACCAAGGCGCGGACCTTCTACTCGATGGCGGGTCAGCCGGACTACCGGGCTGATGATGTTTACGACGGCAGCTCCAGCTACCACCCGTACTTTGTTCTGGAGGACCCCCAGGCGGGCGATGGCTTTTTCTTCGGCTTCAACTATCTGGGCCCGTGGTCGGCGCGGATATGGAACCCGGGCGACCAGGCGATCTCCCTACGAACTGAAGGCGCCCTTTTCCTGATTCAATCGCAGTTGGAGTTACACACGGAGCCGCTCAAGCCGGGCGGCGCCTTCGAAGTTCCGAACAGCTTCATTGGCGTTTACAAGGGAGATTTGGACGCGGCTTGCGAACAGTTGCA
>Ga0187868_1002580_pt1 | contig 11800 bp, 8 predicted proteins | sample June2016WEW_13_4_FD_133014 | JGI IMG/M metagenome (GOLD analysis project Ga0187868, IMG submission 133014) | Peatland microbial communities from SPRUCE experiment site at the Marcell Experimental Forest, Minnesota, USA - June2016WEW_13_40 | ecosystem: Environmental > Terrestrial > Soil > Wetlands... | reverse complement strand
GGTCTGACCCTCCTTGAGAAGCATGTGCCAACGCTGGTTAGTATCCTTGGCGCTTCCCATCCCCGAAAACATCCTGAACGTCCAGTATCGCCCGCGATAACCCGTCGCCTGATTGCCACGTAAGAATGGAAACTGGCCGGGGTATCCAATGTCCCGGACAAAGTCCATATCCTTTATGTCCTCAGGACCATAGAGTCTCCTGATCTCGAGGTCTGAAACGGTGGACCATCGTTCCCTCTGGTCAGGAACCTTATTGACCACCTTCCGGACCTCATCTTCCCATTTTTTTCTGAGTTCGCTGGATTGACTCAGCACCTCTTTTGCAAAATACATTTCAATCCCTCCTTTGCATACATATTCTTTATATTTCAAAAAGTTCCCGTGGGCTCTTGGTGAGAATTTCATTACATCCTTGTCCAATCAATATCATATCTTCCAGTTTTACAACCCCGGCAGTTTCATCCATCATATGCATATCCAAAGCGATAACATAATCTTCACCAACTTCGGTATGGTCATACTCTGAAGGAATAGGAGGCTCGTTTAGTTCCAAGCCGATACCATGACCGATGATACGGGACTTTTTCCCTTTGCCAAAATTTTGAAACTGCTCCGATCTCCCGAGTTTTTTCGCCTTCGCAATGGCAGCTGTGTATATTTCACTGCACTTCATGCCTGGCTTGATATGACTGATAAGGTGGTCCGCTATGGTTTTCAGATCGGTATATATGGATTTGATAGCTTCGGGCGCCTTGCCCACACAATACGTTCTCGTCTGATCCGCATGATACCCTTCAACCAGAGTAGGTATATCGACAATGACAGGCTCCCCTCGTGAAATCCTCCGTAGTGAGGGTCCCGCAGGTACGGATGAGCTCAATCCCACACCTGTAATCGTATATACAACACCGCTGTTCTTGAAGAGGTTGGCTCCCGAGGAGATCGGGCCACGGCTCATGAAAAAATCAGGTTGCCGGATGAAGAAAATTCCTTCATGCCCTGCGAGCCGATGGGCATTTTCAACTGCAGCGGCAAGTTCGAGTTCGGTAACGCCATCTTTCAGAGTTGAGAGAACAGCTTCATGTCCCTGATGAATTGCATCACAGGATTTTCTAATTTTTTCTATCTCAGAGGCATTTTTCGTCTTTCTCTGTTCCAGGACGAGGGGCGAGATGTTCAAGAAATCATAATTGCCAAAAGTCTCCTTGATTTCCTGAAATTGTAGTGCTGTTAAAATATCCAGCTCTGTACCGATCGTTTTACTTTCTGCTTCCGGACCAGAGAAAATCTCTTTGAATATATTCACCAGACGGCGCTCTTCTTTTACCTTGTCTTTGTTGATAAAGACATCGTTTAAAGCGAAATCAATTCCGCTCCTGACGAATAGAAAATAATCATCAGGCAAGATGACGAGGTACGATGGCTGTGCCGTGCCTGTGTAATACAATATGTTCCTGGAATATAGGAGCAACGCCCCACGTAACCCAAGTCCTCGCATTTTATCTTGCATGATTTTAATACGGTCTTCTCCGTTCATAAGCGACACCTCCTATTCGATAAGAACCCAAGTAGACTTGGCTTTGATTAGATAATAGTTCTTTGCACATTTTAACAAACAGATTGATACGCTAACCGTGATTATTAAATCTAGTTAGCAATGTTAACCTCTCGGGAAAGCACGATCCCTGTTGAGATTGATTCGTTATAAAAGTTAACAACCTTATAGAATGGGTTTGATTTGCTCAGGGATTGGGTGGGATTTCACTAAATGCGGGTAGGGAGTTGGATCGAAAGTCAGCATTTACAACGGATATTACCATTTCTCCTTCCGATGCCAGATATCCAGAATTATGATGGCTTTATCCTCAGGCAGTGGGTGCAGTCCCCGTTCGTAGTTGGAGAGGGTCTGCCTCGTCACACCTAATGCCTTGGCCAGCTCTGCCTGACGCAAGTAGTTGTCAGCCCTGAATCGCCTGATCATCGTTTGATTAGTAATCAGATCCTCTGCAGTTTTCGGAATATTAGGAGAGGGAGACTCCTGCCGGTATTTTCTCCTCCGAACCAGCCGTTTCTGGCAAAACGGTAATTTAGCTCTTTTTTTGGTATCGGCTATCTGCCAGAGGTCTTCAGATAATTTCACGGTGAGCGCCGTATTAAGCCAGTCGTCAAAGTATCCCCTGCTCCGCGCCATCGGCTCCAAGACCGGAATACTTTCTATCACGCCCAGGTCTTCAAGGCGCTGATGGGCTTCGATAAACGCATCAACCGTCTGTCCGGGGTGCCTCCAGTTTATGTCTTCGCCGCAGAAATTTAGAATAGTCTTCGGTGTAGCGCTGGGCAGCGCCCCCTTTTTTTCGGCAACAGTACCAACTATTATCCAGTATGTTCCTAGCTTTTTCGTCAGGGCATCATGATAAGGGCTCAGGTGTAACAGGGCTTTGCTGTAATACCCGATCCAGAACAGTCCCTCAGGGTCGAGGAAATGCGACAGCGCCTGGCCGCAACGAAAACGAAATGATGTCCAGTTCTCCCCTCCACGCTTATATTCTATATCCAATATGTCTAGGAGCCTATCCGGTCGTTCCTTTCCAAAGGTGACTTCCCCTCCGGTTTTATAGTCTCTCCAGGACATGGTGAGACGCATATCTGCAAGTCGCAATACCTCCTGTCTAAAGTCTTCATAGAGATTCTGCCTGCTGCCATGTCGGATACGAACGCCACGCAATTGAGCAATGTCATCAAGACTGATCCTGGCGATTCCTTTCTTAGGATCCTGCAGTTCCCCAATACGCGACATGAGAATCAAGAATACATCCGCAGTCTCAACCGATAAATTATGTACTGTATGTCTCAGGGTCCCAGAGTAGATAAAATTAAGGCGGGGTGTGTAGTATAGTGCTATGGAATGATGAAAGCGATTCCCGAAATCGGGTGGTGGTGCAAAAAAGAACATTATATGCCCAGCCCTTGTTTCGTATTTGTAACATGGGCGACCATATAGATCAGACTCCCACATGCTTTTTGGACCACCTGCATATATGGCGCGCAATGCGGAATGGATCAAGGGGCTGATGGGAATGGGTAGTCTTTTGTCTTCATGATCTAACTTTCTGTCAGGTATCTTATTGATTTCAGAATGAGGTGGGAAATCGCGATCATGTCTCCCGAATTTCTTAATCATTTTAATCACTATAAGACGTTTGAAAAATAATCATGTTTTCATTACTGGCGAAGCGAAGCAATCTTACAACATATTCGGGGAAGGCGCTTTTCAGATATTGTGGATTCATCGCCTAGAAAGCAGCCAAGATCGTGAGCTATTGATTTTAAAATAAACGGTAACATAGGGGGCATTATCAATAGTAACCTGGATCAGGATACTCGCCGTATACCTCGCGGTATATATCGCAAATCTCCTGGATGGTTGTAAGATTTTTCACTGCGTCTATACAGTAGGGCATGACATTTTCGCCCTTCTCGCAGGCATTTTTGAGATTCTTAAGACATTTTTTCACGGCCTTATTGTCTCGCTTCTTGCGAACCGTATTCAGCCTTTTTATCTGCTCGATTTCGAGAGTATCTTCCACCTCAACGGGTTTAATAGACATCTTTCCGGTTGAAGTATATTTGTTCACGCCGACCATAATCTTTTCACAGGAGTCTATCTGCCGCTGAAATTTGTATGCCGCGTCGGCAATTTCCAGTTGGGGGAAACCCTTTTCGATAGCGACGACCATGCCGCCCATTCTGTCGATCCTCTCGATATAGTCCCAGGCCTGCTGCTCCAGTTCGTTTGTGAGGGCTTCCACAAAATAGGAGCCGGCAAGCGGATCGATTGTATTGGCGACACCAGTTTCTTCCGCAATGATCTGCTGGGTACGGAGGGCAAGCTGCAGGTCATGATCGGAGGGAAGGCTGAGAACCTCGTACAATGAGTTTGTGTGGAGGGATTGTGTTCCCCCCAAGACGGCCGCAAGGGCTTCCAGAGCAGTTCGCACAAGGTTGTTATAAGGTTGCTGGGCAGTGAGAGAGCAGCCTGCCGTCTGAGTGTGGAAACGCATCCACCAGGACCGGGGTTTCCTCGCCTTGAATCGGTCGCGCATGATCCTTGCCCACATCCGCCTTGCCGCCCGAAGCTTTGCGATTTCTTCAAAGAAGTCAATGTGGGAGTTGAAGAAGAAGGAAAGTCTCGATGCAAATGAATCCACTTCGAGTCCCTTTCTTCGAATTACAGCATCGACATACTCTATTCCATTGCGCAGGGTAAAGGCAAGCTCTTGAACAGCCGTAGATCCCGCTTCTCTGATGTGGTATCCGCTGATGGAAATAGTGTTCCACCTCGGGACGTGCTTCACGCCAAATTCCACGGCATCGCAGACAAGCTTCAAGGATGGTTCGAGGGGACACATCAGGGTCTTCTGCGCAATGAATTCCTTGAGCATGTCGTTCTGAATGGTTCCGGATATCTTGGTGAGAGGGACACCTTGCAAATCGGCAACAGCGCAATACATTGCCCAGATGACAGAGGCAGGCGGATTTATTGTCAGGGAGGTTGTCACCCTGTCCGTGGGAATCCTATCGAGGAGGGTTAGAAAGTCCTTCAGGGTATCGACGGCAACACCGCATTTTCCGCATTCACCGCGGGCCTTAGGCGAGTCCGTGTCGTAGCCCATGAGGGTCGGAAAATCGAAAGGAATGCTGAGACCTGTCTGTCCCCCCTTGATAAGCTTATGCCATCGGCAGTTGGTTTCCTCGGCAGTGCCCATCCCGGACAACATCCTGTAGGTCCAGTACTTGCTCCTGTAGCCTGTTACCTGGTTCCCGCGCAGGAACGGAAACTGCCCCGGATAACCTATGTCATGGGCAAAGTCCAAGTTTTTAATATCATCAGGCGTATAAAGCCTTTTGATATCGAGGCCTGAATTGGTGGACCATTGAGATTTCTGGTCGTGGTTTTGGGCAACACTGTTGCGAACCTCGTCTTCCCACTTCCTCTTGAGTCTGCTTGATTGATCCAGCAATTCTTTTGCGAAGTACACGAGTCAATCACCCCTTGTCTCAAAATATTCTTTCGATTTCATAGGCCAGCTCAGTCTTTCCTTTGTCACCATAAAAGTAGGTGGTATTCGGAAGAACTTGTTTTGTTCTATGCGCCAATGCTTTTATTTCTTCGGGCGTGGGAACACGCCAGGGCAGACCTTGGATGGGCAGATAGGCATCTATTCTGAAGGGGATGGATCGGTCTACGGAAGCGATGAAAGCGGCGATCCGCAAAATTTCTTCCTCATCGACGTAACCTGGTATGAAAACAGTTTCAGCATGAAGTGAGACAGACTTGGATGAGAAAATCTTAGCGAAGTGCCGCAAGATAACTCTGTTATCGACTCCTGTATACTTCCGGTGCAAGGCTGGCGTGACAGCTTTAATGCTGAAGATAACTTGATCCAGGATCGCAAGCGGCGGCAACTTCCTGCCGTTGGTGAGAAGCACAAAAGAACAAGCCTTCGACTGCTTAAGAGAAACCAGAATCCGGGATAGAAGGGGGTCACATACGGGTTCTGCGCCCATAAGGACGATCTGTTTTAATAACAGCGGATCAAGAAGGCGTACGAGTGCCTGCAAAGTCAGAAAACGACCGGGTCGCTCGCTTATGTATGCGGGATCGTAGATGCGCAAGCGGGTTTCGGGAAGGTGGCAGTCAAAAGCCTCCTTCTTAAGAAGGCAGAGCTGACAGCTCAAATTGCATCCCCAGAAGAAAAGGCAACATACACCCTGTTCCCTGGAGTAGGTTATATGGTAGACATTTGTCTGCGGTGAATTATTCTTTATCATGGCACAGTGTTAAAAAATGGCCATTCCCTTCAATAGGGTATCGCCTTCTTAAAAATAATAACGCACACACGGGGAAAAGGCGATTAGTTTTTTGACTATCGCATTTGGAATCCATCCATATAGCGGCGGACAGAAATGTCGTTTGCAACAATCCACAACCACTATACAATATGGCTTCCAGTTTCGGCAAACATTCCCCATCACAAAATTCCGAAACTCTGCTTCTTAAGGCTATTGGCTCTGGCGAAATCAAAATTCATATATGCTTTCTCCACGAACGAGGGATCATTGGGTAATGCGCCGGGTTATGAGGGTCTCGCGCCCTCTGCGAACCAGGAGCTGTCCTACGCTTCTGATATTTTCTTCGCTATATACCGTGAATTCATCCCGATAATATTCCTTGAAGATTTCTTCTGCCAGGACGTCGCCCTTCTTTTCTTCATTCATGACCCTTGACAGCATATCGAACGCTGCTTGCCGTGATTCTCTGAAAGCATTTTTTGCAGAGGGACCCATCAATGGTCCCTGATGACCGAATCCCAGAATATGTGCGTTGAGCGAATCCATGTAATCGATGGTGTTTATGTAGTCTGAAAAATCAGTAAGGAAGAGCGGCAGAAACTCCTGTCCCGGAAAATGAAAGCCCAGAGAATCTGAAAGCATCAATGCTCCCATCGCCGGTATATGGATAACGATGTTACCCGGTGAGTGCCCGCCGACCTTAATGCACCGCAGGGAAATCCCACCGAGGTCAATGTCGTGCTCATCTTTCACGGCAATATGATTTTCCGGAAATTCAAATTTCTCAATCGGAGGACGGCCGTATTTTGTGCCCATGTTGTATAGACGGTTTGTCATGAATCGGTCTTCTTTTAGCATCGTTTGCAGGGCCTTGGGATGAGTCAAAAACTCTTTTGCGCCCATGCCGGCAACAACCACGGCATCCGGGTATCTTTCTCGCAGGGCTCCCAGGCCCGTTACATGGTCGGCATGCGGATGTGTTAGGATCAAATACGCTGGCGATATATCCAGGGACTCCATCTGTCGGATGACCCTGTCTGCAATCGCTGAAATGCCCGCCTCAATAAGCGCTGATCCATTCTTGCCCCGGACGAGATAGAGGTTAAAAAAATAATTTCCCAATACCCAGAGGTCCTCCGTTAATGCCAAAGGAGTAATGCGCAATCTTTTTGTCGCCGGTGCTTCCATGAGTTCCTCCAAAACATGAGAGTTAATCTAATCGGCAGTGATTTGCAGGTATCTTCCAGCTACCTCCTCTGCGAGAGTGACAGGGTCCGTTTCACCCTGAAGCAATTTATCAACCATGCGGTCCATCTCACCTTCCATAATCAATTGGTTTAAGATTGGATTGAGAATGCATAAGGCAAGGGCATCGTTTAATTCATGAAATGACCGGCGACGGTTGCAATCGCCGATTACATTGTTGTCGAAGAGATACCGGTGATGACCCAGGATCGTCGTCGCCAAAACTTCAATTCCCTTCCGGAACTTCGCAGGTTCGAAGACACTCTCAACGGTGAGGAGGGGAGGTCGCCATTGGCTCGATCGGTTTGGCGACATGTCGAGAATGGCCATTAGTTCGCGTTGAAGTTTATGAGTTCCATCACGGTCCGCCTTATTGATAACAAAAATATCGGCGATCTCCATGATGCCGGCCTTGAGGACCTGAATCTCGTCTCCCATCCCGGGGACGAGGACGAGCACAATCGTATGGGCATAATTAATAACCTGGACTTCCTGCTGACCCGCACCCACCGTTTCCACCATGATTAGGTCTTTTCCCATAGCATCGAGGACATGGATTGCCTGGCCAACGGCCTTCGACAGACCTCCCAATGAGCCGCGCGTGGCCATGCTTCTCACAAAAACCCCGTTATCTTCCGCATGCCGCTGCATGCGAATTCTATCACCCAGAATTGCGCCTCCCGTAAAGGGGCTGGTGGGATCGACGGCGAGGACGCCTACGGTTTTTCCGATGCTGCGGTTCCATTCGATGAGGCCATCCACCAGTGTGCTTTTCCCGGCACCTGGAGATCCGGTAATTCCCACAATATGAGCATTCCCCGTATGAAGGAAAATGTCCTTGATGATTTGCCGCGTTTCAGGAATATTATCTTCAATATTCCTTATGAGACGAGAGGCGGTGCGAACGTCTCCTTCCCTGATATTTTTTGCCCTTTCCATAATCTAATTCCTTTCGTTTGTGATGCTGAAGTGCAACCCCCTTCGGCAGAAACTCCTTTATCTTTTAATTCACGAAGACTCCGAGCCTTAAGGTAATCAAAGATCAAGAAGATAGTTTGGATCACTATACAATAAGGGTAAGGTTACAAATTGTATGATTATCTTTGTTAGAGATGTTAATTTGTCCGGAAAGTGAGGCAGAGTCTAGGGAAGAAAATATTTTACAGTTAACAAACCTGTCGGATAGGTGACAATTGATAAGTCGATAGGTGGGTTGACTGCACAGTTTGGGATATCGGCGGTTAAGATTGTATTGCTGTTTCTTTTGAATATGGATCGCAGCCACACACATTTCTTTTGTCAAGCTACAATTTAGTTATCAAGGGTTCATCGTTTGTTTGTGGTGGCGACGAGAGCCTATACATTCATATTTCCATTGGTCGATCCTATGCAGTATGGGTTGAAACACGTGAAGTCTCGGCAGGCTTTACTTCTGCCGCGCAAGATACTAGTGGCTGATTTTGGCGGTTCTTGGTAAATACAATGATACTGGATGGATATTGATAGCTGGTTGTAATCTTTACAGGAACAATTTCAGTTGCGGTAGATGGGGTGGATGAGCATAACTTCCTTGTAATGCTGCTTTTCTGATTCAGCTCATCAATGCAATATTACAAGCGGTAACAAGCAAAGAATTTATATCCCGGTACCCGTAAAGTGTCATTAAAATGGCAGAATTCTAACTTTAAATATGGTATGCATAAAAGCAGCAGGTCAGGAGTCCATCGATCCATATTAAGGTCGTGTAATATGAGTAAACGGGTTGAAGAAGACGCCAAGAAATGGGTAGATAAAGCCGTACATTTTTATAATGCATCCCGGAAAAAATCGCTTTGGCAGAATACACAAATCCTCATGGACAGATTGTTCAAGATGAAATGTAATGCGATTCCGAAGGGGGTCCTTTCAGGACGAAAATAAAAGGAGGGATAATCATGGAAGCAGCAAAAGATCTCAGGAGCAAATTTGTCAGTAAGGCGGTGCGTAATGTTCAACGGGGATACATGGATGACGACAAGTCGCGAGGTCTGTTTCGACCTGAAGTAAAGCTTGACATCCAGCGCTCGCGCCTTATGACGGAATCATTCAAGCAAACGGACGGACAGGCAGTGGTTATTCGCCGGGCTAAGGCCCTTGCCCACGTCCTCAATAACATGGGTATATTCATCCGGGACTGGGAACGTATCGTGGGTTATCAGACCTCCGAGCCTGAGGGAATTTACCATCCCATCGATATGAACTGGAAATCGGTAAAACGTCTTGTAAACAGCGAAGGAGGCAAAACCCTCTTGGATGACTCAGGCAGAAAGGAACTTGATGAGATTTGTGAATACTGGAAGGGCAAATGCATGAGCGACCGTCAACAAGAGGCTTTTACCGGTGATCTTGGCAAGTACTGGCAGTATGAGGGTACTTATCTCTGGACCCACTGGTCAGAGCTCGGGATCCCCGATTATGAAGGATTGCTTCGAGAAGGGCTGAGTGCGAGAATCAAGAGAGCCGAAGCAAGACTTGAAGAGATAGACATAACGATTCCCCCCGATTACATTGACCAGAAGGAGTTTCTACAGTCCGTTATCATTGTTCTAAAGGCTGTTATAGACTTTTCTCATCGCTATGCCGTTCTGGCGACGGAAATGGCGAAGGCTGAAAAAGATCCTGAACGAAAGAAGAGGCTCGAGGAAATTGCCTGCACTTGTGAATGGATTCCTGCCAATCCGCCACGTACATTCATGGAGGCTGTGCAATTCTTTTACTTCATCCACCTGATCCGCTATCTTGAATACTCAACCCTTGGAATTGGACTGCGTCTTGATTACATCCTGGGTCCTTACTATGAGAAAGACATTAAAGAAGGGAGAATCAAGAGGGAAGAAGCCTTGGAAATTCTCCAGCTCCTCTGGGTCAAATTTCTTGAACTGGGCCTTGTCTATTCTCCCCTGGTCACCTCAGTCTACGGTGGCGTCGCTTCGCTTCAGGCCATTACCATCGGCGGGTTGGATCGGACGGGTCGTGACGTAACGAATGATTTGACCTACCTGGCTCTTGAGACGGCAAAGACCATGAGAACTATCGAACCTAGCATTGCCATGAGAGTTCATAAGAACACACCCGATCAATTATTATCCGCAGCAATAGATGTCATCAGAACGGGAATCGGCTACCCCTCATTGTTTAATGACGAGGCGCTGATACCGCTCTTGGAGAAATGGGGCGTTCCGCCGGACGATGCAAAAGCCTACGGTGTATCCGGCTGTGTCTACATGGAGATACCGGGTAAAAACGTCACCCGGCGTGTGCTGGGCTACTTTGTTCTCACAAAATGCCTGTGGTGGGCGCTGCACCAGGGTGTGAATCCGAAGACAGGTGAACAAAGGGGCGCAAGGACACCCGATCCCTCCACCTTCAAGTCGTGGGAGGACGTCCTTGAGGCATACATTGAACAGGTAAAATTCTTCACAACGAAGATGGCGCAGGTTGAAAATACCTGTCGGGACCTCTATGCCAAGTATTGCCCGAAGCCCTTTTACTCTGCCATCGTGGAGGGCTGTATCGAGAAGGGTAAAGAATGCAAGCAGTGGATTTATCCCTCTATGGTTCACGATTTTGCCATGGTTATCGGGGGCACAAACGTGGCCGATTCAATCACAGCTATCAAGAAAGTGGTTTTCGAAGATAAGCTGGTGACGCTCCCGGAGCTGATCAAAATCATGGACAGTAATTGGGAAGGGCGCGACGATATCCGACAGGCATGTATCAATGCGCCTAAATACGGCAATGACGATGATTACGCAGACCTGATCGCCCGGGAAGTGCATCACCGCTCAGAAGCGGCAATGGAAACCGTGAAGGATCGTTTCGGCTACTCTATCAGAGGTGACGGCAGCGCTGTATCAGCCACCTACGGCCTTGCGGCAGACACTCCGGCAACCCCGGACGGCAGGATGAATGGAGGACCTTTTGCTGATTCAACCCTGGCGCCGCAACCGGGCGTAGACAGGAAAGGGCCGACGGCCGTTTTAAATTCCTGCGCGAAGATTGATACTCTACAGACTTTCAATCACCTCCTAAACCAGAAGTTTCTTCCCCAATATCTAGACGGCGATATGAGGCCGGTCTTCCTGAGTTATCTCAAGACTTGGCGGGACAAGAAGATCTCCCATATCCAGTTCAACGTGGTGGATAAAAAGACACTGATTGATGCTCAGGAATATCCCGAAAAATACCGGGATCTCATCGTGAGAGTTGCAGGCTTCAGCGCATATTTTGCGGACCTGTCCAAGGGTCTTCAGGATCATATCATTTCGAGAACGGAGCACGACCTGTCGTAAACAGAAAATGACCTGACATGCCGGGGGGGTAGCCATTCCAATAAAAAGGCTACCCCCTTGGTGTAATAAAAAAGAACAAGAACGGATCATCCACTATCATGCTGATTACCGGAAAGAGTAGCAAAGGACTTATTTTTAATATCCAGAGGTTCAGTATCCATGACGGACCGGGCATACGAACAACAGTATTTATGAAGGGCTGTCCCCTCAAGTGCCTTTGGTGTTCCAATCCTGAATCGCAGGATTTTTTTCCTAACCTCATCGTCCGTAGCATCAACTGCAAAGGATGCGGTGCTTGTGTGAAAGCCTGCCCCGAAGAAGCTATCACTCTGAGCAGGGAAGAGGGAAGAAAATTGGACTGGAGTAAATGT
>Ga0187868_1002578_pt1 | contig 11804 bp, 10 predicted proteins | sample June2016WEW_13_4_FD_133014 | JGI IMG/M metagenome (GOLD analysis project Ga0187868, IMG submission 133014) | Peatland microbial communities from SPRUCE experiment site at the Marcell Experimental Forest, Minnesota, USA - June2016WEW_13_40 | ecosystem: Environmental > Terrestrial > Soil >... | reverse complement strand
GGTGCGGCCGTCAAGGTCGCTAACATTTTCGCGAAGGTTCCCTTGAGGGGGAATTTTGAGGCGGTGGCGGACTACATCTTGAACCGGGTAGGGGCGTGCGGTCTGGCCTGGGGAGCTTATTCCCAGAAGGCCGCTTCAATTGCTACCGGCTGCAACCGCTGGGGCATTCCGGTGGTGATGGGGCCGCATGCCATCAAATACAAACGGCTGCTGGTGAGCGACAAGGAACAGACGGACTGGTCCGTGATAGATGCTCGAACCAAGGAACGGGTTGATGCTGATGATCATTGTCCAGAGCATCTGATCACGGTGGTGGAGTCAAAAGAGAGGGCGCTCATTGAAATGGCGAAGCTGTGTATCCGGCGCAACGACACGGCCCAGGGCCGTCAAGTGAAGCTCCACAACTATATTGAGTTCTACAAAAAATACATGGGAACCCTCCCGGATGACCTGCCGAATTTTGTCCGGAAAAAATCGGATATTCCCCTGGTTTACAAGAAGGAAGTTACCAAATTCCTTCAGGAAAAGGGTTGGGAGCCCAAACCGTTTATCTCTAACCCGACCCTGTTGGGGACTTACAAGACCAAGGCTTCCAGCGATTATTCCGGACTGGGGCAGGAACAAAGGATCTAAACCATGAGGGTGCTAACCCTATATACGAATTTTTACGGAAAACGTTTTGCGGAAAATCTGCAAAAGAGCAGCCCCAACTCCTGGGAGACGCTCAGCTACCTGTTTGATCGCCAGATCCCCGCAGTCGTGGATGATCCTGAGGAGGTCCTGCCGGCGGATCTGCCCCAGGCCGATCTCTTGGTGTACGTCGGCCAAGACCGGAACCTGGCCGAACTCCTACCAGACATCGCGCAGTTGTGTCAGGTGAAGGAGGTGATTGCAGCGGTGGATGCCCGGAGTTATCTGCCTATTGGGCTGGCAAACCAGATCCGGCGTCGGCTCACCAAGATGGGTATCCAGTCCACCTTCCCCGCGCCGTTTTGCTCGCTGAGGGAGTCTCAGGCCGAAGGTCCCTTGACCCGGGAGTTCGCCAGCCATTTTGGCCAGGCCCGGATGGTGGTGTCGGTAAAGGATGGACGGATAAAGGAAGTTAACCTGATACGAGGGGCTCCGTGCGGAAATAGCCTGTACGTGGCGCAACGACTGCCGGGGATCAAAGTCGAGGAGAGTGTCGAGCAGGCTGGCATGTTCTTTCACGCATATCCTTGTATGGCATCGATGGATACGGATCGGGAACTGGGCGATACCATTTTGCACATTGCCGGACATCTGGTGAAAAACGCGGTTAAAGGAGCGCTGGAAAAGGCCGACACGGGCAACTCCACCAGAACCGTGGATGGGAGGGACTCTTATGGCCATGCCCTATCATAAGGTAAATGTTCCGACGGGAATCAAGATGGCGCGTATCATTGAGGACGGTGGCCAGTATGCCGAGTTGATCAAGAAGGCCCAGCGCCCATTGCTGATTGTCGGTCCCCGGTGTCTGGCAGATTCTCTGGACGAAAAACTCTTACTGGACTGGGCCATCACCATTGCCCGGGATGCGGGCATGCCCATCTGCGCCACAGCTCATACCAAGAAAATGCTCCTGGAGCGGGGATACACTCCGGAGAGTTCGTATGACTTCATCGAGATTCTCAACGCCCTCAAGAACCCGGACTGGAAGGGTGTAAAAGGCGAGGGCAATCACGACCTGGTCCTCTTTATCGGGATCAGGAGCGATCTGGCCTCGGCAGGGCTTTCCACCCTCAAGCATTATGCGCCTCACCTCAAAACCATGACACTGGATCGGTATTATTTCCCTAATAGTAATTACTCCATGCCCAACTTCCCCAAGGACCCTAAATGGCTGGAATTCATGAACGCATTAATCAACAACCTTAATAAGAAGGCAGAATAGGAGGACAAACCAATGTCTGAGTTTCCCATTGGGGTTGGACCCCAACACGAAGGAGAGACCGTTCGCAAAAACGATATCCAGGTTGAACTTGGTGGGGCCAAAGTCAAGCGGTTCGAACTGGTGACTCTCAAAGGAATGGATGAAATTGAAGATGAAAAGGTCGAGATCATCGGCCCGGATATTTCCGAGATGGAGGTGGGAAGCACGCATCCCATCGCCATCATGATCGATGTCGCCGGCGAGCAACTGGAAAAGGACATGGAGCCGGTCATTGAGCGGCGGGACCACCTCTATATCAACTACATGGAGGGGATCTGGCACATGGGTTCCCGGGACGATATCTGGATTAGAATCTCCAAAGACTCTTATGAGAAAGGATTAAAGTCACTCAAACAATTTGGGGAAATCCTGATGGTCTTGTTCACCTCGGAAATGGAGATGATAGAAAAAATGTCTATCACCTTCGTAACCGACCCGGAAAAGGTGGCAGAACTGCTCCCCAAGGCAAGAGCCATCTTCCAGGCTCGCGACGATCGGCTCCGGGGCTTGCGTGACGAAGACGTGGAAGAATTCTACGGATGTATCATGTGCCAGAGTTTTGCTCCGAAACACGTCTGCGTCATCACGCCTCAGCGCACCTCACTCTGTGGCTGCATCACGTGGTTGGACGGTAAGGCCGCATACAAGATGGATCCTGAGGGCTCGTGTTTCGCCATTCCAAGAGGCGAGTGCCTTGATCCGGTTCTAGGCAACTACGCTGGGGTGAACAAGGCGGTGGCGGAGAAGAGTATGGGGTCCACCACGGAATGTAATCTCTATTCCGCCTTTGACAAACCCCACACCGGGTGCGGCTGCTTTCAAACGGTGGTCTTCTACATTCCCGAAGTAGACGGCTTTGGGGTCGTTAACCGGGAATATAGCGGTAACACCGTGATGGGGCAATCCTTCTCAACCCTGGCTGGCGAAGTAAGTGGCGGTCGGCAAATTGAGGGGATGATCGGGGTCGGCATAGACTACCTGCGCTCGCCCAAGTTTCTTTTGGCCGATGGCGGCCACAAGAGACTGATGTGGATGCCTAAGGAACTCAAAGAGCGCGTCCAGCAAAGACTGCCCGAGGATCTGGTTGATAAGATTGCCACTGAAGAGGATGTGAGCAACGTGGAAGAACTACAGGAATTCCTTGAGCGGGTCGGGCACCCCTGGCTCGCAGGCGCTTGAGGAGTATTGATATGGCGTTGAAAGGAACCGAACTGAAAAGCAAATTGCCGGAAGGTGGCAAGAAGAACTGCAAAGAATGTGGTCTTCCCACCTGCTTTGCCTTCGCCATGAAAGTGGCCAAAGGCGACGCCGAAATCGACTTGTGTCCGCATCTCGCACCCGAAGTGATAGCGGAAGTGAAGGAGGCCCTCACCCCGCCCATAGCCCTGGTCACCATTGGTACGGGCGACAATGCCATTGCAGTGGGGCAGGAGGAGGTGATGTACCGGCACGAAAAGAGCTTCTTCCGAGAGCCGGCCATCGCCATCCTGGTGTCCGATAAAGACAGTGACGCCGGGATCGCCGGGAAGCTTCAGCAGATCAATGAGGCTGTCTTTGAGCGGGCGCAAGTCATCCTCAAGCCCAACCTGTGGGCTTTGCGGTTTGACTCCGGGGACCGGGGCCGGTTTGAACAGGTCGTCAAGCAGATTCACTCCGCCTCGCCTTTATCCGCGGTTATCATCTCCGAGGACCTTGATGCCCTCTTCTGGGCCAGGGATTATTACCGGGACAGACGTCCCCTGGTCTATCCGATCACCGCCCAGAACCTGGAGGCAGCCCTGCCGAAGATCAAGGAATGCCCTACGGTGGTGGGAGTTCGAGCCGAGGGCGTGGAAAAACTCATCCCGCTGACGGAGACGCTAAAAGCACAAGGCCTTGACCAAATTGTTTTGGACCCTTCCTCCAAGTCCTTGTTGGGAGGCATTGAGGATCAGACCATCATCAGGAGATGCGCCTTAACGAAGGGTATGAGATCGCTGGGCTTTCCAACCCTTGCCTTCCCAGGCAGCATGACCGCGGACAAGATTGAAGAGATCCTCTACGCCGGGGCATTTGTGGCCAAGTACGCGGGGGTGGTGATCATTTCCAGCGCGGCAAAAGACCTGCTTTATCCGCTGCTCATTGAGCGCATGGACATTTACAGCGACCCCCGGAAGCTGAGGAGCGTTGAATCCAAGATATATGAACTCAACGAACCCGGCGCCGATGCGCCCGTACTGGTGAGCACCAATTTTGCCCTAACGTATTTCAGCGTATCCAACGAAGTGCAAGCCAGTCATATACCATCCTACCTCGCGGTGCTGGACACCGGCGGGTTTGGGGTGGAGCCGGCCATGGCCTCCGGAAAATTCGATGGGACCGCCATCGCGGAATTCTTCAAGAAAACCGGTCTGGACCAAAAGGTCACACACAAGCGCCTCATCCTGCCTTGGGTAGCACGGCGCATCAAACACGAACTACGAGATGATCTGCCTGAATGGGAGGTTTTCCTGGGTCCCAAAGCCATAAACCAGCTCCCAGCCTTCCTCCAGGAGAACGCTTCGGAATGGGGGTTAAAAATTAGTGGCTAAGGCTATTGCTATAGCAGGGAAAGGGGGCGTCGGCAAAACCACCATCGCCGCACTGCTGATCCACTTGCTTGCGAAGAAAGGACTGGTGCTCGCCATCGATGCCGACCCCAGCGCCAATCTCAACCAGGCGCTGGGGCTATCCTATGATTACACCGTCGGTGGAATTCGTGAAGACCTGAGTGACGCGGTCAAGAAGGGGACCTTTGAAGCCGGCGTCACTAAAATGGAATTCCTGGATCTCAAACTGGCCGAAGCCATAACCGAGTCGAACAAGATCGATCTGCTGGTTATGGGGCGGCCCGAAGGACCGGGATGCTATTGCGCGGTCAACAATATCTTGCGCTCCATTATCGATAACATCGGCAACAGATACGATTACGTGGTAATTGACTGCGAAGCAGGAATGGAACACATCAGCCGCCAGACCACTCGTGACCTTGATTGTTTGATCATAGTCTCAGAGCCTTCTATGAGAAGTCTGAACTCAGCCGTGGGCATTAAGGAGCTCATTGCGGAGATCCGGACCAAAACCGAGAAGATTACTACGGTCATCAACCAGGTAGCCAAAGAACTACCCCCGGAGGTCTGGCGCTTCATTGAAGAACATGGGCTTACCCCAGCTCTTACCATCCCGAAGGACGAGGGACTGTATGACCTGGAGCTTAAAGGCAGGCCGGTCATTGAGCTGCCGCCCGAGGCGCCTCTCCAACAAGGGGTGAGGCGGCTGGCACAGGAGTTGGGGCTTTGATGATCAGCACTCCTCAGGTCTTGGCTGACCGCGAAGGCTTACCATGATAATCGTTGCTATCATTCAGGGCAAATTGGGGCAGCGGATCGTGGACCATGTGCAGCAAACTGCCCCGCAATCGTGGCAGGTCATCGGTTACCATTTTACGGGCGCTCTTCCCCCTATTATCGATGACCCTGAAGAGGTTTTGCCGAAGGACTTACCCCAGGGTGACCTTCTGCTCTATTTGGGCCAGGACAGGAAGCTGGCCGAACTGATTCCCGATATGGCGCTCGTCTGCCAGGTGAAGGGAGTTGTGGCAGGGGTGGAAAATAGTGCGCTGTTCCCCGCTGGACTTCGCAACCAAGTAAGAGTGCAACTCGCCAAAAAAGGGGTTGACGCCGTTTTCCCCGCCCCCCTCTGCGCCTTGACACCCGAGGATAGTGAAAACCACTTCATTAAAGAATTTGCTCAGTACTTTGGCGCACCCGCAATGAAAGTGGTTCTCCAGGACGGTGAGATAGTACGAGCCACTCTTATCCGGGGAGCCCCATGTGGCAATACCTTATTCGTGGCAGAACAGGTTTCCGGCACCAAAGCAGCGGAAGTATCGGAGAAGGCCCGATTATTGCACCGCCAACATCCCTGTATGGCGGCTGCCAGCAAGGATTCGGAACTGCAGTGCTCTCTGATGGGTAGGGCGGCATCGCTCATGCAAGAGGCTTTGGAACAGGCATTGGCAGAAATTGGTTAAACGTTACGGTGCAGAAAAGGAGACTCATCTTGACCGAAAGCATGACTCCCAAGGAAAGATTGTTCGCTACCCTGGATCGCCGACCGGTAGACCGCATTCCCGTGGCGCAACCCTTGCAAACCGGCACATTGGAGTTGATGAAATCGTGTAACGCTTACTGGCCGGAAGTCCACTCTGACCCGCAGTTAATGGCGACCTTAGCCTATGAGGCTCATCGAGTGGTGGGGTTCGAGAGTGTCCGGGTCCCGTTTGACATTAACGTTGAATCCGAAGCCATGGGCTGCGAACTGAACTTCCAGTCGGGCAGGCGCAAAGGGCGAGATATTCAACCCCCTGTAAAAGTTCCGGCCATGGACGCCTTGAGCGACTTTAGTCGGGTGAAGGACCCGGACCCCTACAAAGACGGCCGTATGCCGGTGGTCCTCAAAGCCATCGAAATGCTGAAAAAGAAGCTGCCTGACACCATACCCATCTTGTCTGCCGTAGTGGGTCCCTTCATGGTAGCTGCGCAAGTGCGGGGCGTCGACTCGTTCATGCGAGAATTACTGATGCAGCCTGACAAAACTCTCGAGATTATCGAGAGGGCCTATAAGGCCTGTCTACGCTATGCCCAGGCCCAGGCTGAGGCCGGTTCTGATTGCGTGGTGATCGTTGATGCTACCGCCAGCCCTGACCTGATCAGTCCGAAACAGTTTGACAAATTCGCTAAACCTTTTACCCAAGATCTGGCCAAAAATATCCCCATCCGTTCCATCCTCCACATCTGCGGCAAGACCCATCTAATCCTTACAAAAATGGCTGAGGTAACCTCGGCAATTTCTATAGATTCGAGCGTCGATATGGCTGAGGCCAAGCAGACTGTCGGGCCTGGAACCGCGGTCTGCGGCAACGTGGACGTCAATACGGTCCTGCTCTTTGGCGAGCCTGCGGATGTGGAGCAAGCTACCAAAGAAGTAATTGAGAAAGGGACTGACCTGCTTACTACTAGTTGCGGGATTTCTCCAGTGGCGCCGACGGAAAATCTGATAGCCATGGTGGCAACAGGGAAAAAATACGGGGCCAAGAAATGAAAGGAATAGCACTAGACCTTGGCACGAGCGGCTTTCAAGCCCAAGCCATTGATGAAGACGGAAAGGTCATGGCAACTGCAATTTCCACCCGGCATCCTTTGCCGGGAGCAAATGTCATGGACCATCTCCATTTCTGTTTGGAACTGGGGCAGGAGATCACGCATCGGCTTATCCTCAATGCCGTGCACAAGGTTATGCGGGCCTTACCGATTGATCTGAAGGAAGTGGGCCGGGTGGCTATCTGTGGCAATCCGATCCAGCTTTCTCTCTTTCAGAGCATGGAAATCCGGGACCTGGCCTTTGCCGGGAAACGCAAGCTGATAAAATTGGGGATTACCGAGCCCATCCAGCGCCCGGCGCGGGTGATTAAAGCCATTGATGTAGGCCTGGAACTACCGGACCAGGCTGAACTATTGGTGCCCCCGGCCGTGAAACATGAGATCGGGGCCGATGCCCTGGCAATGATGTACATCACGGGTCTTCTGGACCGTGACGAATTAGCCATGGTTACTGATTATGGCACGAATGCGGAGATGGCCATTAAGGTGGGCGGGGACATCTTGACCGGTTCAGCCGCAGCCGGACCGGCGATGGAGGGCCAGCACGTGTCCTCCGGGATGTTGGCCCAACCGGGAGCCATTGCGGATGTCCTGGTAAACGGAGATTTATGGGACATCGTGGTACTCGGTCCTGATCTTCTCAGCGGGCCTGGCGTCTCGGTACGGCCTACAGACGGCACGATAGCGCGAGCAGCAACACCCGACTTCGAAGCCAGAGGCATTACCGGCACGGGGGTAATCGCCGCAATTTCCACGGGGATTGCCATGGGTTTGGTGGGCCCGCCGGTCATCAGGACCCCCGACCAAAGACTCCATTTGGGTAAGGGCATCCACCTCACGGAAAAGGACGTGGCCGAAGCGGGAAAAGCTATCGGGGCCATGCGGGCTGGACACCTGACGCTGGCGGAAGAATGCGGCGTCAAGCTCAAAGACCTGGAAGCGATGTATATGACCGGGGCTTCCGGCTACTACGTGGACCCGCTCAAGGCGCGCGCCGTGGGTTTATTCCCCAATTCTGCGGCCAAAGTGGTGCAAGCGGGAAATACGAGTCTCCGGCTGGCCACGGAGATCATCCGGAACCCTCACCTCCTGGACTCGCTTCAGAAGGTGGCGGATAACATTACGGCAAAACATATCATGTTTGCCAATTCCAGCGTGTTCAAGAACGCTTATGTGTGCGAGTTGGCTTACTGGCAGGAGGGAATGCCTGCGGAGCAAATGAACAGCATGCTCTCCATGTACGGTATTCAAGACTTTCCCCCGCCGCATCCTTCTCCCGAATTGATCAGAATTTCCACCCGGGACATCATCGAAATCGGTCCCCTGGGGTTGACGGTGGTGGACCAGGTGGGCACTACTCTCTTCCTGGATTTTTGCGAAGAGTGCCTGGGAGAAGACTGTCGCAAATGCGTGGATGAATGCCCGGAAGGAGCAGCCTGGATCGGAGAGGTGGATGGTAAACCCCGTCTCATGTTTCGCTCGGATCTCTGTGATGGGACCGCCTGTCGCCGCTGTGAAGCCGAATGCCCTGGTGGCCTGCGCTTCGAACATCTAGGCTTGGTGGAAGGCTGACATGGTCATCGGAGTACTCATTTGCGAAGTACTGGAAGATGAGATGCTTCATCTCATTGCGAACGATCCAGAGTTCAAAAAAATCACCTTCATTGAAACTGATCCCGGCGCAGACCTGATTGCAGGTCTGAGCCAGAAGACGGGCGACCGGTTGACCGTCATCAAAGACATTAAGGACTTTCAGCCTGACCCCGAAGCTCCGCTGGAACTCCTCGCAACCGTCCTCCGGGTGGCTTTGCATATGGATAAAGAACTGCTGCAAGAGGGGGTTGTGGACCAGGCGACCATACTCGCCGAAAAGAGCGATGCCCTTTTGTTGGGATATGGACTCTGCGGCAATGTGCTCCTTGACATAGAAAAGCAAATGACGCACGTGCGGTGCCCTATTGTCATGCCCGAACATGCCGACGGCAGCAAGATCGATGATTGTGTGTGCATGGTGCTGGGTGGCAGCGATAAATATCTTGACCACGTGTTCAAGGAGGCCGGCACCTGGTTCGTGACACCGGGATGGCTCAAGCATTGGGAGACCTTGCTGGTAAAAGAACTCCATTGTCCGGACATCCCCACGGTAAAGTGGATCTTTGACAGAACGGGCTACAAGCGCTGTCTCATGGTTAACACCGGCATAGCCGATTACGAAAAATACCGGGCGGAGACCGAGAATTTCGCAAAAACATTCGATTTTTACATCGAAGAGGCCGAGGGCACTCTCGACCTCATAAAGAATTCGTTCGACCGGGCGAAAAAAAGCGCTAAAGAAGGAAGGGGGTGATTCTGGGGTTCGGGTTTCATAACCGGGAAGGTTATGTGTAGGTAAGGCGTGTGCTGCGAAACTGATCGACAAAATCGATCAGCATTTTGTCATGAAGCTCACAAAGAGGGAACCCAACAGGAGGATAATCCCGATGTCTGAAGAGCTCTTCAAGGCAATAGTGGAGGCCGTGGTTCTCGGCAAGATTGCTGAAGCGGGCAACCTGGCCCAAAAAACCCTGGATGCTAACATCCCACCTATGGACACAGTGGAGCAGGCCCTGATCCCGGCCATGGAGATTGTCAGCGGGAAGTATGATAGGAAAGAATATTATCTGCCACAAATGCTCATCAGTTCGGATGCTTTTTACAAAGCCTTCGATCTTTTAAAAACCAAGATGCCCACTGGAGCCGCTGGCGGTAAGGCTAAGGTGGTGATCGGCGTGGTTGAGGGTGACGTCCACGATATTGGCAAAAATCTCGTGAAGACCGTCCTTGAAGCCAACGGCTACCGCTGCATCGATATGGGACGGGATGTGCCCATTGAAGATTACGTGGAGAAAGTGGCAGAGGAGAAACCGCAGTTCCTGCTCCTTTCTACCCTCATGACTCCCACCATGCTGAGTATGAAGCGCACGGTGGAGGCCTTGGAGGAAGAGAACCTGCGTGGGGGAGTCAAAGTGGTGATTGGTGGAGGGCCCATCTCCACCGATTTCTGTAAGAAGATCAAGGCTGATTTTTATGGGGACAACGAGAAAGAAGGTCTCAAGTACCTGAATTCGCAAATAGGGGCTTGAGTGAACTCATCCACCGCAGGGTAGCAGGCAATTTGGCCAGACAACAGAAAGGGTAAAGTATCAACCACCCCCCAACAGAGAAGGAGGAAGGGCAATGGCTGCAATGACCCCGATTGAGCGAGTCGTGGCGTCCATAACAAAAAAGACTCCAGATCGTGTCCCCGTCATTCTTTACTTCCAAAGCGCGGTACAGCATGATCTGAAAGAACTGGATTATACTTGGGAAGAAGCACTCAATCACCCAAGAAAACTCTTTCAAGCGATCGAACGCCAGTACACTTATTGGGGAGCCGACAACTTTTTTCTGCCGGTTGATTTCCGGGTGGAAGGAGAGGCTCTGGGCTCCAAGGTAACCTATAAACTCAAATGCGGCGAAGGCTACCGCATGGGGGTGGTAACCGAGTGGGCCGTCAACGACAAATCCGATCTCGATAAACTGACCGTGCCGGACCCCACCAAGGACAAACGGATGAGCGTCACTTTGGAGGTAATTCGGCGGCTCGCCAAGAAATATCCCCAGGTGCCCATCGCCGGCTTTGTCAACGGGCCGCCGGACACGGCTTCGGATGTTTACGTGGGCCGTTATCCGGGGATCTTTGTCGAGATGATCAACGATCCTGATTGGGTGCTCCGTCTCTTCGACAAATGCGCCGAGACCTCCATCGCCTTTGCCAAGGCTATGATTGAGGCCGGAGCCGCCGCGATTGCCACAGTGGAAGGCGGCATGATCGACGAGGCGATCAGTCCGGACCAATATTTAAAGTTTGTGGTTCCGGGCCACAAGAAGATCAGGGAAGCCATTAATGTCCCATATGTTTACCACCAGTGCGAGAATGCCACTCCGTTCTTTGACATCATTGTCAATGAAATTAAGCCAGCCGTGGTAGCTTTTCATGATTCGGTGGACCTCAAATGGGCCAAGGAAAAGTATGGTGACAAGGTTGTATTGGCCGGAAATGTGAGCGCTTCCAAGGCGGGTGCGTCTCTAATGGACGGTACCCCGGAAGACGTCCTCAGAGAAGCCAAGAAATGTATCGAAATCGGGATGCCGGGCGGTAGCTTTTGGCTTACCGCGGGCTGCGAAGTGCATCACGCTTGCAAACCGGAAAACATCAAGGCCCTGGTGCAAGCTGCCAAAGAGTACGGCGTCTACAAATAGGCCTTGTTACCTCGAGGGCATGGGCCCCCGTCATTTTGGGGCTCATGCCTGGCTGCACGGCCCACCCCTGACGGGGGCTAGTGAGTGACGCTTCTGGAACGCTCCTCAAGCCCGGTTTGGACTCGGGTAAATGTAAAATTTAATGCCGTTAAATAAATCCCCTTTGGGGGATTGATTTCGCTAGTCTGAAGCAAGACCTGCAGTCTTTACAGGAGGCCATATAAGGGGCAATGGACGAGAAATCCCTGTATCAAGTAGATGATGTGATGGTAGACAGAACGGCCTTGGCTTACTGCATAGTGCTGGGGCTGTTCTGTCGGACCCATGGAGTTCCCTACCAGGAGGTGATGGGTGTGGTCAAGATGATCGGCCAACTTGTGGGATGCTCCCCT
>Ga0187868_1002572_pt1 | contig 11814 bp, 9 predicted proteins | sample June2016WEW_13_4_FD_133014 | JGI IMG/M metagenome (GOLD analysis project Ga0187868, IMG submission 133014) | Peatland microbial communities from SPRUCE experiment site at the Marcell Experimental Forest, Minnesota, USA - June2016WEW_13_40 | ecosystem: Environmental > Terrestrial > Soil > Wetlands... | reverse complement strand
TGGCTATACCCTAAAAAATTTGGGAGCCCGGAAGGCGGCCGCGCAAGCGGCCGTTTTTCTTTGAGTGTGGGGGAAGAGTGTGGGGACGGTCGCCCCGCCTATTCCTTCAAGTCCACATGCAGCACATCTTCCACCGGAAGGCCCAGAAAACGCGTTCCCATCTTCCTGAATTTCTCCGCCGAATCCGTCGCAAAGAACTTGAGCTCGGGATCGCCTCTCCGCACGCTCTCTCGGCTGAGGACGGCAGCGGCTCGATCTTTACTGGGCGCACCAGTTACTGGGCGCACCAGTTGACGCGCCACTGCCTGCGCAGTCGAATCGGCCGAGTCCACGATCGCGACGTGCTCCGGCGCCACTCGCCGCAACAGGGGCTTGATCAGCGGATAGTGTGTGCAGCCGAGCACCAGCACGTCGGCATCAAAATCGCCCGCGTCTTCCGAAGGAACGCACGAAAACGCTTCCGACAAATAAATCTTTGCCACCTGCTCGGTCACCGGATGTTCCACCCAACCCTCTTCCACCAGCGGCACCAACAGAGGACAAGCCTTCTCGCGCACCGCGACCCCCCAGGCTTCGAGCGCCCGCCGGTAGGCATGGCTGCTGATGGTCGCCTCCGTGCCGATAACGACCACCTTCCGTTTCCGGCTGGCCGCCGCCGCAGCTTCCGCTCCCGGTTCAACGACGCCGATCACTTCGACGGCCGCCGCCGCCTTGATCTCGTCGAGCGCCAGCGCGGTTGCCGTGTTGCAGGCAATCACCAGCAGCTCCGCTCCCTGATCTTGCAAATAGCGCACCGCCCCGACCGCGTAATGCGCGACCGTGGACGCTGATTTCGATCCGTAGGGAAGGCGGGCCGTGTCGCCGAAGTAGAGATATTCGGCGTCGGGGATTTGCTCGACCAGCGCGCGCAGTACGGTGAGGCCGCCAACTCCAGAGTCAAACACGCCGATCTTTGGTCTGGTTGTCGAAGGTCTGCGTGACGAATCCATCTTGCGCGTCATACTTCCGCATGATACATCGGCGTGATACTCGACCCTCCTGCGCGGAAGCTCTAGCGGGAAGCGCTCGCGGTCGCAACCTTTTCGTCCACATCCTCAAACGAGAACGCGATCGAAATATTCGGATATTCCTTCCCGCCGATCTCCACATAGGGATAAACAAAATAGTTCAGTGGCGCTCCGTCCTGGGCCGGAGCGAGCTTCAGATCGCGTCCCGCGGTGAACTGCAGCCGATTCACATCGTGCGCGCCGAAGAAGTAATCATGCTTTTCCTGATGTTTCCATGCCTCCGAAATGTCCACCGGGACCCAGCCCGTCGAATCCAGATAAAACTCCGCCCAGCAGTGGTATCCGGGAATCTCGGCGGAGTGTTTGTCGGACGGAATCGGAAAACCGATCTGAAAGCGTGCCGGAATTTTCTCGGCCCGTGCCATCGAAATAAAAACCGAGTGAAAATCGGTACAGTTGCCATGCTTTGAATCGCAGGCCCAGAGCGTGTCGCCATGTCCCCAGCCCGTGCCGCTTTTGTCGTATTTCATGGTGCGAAAGACGTATTCGTAAATGTCCTTCGCTTTTTCAAGCGGCGTGGTCGCCCCTTTTGTTTCCTGCGCAGCCAGTTGCGCCGGAATGTCCGTCACCGGCACCAACCGGTCGGGCTGAAGAAATCGCGCCAGCTCGACGTGGGGCGCTGGCGTAAAAGGCAAGTCGGGAACAGGTCTCCCGTTCACCAGTACCACGTGCTCTCTTCGCACGACGTCGTAGTCGACGGAGAACTTGTACTCGCCCTGGTCAGCCTTCGAAGTCTCGGCGTACAGAACTTCGTTCCGATATTCCGGCTGGTGAACCTGCTTGAGCGGCAAGTCGCCGCTCTTGGAAACGATCTTCACATCCTGAAAGGCGTCGGAGTGGGCCAGAGGAATCCAGACCTGGACGCGCTCGCCGGGACTGACATTTTTCACTTTGAATGTGTAGTGGAAGTTGAAGCGGCGCTCCTTCTGAGCCAGAGCCGGAGGAGCCAGAGCAGGCTGAGCAAGAGCCTGCAAGGACGACAACCCGAGCAACAGGAAAAGCAGAGACCGACGCAGCATGGCGCATCCTTTCGACGAATGATCGCGTTTTGATAAACGCTGATGAGCAGGGAAACGGCCGACGGACGTTTTAAGCAGGACTATCGTCAGGTGAAACCGCGGCCGGAAAGTCGAGGCGTGCACCGCATGTTTCGCAGTATAGTTCGCAGTCTGGCTGTTGCGCGATCTATTATCAGGTCCGATGGAGCGCCGGGCGTCCCCGCCCGGCAGGACGGGCGAGACGCCCGTCACTCCACCATATGATTCATCGCGCGATCCCGGCACGAGTTGCCTCACCCATCCGCCGCCCGTTATCCTTCAGGCCATGCCCAGCACTCTTGTCGAATGCGTTCCTAATTTCTCGGAAGGCCGCGACCCGGCCAAAGTCGATGCCATTATCGAAGCCATGAAAATTCCCGGCGTCTATCTTCTCGACCGCGAGATGGATTCCGACCACAACCGGTGCGTCATCACCCTGGTCGGCGAGCGTGAAGCCATCCAGGAGGCGGCCATTCGCGGCGTAGGCAAGGCTGCCGCGTTGATCGATCTCACGAAACATCAGGGAGCGCACCCGCGCATGGGCGCAGCCGACGTTGTGCCCTTTATCCCGATTGACGGGGTCACCATCGAAGACTGCGTCGCCATGGCGCGCCACGTAGGAGCCGAGATCGCAAAACGTTTCCAGATTCCGGTTTATCTTTACGAAGCCGCTGCGGCCACGCCCGAACGGCAGAACCTGGAGAATATTCGCCGCGGTCAGTTCGAAGGCATCCGTGCCGACATCGCGACCAACCCCGCGCGCAAGCCCGATTTTGGAGAGCCTCGCGTGCATCCCACGGCGGGCGCAACCGTCGTCGGCGCGCGCAAGTTTCTGATCGCCTATAACGTTTTTTTGAATACGCCCGACGGCGAGATCGCCAAGAAGATTGCGAAAGCCGTGCGCTTTTCGGGCGGTGGCCTGCGCTTCGTCAAGGGCGCGGGATTCCTGGTGCGCGGCATGGCCCAGGTCTCGATGAACCTGACCGACTTCGAGCAGACTCCCATCCATCGCGTCTTCGAATTCGTGAAACGCGAAGCGGCGCGCTACGGCGTCATCCCGGTTTCAAGTGAGATCGTCGGCCTGATTCCAAAGCGGGCTTTGGAACAAGCCGCGGAATGGTTTTTGCAAGTAGAAAATTTCGATTCCTCGCTCATCCTCGAAAATCGCCTGGGCGCGGTGATGCGAGGAAAGCTAGCCGTAGGCGGCCTGCGCGCCGGAGTCGAGCCCTTCATCGAACAACTGGCCGCTCCCACCGCGACTCCCGGAGGAGGCAGCGCCGCCGCCGCCAGCGGCGCCATGGCCGCCGGACTCGCAAGCATGGTCGCATCCATGTCGCGCGGCAAGAAAGCGTACCTGCAGTACGAAAGTCAACTGAGCGAAGCGATCGCCCGGCTTAGCCAACTTCGCGAGGACCTGAAGTCCGCAATCGACGCCGACGCCGAGTCTTACAACGTGGTCATGAAGGCCTACAAGTCGGCCAAGTCGGCAGATGGCAAGGCGGCTGATGGCGACGCCGCGGTCAGCGCCGCTCTAAAACAAGCGACCAGCGTCCCGCTGGGCGTCGCCGAAAACGTAGTCGAGGTCGCGCAGATTGCGACCAGTCTTAAGCCGATCACCAACCCCAACATGAAGTCCGATCTGACGACCGCGATCGCCCTGGCAAAAGCCGCCCTCGAAGGAGCGCTCGCAAACGTCGAGATCAACCTCGATGCGCTAAAGAACGATTCGCCGAAGGATGAGGCGTTCGTCAACGAGACGCGGAAGCGGGCAGCGGCGCTGAAAGGCTAGAACTGGTCTCAGAAATATTAGGTCAGCCGAAACGAGCGATTCCGGCAGTCCATCGGTTTTTCCGTACTGGGGTTGCTACCCTGTCTGCTGCGCCTGCCACTTGGATTCCGCCGCTCGGATAAGAGGTCGGTTGGGTCGGCCTGGCAACGATTGTCAGTTCATCCCGCCGACTCCATGGACACTCCTGATCCGAGCGCCCGCAGGTGGCGCATGAAACACCAAAGGAGGTCATCTGAAACTGCTCGCACTGCTCTTTGGTCCTAAACTCCAACATGGTGTCCTCCGTGGGGGGGCGGAAGCCTAACCTCGAATTCAAGTTATCCTTGGTAGAGAACACAAGTCTGTGACAAACAGAACGTGGGTATGTGATGGGCATCACTTTTAGAAGATCCTGTCGCCCTGCCTGCCAAGAAACTTGGAGGCAATCGGTGGGCAAGTACGAGAAATGTGGATTGCGGGGGGGGCAGGCGGACTATTCGCCACCGGGCTGGTAGGTGGGAACGCGAATTAGGGACTAGAATAGGACCACAGCGGCTTACAATCTGCCAAAGATCCCCAACGTGCGGTTTGCGTTTTGCATCTAAACTTGCAAACCCCATTCTGAGGATTTCGTTTTGAGGACTGCATCTTGAGGACTTCTATGAAGAATTTGTGTTTTGCGGTTCTGCTTTTGTGCGCAGCGGCTGGCTACGCCATGCCGATTGCATCGTCGGCGCGCTCCATGGTGCCTTCTGAAATTCAGCAACTGATCGGCGTCGACTACCGGGCGCTCAAGGATTCGCCCACCGCGCAGGCGCTCAAACAACAAGTCCTGCCCGACAACCTGAAGGAGCTTGAGACCGCGCTGAAAGGCATCGGCATTGACGCCGACCACGATCTCGACCAACTCAATTTCGCCTCTTTCCGCACGGAGAAGAAGGGCATTCAAACCATCGGCGTGGCGCAGGGATCGTTCTCCGCCAAAGCCGTCGTCAAGAAGATGAAACTCAAGAAAATCGCGCCCACCAAATACGGCACGACCAGCGTTTACCCGATGGATAACGGTCTAGTGATGACCTTCCTCGACGACAACACGCTGGCTTTCGGCCCCGAGGCCTCATTGCACAGCGCACTCGATACTCGCGACGGCAAACGCCCCTCGCTCGATTCCAATTCGGTGATGACGGACCAGATGGCCGCCGTTGATAGTGCGCCGCTGTGGAGCATCCTCGACCAGCAGGGAACCCAGGCCATGATGTTCTCGGTGATGGGTGATGCTGCCAAGGTCGCCGACTTCGATAGCCTCAAGAAGCGCATTCTGGCTTCTCGCTACACCATGAACTTCGCCACCGGGGTGAATTTCGATCTGAGCGTGCAAACGGCCGACTCGATGACGGCGGCGACACTTTCCACCATCGTCAAGGGCGTCATGCTTTACAAGAAGATGAATGCCAGCCCGATTGAAAAGATTGCCCTTGACGCCGCCACCGTCGATTCCGACAGCTCGAACCTGCAAATCCACTTCAAGAGCGACGACCAGAAGTTCCAGTCCCTGATGAGCTCGCCGCTGTTCGCCGCCATTTCGCACTAGACCGTTCAAAACGCGAAGCCCTAAAAAAGGCAAAAGTCCCGGGATGTCGCTCCGGGACTTTTTACTTTTCTTTTTTGGCGCTTCGAGGCGCTCACCGATCACTGATCGCCTTCTTGACAACGTTTTGCGTGCACTGTACAAACACGAGCGCGATCAAGGGCTCTTTATGGGGTCGCACCCAGCTTGGTCTGTCCGGTTACGCGATTGCCGAGGTCGCGAAGTCGGACGCCGTTCTTGAGGTTGAACTCCATCTCTTCGAGAGTGATCCCCTTTGTCTCGGGCACAAACAGAGCTACGAAGGCGACCGCGAGAGCGCAGAAGACTGCGAACACGTAGAAGATCGACGCGTTCCCATGCGCTTGCATAAAGGAGAGAGCGTTCGCCATTACGAGACCGGCGAAGGTCCAGTTGACCATGGTCGTGATCGTCATCCCGATTTCGCGGCCCTCGATCGGGAAGATTTCGGAACACACGAGCCAGACGACCGGCCCCCAAGAGACGGCAAAGCCAAAGATGTAGAGGATCGCCGATGCGAGCAGCACTGCCTTCGGCGTGCCGCCAATCATTGCGGGGCTGGAGGCGGAGCCAATCGCCTGGAAAGCGACACCTGCGGCGATCATGGTGACGAGCATTGTTATCGCGCCCACGTAGAGCAGCTTCTTGCGTCCCCACTTCTCGACCAGGTGGATCGCTGGGAAGGTGAAGAGCATGTTCACCGTCGGAACAGTCATCGCCGCGAGCAATCCCCTCATGCCCGCGTAACCGAAAATCGTTGGTGAGTAGTAGATCATCATGTTGATGCCAACGAGTTGCTGGAAAACCTGCAAAAGCACGCCCACCATCAGCACCTTGATAAAGTATCCGCGCATGACGATCGCGACACCCGCGCCCTGCGGTCCGTGCAGCGCCTGCTCGATCTCCTCGATCTCGAGGTCGATTTCGTGCTGTGTATTCAGCGTGCGGCGCAGCACGACGATCGCCTCCTCCCTCCGCCCCTTAAGCATCAGCCAGCGCGGGCTCTCGGGGAGAATGAAGCCGCCCAGGAACATGAGTGCCGCGAACAACGTGATCGTCAGGAACATGAGCGGCAGAGAGGTGCCCGGGTTCATGAAGGCTCGGGCGATGAAGACGTTGGTCAGCGAGATCAGGAATATGCCGATGGTGATCATCAACTGAAAGAGCGTACCCATCGAGCCACGGATGGATGCTGGGGCCGTTTCGGACAAGAAAAGGGGAACGACGAAGGATGCGACCCCGACCCCGAAGCCGAGGGCAAAGCGGCAGGCGGAGAGCACCGGCAGCGGCGGAAGTAGCGCCGAGAGCGCTGAGGCCGCGGTGAAGATGAAGCCGGCAAGGAGTAGACTCCGCTTGCGCCCGAGGAAGCGCGCGAAGAGGCCAGCGAGCAGCGCCCCGACGATGCCGCCGGTCGCCAGGATGGACGAGTAGTGCTCTCCGCCCTGGACGCCGAGGTGATAGTGCCGCTGGATCGTTTCGAGCGAGTTCGCGATAAATCCCTGATCGAGGCCGAACAGTAGGCCGCCCAGTGCGGCCACCGAGCAGATGACGTAGACGATTGTCTTGTAACCGCCGGACTTCGCTCCGACCAGCACCGTTTGAGCCATTTTCACCTCCCTGTTCTCTCAAATTAGATCGTCAAAAAGAGCGTACTTTATTTGTCATTCAAATAGTTAGTTTCCATTTAGCGTATCAGGGCCCGGTTGCATGGTCGACATCAGATTCATACGCTGTTCGTGCCCGCGGATTCCGCTTGCACGGATGTTGAGGTAAACGACACGCAAGTGACTGCTCGGGCTGACAGCCAGTTGCGGCCGCAAGAGGTAGAATCCGAGGACATGGGATTCGACATCCGATTGTCGATCGGCATGATGTTCAGCGTGTTCGGCGTGCTGGTCGGTGCATACGGCGCGGCGACGCAGGGAGACGAGATGTACGCGCGCCATTCGCTCGGCCTCAACGTCAACTTGTGGTGGGGAATTGTAATGCTGATGTTTGGTGCGGGAATGCTCCTGCTCGCGCGCCGTGGAACGATGGCGGCGCGATCAGCGGCGGGGCGCTCGGCGGACAAGACCCTCAAGAGCCGTATCGTCAAATAGGACCGCGAACAGGAACTGAGCTTGCAGTGAGTCTTCATGCATAGCACGAATCTAGCGGTCGAAAATCGCCTTTATGCTCTGGAACAAAGATTCGTCCAGCTATTTGGAGGGTCTCCAAGCGTTTACCAGGCACCGGGACGAGTCAATTTGATCGGTGAGCACACCGATTACAACGATGGGTTCGTCATGCCTGCAGCGATCGGTTTCTATACCCGAGTTTTCATTGCGCCACGATCTGGCCGGATGCTTGTGATTCATTCCGAAAATTATTCCGAGCAAGTCGAGTTCGATCTCGATCATTTGCCAGCCACGCGCGCCGGACACTGGAGCGACTACGTGATTGGTGTTGTGAAAATGCTTTTGCGGTCCGGTAAGAAGCTGGGCGGGGCTAACCTATTGGTGGCGGGCGACGTGCCACAGGGTGCGGGATTGAGTTCCTCCGCTTCGATTGAAGTCGCGGTCGGCTACGCGCTGCTCGATCTGGCCGATCAGGCGAGCGATCGAACCGAGGTCGATCAAACCGAGGCCGATCAAACTCCGCTCAATCGAAACAAGATCGATCGAACTAAGCTTGCCTTGCTCTGCCAGCAGGCGGAAAACGAGTTTGTCGGCGCGCGCTGCGGAATCATGGATCAATTTGTTGCCGCTCACGGGGAACGCGGGAAGGCGCTGTTGCTCGATTGCCGCTCTCTCGGATACCGCCAGTTGCCTCTGCCTGACGATGCGTCCCTGGCGATCTGTAACACTATGGTCAAACACAGCATCGCCAAAGGTGAATACAACCAGCGCCGGGCCGAATGCGAAGCAGGTGTGCGCGGTCTGTCGAAGTATTTGCCAAACGTGCGGGCATTGCGGGACGTAACACCTGAGGATCTGGAAGCCTACGGGCACGAGCTGCCGGATACAGTCATGCGGCGCTGCCGTCACGTAATCGGCGAAAATACACGTGTCCTGCTGGCAGCAGCGGCGCTTGAACTTGGGGACTTGCAGGCATTCGGGAACCTGATGCGCCAGTCGCATCAAAGCCTGCGCGACGACTTTGAAGTGAGTTGCGCTGAACTCGATTTGATGGTGGAACTCGCTGAGCAAGCGGAAGGCGTTTATGGCACGCGAATGACGGGAGGCGGGTTTGGCGGTTGCACCATCGCGCTGGTCAAAGCCGGTTGCGTCGAATCGTTCCAGCGGACGGTGCAGGAAGGATATGAACGCTCGACCGGCTGCAAACCCGAGATTTATGTCTGCTCCGCTGCCGATGGGGTTGGCCAAGTAACCTGAGAGGTAGCCTGAGAAAATAGCGGCTGAGAAGTCGCCGGAGAAATGGACACGAATCGAATGAGGGTTCTAGTTACAGGGGGAGCTGGTTACATAGGCAGCGTGGTTGCCGAAGAGCTATTGCAGGCCGGGCACCAGGTTGTCGTCTTCGATAACCTGAGCCGCGGCCATCGCCGGGCAGTGCCGAAAACTGCTGCACTGGTAGTAGGCGACTTGGCGGATCGCGCTTCGCTTGACCAGCTATTCCGGTCGCGCGCGATTGATGCCGTCATGCATTTTGCGGCGCTGATCGAAGCCGGCGAGTCCATGAAGGCTCCCGAAGAATTCTTTCGCAACAACACCGCGAATGCGCTGACCCTGCTCGAAGCGATGCTCACCGCTCGGGTCAAGCGTTTCGTTTTCTCGTCCACCGCGGCGCTCTACGGCAATCCCGAGCGCACTCCGATTGAGGAGGACGATCCCCTCCATCCGACTAATGCGTACGGCGAATCGAAACTGCTGGTGGAGCGCATGCTGGCATGGTTCCATCAGATTCACGACCTGCGCTATGCCAGCCTGCGCTATTTCAATGCCGCCGGCGCGTTCCGCCCTGACCAAGGGGAGGCCCACCAACCGGAGACGCATCTCATCCCCCGGATTCTCGAAGTCGCCCTCGGCCGTCGGCAACAGGTGAACATTTTCGGCACCGACTACCCCACGCCGGACGGCACCTGCATCCGCGATTACATCCACGTCAGCGATCTGGCGCGCGCGCACCTTCTGGCCCTCGAAGCGCTGGCGCTGGAAAATTCCAGTCAGTTGATCTACAACCTTGGCAACGGGCAGGGCTTCAGTGTGCGCCAGGTGATTGAAGTGGCGCGGAAAGTCACCGGGCATCCGATTCCCGTGATCGAATCGCCTCGCCGGGCCGGGGATCCGGCGGTGTTAATTGCCAGCTCGGAGAAAATTCGGCGCGACTTGGGCTGGCAGCCAAGATTCCCGGATTTGAAAACCATTGTGGAAAGCGCCTGGCAGTGGCATCGCACCCATCCTGACGGATACCCGAGATGAAGACAGCGACCCGCCAACTTGGCAATCGGTGAGCTTGGCAATCGGTAAACCTGGCAACCTATGAATTTCTCTGAGCTGACATCGCATCCCCATCGCCGCCTTAATCCGATGACCCGGGAATGGGTGTTGGTGTCACCGCATCGCACCCAGAGGCCCTGGCAGGGACAGGTCGAAGAGGTTCTACCGGAAGCGTCGCCAACTTACGATCCCAAATGCTACCTTTGTCCCGGTAATGCCCGAGCCGCGGGAGCGAGAAATCCCGCCTACACGGAGACGTTTGTTTTTGACAATGATTTTGCGGCGCTGAAGCTGGATACGCCCGCCGGTGAAATTCAGGAAGAGGGACTGCTGGTTGCCCGCAGCGAAGCGGGGCGGTGCCGGGTGGTCTGCTTCTCGCCGCGACACGATCTCACCCTGGCTCGAATGAGCGTGCCCGAACTACGACAAGTGGTCGATACCTGGGCGCGAGAGTTCTCTGAGCTGGGGACTGATCCGAACATACGTTCCGTGCAAATCTTCGAAAATCGCGGAGCGATGATGGGATGCAGCAATCCCCATCCCCACGGGCAGATCTGGGCCAACGAAACTCTACCTAATGAATTGGCCAAGGAACTGACCGCGTTTGGCGATTACCGGCAACGGCACGGCGCCACTTTGCTGCACGATTATCTGGAACTGGAGCTCGGGAAGCAGGAACGGTTGGTATCGGCCAACGACCATTTCGTACTGCTCGTGCCCTTCTGGGCAGTCTGGCCCTTTGAGACCCTCGTCGTCAGCCGGAGATGCGTGGCTGCTCTCGATGAACTGACTGACGATGAGCGCAACGCCCTGGCCGAGATACTCCGGCAGGCCACCATTCGTTACGACAATCTATTTCACACGTCGTTTCCTTACACCATGGGTTTTCATCAGCGGCCCACCGATGGCAGGGACTATCCGGAATTTCACTTGCACGCGCATTTCTATCCACCCCTGCTGCGTTCGGCGACGATAAAAAAATTCATGGTTGGTTACGAAATGCTGGGCACGCCGCAGCGGGACATCACGCCGGAAACCGCGGCGCAGTGGTTGCGCGACGTGTCCGCCCGGCATTATCTGGACCTCGAGCCACCCCCGCCGATGGCCTGACGAGATTGGCGTAACGATGTCGGCCTAACAATGTCGACCTAACAATGTCGGCCCCGAGCAGGGAATCGGGCGCACACGAATAGCTAGGCAATTGCCTGTAAGACGACAAACGCTGACAGAATGGAATTAGTCCCCAGGACCGCTACCCGCCGGTCCCAACCATGGGTTCACCGGCCAGGTTCGATTTCGCGATCGCGGCATATCCACAAGCGCGGAGGTTTCTGGTTGCGCCTTGGCCGCGCTCGGGCTTAACGGCATATTCTCCGTGCTCCCGGCCTGATCCGAACCCGCGTAGGTGAATTGCGGCACGATCTGCTTGAGATGGGCCAGAATGGAGGCTCGCTTGCCGAGCGACATCGCGACATGGAGTTCGTCAAGACCATGCTTCAATGCCGGCCAGGCGAGCCTTACACTTTCCGTATAGGCTATCTTTTCACAGCCGCTCGGGAAGACCCGCTCGTCGGGATAGAAGAGCTCCTCGAAGAGTTTTTCGCCCGGACGGAGGCCAATGAACTTGAACTCCTGGCAGGATTTGCCGGAGAGGCGAACCAGGGTTTTCGCCAACTCCGCGATGCGAACCGGTTCCCCCATGTCGAGCACAAGGATGTCGCCGTTCCGGCCGATCGCGAAGCCCTGCAACACCAGGCTGACGGCTTCGGAGATGGTCATGAAAAAGCGGGTTATCTCCGGGTGAGTGATGGTGATGGGCTGGTTTTGACGGATTTGTTCCTGGAAGAGCGGAATCACGCTGCCGTTCGATCCGAGGACATTGCCGAACCGGACCGAC